>ERZ1740062.10-NODE-10-length-162794-cov-7.265824_pt1 | contig 162794 bp, 135 predicted proteins | sample MGYA00581741_ERZ1740062 | MGnify/ENA primary metagenome ERZ1740062 (study PRJEB43018, sample SAMN04849747) | marine metagenome | isolation source: floating plastic debris | place: Pacific Ocean | collected 2008-09-01 | study: EMG produced TPA metagenomics...
AGCCCCGCCGTTGCTGTATGCGGCGCCGCCTCCACCCCGCGCGGCGGCTGCGGCGGCGCGGCCGCTTCCTGCGACGGCGGCTCTGGGGCAGGCGCCATCGCGGGCGGCGACGGGACGGCGTTGCCGTCCTCCCGGCGCGCCAGGCCCTCGGCGGGCCGATCGCGGCGCGGCTCAAAGGGGCGCTCGATGCCGCGCGGCGGGGTGAGAGAGTCCGGCCTGGCCTGTGGCGGCACCACGGGGGCCGCGCCCGGCGCGCGAAACGGCGTCTGCGGCCGCCAGGAAAAAGCCGCGCTCTCCGCCGGCCTCTCGGCAGCGTCATCGCCGGCGGGCGCGGCAAAGGGCGACAACAGCAAGGCCGCGGCCAGGGCGGGATCGTGCAGCCGCTGGTCCTGCGCCGCCAGCGGCGAGGCCACGGCGCTGGCCGGCGCCGCCTCCCCGGCGCTGCCGAGCGGTCGTGCCCCGGCGCGCTCCACCAGGCGCTGCAGATAACCACTCATGAGGCTCTCCTCTCGCCGGCCCTCTCACCGGCAATCAGCCCCGCGAAGGCGCGCCGGTCGTTGCGGCTCAGCGCCATGATCTCGCCGTGGCTCCAGCCGTAGGTCGAGGCGATGAGGTGCGCCTCCCGCAGCAGGAAAGGCAGCTCACGCTGCAGCGAGCGGGCGAGATGGCGGGCGATGTCGAAGCGCGCGTTCTGCGCCGTATCGCAATGCGGGCAGGTGACGGCAACGTCGAGGGAGAGCGTCGGCGCGGCGCCGGCCAGCGCCGCTTCCAGGTCGAAGGAGTCCGGCGGCTCGCCCTCCAAACAGAGCGCGCGCAGGGAGTCGACATCGGTCACCAGCGCCTCGCTGGCGGTCGGTGCGCGGAAGCGCACCCCCTGCTCCGCCGTCCACCAGCCCTCGGCATCCGGTTCGCCCCAGCGCGCCGCCTCCTCGGCCTGTTCGGTAAGAATCCGGTCCAACGGAAGCTCGAACTCGAAGGCCTCGCCGCAGGACCCGCAGGCCGCGTGGCAGTCGGCCTTGTCGCCGTAAAGCCGCGTGAAGATCGCCGTCAGCAGACGGTCGTGCTCGGAAACCGACAGCGTGGAAGTGTCGACCAGGCCGCCGGCATCGTTCACCCGCGTGATCAGGCGGTCGAGCAGGCGCGAGGACGCCGCGGCATTGCCCTCGGCCGCCACCAGTTCGTCTTCGCCTGTCGGATCACGCAGCAATACGCGCATCTCACGGGGACCGCCTTGATGGAGTCGCACTTCCCACACATCGCACCCAGGGGCTTAGGATTTCAGGTTCACGTCTCCGCCGCCTCGACCACCGCTTCGTCGCGCTCGAAGCCTTCGTTCTGCAGAACCAGGGACTCGAAGGCGACGGCGTTGCCGTTCGCATCCAGTTCGGGAACCGCCATGAACTCCGACACCCAGCAGCGGAAGACCTTCCAGGCGCGAACCTTCACGCCCTGCAGGTTGTAGAGTTCGATGATCAGGTCTTTGCGGAAATTGCGCAGCGACACCGCGGCATCGCCCTGCGGCGTGTAGACCAGCGTCGCCCAGGATTCGAAGGCGACATCGTGGGTGATGCCGCGTTCCAGGGTGACCGGTTCGAAGGTCGAGACGCCCGGCGACTGGCGCTTGGTACTGAGGTCGCCGCCGTCTCGGTGGCTGACCACCTCCGTCGTGCGCTTCAGCCCGCTGACCTTGGAAATACCCGCCACCGGCTGGCCGTCCCAGACGACGCGGAATTTGAAGTTCTTGTAGGGATCGATCCGGGTGGTGTTTACCGCGAATTGCATCTCTCCGGCCTCCTTCCTCTAATCTCAAACCTGAGTCTGGCCGGCGATCTGCCGGATCGTGACGACAACGAACTCCGCCGGCTTCAGCGGTGCGAAGCCGACCACTACGTTGACGATGCCGAGGTTGATGTCGGTCGCCGTGGTGGTGGTGTCGTCGCACTGCACGAAATAGGCGTCGGAAGCCTTCTGTCCGGCGAAGGCGCCCTGGCGGAACAGACCGTTCATGAACGATCCGGCAGCCAGGCGGATCTGCGCCCACAGCGGCTCGTCGTTGGGTTCGAAGACCGCGAACTGCAGGCCTCGGTAAAGGCTTTCCTCGATGAACAGCATGGTGCGGCGCACCGGAATGTACTTGTCGTCGATGTTGCCGGAGCCGTCGAAGCCGACCAGGGTGCGCGCACCCCAGGCGACGACGCCGGCCGGAAAGGCCCTGAGGGCGTTGACCGCCTTGGGATTGATCAGGCCGTTTTCGCCGTCGCTCATCGGACGCTCGACCCCACGCACGCCGCGCACGGTGGCCTCCAGCCCCGCCGGGGCCTTCCAGACGCCGCGGTTGCCGTCGATGCGCGCCATCAGGCCGGCCATCGCGCCGGACGGATCGAGCATCCGCCCGTCGGGCAGCCGCAGGCGCGGCCAGTAGACCGCGGCCGAGCGCGTCTCGACCCCGATGCGCAGGGCATCGACACCGCTGACCGCATCGTCGCTGGTCGCCCAGCCGGTGCCGGGGTCGCTGGGCGGATCGACCAGCAGGAAGGCGCGGCGGCGGGCGCAGAAGGCACTGGCCTCGCCCCACAGCCCGGCACGGTCGGCGTCGGTCTGCCGGTTGGTGCCGTCGTCGGCGCGCGGCAGGACCATCAGGTTGAAGATGTCGACTTCCTGCTCGATGCGCGTGAAGGCGGCCCGATACTGGCCGATCTGCGGGATCTGGCCGTCGGAGCCGGCGGTGGCGCCGGCGCCGTCCTGGTAGGGGCCCGCCCCGCCGACGCCGCCGGTCTGTCCCAGGCTGTAGGCGGCGACGTTGTAGGCATTCTGCGCCAGCGCGGGGTTGAACATGCCGCCGGCAGCCCCGATGTTGGTGCCGCCGGACGTGGTCAGGCGCGCCGTCAGGTCTGAATCCGGGCCGCCGAAGGTCGGCGTCAGCGCCAGGCGCAGGCCCTGCACCTCGGCGCGCCAGCGGTTGGACGTATTGGACTCGATGGCGCTGGCCAGGGCCGCCAGGTTCTCGATCACATTACTGAAGGCACCCAGTGCGGTATCGCCGCCGGCCGGCACGAAACGGGTGCCGACAGACATCGTCTCGGCGGCCGGCGCCGCGGCGAAGGCAAGGGTGCCGGCCGGCACGCCGTGGGGGGTGTCCGGGCTGGTATCGGTCAGATCGAAACCGGTCAACTGATTCTTCTGCGAAGCCGCGAAAGTACGGATCAAGGCAAGGTCGCTGGTGCCCGGCGTATGGATCCGCGCGACGGCCCCGGTGGGTGCCGGGCGCAGAACGGCGAAACGGCTGATCTCGAGACCGCCGGAGGCCGCACCCAGGAACAGGCCGCTGGCGATGTCGCCACTCGGCGCCGGCGAAATGGCCAGCGCGCCGCCGGTGCGGGCGACACGCAGGAAGCGGCTGCCGGCCACTGAGTTGGCCACGCTCATACGGGTCACCGCCACCTGGCCGGACAGCCCTTCGGCCACCAGGCGGTTGTTGATGGCCTGTTGCAGCGCGGTGGCAAACTCGTCGCCGGTGCCGGCCGGCGCGTCGACGGAGACCACGATAGGCCGCTGGTAGTCGACGCTGACGGTCAGGCTACCGGTGGCGCCGGAAAAGCGCAGGGCGCAAGCGGCCCCGGACGCCGCATTGGCCGACGGCAGCATCAGTCCGCCAATCGAGACGCTGTCCGCCTCCACATCGGCGGCATTGTAGATCGCCTCCGCCGTCACCAGCGCGCTGCCGGCGTTCACGATGGTCTCGACGAAGCGGCCGGAGTCCGGGTCCATGGACAGGTTGTCGAAGGTTTCCGTCGCCTCGATCTGGGCGACGCCGCTGGCATCGACGCGGCGGCGGTAAAGCGTCAGGGTGAACAGGCTGAGGCTCGGGTAGTCGACCTCGGCGCGGATCAGGTTGCCCTCGGCACCGTGGTCGCGCGCGGTGAGACGCAGCGTCGCGCGGCCGGCCTCGTCGTTCAGATCGATGGTCGCCTGCGCGGCGCCTTCGGCGATGCGGGTGACGTAACAGAGGCCGCCGCCGTTGGTGAAGTAGGCGCTGACCGCATCGGCCAGGTCGCCCCGGTCGGTGGTGATCCCGAAGGTGCGCTCGAAGGCGCCGAGGTTGGATATCCGGGTCGGCACGTTCAGCCGGCCCCGTTTGGTCATGCCGACGAAGGCGGCGATGGCAGTCGGCACGCCGGCAATCGCCCGCGCTCCCGACGACTCTTCCTGGATGTAGACGCCCGGATAGCTCACTTGCACAGGCATGGCCTTCCCGCCTCCTTAGGTTCGGATCCGATTGCGCGAGCGGCCGACGCAAAGTGCGTGGCCGGCGCGAAGAGGTTCCGGAGAGACATAACCGGCCTCTGTGGCGGCAGCGTCACCACAGCGTCACAAGAACGGCACGGGCGGCGGGGCGATCGGATACAAAAGCGGGGCGCGCCGCCCAAACCTGTGGCAAACCGCCCTTGTTTCACGCGAGATCTCGGGCGCCTCCCTCTTTTTTGCGGCATGCCAGAATCGACCCAGGTAATCCAATTCCTTAACCTCTACCAAAGAGAGCCTGACAAAGAACCCGGGGGGAAGTGGTGGAGCCGTATAGAGACAACGGGGATGAAGCGCAGCTCTGCAGCGTCTGCGCATCGTCGATTCATCCTGCCGCACTGGTCTGCGCGCGGTGTGGCACCGACCAGCGCCCCCTGTGGCGGCACATGAAGCGCGCGGTCGCGCTCTTCTCAGCGGCTTCAGTGGTCCTCGGCGTCATCACTATCGCGGGATCGCTGCTGGTGCAGGCGATGGAGACCCTGAACTACAACGAGGCAGTCGATGTCTACACCTACAAGCCGCCGAACGTGGAGGGACAGAGTATCCTTACCCTGATCAATGCGGGCTCTGGGGATGTTTTCGTCAACGAGGTTCGGATGGAACCGGCGGACAAAGTCGCCTTTCCCATCAGAGCAAAAAACATCGTCGTGAATCGCTGGATAAAGACGGGCGAAGTGCTCAGCCTTCCCATCACGGGAAAACCGGACTCTTCACTCGTTGCCATCCCCGTCGAGGGCTACGGCAAGAGGTTGACTGACCTGACATCACGCCCGGACAAAGGCCGGGCCTGCTTCTCCCTGCGTATTTTCGACAGCGAACTGAAAGACGTAGGCCTGTCCGACCAAGCCGATGCCGCAATCAAATCAATCGACGTCTCGACGACCCTGAGCTTCAGCTCAAAAAGATCGCAATCGCTAAAGACTAGCGAGTCCCGAAAGACGCTTTCAGCAAAGATCATGTTCGACGAGCGCTGCCTGACAGGCTGATTTCCCTTAGGTGTCGGAACCGGGCAAGCCGTCTTCTTCGATGCCCCCGCGGCGTGGCGGGTCGAGCGCGGCGTCGAGGCTGCGCAGGGCCTCGATGAGCGACTCGCGTGTGCGCTTCAGCACCACGGCGGAACTGCCCTGCCATTTCAGCGCATCGACGCTCTCACCCATGCCCTGCAGGATGTGGCGGTGCAGTTCGCTGGTGATCTCCATCGGCCCGACATTCAGTTGCGTGCGCAGGACGGCGGTGCAGCGGGCAAACTGGCGGATCGCGGCGGGCCGGTTGCCCAACGCATTGTGGCAGATCATCAGATAGCGGTGGACATGCTCGGCCAGCGGATCTTCCAGCAGCAGCCTCTCGCCCCATTCGATGGCGCGGCGCCAGTCGTGCAGGGCCATGGCGGTCTCGATGAGGGCGACCAGGCCGGTGAAGTAGCGCGAGCGGTAGTACTCACGGTTGGTGACGCACCACTCGTCGTCCTCGCCTTCCAGCAGATCGCCGGTATAGAGCTGCAGCGCCGCCTCCAGCGCCGCGATATCACCGGCACTGGGCGCACAGGCGGTACCCGCCGCGCAGCTGCGCACCGCGTCGTCCAGTTCATCGACGTCGACGCGGCACGGTGCCTTGGGCAGGATGCGCACGGCATCGGCCGATTCCGTCAGGATGACGTGCGGATCGGCACCGGCGCGCGCAATGGTATCGCGGATGCGCCACAGTTCGGTACGCAGCGCGGCGCGTGACCGCTTCGGCCCGCAATCCGGCCAGAACGCCTCCGCCAAAAGTTCGCGCGGGTGTCCCTTGCGGCGGTTGATGGCGAGAAAGGCAAAGATCGAGCGGGATTTACGCGTGGGGAATTCCGCATTGGCGCCGGCGCAGGTCAACTCCACCGCCCCCAGCAAGCGCACCTGCAGGAAGTCGGGAGAAAAGCCACCGCTGATGGGTTCCACCCACATGTTCCTTGTCGCTTCCCCTCATGCGACGGGGCGGAACGAACTGCCTGCCCCGAGCACAGCCACAAGCCGAAGGTCCCCAGGATGATCGCTGTGCCGGACTTATTCCAGCCGGGACACTCAAGATCACAGAGAATCTACAGAAAACGGCTAGGCGCCTTGACTAGATCTGCGGGCGGCACCGGATGCCGGCCGATCGCAGCGCCGAAGCGCCCGATCCACCCCGCAGTCACCAGGTTCAAGTCGAGCTATAAACGCGCAGACTCACCCACGGGAGCCGCGACGTCTCACCCTTTGAGGATGCCAGCGCTAATGCCGGAATCCAAGCTGCCTTCGGAGGTATGCGCCATGCCAAAAGGGGCGTTCCGTCGGCAACGAAAGTCAGATGCCGTGCGTCTCCAGGGGCGCCGGTTGGAAGGTCTCTTCGACCGTCAGGTGCCGCCTGGAAAGACCCTGAAGGTGGTGATGACCTAGGAAATTATCCAGCACGCCGCAGCTTGCTTACCACTGCAACTGGCGCGACGTGCGCACCATGCCGATCAGCAGCCGAACCACCTCGCCATCGCGCACCAGCGGCAGGCCAATGCGCCACCAGGCGGAGAGGAAGAACTCCATCGCCGGGGTGTAGCGCAGCAGCAGCGGCTCGGGGCGCAGCAACTGGGCCCGGTAGGTCACCATCAAGAAGGCCATGAAGGGCACCGACATCTCACCCATCTTCATACCGGTCATGTCGATCCCCAGGATGTCGCTGATGTCGGAGCCATGCAGGCGCATTTCGAAATCACGCCCGCCGTCGACCACGTCGAGCAGCGAGATCGCGCCCAGCGCCGGACGCAACGCCAGCGGGTCCACCATCTCCGGCGTCGGCGGACCGCCGGCAGCCGCCACCGCTTCCTCCCACCAGCAGACGAGGAGGCGTAGAACTTCGGCCTCCACGTCGCCGGACTGCGGGTTCCAGACCATCACCGGTGGCGGGCTGCCGAGTCGGGCCATCAACCCGTCGCAGCAATCGAGCTCGCCATCGGCCAGGCGCCGGGCAAGCGCCCAGGACTCCTTGTCCGACAGCGTCGCCAGTGCGCGCTGGAACTTGGGGTCGCGAGAGATGTGGGAGGAGGTCAAGACCGCTATCCTCCGGGACGAACCGCTGTCAATAACCCCGATAGTACACCCGGTCGGCGGCGAAACTTAACCGAAATGCGATAATCAAAACCGATAGCATTGCGGGCATTTTCCGCCGCCATTCACGCAGAACGCGGGCTGTGGCCGCACCGGCACCGGCACGGCCTCACGCTTACCGCACCAGGATGTTGCGGAACTGCCAGGGGTCCGAAGGATCGGTATCGCCGGGGAAGAAGGCCAGTCGGCCGCTGAGCGGCGTCCAGTCGGTATAGACGCCGACCACCGGGCCGAGATAGGGCCGCTGCACCTGAAGGCAGCGGGCGTGGTCCATCTCGTCGGTCTCGACGATACCCGCCTGCGGATTCTCCAGCGCCCAGACCATGCCGGCCAGCACCGCCGAGGAAACCTGCAGCCCGGTGGCGTTCTGGTAGGGCGCCAGGTTGCGGGTCTCGCGGATCGACAGCTGCGAGCCGTACCAGTAGGCATTCTTGGCGTGGCCGAATAGCAGCACACCCAGCTCGTCGATGCCGTCGACGATCTCGTGCTCGTCGAGGATCTTATGCACCTCGGGCGCCTTGCCGCCGCGCCCGAAGGTCTCATCCAGGCTCAGCACGGCGACGTCGGCGGGATGGTAGGCGTAATGGCTGGTCGGGCGGAACACCACCTTGTCGCCCTCGCGCACCGTGTAATAGTCGGCAATCGAGACCGACTCGTTGTGGGTCACCAAGAAGCCGTATTGCGCCTGCGCCGTCGGTGTCCAAGACCGCACCCGGGTGTCGGCGCCGGGCTGCAGCAGGTAGATCGCCGACTGCGGCCCACTGTCGAAGCCACGCGCGTTGTCCGGCATCCACTTCTCGTGCGTGCCCCAGCCCAGCTCGGCCGGCTGCAGCCCCTCGGAGATGAAGCCCTCGACCGACCAGGTGTTCCAGAACTGGCCCATGGGGCGCGGCTCGCGGGCGCGCTGGGTATCGCGCTCGGCGATGTGCACGCCCTTCACGCCCAGTCGCTGCATCAGCGCGGCCCAGTCCTCGCGGCTCTGGGGCGCGCCGGGGTCCACACCCGTATCTGCGGCGATGTTCAGCAGCGCCGCCTTCACGAACCACGAGACCATGCCCGGGTTGGCGCCGCAGCACGACACCGCGGTGGTGCCGCCAGGATTGCGCGCCTTTTCCTGGCGCACCGTTTCGCGCAGGGCGTAGTTGGTGCGCGCGCCGGCATCGGCGTCCTCGTCGAAATAGAACCCGGCCCAGGGCTCGACCACGGTGTCGATGTACAGCACGCCCAGTTCGCGGCACAGCTTCATGACGTCCAGCGAGGAGACGTCCACCGAGAGGTTCACGCAGAAACCCTGGCCGTCGCCGTCGGTCAGCAACGGCGTCAGCAGGTCGCGGTAGTTGTCCGGCGTCAGGCCGGCCTGGACGAAGCGGATACCGCGCTCGTCGAGCAGGGCCTTGTCGCTGTCGTCCGGCGCGATGACCACGAAGCGGCTGCTGTCGAAGTCGAAGTGCCGCTCGATAAGCGGCAGGGTGCCGCGGCCGATGGAGCCGAAGCCGATCATCACAATGGGGCCGCTGATGCCGCCGTAGTCGGGCCAGGGAGTGGTCATAAGAACGTGTACCTCGCTGTGATTCGGGGGCGCTTCACTCGCCCTTCGGCTTACGGCCCGCTGTTTGGCGAAACCACAAAAAAGAAGTGCCGGCCGGTTTCCCGGCCGGCAACTTGCGCGATCTGACGGGTCAAATCAAAGGTTGTTGCGTTACACCGGTATTATAGAACCCCGCGCCGGAGCGCACACGGTCGCCACCGTCGTCCAGCGGCTGCCACGCGCCGGCGCCGCGCACCAGACCGCGGGCCTCGGCCAGAGCGGCGGGCCGCAATTCGTGGCCCAGGAAGCGGTGGCGCTCGACCGGCCCCGGCAGGTCCAGCCGGTGGGTCAGTGGCGCGCTGAAGCCGAAGCGGCTGTAGTAGGGTGCATCGCCGACCAGCAGCACCGCGCCGTGGCCGCTGGCCGTCGCCCGGTTCAGCGCGCGGCGCATCAACGCCGCACCGATCCCCTCGTCCTGGCGCTCCGGCGTCACCGCCAGCGGGCCGAGCAGCAGCACGCCCCGGCTGCCAGTAGCCTCGACCGCCCACAGGCGGACGCTGCCGATCAGCCGGCCTTCGTCTCGCGCCACCAGGGCCAGCACCGGCAGGCGGCCTTCGCGCAGCCGCTCGGAGGTCTTGGCAAAACGCTCCACACCCATCGCAAGGTCGAGCAGGGCCTCGCGGGCGCCGGCTTCACCGGGCGCCTCTTCGTCGATCATGAACATTGGCTGTGCTCCGGCGCTAGATCACGCCACTAGATGACAAAGGACTTCAGCGGCGCGAAGCCGTTGAAACCGACCGAGGCATACGTGGTGGTGTAGGCGCCGGTGCCCTCGAACAGCAGCTCGTCGCCGATCTCCAGCGACAGCGGCAGCAGGTAGGGGACCTTCTCGTACAGCACGTCGGCCGAGTCGCAGGTCGGGCCGGCCAGCACGCAGGGGCCCGCCTCGTCGCCGTCGCGCAGGCTGCGGATCGGATAGCGGATCGCTTCGTCCATGGTCTCGGCCAGGCCACCGAACTTGCCGATGTCGAGATAGACCCAGCGGGTGTCTTCGGAGGGGTCCTTCTTGGAGATCAGCACGACCTCGGTCTTCAGGATGCCGGCGGAGCCGACCATGCCGCGGCCCGGCTCGATGATGGTCTCGGGCACGTGGTTGCCGAAGTGGCGCAGGATCGACTCGCGGATCGACAGGCCGTAGAGCTCGGCCGCCGGCTCGTCGCCCCGGTAGCGCGCCGGGAAACCGCCGCCCAGGTTCACCAGGGTCAGGCGGATGCCGCGCTGGGCCATGGTCTGGAAGATCGCGCTGGCGCTGGCCACCGCCGCGTCCCAGGCTTCGGTGTTGCGCTGCTGCGAGCCGACATGGAACGAGATGCCCGTGGCCACCAGACCGGCGCGGTGCGCGGCCTCCAGCACGTCGGGTGCGTGCTCCGGGGTGCAGCCGAACTTGCGCGACAGCGGCCAGTCGGCGCCAGCACCGTCGCAGAGGATGCGGCAGAACACCCGCGCGCCGGGGGCGGCGCGGGAAATCTTCGCGACTTCCTCGATGCAGTCGACAGCGAAAAGGCCGACGCCCAGCGCGTGCGCCGCGGCGATGTCGCGCTCTTTCTTGATGGTGTTGCCGAAGGAGATGCGGTCGGGCGTGGCCCCTGCGGCCAGAGCCTGCTCGATCTCAACCACCGAGGCGCAGTCGAAGCAGGACCCGAGCGCCACCAGCGCGGAGAGGATCTCCGGCGCCGGATTGGCCTTCATGGCATAGAAGATGCGGCTGTTCGGCAGGGCCTGCTCGAAAGCGCGGAAATTTTCACGCACCTCTTCCAGATCGACGACGAGGCAGGGGCCGTCGTGGCGGTGGGTACGCAGGAACTCATGAATGCGGTCGGTCATCGGGATCTCCCGTTAGCATCGACGTTCAAGCAATGCCGGCATCGTCGCGGGGGTCCCGCCGCTGTGGAGACGGCGGACCGTTACGATACTGGCCGTCGTGCGATCGCACCGAACACCGGCACGGTCATCACGACCCTGAAGTGCTGCCTTCGATTGGAACGGGAAGACCCGGTCCGCACGGCTGGCAAGGATGTAGCTGCCTCTTCAGTAACCCCGGCCTGTGGAAAGCCGGCAGAGACCAAAAAAGCCCTCTACGTCGTTGCTTTAAGTCGCTCGGCCCTCCGAAGCTTTGGAGAGCCCCGCCGTCCCGGATAAAACCGTTCGGCGTCGTGGGAGCGACCACGGGCACGTGCGAATTTGGGCAAGGGGTAAATATGCCCGGACGGGTTCCGGCGCAAGAGATTTTTTTAGCTTTTTTTGCTGCGGGATTAAGGGTTTGTTCAGTCTCGGCGGACGGCCCGCCAGCCCCTCCGCCGGGCCGGAATGTGGCTGTTTTCGGCCCCTGCCCGGCCGTTCCAGGCCCAATCCAGGCCACCTTCGGCTGTCTGACCGCGGCGGCGAAAGCGCGGCCGCCGGCGCGCGCCACCGGGCAGCGCCGGGCCATGATCGGCCCGGCTAGGCGTGATTGGGGAGGAAGTGGTGGGCGCACAAGGACTCGAACCTTGGACCCGCTGATTAAGAGTCAGCTGCTCTACCAACTGAGCTATGCGCCCCCCAAGAGCCACCCCAAGGAACCTGGGGCGCCCGAACAGAGCCGCGTTTGGTGACGCGGCCCCCGGAATCTGGGAAACCGGGGTCAACGGAACCGGGCCGGGAAACGGCCTTACCGCCGGGATGCGGGGTGATAACAAGTCCCGGCCCCTTTGTCGAGGCCCTAATGCCTGATTTTTGCCCGGGGAATTGCCGGCCCGCCCAGCCGGGGCCGGGGCGTCGGGACCGTCAGACTTCCGCGGTGCCGCGGCGGGAGATGCGGACGTCGCGGTGGACGTAGCTCGACATCACCAGCCCCATGGCGGCCATGATCGTCAGCATCACGGTGCCGCCGTAGGACACCATCGGCAGCGGCACGCCGACCACCGGGAACATGCCCATGACCATGGCCATGTTGATAAAGACGTAGAGGAACAGGTTGGTGGTCAGGCCCAGCGCCAGCAGGCGGCCGAACTGGTTGCGCGCCCGAAAGGCGATGGCGAAGCCATAGGCCAGGACCAGGAAATAGAGCCCGAGCAGGCCCAGGCTGCCGACCAGGCCGAATTCCTCGGCCAGCATGGTGAAGATGAAGTCGGTCTGTTTTTCCGGCAGGAAGTTCAGGTGGCTCTGGGTACCCTGCATGAAGCCCTTGCCGGTGACGGCACCGGAGCCGAAGGCGATCATCGCCTGCAGGCTGTGGTAGCCGGCGCCGAGGGGATCGTTCTCCGGATTCAGGAAGGTCATCACCCGGGCCTTCTGGTAGTCGTGCAGGAACTGCCAGCCTATGGGAACCGCCGCCAGCCCGGCGACGATGACCAGGGCGAACTTCCACCAGCGCACGCCGGCACAGAAGAACACCGCCCCGGCCGCCAGCAGCAGCATGCCGGCGGTGCCGAGATCGGGCTGCTTCAGCACCAGGGCGGCCGGCGCCATTGCCATGCCGATCGGCAACAGCAGATAGCTCAGGCGCCCGACGTCCTCGCTGGACAGGCCATGGAAATAGCGGGCCAGCGCCAGGATCAGCGCCACCTTCATCATTTCAGAGGGTTGCAGGCGCACGAAGCCGACGTCGATCCAGCGCTGTGCGCCCATGCCGATGTCGCCCATCACCTCGACCGCGCCGAGCAGGGCGAAACTGCCGAAGTAGATCAGGTAGGCGTAGCGGAACCAGAAGCGGATGTCGATCAGCGCCACGGTCAGCATCAGAACCAGGCCGATCCCGAAACGCATGATCTGGCGCGACGCCCAGGGCGTCATCGAACCGTTGGCCGCCGAATAGAGCATGGCGAAACCGACCCCGGCGATGACGGTCAGCAGCAGCACCATGCCCCAGTTGAGCTGCCAGAACTTCTGGCGCAGGGTGATTTCCGGGTTGCGGGTGGCGAGGAAGATATCCGCCGGCATCAGCTGTTCTCCGCGATCTGCGACGTCGCCACGATGGGCAGCGACCGCCGGCCAGCCGGGTCGCGGCGCTGAGTCTCCAGCAGGATGTCGCGGGCGATCGGCGCCGCCACCGCGGAGCCGCCGCCACCGTGATCGACAATCACAGAGCAGCAGTAGCGCGGCTTGTGCACCGGTGCGAAACAGACGAACAACGCGTGGTCGCGGCGGCGCCAGGGCAGTTGCTCGTTCTTGGTCACGCCGGCCGCGCGTTCGGCCATGGAGATGCGCCGCACCTGGGCGGTGCCGGTCTTGCCGGCCAGCTCGAAACCTTCTTCGGAGATGCGGGCACGGTAGGCGGTGCCGCGCGGGTTGTTGCTGACGGCATCCATGCCCTCGCGCACCACCCGCAGATGTTCTAACGGGACATCGAGCGGTCCGAAGACCGGCTGCGGCGCGCCCACGCCGTCGTCCCCGTCACCGTCGGCACGCACCCCGCGGGTCAGCCGCGGAGTCACCTGTTTGCCGCTGGCGATGCGCGCCACCATGGTGGCCAGTTGCAGCGGCGTGGTCAGCACGAAGCCCTGGCCGATCGAGGCGATCAGCGTCTCACCGCCCTGCCAGGGTTCGCCGATATTCGCCAGCTTCCAGTCGCGGGTCGGGATGACGCCGGCCTTTTCACCGTTGAGGTCGATGCCCACCTTGTCGCCCAGGCCGAACTGATTGGCCATGGCGGCGATGTTGTCGATGCCGACCTTGCGCGAGGTGTCGTAGAAAAAGACGTCGCAGGAATGCTGGATCGCATCGTGCATGTCGACCCAGCCGTGACCCTGGCGCTTCCAGCAGTGGAAGCGCGAGCGTCCCAGCGTCAGATGGCCGGGGCAGAACACCCGGTGGTCGGGGCTGATGCCGGCCTTCATCGCGGCCATGGCAACCACCATCTTGAAAGTCGAACCCGGCGCATACAGCCCGGCGATGGCCTTGTTGGTCAGGGGATGCAGCGAATCGTTGATGAGATCGTTCCACTGCTTGACCGTCAGGCCGATGTTGAAGGCATTGGGGTCGTAGCTGGGCACCGAGGCGAGCGCCAGAACGTCGCCGTTCTCGATATCCATCACCACCGCCGAGGCGCTGACTTCGCCCTGAAGGCGCTGGTGGACAAAAGTCTGCAGGCCCCCGTCGAGGGTCAGCACCAGCTCGTCGCCGGGCTTGCCTTCCTCGCGGTTCAACTCGCGGATGACCCGGCCGTAGGCATTGACTTCGATCTGGCTGGTGCCGGCGCTGCCGCGCAGGGGCAGATCGTATTTCTGCTCGATGCCGTTCTTGCCGATGCGGAAACCCGGCAGCTCCAGCAGGGGATCGCCGGTCAGGTCGCGCTCGGCCACCGAGGCAACGTAGCCCAGCACGTGGGCCATGGAGTCGGCGAAGGGATAGTCGCGGATCTGGCCCATTTCGATGGTGACGCCGGGCAGCTCGGGGCCGTTCACCTCGACCCGGCTGACCTCGTCCCAGGTCAGGTTCTCGCGCACCGTCACCGGCACGAAGCTGCGCTTGCGCGACACCTCGCGCATGACCCGCTTGTAGTCGTGCTCGTCGATCGTGATGAGCTGGGACAGGGCATTCAGGACCAGGTCCACGTCGCCGGCGTGCTCGCGCACCAGGACGACGCGGAAGTTCTGACGGTTGCTGGCCAGCGGCAGGCCGAAGCGGTCGAGGATGCGCCCGCGCGGCGGCGGCAGCAGGCGCAGGTTGATGCGGTTGTCCTCGGCCAGGGTCTTGTAGCGGTCGGCCTCGATGACCTGCAGGTAGTACATCCGCGCCGCCAGCCCGGAGAGCAGCAGCGCCTGGCCGCCGCCGAGCAGCAGGCCGCGGCGCGAGAACGACCGTTGGCGTTCGTTGTCTTCGTTCTTCTGCAGCATACTGTGTCCGCCCCCTTTAGCGCTGCTGGAACAGGCGCTGGCCGCGCAGGAAGGTCCACGCGAGGCAGGGGTAGAAGGCCATGGTGACCAGGTATTCGAAGAACAGCGGCGCCGGGTCGACGTAGGTCGTCATGGCAATGCAGGTGAGCAGCCAGGTGACCGCCAGGGCCGCCGCGGCGACCAGCATGAAGGCGCACCAGATGACGGCGAAGGACGCGGCCAGGAAAAAACGGTGCTGCCAGACCACCAGGGCATGAGCGACCAGCAGGCCGACGATGCCGGGGCCGATGACGCTGCCGGTCAGCAGGTCCTGGATGAGCCCGATGAGGAAGACCGCCCAGATCGGCATCAGATCAGGGCGATGCACCGACCAGAAGAACACGCCGATGAGCGCCAGCGCCGGCACGATGGGGGACAGGTCGGCGATGCGCAGCGGCACCAGGCCGCCCAGCACCAGCAGCAGGGTCACGAAGAACGGCGAGATGCTTCGGGCCACCAGGTCGAGGCGGTGCCAGAGCCCCTCTTCCTGTCTCACTGGTTGTTCCCGGCAGCCGCTGCCGCGCGGGCCGCTCCCACTTGCGCTTCGAAATCGAGAATGCCGGTCATTTCATAGTCGACGATACGCAGCACTTCCATGTGCGCCCAGTCGACGAAGGGCCGGACCCGGATGCCCTTCTCGCTGACCCCGGCGACCACGCCGATCGGCAGGCCCGGCGGAAAGACGCCGCCGTGGCCGGAGGTCGTCACCCGGTCGCCGACCTGGATCTTGGCCGTCGGGCCGAGGTAGAGCAGTTCCGGGGCGTTGGTATTGTCGCCGGCCATGACGGCGCGGTCGCGGGCATCGCCCACCACCACCGGAACGCGGGAGTTGATGTCGGTCAGCAGCAGTACGCGGGCCGACCGTTTGCCGACCTCGGCGATGCGCCCGGCCAGGCCGTCGCCGGTGATGGCCGCCTGGCCCTTCTCGATGCCGTTGCGGTCACCGGCGTTGATCAGCACGGTGCGCACGAAGGCGCCGCCGGGATCGCCGACCACCCGCGCGGTGATGTAGCTCATCGCCGGGTCGGGCACCATATTGTTGAGGGTGCGCAGGGCCGCGTTCTCCGCTTCCAGGCGGCGCGCCACCGCCTGCCACTGCAGCAGGCGGGCATTCTGCTCCCTGAGGATCTCGTTCTCGCTGGTCAGGTTGGTCAGCGCCTCGGCCTTGTCGATCACGCCGGAGAAGGTGTCGACCGGCTGCGAGACGGCATCCAGGATCGGGGTCACCATGTCGGTGACCGCCGAGCGCGTTTCTTCGACGATGAAGGAGTTGGTCCGCCCGATCAGCATGAGACCGAAGGCCGCGCCGACCAGGAGCAGCAGCGCAAAACGGCTCGCCCACGCCTTCAATGGCGAGGCGACGCGAATGTCTGAGCCGGTCGGTTTGTTCACAGGACCTCCTGTCGCTGCAGCCTCCCAACCAGGCCTTTTAGCGACCGATTCGGACTAAGTTACCGAATCATCACAGCAAATACAAATGAAGAAAACGTTGATCCCTAATAGATCCCTAATATCGAGCCCCAATACCATCCGGGGCCTAATACCCGGAAACTTAGTACATCGAGATCAGGACGTTCTTCAGGACCTTCATTTCCTCCAGGCAGCGGCCGGTGCCGAGTGCCACGCACGACAGCGGGTCGTCGGCGATGGAAACCGGCAGGCCGGTGGAGGCCCGCAGAACGTAGTCCATGTTGCCCAACAGGGCGCCGCCACCGGTGAGCACGATGCCCTTATCGACGATATCGGCGGCCAGTTCCGGCGCGGTGTGCTCCAGAGCGACCTTCACCGCCTCGACGATGGCGCCGACCGGCTCGGCCAGGGACTCGGAGATCTGCCGCTCGGAGATGATCAGCTCCTTCGGCACGCCGTTCATCAGGTCGCGGCCCTTGATCTCCATGGTGCCGCCCTCGCCGTCTTCCGGCGGGCAGGCGGAGCCGATTTCCTTCTTGATCCGCTCGGCGGAGCCTTCGCCGACCAGCAGGTTATGGTTGCGGCGGATGTAGGCGATGATCGCCTCGTCCAGCTTGTCGCCGCCCACGCGCACGGAGCGCGAATACACGATGCCGCCCAGCGAAAGCACGGCCACCTCGGTGGTGCCGCCGCCGATGTCGACGACCATGGAGCCGGTCGGCTCGGTCACCGGCAGGCCGGCACCGATCGCCGCGGCCATCGGTTCCTCGATGAGGAAAACCCGGCGGGCGCCGGCGCTTTCGGCCGATTCCTGGATCGCGCGGCGCTCGACGGCGGTGGAGCCGGAGGGCACGCAGACGATGACCTGCGGGCTGGCGAAGGAGCGCCGGTTGTGCACCTTGCGGATGAAGTGCTTGATCATCTCCTCGGCGACTTCGAAGTCGGCGATGACACCGTCGCGCAGCGGACGGATGGCCTGGATGTTGCCCGGCGTGCGGCCCAGCATCATCTTGGCCTCGTCGCCGACGGCGAGCACCTGCTTCTTGCCCTTCACTTCGGCGATCGCAACCACCGAGGGCTCATTGAGAACGATGCCGCGCCCCTTGACATAGACCAGGGTGTTCGCCGTACCGAGGTCGATCGCCATATCGGCGGAGAGCATGCCGAGCAAACCAGAGAACATTGACCAATCGCCTTTTCTTCAATCAACAGACGTGCCGCGGTTTCCGCGACGGTTAAACTTCAAAATCCGGGTCAGGCCGACATCACCGAGGGTGCCGTCTTTTCCCGCTTCACCAGCAACTTGTTCAGCGCGTTGATGTAGGCCCGCGCCGAGGCCACCAGGGTATCATGATCGGCGCCCTGGCCGTTGACCGACTTGCCCGCCTCTTCCAGGCGCACGGTCACCTCGGCCTGGGCGTCGGTGCCTTCGGTTACCGCATGCACCTGATAAAGCTGCAGGCTGGAGTCGTGCGGAAACAACTCTGTGATCGCCGCGAAGGTGGCGTCGACCGGGCCGTTGCCCGCGGCCTTTGCCGTCTTCACGGTGCCGTCGATCTCCATTTCCAGCTCGGCCGTCTGCGGGCCCTTGGAGCCGCAGACCACCTGCAGGGAGAGGAAGCGCAGCCGGTCGTTGTGGCGCAGCACGGCATCGTCCACCAGGGCGATGATGTCTTCGTCGTAGACGTCCTTCTTGGCGTCGGCCAGGTCCTTGAAGCGGACGAAGGCGTCCTGGATCTCGTTCTCGGCCAGGGTAAAGCCCAGCTCCTCCAGCTTCGCCTTGAAGGCGTGGCGGCCGGAATGCTTGCCCATCACCAGGGTCGAACGGCTGAGGCCGACCGATTCCGGGGTCATGATCTCGTAGGTCTCGGCGTTCTTCAGCATGCCGTCCTGATGGATGCCCGATTCATGGGCGAAGGCATTGGCGCCGACGATGGCCTTGTTGGGCTGCACCGAAAAGCCGGTGATGGCGGAGACCAGGCGCGAGGCCTTGGTGATCATCTCGGTCTTCACGCCGGTCATGTAGGGCATGGCGTCATGGCGGGTGCGCAGCGCCATGACGACCTCTTCCATCGCCGCGTTGCCGGCGCGCTCGCCGATGCCGTTGACGGTGCACTCGATCTGGCGGGCGCCGGCCTGCACGGCGGCCAGGGAGTTGGCGACGCCCAGGCCCAGATCGTTGTGGCAGTGGACGGAGATCACCGCCTTGTCGATGTTGGGCACCCGGTTCTTCAGCATGGCGATCAGCGCATGGAACTCTTCGGGGATGGTGTAGCCCACGGTGTCGGGGATGTTGATGGTGCCGGCGCCGGCCTTGATCGCCGATTCCACGCAGCGGCAGAGGAAGTCGTGCTCGGTGCGGGTGCCGTCCTCGGGCGACCACTCGACGTCGTCGCAGAGGTTGCGGGCGTGGCCGATGCTGTCGACCACCGCCTGGTGCACCGCTTCCGGTTCCATCTGCAGCTTGAACTTCATGTGCAGCGGGCTGGTCGAGATGAAGGTGTGGATGCGCGGGGCGGCGGCGCCCTTTAGGGCCTCGGCGGCGCGGTCGATGTCGCGCCGGGTGGCACGGGCAAGACCCGCCACGCGGGCCGCCTTCACCGTGGCGGCGACCGCCTGCACGGCTTCGAAGTCGCCCTTGGAGGCAATCGGGAAGCCGGCCTCGATGACGTCGACGCCCATTTCTTCCAGCAGCAGCGCGACCTGCAGCTTTTCCTCGAGGTTCATGGAGCAGCCCGGCGACTGTTCGCCGTCGCGCAGGGTGGTGTCGAAAATCAGCACGCGCTCGGCACCATCGGTGCCCCGGGCCGCCTTGGCGCCGGTTGCGTCCTGTTTCGCCACTGCCTGCTGGTTCGCCACTGCCTGTTACACCCTCGTTCCGGGCCGCCCATCAAGGGGCCGCCCCTGTCCCGTCAAAACTTCTGCCTCAGGCCACACGCAACGGTCATCCGCGGCGGCGTGGAGCGGCGGAAGAAAAGTTGGCGCACGGCCGATCCTTCAAGGCCACGGAACGGGTCACTGCTTCTGACGGCCCACCTCCGGGAAGGTGTCTGCGGCCTATGATCGCTCGCGCCGTCTCTGTCTCGGCGCGAAGGTCCTCAAGAGAACTTCCCAGGGGACCAGCCATTCGTGCAGAAGCGTGGTTAACGCCTACTTTTCTAAACCCCGCACATGAGGTTAACAATATCTAATTTGGAAGCGTTAAGAATTGCTGAAGTCCAGCCCCTTCCTACGTTTTTTTCACCGAGGAAGGTTTTCCGGAGATTACTCAACGGAGCCCGAATCGACCGCTATTCGGACCCGTCTTCGCCCGGTCGCCGCAGCCGATAAAGCACATGCCGGCACAGCGGATGCGCTTCCGGCAGGTTCGGGTGGTCGAAGTCGTCGACGGGGTCACGGGTCATGCCCAGCCGGCGCATGACGGCCTGGGAGCGGATGTTGGTGGTAGAGGTCAGGGAGACGATTTCTTCCAGCCCCAGATCCTCGAAGCCGAAGCGAACCGCCTCGCGGGCGCCTTCGCTGGCGTAACCCTTCCCCCAGAAGCCGCGGGCAAGGCGCCAGCCGACCTCCACACAGGGCGTAAAGTGGGCCTCGAAAGAGGGCGCCCAGAGGCCGATAAAGCCGATGAAGGGCGCCTTGTCCGGCAGTTCCACAGCCCAGAGGCCGAAACCCTGCCGCACCATGCCGTCGCGCAGGCGCGCCGCCACGGCTTCGCTCTCCAGCCCGCTGAGGGGCGCCGGGAAGTGTTCCATCACCTCGGGATCGGCGTTCAGGGCGGCAAAAGGCGCCAGGTCGCTCTCCCGCCAGGGGCGCAGGATCAGGCGATCGGTGGTGAGGGTCGGCGCGGTGGCGGTGATTTCATGCGTCATGGCGGCGGCAGACTAGCGGAAAGCGGCGGCACCGCCCAGCCCCTCACCCCCCTCACCCTGCGTCGCCGATGCTCGGCTGCCCGCCTGCTCCAGAAACACTTCGGGCCCCCGCACCGTGAAACGCGGGGGCCCGAAGCCGAGCTTAAGAAGCCCGAAGGAAACTTAGTTCTTTTCCTTGTCGACCAACTGGTTGGCCGCAATCCAGGGCATCATCGCGCGCAGCTTGGCGCCGACTTCCTCGATGTTGTGCTCGGCGTGGCGGCGGCGCTCGGCCTTGAAGGACGGCTGGCCGGCCTTGCACTCGGTGACCCAGTCGCGGGCGAAGCGGCCCGCCTGAATGTCGTCCAGCACCCGCTTCATCTCGGCCTTGGTCTCGGCGGTGATGATGCGCGGGCCGGTCTTGTAGTCGCCGAACTCGGCGGTGTTGGAGATCGAGTAGCGCATGTTGGCCATGCCGCCCTCGTACATCAGGTCGACGATCAGCTTCACTTCGTGCAGGCACTCGAAGTAGGCCATCTCCGGGGCGTAGCCGGCCTCGCAGAGGGTCTCGTAGCCAGCCTGGATCAGCGCCGTCAGGCCGCCGCAGAGCACCACCTGCTCGCCGAAGAGGTCGGTTTCGCACTCTTCCTTGAAGGTGGTCTCGATGACGCCGGAACGGCCGCCGCCGATGGCGGAGGCGTAGGACAGCGCGATCTCCTGGGCATTGCCCGAGGCGTTCTGCGCCACCGCGATGAGGCAGGGCACGCCGCCGCCACGCACGTACTCGGAGCGCACGGTATGGCCCGGGCCCTTCGGCGCGATCATGAAGACGTCGAGGTCCTTGCGCGGCTCGATGAGGTTGAAGTGGACGTTGAGGCCGTGGGCGAAGGCCAGGGCCGCGCCCTCCCTCAGGTTCGGCTCCAGATTGTCGCGGTAGATATCGGCCTGCAGTTCGTCCGGGGTCAGCATCATGACCACGTCGGCCCACTTGGCGGCATCGTCGGGGTTCATCACCTGGAAACCGGCCTTCTCGGCCTTCTTGGCAGTCGCCGAACCGGCGCGCAGCGCGACGCGGACCTCGGCGACGCCGCTGTCCTTCAGATTATTGGCATGGGCATGGCCCTGGCTGCCGTAGCCGACGATGGCAACCTTCTTGCCTTTGATCAGATTGACGTCGGCGTCCCGATCGTAATAGACGCGCATTGCAGCCGTCTCCCTTGGTCACTTTGTTATTCGAAATGGTTCGCCGGGGTTCTAAAACGCCACACCCAAAAGCGCAACGGGATTCCCGGCATAGGCCCTTGCGCCTGCCGCATAGCCGACATTCGGCGGAAATACTGGCTTTTTCGGCCTACTCAGCCGCGGCCCGGAGGAAATCGAGGTCCTCGAAACCGACGCCGAGGTCGGGGCCGACCACCAGGACCCGGTCGGCGGGAACCGACTGCCAGGTCTCGGGCTGCTCCAGGGGCTCCGAAACGATGGAAATGGAGCCATCGCCGCAGGTGGCGGCGCGCCAATACAGGCTGGGCGGCGCCTGGTCGCTGGCGTGGCGCACGGCATAGATCGAGCGCCCGTCGCTGAGCGCCGCGGTGAAGCGCAGCGGCTCGGCCACCCCCTCCTCCGCCATCACCCGATGGACCTGGGCCAGGGTGCGCGACAGGGCGCCGACCGGGTCGCTGTCCAGCCCGTTGGCGAACAGCAGAAAGAACAGCACCTCGCTGTCGGTGGTACCCAGGCGGTGGTCGTAGAAGCCGTCGGGGATGAGGGCCTCCAGCCGCCGGCGCAGGCGCTGGTAGCCACCGATCTGGCCGTTGTGCATGAACAGCCAGCGGCCGTGGGCGAAGGGATGGCAGTTGGGCCGCAGGGAGGCCGTACCGGTGGAGGCGCGCACGTGGGCAAAGAACATCCCGGCGCGGATCTGGTAGGCGAGACTTTTCAGATTGGGGTCGTTCCAGGCCGGCAGCACCTCGCGGTAGAGGCCCGGCTCCGGCCGCTCGCCGTACCAGCCGATGCCGAAGCCGTCGCCATTGGTGGCGCTCTTGGCCTCGGTCGCGCAAAGGCTCTGGTCGATCAGCGAGTGGACCGGCTTGCAGATCAGCTCGTCAAGAAATACCGGGGCGCCGGTATAGGCCAGCCAGCGGCACATAACACCCTCAAGGAAAAGGCTTTCGACCGGGGCGGACTATAGCGGCCAAAGATGGAGAAAGCCTTGCAAAGAACGGGGGACGGGACCGCGGGCGGGCGGGCGACTACGTGTCCTTTCAAAGCCTTACACCGCTGCGTCCCGGGACTTGCCCCCGGGACCCATTGGCATCGGCGCCAGGCGGCCTCCTTGGGAACAGAGGCGCGGGCGGACATCAATGGATCCCGGCATCAAGTGCCGGGATGACAATTCCGGGGCGGTGATGGCGTGCGTCTTGGCCGCCGAGGAGGTGTTAAAGCCCCTGGGGGCCGCGGGAGATGGCGACGACGCCGGTGCGCGAGACGTCGACCAGGCCGAGGGGCTGCATGAGGTCGATGAAGACATCCAGCTTCTCGCTCTTGCCGGTCATTTCGAAGACGAAGTGGTCGTGGCTGGAATCGACCACGCGGGCGCGGAAGATGTCGGCGATGCGCAGGCTCTCGACGCGTTTGTCGCCGCTGCCGGCGACCTTCACCAGGGCCAGTTCGCGTTCCACCGAGCCGCCGTCCAAGGTCAGGTCGCTGACCCGTTGCACCGGCACCAGACGGTCGAGCTGTGCCTTGATCTGTTCGATAATCTGCGGCGTGCCGGAGGTCACCACAGTGATGCGCGAGAAGCGCTGGCGCGGATCGACTTCCGAGACCGTCAGGCTTTCGATGTTGTAGCCGCGCCCGGAGAACAGCCCGATGACGCGCGCCAGCACGCCGGGTTCGTTGTCCACCAGCACCGCGATGGTGCGCTTTTCGATCTCTTGGGGCGTCTTGTTCATCATACTACCCGGGGGGCCGGTGCCCCCCGCTTTCCGTTATCTTTGGTCTTGTTGGAAGAAGGCGGTGCAGCGCGAAAGCCCTTATACGAGGACCATGCCTTCTTCGGAAATCGGCTTGCCGGCCTTGTCGTCCGGGCCCAGCAGCATTTCGTAGTGCGCCGCGCCCGAGGGGATCATCGGGAAGCAGTTCTCGTCCTGGGCGACCAGGCAATCGAACACCACCGGCCGCGGCGTCTCGATCATCTCCATGATCTTGTCGTCCAGTTCCTCGGGCTTGTGGCAGCGGATGCCGACCGCGTGGAACGATTCCGCCAGCTTCACGAAGTCCGGCAGCGCCGCCGAGTAGCTTTCCGAATAACGCCCGCCGTGCAGCAGTTCCTGCCACTGGCGCACCATGCCCATCCACTGGTTGTTCACGATGAACACCTTGACCGGCAGATTGTACTGCGCGATGCACGACAGCTCCTGAATGTTCATCAGGATCGAGGCCTCGCCCGCAACGTCGATGACCAGCGCATCGGGGTGCGCGCGCTGCACGCCCATCGCCGCCGGCAGGCCGTAGCCCATGGTGCCGAGCCCGCCGGAGGTCATCCAGTGGTTCGGCTGCTCGAACTTGAAGTACTGGGCCGCCCACATCTGGTGCTGGCCGACTTCGGTGGTGATGAAGGGGCTGCGATCCTTGGTCAGCTCATACAGCCGCTTGATGGCGTGCTGCGGCTTGATGATCTGCCCCTTCTGCTCGAACTTCAGGCAGTCGCGCGCACGCCATTCCTCGATCTTCTGCCACCAGACTTTCAGCGCCTTCTGGTCCAGCGCCAGTTCGCGCGCCTGCCAGGCGGCCAGCAGGTCTTCCAGCACGCTGCCGGCATCGCCGACGATCGGCAGGTCGACCATCACGTTCTTGTTGATCGACGAGGCGTCGATGTCGACATGGATCTTCTTGGAGCGCGGCGAGAACTCGTCGAGGCGGCCGGTGACGCGGTCGTCGAAGCGCGCGCCGATGTTGATCATCACGTCGCAGTTGTACATCGCCAGGTTGGCTTCGTAGGTGCCGTGCATGCCCAGCATGCCGAGGAACTGCGGATCGCTGCCCGGAAAGGCGCCGAGGCCCATCAGGGTGTTGGTGCAGGGCACGCCGAGCAGGTGGACGAAACGGGTCAGCAGTTCGCAGGCCTTGGGGCCGGCGTTGATGACGCCGCCGCCGGCATAGACGATCGGCCGCTTGGCTTGGGCGATCATCTCCACCGCCTCGGCGATCTTGTGGTCTTCGGCCTTGGTCTGCGGCCGGTAGCTGCGGTGGGTCACCTCTTCCGGCGCGACGTAGTGGGTGGTCTTGGCCTGCACCACGTCCTTGGGCAGGTCGATGACCACCGGGCCGGGGCGGCCGCTGCGGGCCACGTAGAAGGCCTCGTGCATGATGCGCGGCAGGTCCTTGACGTCCTTCACCAGGTAGTTGTGCTTGGTGCAGGGCCGCGTGATGCCGGTGGTGTCGGCCTCCTGGAAGGCGTCGTTGCCGATCAGGTGCGTCGGCACCTGGCCGGTCAGGCAGACGATCGGAATGGAATCCATCAGCGCGTCGGTCAGACCGGTCACCGCGTTGGTGGCGCCGGGCCCGGAGGTCACCAGCACGACACCGACCTTGCCGGTCGAGCGCGCATAGCCCTCCGCCGCGTGCACCGCCCCGCCTTCCTGGCGCACCAGGATGTGCTGGATGTCGTTCTGCTGGAACAGGGCATCGTAGATCGGCAGTACGGCACCGCCGGGATAGCCAAAAATGACGTCAACGCCCTGGTCCTTCAGGGCCCTGATCAGCATCTCCGCACCGGTCTTCTGTTCCGCCGACATCGTTCTTACCCTTTCTGCTCGTCATCTTAACGCTGTCCCCCTGTTGACTTGGGGGGGACCAGCCGATCCGTGCACCACATAAAAGAGGCCGGCAAAACCGGCCTGCTTGCACAAATGCTAATGATTCCGCCCGCTTCTACAGGCGAAGGAGGCGGACCCTAGCCCCTTACCCCGGGTCGGTCAATAGATTTTGACGAATTTTCGCAAAAAATTCTTGCCTCAGACTTTCTGAATATTGCGTTTCCATAACCAGAACCGTCGGATCGTTACCGATGAATTGGTGGCGCAGCCAGGTCGTCTGGCGCTTGGCGTAGCGCCGGGTGGCCTGCTGGGCCTGCGCCAAGGCCGCCTCCAGGCTGGTCTCGCCGGCCAGGCAGGCCGCGAACTCCGGCACCCCCACCGCCTTCATCACCGGCAGCGCCGGGTCGAGACCGAGCGCCAGCAGCGCCGCGACCTCCTCCAGCGCGCCCCCACCCGCTTCCCCGCCCGCTTCCCCCTCCACTTCCGGGGGCGCCACCATGGCCTCCAGGCGGGCATCGCAGGCGGCGTAGAGCGCCGGGCGCGGCGGCAGCAGGCAGAGCCGGGCGAAGCGGTACGGTGCCGGGGTGGCCGGCGCCGCCTGCCAGTCGGCCAGCGAGCGCCCGGTGGCTTCCAGCACCTCCCAGGCCCGCAGCAGGCGCTGGCTGTCGGCAGGATGCAGCCGCGCGGCCATCACCGGGTCCCGTTCGGCAAGCCGCGCGCGGAAGGCCTCGACGCCGATCGTCGCCAGCGAGGCACGGGCCGCGGCACGGATGTCGGCGGGCGGTTCCGGGATGTCGTTCAGGCCTTCGGCGAAAACCTTGAGGTACAGGCCGGTGCCGCCGACCAGGATCGGCAGCCGCCCGGCGGCCAGGGTGGCCTCGACCTCCGCCACTGCCAGCGCGCGCCAGCGCCCGGCCGAACAGGGCTCTGCGCCGGACAGGGTGCCGTAGAGCCGGTGCGGGGCCGCCGCCAGCTCGGCGCCGCGCGGCCGCGCCGTCAGCAGCGAGAGCTCGCGGTAGACCTGCATGGAGTCCGCATTGATGACGGTGCCGCCCCACGCCTGCGCCACCGCCGCCGCCAGCGCCGATTTGCCGGACGCCGTCGGCCCGCCGATCATCATCACCCAAGGCGTTGCCAGGGGAGGCTGTTGCGGCGGGGAACTCTCGTACGGGGCGGGCATCAGGGACCTTCAGAACGACTTTGTCATGCGCGGCGGCTTGCGGGATCGGGGGCGGCCTCTGTATAAGCCGCCGATGCAGTACGTCCTTACCGTGATCGGGGACCCGGCCTCAAGGCCGCTGACGCCGGCCCTGGCCGATGCCGCCCGACGCGCCATCGACCACAGCCACAGCACGGCCGACGGCATCGTCTGGCTGGCCGAGGGCATTGCCTGCGACCTGGCCTTCGAGGGCGCCGAGCCGACCATCACCCAGGCCCTGGTGCGCGAGGCGCTGGATGGGGCGCCGCTCGACCTGGCCATCCAACCGGCCGAGGGACGGCGCAAGAAGCTGCTGATCGCCGACATGGAATCGACGATCATCCAACAGGAAATGCTCGACGAACTGGCCGAGGTCGCCGGTATCCACGAGGAAATCGCCGAGATCACCGCGCTGGCCATGGCCGGCGAGCTGGACTTCGAGGCCGCCCTGCGCGAGCGCGTCCGCCTGTTGACCGGCATGAGCGAGGCCACGCTGCAGGCCGCCGCCGAGCGCATGACCCTGATGCCGGGCGCGCGCACCCTGGTTGCCACCATGCGGGCCGGTGGCGCCTACTGCGCGCTGGTGTCCGGCGGCTTCACCTGCTTTACCAGGCACATCCGCGCGGCCTGCGGCTTCGACGAGGACCAGGCCAACCTGCTGGAAGTGGCCGACGGCCAGATGACCGGGCGGGTGCTGGACCCGATCCTCGGCCGCGCCGCCAAGCTGCAGGCGCTGGAGAAACTGGCCGCCGCCCGCGGCCTCACCCCCTTCCAGGCCTGCGCCGTGGGCGACGGCGCCAACGATCTCGACATGCTGGGTGCCGCCGGCCTGGGCGTCGCCTACTACGGCAAGCCCAGGGTGCGCGCCGCCGCGCACTACCGCATCGACCACGGCGACCTCACCGCCCTGCTGTACATGCAGGGCTACCACGCCGACGAAATCCGCCCTAGCTGACGTAAAAGAACCCGACGCAAACCCGACGCAAAGCAGTCCACGCAAAGAAAAACGGCGGCCCGGGCGGGCCGCCGTTTTGTCCTGTTTAGGGACCGTCGGGTCTTGCGACCGTCGGGCCGGTCAGCTCTGGTCGATGCGCACGGCAACCCACTGGAAGTCGCCCTGACGGAACACCAGCAGGGTGACCACACGGAACCCTTCCGACTTCGCCTTCTCGACCTTTTCGACCACCTCGGCCGGGGTGGAGACCTCTTCCTGGTCGACCTCGACGATGACGTCGCCGGCCTTCAGGCCCTTCTCGGCGCTGGCGCTGCCTTCCTTCACCTCGGTGATGACCACGCCCTTGGCGTCGTCCTCCAGGGCAAAGCGGGTGCGCAGCTCGGGGGTGATCTGGCCGAGCGCCAGCCCCAGGGACTCCATGTCCCGCGGCCTGGTTTCCGGCGGCGTGTCGGTCGCCGGCGCGGCGGCCACCTGTTCGGCCTCCAACTCGCCGACCCTGACACGCAGCTTCTCTTCCCCGGCCCGCTCGCCCTGGCGGCGCCAGATGGTGACGTCGACGGTGGTGCCGACCGCCGTTTCGGCGACCATCGCCGGCAGGCGGCGCATTTCCGGCACCTCGCGGCCGTTGAACTCCAGGATCACGTCGCCCTGCTCGATGCCGGCGTCCGCCGCCGGGCCTCCCTCGGTCACGGCGGCAACCAGCGCGCCGCGGGCACGCTCCAGGCGCAGGCCCTCGGCCAGCTCGTCGGTCACGTTCTGGATGCGCACGCCCAACCAGCCGCGGCGCACCTCGCCGCTGTCGCGCAACTGGGCGATGATGTTCTTGGCCATCGACGACGGCGTCGCAAAACCGATGCCGACCGAACCGCCGGACGGCGAGAAGATCGCCGTGTTGATGCCGACCACCTGGCCCTGCATGTTGAACATCGGACCGCCCGAGTTGCCCTTGTTGATGGCCGCGTCGGTCTGGATGAAGTTGTCGTAGCGCCCGGCATTGATATCGCGCTGGCGCGCCGAGACGATACCGGCCGTCACCGTACCGCCCAGGCCGAAGGGATTGCCGATGGCAACCACCCAGTCGCCGATGCGGGTGACATCGGAATCGCCCCAGGTGGTGGCCGGCAGGTCACGGTCGGCCTCGACCTTCAGCAGGGCGAGGTCGGTGTCCTTGTCGCTGCCGACGATGGTGGCCTTCAGCGACGTCCCGTCGGACAGCACCACCTCGACCTCGTCGGCATCGGCGATAACGTGGTGGTTGGTCACGATGTAGCCGCTGGAATCGATGATGAAGCCCGAGCCGAGCGAACTGCCACGGCGCTGCTGTTGCGGCGGCGGCGGTTCGCCGCCCTCGCCGCGCCGCTCGAAGAACTCCTTGAAGAACTCCTCGAACTGCTCGGCCTGGCCGCCCTCGATGGTCTGGCGGGTCTGGATGTTGACGACCGTCGGCAACAGCTTCTCGACCATGTCGGCGAAGGTGTCGGGGGCCGAGCGGGCCTGTGCCGCCGACGCCCCGAGGAGCGCCTGCAGGGCGAGCGCCAGCAGGGCCGTCATCAGCACGGCGACGCCGAGCAGCCAACGCGCTGCCGGCGCCGGGGCCGTCCGCACCGCTGCCTGGGGGTTGTGGCGGCGCATTGCGGGCCGTTGCATTGCGGAATTTCGTGTCACTGTCAGTCCTCTCCCTCGCTTGGAGATCCGCTCCGGGCAGTTCCGGGAACTCCATGCCGCCATTTCAGCTGCTGCGCCCCGGTCGGGCACTTTGACCTGGATACTTTGACATCGGGTATCTCACCGTCGGGCGCTTCGATATCGGGCAATCTGGAACCATTGGAGCCGGGTTTGAAGACCCTCTCAAGAAAAAGTGTAGCACCTGGAAGCTGCGATACGAAGTGGGCGAATTTGTGGCGCCCTTGCACCATTCCCGCGTTTCCCGGACCTATCCGGGGATTTCCGTGCCTGAGCCGACCCGGGGCGTCGCGCTAGCTGCGCAGCAGCCAGACGCAAAACACGCCCAGCAAGGCCGCCGCCAGTCCGCCGACCCGGAGCTTTTCCGGCGGCATCGCCTCCAGCATCGCCACGATCTGGCCCAGGCGGCCCGGCAGAATGGCGAGGAACAGCCCTTCGATTACCAGAACCAGGGCCAGCGCCGTCAGAAAATCGGTCATTTCGTCAGGTAACAGGGGAGACGCCGTCCGCGGCGCCCCCCCGGTCCCTATCGCTTACTGGATCGCCTACTGGCCGCTTCCGGCCCCTTCGTCGGCCTGGTTGAAGAAGCTGAAGAACTCGCTGTCCGGCGACAGCACCATGTAGGTGCTCTCCGCGCTCAGCGAGGCACCGTAGGCCTGCATCGAACGGTAGAAGTTGAAGAAGTCCGGATCCTGGCCGTAGGCGTTGTTCAGGATCTCGGTACGACGCCCCTCGCCCTGACCGCGCAGGATGCTCGACTCGCGGTCGGCCTCGGCCTTGATGACCGTTGCCTCGCGGTCGGCCGACGCCTTGATGCGCTGGGCCTGCTCGAAGCCCTGGGCGCGGAACTCGGCGGCTTCGCGCTCGCGCTCGGAGCGCATGCGGTTGTAGACCGATTCCCGGGTCTCGTCGGGCAGGTCGGCGCGGCGGATGCGCACGTCGACCAGCGCGATACCGAAACGCTGGGTCTCCTGGTCGACGCTCACCTTCAGATCCTGGAGGATCTGCGTGCGCTCATCGGAGAGCACCGAGGAGAGCGTCGAATTACCCAGGATCTGACGCAGCCGGCCGTTGACGATGATACCGAGGCGGTTGCGGGCGGTGTCCTCCGAACGCACGGTCTGGAAGAACTTCAGCGGATCGGCGATGCGGTAGCGAGCGAAAACGTCGACGATCAGCCGCTTCTGGTCCGACAGCAGGATGTTCTCCGCCGGCGGATCGAGGTTCAGCACGCGCTTTTCGTAGTACTGCACGTTCTGGATCAGCGGCAGCTTCCAGGCCAGGCCCGGTTCGGCAATCACCCGCTTGGGTTCGCCGAACTGCATGACGATGGCCTGCTGGGTCTGGTCGACGGTGAACAGCGTGCCGTAGGCGACGAGCCCGAGGACGACCACCACGACGCCGATGATGAGGTTGATGCTCATGCGCATGGGTCTGTCTTCCTCAATTGCCGTTGCCGCCGGTGCCACCGGCACCAGGCGTCTGGGAGCCGTTACCCTGCGACCGACGCAATTCGTTCAGCGGCAGATAGGGTACCGCCCCGCCGCCCGAAGCCTTGCTGTCCAGGATTACCTTGTCGGTGCCGGTCAGCACCTGCTGCATGGTTTCCAGGTACATGCGCCGCCGGGTCACGTCGGGGTTCTGCTTATAGGCGTCAAAGACCGACAGGAAGCGCTGGGCCTCGCCTTCGGCTTCGTTCTCCAACTGCTCCTTGTAGGCCTCGGCCCCCTGCACCACGCGCAAAGCCTCACCGCGGGCACGCGGCAGGATGTCGTTGCGGTACTTGTCGGCCTCGTTGCGCGCCCGGTCGCGGTCCTGCTGGGCCCGCAACACGTCGTTGAAGGCATCGATCACGTTGCGCGGCGGCTGCACGTCCTGCAGGGCCAACTCGGTGATCTCGATGCCGGCCTCGTATTCGTTGAGGGTGTCCTGCAACAGCGTACGGGCCTCGGACTCCACGGTGCCGCGCGCCTCGGTCAGCGCCGGCTGGATGTCGGTGCGGCCGATGATCTCGCGCATTGCGCTCTCGGCGGCGATCTTTACCGTCGCCTCGGGCTCGCGGATGTTGAAGAGGTACTTTCCGGCATCCGAAATCTTCCACTGCACCGTGAAATCGATGTCGATGATGTTCTGGTCGCCCGTCAGCATCAGGCTTTCTTCCTCGACGTCGCGGCGCGCGGTGCGGGCACCGCGGTCATTGCCGGCACCCTGGAACCCGATGTCGATCTGCTGGACCGTGGTCACGCTGGGCGTCAGCGCGGTCTCGATGGGCCAGGGCAGATGCCAGTTGAGGCCCGGCTGGGTGGTTTCCACCCACTGGCCGAAGCGCAACACGACGCCCTGCTCGTTGGTCTGGACGCGGTACAGGCCCGTCGCCAGCCAGGCCAGCAGGATGCCGAGGGCGATCAGCCCATAGGCCGACTTGCCAAGGCCACCGCCGCCACCGGGCAGCATGGTGCGGAAACGGTCCTGGCCCTTCTTGATCATATCCTCGAAGTCGGGCGGACGAGGTCCGCCGCCGGAGCCGCCCCCGCCGCCGCGGCCCCAGGGACCGCCACCGCCGGAACCGCCGGACCCACCACCGCCGCCGCCGCCCCATGGGCCGCCGCCGCCACCTTTATTTTCCCAAGGCATACTAAATTATCCCCGCTGCCTGTTTTCGGTACCCTACCGGGTCTGATTCGAGGCTGAAATCCCTAAGCGCCGGTCTTATATCACGGCTGAGCTATTGTTCTAGCCGAGTCTGCCTGCTACCTCCTGCGTGCATATCGGCCGGATCGGGGAGTTTTCAAGCAATGAGTGGAATCAGCGAAGCCACGGTACTGGCGGCCCTGAAAGGGGTTAACGAGCCTGCCAAGGGCCAGGACATCGTCAGCCTGGGCATGGTTTCCGGCCTAATCATCAAGGACGGCAACGTCGGTTTCGCCATTGAGGTGGACCCGCGCCAGGGCGCCGCGATGGAGCCGCTGCGCAAGGCGGCCGAGAAAGCCGTCTACGAATTGGACGGCGTGACCTCGGTTACCGCCGTGCTGACCGCCGAGCGCAGCACCCCGGCCGCCTCTCACGGCCAGGGCCACGGCCATGACCACGACCACGGCCACGGCGGCCCCGCGGCCAAGGGATCCGCCGGAAAAGCGTCCCCGGGCCCGGGCGGTACCGCCATTCCCGGCATCCGCTCGATCGTCGCGGTGGCCAGCGGCAAGGGCGGCGTCGGCAAATCCACCGTGACCACCAACCTGGCCCTGGCCCTGGCCCAGCAGGGCCTGAAGGTCGGCGTCCTGGACGCCGATATCTACGGCCCCTCGCAGCCGCGCATGCTGGGGATCAGCGGCCGGCCGAGCTCGCCCGACGGCAAGATCCTCAACCCGATGGAAAATTACGGCATCAAGTGCATGTCGATGGGCTTCCTGGTCGCCGAGGACACGCCGATGATCTGGCGCGGCCCGATGGTGCAGAGCGCCCTGCAGCAGATGCTGCGCGACGTCGCCTGGGGGGAACTCGATATTCTGGTGGTGGACATGCCGCCGGGCACCGGCGACGCCCAACTGACCATGGCCCAGCAGGTGCCGCTGACCGGCGCGGTCATCGTCTCGACGCCGCAGGACATCGCCCTGCTGGACGCCCGCAAGGGCCTCAACATGTTCCGCAAGGTCGACGTGCCGGTGCTGGGCATCATCGAAAACATGAGCGTCTTCGTGTGCCCCAACTGCGGCCACGAATCCCACATCTTCAGCCACGGCGGCGCCCACCGCGAGGCCGACAAGCTGGGCATCGAGTTCCTCGGCGAGATCCCGCTGGACATTGAAATCCGCGAGACCTCCGACAGCGGCCGCCCGGTGACGGTGTCACGCCCCGAGGCGCCCAACGCCAAGGCCTTCAGCGCCATCGCCCAGCGGGTGTGGGAGAAGGTATCAGCCCAGATCGGCGCCGGCGGCCCGCGCCAGGCCCCCAAGATCGTCATGCAGTAGCAGGCCGCGGGCCCTCGCGCAGATGTGAGGGCCCGCCGGCTTGCCGCCGGCCCCGGCGCGGGCCATCCTCCCAGCAACTCCAACCGGCCCGGGAGGACCGCCATGCTCAGCCTGAGAAAGTGTTTCGTCCCGGCGCTGCTGGCCGCCGCCCTGCTGCTGCCCGCCGCGCTGGCGCTCCCGGCGCGGGCCGCCGATGCGGTGTTCAACACCGACGGCGTCGCCATCGAAGGGACCGATCCGGTCGCCTACTTCACCGAGGGCAAGCCGATCTCCGGCGACCCCGCGATCACCCACGACTACGCCGGCGCCACCTGGCGCTTCGCCTCCACGGCCAACCGCGACGCCTTCGCCGCCGACCCGGCGCGCTATGCGCCGCAGTACGGCGGCTATTGTGCCTGGGCCGTCTCCCAAGGCTACACCGCACCAACCGTCGCCGAAGCCTGGCACATCGAAGACGGCAAGCTTTACCTGAATTATTCCAGGTCGGTTCAGCGTCAGTGGTCGGAGGACATCCCCGGCAACATCTCCAAGGCCGACACCAACTGGCCGGAACTTAAAACCGCGAACTAGCCGCCGAACATCTTCTTCAGGTTCTCGAAACCGGCCTCGTAGATTCCGCTGATCGCCGCCACGGCGTCGCCCTCAGGGGCGCCCTTGGCCTCGAAATCGCTCGACCATTCGACCGAACAGCCCTTGCCGCTGTCCCGCACCCTCAGCGTCGAGGTGTAGTTGTTCACCGGCAGCGGGCCGGAGACGATGGTGTAGGTGTAGCGGCGCTCCTTGTCGTCGATCTGCTCCAGCTTTTCCTCGATGGTGCCGCCGCCCATCAGCGACAGCTTGCGCACCGTGGCGCCATCCTCCTTCTTCAGCTCGCTCTTTTCGACGGCCGGGTGCCAGTCGGGCAGCGCGTTGAAGTTGCCGATCACCGCCCAGACGGTTTTCGCCGGCACCGGCAGCTCGGTGGTGGAACTGACCTTGGCCATGGTTCAGGGACCTCCCTCATTGTTCTTGGTTATGGGTTCTTGGTTAGGGTATTCGCGAATGCGGGCCAGTCTAGAACCTCCCCCGCCGCGCCGACAACCAAGCCGAAAGACCTAGGCAGGCCTCAGACCGTGCCGCGCCGCTCCAGCACCACGATGCTGAACGCCGGCTGGCCCTCGCCGCCGGAAACCGGCGCGTCGCGGCGCGTTTCCTGCCAGACGGCGGGGTCCAGATCGGGAAAGCGGGTGTCGCCGTCGGGCGCGGCGTGCACCTCGGTCAGGTAGACGCGGTCGGCCAGGGGCAGCGTCAGGTCGTAGATCTGGCCGCCGCCGATGACCATCACCTCGTCGGCGCCGCTTTCAGCCGCCAGCGCCTGGGCCCGGGCCAGCGCCGCCTCGACAGTGGCGAAGACCTCCACGCCCTCAGCCCGGAACGCCCCGTCCCGCGTCACCACCAGGTTGGGCCGCCCGGGCAGCGGCTTGCCGATCGACTGATAGGTCTTGCGCCCCATCACCACCGGCTTGCCCAGGGTCTGCGCCTTGAAGAACTTCAGATCGCCGGAGAGGTGCCAGGGCAGGCCCCCGGCACGGCCGATGACGCCGTTGTCGGCGCGCGCGACAATCAGGGCGATGGGCACGCCCGCTTCGCTTTTCGCCGCCATCGCTCAGACGGCCACGGGGGCTTTGATGTGCGGGTGCGCCTGGTAGCCGGTGAGCTCGAAATCCTCGAAGCGGAAGGCAAAGAGGTCCTTCACCGCCGGATTGATCGTCATCGTCGGCAGGGCCAGGGGGGCGCGCTGCAACTGCAGGTCGGCCTGTTGCTGGTGGTTCACGTAGAGGTGCGCGTCGCCCAGGGTGTGCACGAAATCGCCCGGCTGCAGGTCGCAGACCTGCGCCATCATCAGGGTCAGCAGAGCATAAGAGGCGATGTTGAAGGGCACGCCCAGGAAGATGTCGCCGCTGCGCTGGTAGAGCTGGCAGGAGAGTTTCCCCTCGGCGACGTAGAACTGGAACAGGCAGTGGCAGGGCGGCAGCGCCATCTTGTCGATCTCCGCCGGGTTCCAGGCAGAGACGATGAGGCGGCGCGAGTCCGGGTTGCTTTTCAACTGCATGAGCAACTGGGCGATCTGGTCGATGTGGCGTCCGTCCGGCGCCGGCCAGGAGCGCCACTGCGCGCCGTAGACCGGGCCGAGGTCGCCGTTCGCGTCGGCCCATTCGTCCCAGATGCCGACGCCGTGCTGTTTCAGGTAGGCGATATTGGTGTCGCCGGCGAGAAACCACAGCAGTTCGTGGATGATCGACTTCAGGTGCAGCTTCTTGGTGGTGAGCACGGGAAAGCCGTCAGCCAGGTCGAAGCGCATCTGGTGGCCGAACAGACTCTGGGTGCCGGTGCCGGTACGGTCGCTCTTGTAGACGCCTTCCTCGCGGACCTTGCGCAGGAGATCGAGATACTGCTTCACGGGTTCCTTTCCCCTGGCCCTTTGCCGGGGCCCTTTTCCTCTGTCACGCTCCCTGGAAAACGCTCTCCGGCGGCGCCCGAGTCGCTGCAGACCATTCTAGCGCACAAGCCGCCCTCTGGCCCGCCCAAATGCTGCCCGCCCCCCTCAACCGAGGGCCGGATGGCCCGCCCGAAACTCGCCGCCCGTAGACCTTTTATCAACGGGATAAAGCGCTTATATTAGGGGTGCCGGCTTGCCGGCTATGGTGCTAAACGGGCCTTTGGAATAAGCGTTACGGACCCGGGGGCAGTACCCGGCGCCTCCACCAATTCCCTCCAATTCGGCGGTTTTCAGGCCTTTGGGAGGGCTCTCATGGGGGCGAAATAGGATCGACGTGCGTGGTAAAGAGGGGTTCGGTGCCCGGCATGGTACCGCCGTTATCGGGCCATACTATAGTTGCGAACGACAACTACAGTGAGGCACGCCTCGCCGCTTAATTGCGGTCGGGTTAGCCGACTCTAAGTCCTAGACCTTCACAAGTTTGGGCGGGGTTCGGGGCGCACCTGGCAACAGAAGCGCCCCACTTCAGGGGGTATCGGCAACAACAAGAAACCCCCGCCCCCGCAACGGGCGGCAGGAACAGGGTGGTCTGGAAAAGAGACGTGACGGAGGAAATGGCAAACGACGGACTGCGGTACGACCGCATGGTGGAAGACGCGCTGCGCAGCGTGGTGCGGCGGGCCCTGATCCATGCGTCCAAGGAAGGCCTGCCCGGCAATCACCATTTCTACATCACCTTCCGCACCGACCATAAAGACACCGACATCCCCAAGGCCCTGCAGGATCGTTATCCCGGCGAGATGACCATCGTGCTGCAGCACCAGTTCTGGGGCCTGGAAATCGACGAGCACCAGTTCTGCGTGACGCTCAGCTTTGCCGACGTGCCGCACCGGCTGGTGGTGCCTTTCGCCGCGGTGACCGCCTTCGCCGATCCCTCGGTGCGCTTCGGCCTGCAGTTCGACGTGGATTCGGCGGATACCCTGCCGGGAAGCGGCGCCTCGGGCGACAGCGCTGCGCTGTTCGAATTGCCCGGCGGCGACGCGCCCGACGAGGCGGAAGCGGACGGGGCCGACGCGCAAGAGGGCAGCAAGGGCGATTTCGGCAACGACGACGCCGAAACCGAGGCGGACAAACGGCCGAGCGGCGAAAAGGTCGTCACCCTCGACGCCTTCCGCAAGAAGTAGCGGCACTCAATTCACGTATAGAGCAGAGCGGGCCGGAAACGGCCCCGAGATGGAGACGGGAGACGCTGGAAAGCGTTTACCCCCTAGTGGCGTTTGCCCCCTAAGTGGCGCCTGCCCCTAGTGGCGCTTGCCCATGGTGGCCGGGTCCCAATGCTGGGTCTTCTTCTCGCCCGGCGACTTGCCGAGGCGGTTGGCGACGGCGGGGCGGCGCACCAGGCCGACGAACTCGTCGAAACGCCGCTTCAGTTCGCGGCGTTCTTCCGCGGTCATCTCGGACTCGGGGATCTCACTGAGATCGCGGTGACGAATATCGTCCATGGCCTGCTCCTTCACTTCCAGGGTCCGGCACTGTCGGAAAATGGGGGGCGGCCCACGCAGGGCGCCCCGCCGGGACAAATCCCTGCAGAGGAGCTATCATCGCGACCCTTGGTTAAGGGTGTGTTATCGCCCTGGCCGTTTTGCCTCCTCCGGTCTTCAAATTCTCGAAAGCCCCATGAAATCCGCCGACCCGCCGCCGACAGTCCTGCCGGAATTCCTTGTCGACACGCCACCGGGGGGTAAGCCTGCCCGCCTCACCTTCGCCTTCGCCCACGGCGCCGGGGCGCCCATGGATACGCCCTTCATGAGCTTCTTCGCCGAGGGCCTGGCGGCCAAGGGCTGGCGTGTCGTGCGCTTTGAGTTTCCCTACATGGCCCGGCGCCGGAGGGAGCCCAAACGCCCGCCGCCCGACCGCCAGCCGGTGCTGCTGCAGACCTGGCGGCAGGTGATCGACCATCTTGCGGCCCCGGACGGCCCGGAGACCCTGGTCATCGGCGGCAAGTCGATGGGCGGGCGCATGGCCAGCCTGGTCGCGCAGGAAACCGGCGTGCGCGGCCTCGCCTGCCTCGGCTACCCCTTCCATCCCGCCGGCAAGCCAGAGCGCCTGCGCACCGAGCATCTGGCCGCCCTCGAGACCCCCTGCCTGATCTGCCAGGGTACCCGCGACGCCCTGGGCAATGCCGAAGAGGTCGCCGGCTACGACCTGGCGCCGTCGATCCGCCTGCATTGGGCTCCGGACGGCGACCACGACCTGAAGCCGCGCAAGGCCAGCGGACGCACCGCCGAGCAGAACTGGCGCGAGGCGGTCGATGCCCTGGACGGCTTCTTCCGGGATCTGGCCTAGCGTTTCCCGGGCCTTTACCGGGATCGGGTTATCCGCCCGGCAACTCAAAATTGCCGCACCCCTCCTGACAACATGCTGTCAGGATGTCTCTGCTAGGATGTTGTCAGGAGCCGGGCAGGAGCCGGCTTAGGAGGCGGACAGGATGCGGCGGGCAGACAGATTATTTCAGATTGTTCAGGAGCTTAGGCGCCGAAAACTGGTGACGGCCCGGCAGCTGGCCGATGCCCTGGAGGTGTCGGAGCGGACGATCTATCGCGACATCCGCGATCTGGCGGGCTCCGGCGTGCCGATTGAGGGCGAGGCCGGGGTCGGTTACGTGCTGCAGCGCGGCTACGACCTGCCGCCGCTGATGTTCACCGAGGAGGAAATCGAGGCCCTGGTGCTGGGCGCCCGGATCATCGAATCCTGGGCCGACCCGGCGCTGGCCAAAGCCGCCGGCGACGTCGTCGCCAAGGTCGAGGCGGTGCTGCCGGCGGAGCTGCGCGACCAGATCTCCCGCACGCCGCTGTCGGCACCGTCGGACCATCGCGCGGCGCCGCTCAGCATCGACGCCGCGGAAATCCGCGCCGCCCTCCGCAGCCGCCGGAAGCTGCACTTCCACTACTGCAACGCCGAGGGGCGGGCCAGCGAACGGGTCGTGCGGCCGCTGGCCCTGGCCTTCTACGGGCCGGTCTGGCTGCTGATCGCCTGGTGCGAGCTGCGCATCGACTTCCGCGCCTTCCGCCTGGACCGCATGCGGGAGATGACCGTTCTGGACCAGCGCTTTGCCGAGGAACGCGGCAAGACCCTGCACGACTTCGTGGTGGCCGACCGCGCCCGCCGGGCTCAGTTCGCCGAAAACGGCGACAACGGCAGCAAGGCGCTCGAAGCACGGGCAGTGCCCGATGTAGGGGAAGCGGTCGGCGAGCCGGAAGCCGTCGGCGATTGATGCCTCTGCCCCAAGCAGCCGGAAGCAAGAGAACCCAGCGTCAGGCGGCCGGGCGTAAGACGGCCGGGCGTAAGACGGCCGGGCTTAAGACGGCAGGGCCACCGCCCTTCGTCGCGTGCTGCCTGGCGCTGCTGATGCCGCTCGGCCCGGTGGTGCCGCGGCGGATGTTCGGCGGCTGGGGATTGTTCCTGGACGGCCGGATGATCGCCCTCATCGCCCGCGACCGGCTGCATCTGAAGACCGACAGCGTGACCGTGGAGCGCTTCAGGGCGGCAGGCTCCGAGCCCTTCGTCTACCACCGCCAGGCGACGCCGGTCGCCCTGTCCTACTGGCGGGCCCCGGCGGGAACGCTGGACGATCCGGCGGCGATGCTGCCCTGGGGCGAGTTGGCGGTCGCCGCAGCCCGACGCGCGGCCGGCAAGAAGACAGCCGCCCACAAGCGGCGATAGCCGCCCCGCGACAGGCAGATCCGGAAGACTCAGGCCGATCCCGAAGACTCAGGCCGATTCCGAAGACTCAGGCGGCGCGCAGGTTCGCCAGGAACTTGCCGACCTCGGCGCGCAGCAGTTCGGACTGCTGCGACAACTGCCCAGCGGATTCCAGGACATCGCTGGCAGCGGCACCGGGCTGCTCGGTCGCCTCGCGCACCCCGGTGATGTTGCTCGCCACGGACTGGGTGCCGTTGGCGGCCTGCTGCACGTTGCGGGAGATTTCCTGGGTCGCGGCGTTCTGCTCCTCGACCGCAGCGGCGATACCCTGGGCGTTCTCACTGATCCGCTTGATGATCGAGACGATGCCTTCGATCACGGTGACCGTGCCGCCGGTCGCCGACTGCATGCCTTCGACCTGCTGGGCGATTTCCTCGGTCGCCTTGGCGGTCTGGGTGGCCAGCGACTTCACCTCGTTGGCGACGACGGCAAAGCCCTTGCCCATCTCGCCGGCACGCGCCGCCTCGATAGTGGCGTTCAGCGCCAGCAGGTTGGTCTGCTCGGCAATGTCCTGGATCAGATTGATCACGTCGCCGATCTTGTGCGCCGCCTCGGCCAGCCCGTTGACCGACCGGCTCGCACCATCGGCGTCTTCAACGGCGCGCAGCGAGACGGAGTTGGTTTCCGCGAGCTGACGCGAAATTTCCGAGATCGAGGCGGAGAGTTCCTCCGAGGCCGTCGCCACCGTCTGGACGTTGGTTGAGGCCTCGTCGGAGGCTTCGGCAACGGTGATTGAACGGCGGTTCGTCTGCTCGGCGATCCCCGACATCGATTGGGCAGTGGCCTGCAGCTCGGTCGCGGCGGCGGAGAGCGCATTCACCACCCCGCCGACGGCGGCTTCGAAGGAATCGGCGAGCTCCAACCGCTGGCGCCGACGCTCCTGGGTCAGCCGGGCTTCCTCCTCGGCGCGCTCTTCCTCCAGGCGCTTCAGCTCGATGGTCTTCCCCTTGAAGACCACGAAGGCTTCGGCGACCTGGCCGATCTCGTCACGGCTGCGCACCGGCACTTCCACCGAGGTATCCCCCTCGGCCAGCCGGTTCAGCCCGTTGACCACTTCGCCGAGCGGGCGGGCCACGCTGGCACGGGTGAACCAGACGGCAAGCGCGAAGCCGACCAGCGCGGAGACGACCGAGACGATGGTCATCTGCGAGATCGCCGACTGCTCGTGCGAGTAGACGGCCTGCATGGCGGTCGTGGTGAACTGTTGAATCTGCGTCTGCAACGCCTCGAACTTGCCGTCCAGTTCCGCCTCTTCCACTTCGATACCGTCGACCAGCGCGATGGCTTCGCCCGTGTTTCCTGTGCCGGCCAGCCTGAGAATCTCCGCCGCATGATCGTGGTACAGGCGATGGCCCTGGCCGACCTGCTGCAGGCTGGAAAGGACCTGCTGGAATTCGGCCTTTTCAGACTCGGTGCGGGCCCCGGCCGAGGCGGCCTCGGCGAGCCCGATGCCGCGCGCGATCTCCGCATCGACACTGGAAGACAGCTGCTCGAACTCGGCCACGAGGTTACGCAGTTCCTCCGGGCTGGCCTCTGCCGCCAGGCCGCTTAACCGCATCGCGCGCTCCAGCACGACCGCCTGCTCCAGTTGGGTCACGGTGACGTGGTTCACCAGCTCGGTCAGTGGAATATCCCGCTCGGCGATGCCTTCGATCTCATCCCCGATCCGGCCCATCTGCCAGACACCGATCACCGCGACAATGCCGGTCGAAAGCAAACAGATTCCGACAATGCCCAACAGCTTGTGCATCACCGAGGCGCCCTTGCGCGAGCGGCTGGCGGCCGTGTTCGTCTGCATTGCTATATCTTCCCAATCAGCGGCCTCAGCCGGCTTGCAAGGATGGATGGAACGGCGGCAGCCGGCACGCTTTAGAAATTCCCCAGAATGAAGCGGCGATGATGCGGCTGAACCGGGCGGGCGTTGGCAGGATAGAGCCGCGCGAACTGCGCGATCTGGCCGGCGGACACCTCGATCGGGTCGCGGAAAACCACCCAGTCGACGATCTCCGAGCACGGCGGGGTTGTCAGCGATCCTTCGTAGCGGTAGCAGGCCCGGCTGGCCGGCAACATCAGGCGGACATCCACCGGCCCTGTCGTCGGCGCCTTCTGGCCGGCCTGCGGAGGCATCCGCGACCACACTTTGGCAAGTTCGGCATGCTCCGCACCCGGCGTCAGGAAGACGCCCAGCACCGCCAGGCCGCCCTCGGCGCTCTTGTGGACGAAGTGCACCTCCATCGAATAGGGCCGGCCGTCGACCTGGTGCTCGCTGGGGTGATGGAAGTGGAACTGCAGCAGCTCGAAGCGCTTGCCACCCAGATCGGTCCAACTGCCCGGCGTGGCATTGGCCTGGATCGTGTGACCGTTGTTCGCCACCTCGAAGGGCGCTGGCATCCAGGACACCGCCATGTCATTCAGCAGGCTGGGCACATGGCTGTCGAGGTTGAGCGGCGACTGCTGGCTGCCGGCGCCACAGGCCTTGTATTCGCCGGACAGCTCGCTCCAACGCTCCGGCGCACCCTCACCCTCATAGGACCAGTGGCCGGCGCCGTGCGCCGCGGCCTTCTCGCCAGCGGGTGCAGCCGTACTGGCCCCGTGAGCATCGCCGCCCGGGGCCGTTTCGGCGGCGGCGGCGGCCTTACACAGGGGACAGCTGACTACCGCACCCAGGCTCAACAGACGAACGAAATCACGACGCTTCATTTTGCTGCTCCACCAGTCGAATCGTTTTATGCCAACCGTCTTCCCGACGGGACGCCAGGCCCGGCGTTTTCCCGACGAGGCGCCAGGCCCGGCGCAAGGCTGCCCGGCTTCTGGCCTTTTCAAGACCGAAGTAGTCACATTCGCTATAATTCATAAAAATTTGATTAGTTTTTTTGAAAAGGCCGGCGAAAGCGACGATGGCGGCGCCGTCGGCCCCGGCGGCCCCGTCGGCAAGGACAAACCGCCCCGCGTGAGGGCGGGGCGGTTGTCAGGCCAGGTCGAATTGAGGGCCGCGGGGGCGGCCGGCGATGGGACTACATGGTGCGGACGCGAACCAGGAAGTCGTCCACCTTCTGTTCCAGCCCACCGGCCTGCTTGGTCAGCATCTGGGCATCTTGCAGAACGCTGCTGGAGGACGTTCCGGTTTCCTCGGCCGCCTGTGTGACGCCGTTGATGTTCAGCGAAACCTCCTTGGTCGCCGAGGACTGCTCCTCGACCGCGCTGGAGATCGAGGTACTGATCTCGCTGACCTGGGCGATGATCTTGCCGATCTCGCGGATGGCGTCGGCCGTCGTCAGGCTCGAGTCCTGGATTCCCTTGATCTGGGTTCCGATTTCCTCGGTCGCCTTGGCAGTCTGCGTAGCGAGGTTTTTCACCTCGCTGGCAACCACGGCAAACCCCTTGCCCGCCTCGCCGGCACGGGCCGCCTCAATGGTCGCGTTCAGCGCCAACAGGTTGGTCTGCTCGGCGATGTCGGTGATGATCTGCGATACCGCGCTGATCTTCTCTGCCGCCGTCACCAGATCGCTGACCATGTGCTCTGACTTTTCCGCCTCGGCAACCGCGGTGTTCACGATGCGGTTGGACTCGGTGATCTGCCGGGAGATCTCGTTGACCGAAGCGGCCAGCTCTTCGGAGGCCGCGGACACGGTCGACGACTGCTGGTTGGTCTGCTCGGCGGCCGCCGCCAGGGTCTGCGCGGTCACCTCCATGTTCTGCGCGGAGGAAGCGACCGTCTGAACCATCGACTTCACGCCGCTTTCGAACTCGTCGGCGAGCGCCGCGTTCTCCGCCTTGCGCTTCGTCAGGTCGGTGGCGAACTTCACCACCTTCCAGGGCCGGCCGTTCAGGTCCATGACCGGATTGTAGGAGGCTTCGATCCACACCTCATTGCCACCCTTGCCGATGCGCTTGTACTGGGCCGCCTGGAATTCGCCGCGTCCCAGCTTCGCCCAGAATTCCTTGTACTCGGCGCTCTCGCGCAGGGCCGGCTCGACGAACATGCTGTGGTGCTTGCCTTTGACTTCGTCGAGCGCGTAGCCGAGAGTCTTCAGGAAATTCTCGTTGGCCGTGATGATGGTGCCGTCGAGCTGAAACTCGATCACCGCCTGGGAGCGGCCGATCGCCTCCACCTTGCCCGAAAGGTCGGCGAATTCCGCCTTCTGCTTCGTCACATCGGTCGCGTACTTGACCACCTTGAACGGCTTGCCGTTGCGGCCAAGCAGGGGATTGTAGGAAGCCTCGATCCACACCTCCTTGCCGCCTTTGCCGATGCGCTTGTACTGGGCCGCCTCGAACTCGCCGCGATTGAGCTTTTCCCAGAACGCCTTGTACTCGGCACTCTCGCGGAAAGCCGGCTCGACGAAGATGCTGTGGTGCTTGCCCTTCACCTCATCCAGCGTATAGCCCATCGCGTTCAGGAAGTTCGCGTTGGCCGTGATGATGGTGCCATCCATCGTGAACTCGATGATCGCCTGAGAACGGTCGAGGGCGGCGAGCCTCGCGGCGGTATCATTACGCAGCATTGAAAACGACATGATTTCGATTCCCTAAGTGGATCCCCAGGAGGCGCCCGCGAAACGTGCCCTTTACGGCCGGCGCCCCCAGCGGCCGCGCCAATGCCCTATCCCAATCATCATAAGTCAGGTGTCATCCACGAATAGATGAGGCGGCCGGGTTCGCTTGGATTGGATTTAATCACTATGAGCATTAAAGACTAGTAAAATAGATTAAATAATAAATTCTACTTTATTGTAATTTTGCATATAATTTCTCTATAATTTCCGATTATAATAATATAAAATTTTATGTTATTACTACTTTATCAGATTTACTTAAATTTTTATTCAAATACGATGACGCCATGCTCGACATAGTTGCTGCGGCGGCTGAGTCCGACAATGCTTTGCGCAGTCGCTCAAGCGGGCGACATCCGGGATTATCCGCGGACCGCAACAGGGCTCAGGCGGCGCGCAGCCCCGCCAGGAACTTACCGACTTCGCCGCGCAGCAGTTCCGACTGCTTGGAGAGCTGGCCCGCCGATTCCAGGACTTCGCTGGCCGCGGCGCCGGTCTGCTCCGCTGCCTGGCGGACGCCCACGATGTTGCTGGCGACCTCCTGCGTTCCGGCGGCAGCCTGCTGAACGTTGCGCGAGATCTCTTCGGTGGCGGCGTTCTGCTCCTCCACCGCGGCGGCGATGCCGTGCGCGTTTTCGCTGATCCGCTTGATCACGCTGACGATGCCCTCGATGGTACCGACAGTGCCGCCGGTGGCGTTCTGCATGCCCTCGACCTGCGCGGCGATCTCCTGGGTTGCCTTGGCGGTCTGGGTCGCCAGCGACTTCACCTCGCCGGCGACCACGGCGAAGCCCTTGCCGGCCTCGCCGGCGCGGGCCGCCTCGATGGTCGCGTTGAGGGCCAACAGATTGGTCTGCTCGGCGATGTCCTGGATCAGGTTGATCACGGCGCCGATCTTTTGCGCCGCCTCGGCCAGGCCGTTGACCGACTGGTTGGCCAGGTCCGCGTCCTCGACCGCCTGCTGCGAGACCTTGTTGGTCTCCGCGATCTGCCGAGAAATCTCGCCGATCGAGGCCGAAAGCTCTTCCGAGGCGGTGGCGACCGTCTGTACGTTGGTCGAGGCCTCCTCCGAAGCGCTGGAGACGCTGATCGACTGGGCATTGGTCTGCTCGGCGGTCGACGACATCGACTGCGCGGTCGCCTGCAGCTCGGTAGCCGCGGCGGAAACCGTGTCGACGACGCCGCCGACGGCGGCCTCGAAGGCATCGGCCATCTGCAGGCGCTGACGGCGCCGCTCTTCGGCCTGGCGGGCGTCGTCTTCGGCGCGCTCCTCTTCCAGGCGCTTCAGTTCCAGGGTCTTATGCTTGAAGACCACGAAGGCTTCGGCGACCTGGCCGATTTCGTCGCGGCTGCGCACCTTCACCTCGGCACTGGTGTCGCCTTCGGCCAGACGGTTGAGGGCGTTGACGACCTGGGCCAGCGGGCGCGCCACGCCGACGCGGGTGAACCAGACGGCGACCACGAATCCGATGACGGCGGAGGCCGCCGATACCACCGACATCATCCACACGGCAGACTTCTCGTGCTCTTCGACAGTGCGGACCGCCCCGAGGGTGAAGGATTCGATTTCCTCCAGCAGCGTGGCCAGTTCGTGGTTGAGCTTCTCTTCCTCCTGCTCGATCCCGCCCACCAGGGCCAACGCTTCGGAAAGCCGTCCGGCGGTGCTCAACTGGAAGATCTCCGCCGCATGTTTGTGGTAGGACTTGTGTTCGCCTTCGATCTGCTTCAGCGCAGAGAGGACCTTCTCGAACTCCGCCTTCTGCTCGGGGGTGCGGGCGTGGCTCAACGCCCGCTCGGCGAGCCGCTCGCCGGCATCAATCTCCTCATCGACGGTCGCGGACAGCCGTTCGAACGCCTCCTGAGCGGCGCGCAACTGCTCGGGGGTCGTCTCCGTCACCAGGCCGCTGAGCCGCAGGATGCGCTCCAGCAGCACGGCCTGCTCCAGCTGATGCACCGTCACGCGGCTGACCGTCTCGGTCAGCGGCATGTCGTCCTCGGCGATCGACTCGATCTCCAGGCCGATGCGCGACATCTGCCATACGCCGATCGTGGCGACGATAACCGTCGCCATCAGGCAGAGGCCCACGATGCCGAGCAACTTGTGCATCACCGTGGATCCCAGGCGGCCGCCCAGGCCGAACTTCATGCTCGTCATCTCACTCTCCTAAGCACAGGCGGTTTGACCAACCGGCCGTCCGCCATTGGACGACGGGCCAAACACACTCGGGGCCGCCAGAGCACTCTCACCAACGGCCAAACTGAATTCGATAAATACGCAAGCAAAAACGCGGTAGATCACAAAAAAACTGGAATTCTATATTTTTAAAAAAATTATCTGACAGTATTTTTTGTTATCTTTATTCGAATTTTAGATAAATCCTCTTTGAGAACTCCCGCACCTTCGACGAAAGCCAACATTGCCTCCAATCGAGAAGCACCGCGCAGAACAACTCCAACAAAATTGCCCGTCAATAAGTAAAAACTCGCACCATCTGAATATTTATTCCGACTCACCCGATATCCACCTCAGGGGCAGATTTCCCAACTTACAGGCGTATATCGATGAAATACCGCCTCCAGCCTCGCCAAAATCGGCCGTATCGGGCTCATGAAATAAGATTCTTCTCCTTGCTCTAGAGTGATGTAATCACCGGGCTGGTTAACCTTCCGTGAATCACATCAAATAAACATCATTTTTTATATCATTCTATTCTTCTATGTGACGCTGAATCTCTCACAGAGACATAGCATTACGGTTGCATAATGGATCTTTACAGGGAAAATTCGACTAAAAAATATCTTTTTACATCAGTTTATCTATTTTTGGTTGTATTAGTACGACCTTAATTGTCGCCCCCCCCGGCAGAGGCCAGGCTTGGCGCGCTGGGCCGAGACTCCTAAACTCGCGCCCGTCCATGCCCTCGCCGGGCACCGCGCCGCAACCACTCAGGATCCTTGCGACCATGTCTCCCGCATCTTCTGCCAAAACCCGCATCGAAACCGATTCCATGGGCGAGATCGCCGTCCCCGCCGACCGCTACTGGGGCGCGCAGACCCAGCGATCCCTGGCCAACTTCAAGATCGGCGGCGAGAAGATGCCGCCGGCACTGGTGAAGGCGCTGGGCATCCAGAAGCTGGCCGCGGCCCGCACCAACAAGGCGCTCGGCGTCCTGGACGCCAAGCTGGCCGAGGCGATCTGCCAGGCCGCCCAGGAAGTCGCCGACGGCAAGCTGATGGACCACTTCCCGCTGGTGGTGTGGCAGACCGGCTCCGGCACCCAGACCAACATGAACGCCAACGAGGTCATCGCCGGGCGCGCCAACGAGATCCTGACCGGCAACAAGGGCGGCAAGGAACCGGTCCACCCCAACGACCACTGCAACATGGGCCAGTCGTCCAACGACACCTTCCCCACGGTGATGCACATCGCCGCGGTGCAGAAGATCGTCGGCGAGACCATCCCGGCGCTGGGCCACCTGCACGCCGCCCTCGATGCCAAGGCCAAGGACTTCGACAAGATCATCAAGATCGGCCGCACCCACCTGATGGACGCGACACCGCTGACCCTGGGCCAGGAATTCTCCGGCTACGCCACCCAGGTCGCCTATGGCGTGAAGCGCCTGGAGAGCGCCACCGAGCGCCTGCTGCAGCTGGCCCAGGGCGGCACCGCCGTCGGCACCGGCCTGAATGCCATCGACGGCTTTGCCGAGGCCTTCGCCGCCGAGGTCGCCAAGATCACCCAGCTGCCCTTCATCACCGCCGAGAACAAGTTCGAGGCCCTGGCCGCCCACGACGCCATCGTCGAGGCTTCCGGCGCGCTCAACACCATCGCCTGCTCGCTGATGAAGATCGCCAACGACGTTCGCCTGCTCGGCTCCGGCCCGCGCTGCGGCCTGGGCGAGCTGCGCCTGCCGGCCAACGAACCGGGCTCCTCGATCATGCCGGGCAAGGTGAACCCGACCCAGACCGAGGCCATGACCATGGTCTGCGCCCAGGTGATGGGCAACCACACGACCTGCACGGTCGCCGGCTCCAGCGGCCACTTCGAGCTGAACGTCTTCAAGCCGGTGCTGATCTACTCGCTGCTGCAGTCGGCCCAGCTGATCGGCGATGCCTGCGACAGCTTCCGGACCAACTGTGTCGAGGGCATCGAGGCGGACGAGGAACGCATCGCCACGCTGATGCGCCAGTCGCTCATGCTGGTGACGGCGCTGAACCCGCACATCGGCTACGACAACGCCGCCAAGGTCGCCAAAAAGGCCTACACCGACAACTCGACCCTGAAGGACGCGGCGCTGGAACTGGGCCTGCTCACCGACGAACAGTTCGAACAGTGGGTACGCCCGGACAACATGCTGGGCCCCCGTTCCAAAGCGTGAGGGGCGGGAAATGAGCGAGGCCGCAGGCGCGGCAGATGCCGCAACAGAAAACCCACCCGGCAGCGCAAAGCCGCCGGGTGAACGGCTGCGCAAAAGATCGGTGAAGATCGCCGGCCACAGCACCTCGCTGTCGCTGGAAGGGGTGTTCTGGGACGCCCTGAAGGAAGTCGCCGCCGGGCGCCACCTGTCGCTGAATGCGTTGATCGAGGAAATCGACCGCGGCCGCGGCGGCAACCTGTCCAGCGCCGTGCGCGTCTTCCTGCTGAACCACTACCGCGCGGCGGCCAAAGCCCCGACGCCGGATGCGGACGGTCGCCCCTAACCGCCGAGGCCCTTCAGCAGGCCCTTGACCCCTTCCTTAAGGATGTCCTCCGGCTTCAGCGGCTTGGCGGGTTGTTCCGGCTGCTCCCCGGACGTTTCCCCGGCGGACGTTTCCCCGGCGGCCGGCGCCTCGTTGCGCTGGAACGGCTGGCCGCCGATCGCCACGTTGGGCGCGTCGAGCGGGCCCTTCAGCTTGGCGGTCAGGTAAGCCTTCGCCGGATCGGCGTCGCGGAACACATCGGTGGTGCTGTCGAGCCGCCAGCCCGGCAGGTCGACGCTGCCCACCGTGCGCGCCACGGCGTCGCGCCCGCGCAGCGTCAGGTCGTCGCTGCGCGCCACCCCCTCGGCGATCACGAAGCTGCCGTCAATGGCGGCCGGCGCCCCCGCGAAAGCCGAGAACAATACCGTCGTGCTGTCGGTGACGCCGCGGATCTCCTTCACCTTCTTGCCCAGGATACCGAGCACCAAGGCGCCGGCCTGCTCCTCCACCTTGGCCGCCACGGTCACCGTACCGGCCAGCGTACCGTCGCCGGCCAGGGCCGAGACCAGCGCCGCCTCGCTGGCGCCCCGGCTCGTCAGGGTGCTTTTCAAGGTCACAGGACCGGAGAAGCGGTCGCTATCCGCAAGGTCGCCGAGCAGGCCCTTCAACTCCACATCGGCGGCGCTGAGCGCGAGCGCGATATCGAGCCCCGGCACCGCCGTCTCGCGCGCATCGGCCTTGCCGGTGAGCGACAGGGCGCCGCCATAGGCCCCGGCGGCGAACCGCTGGAGATCCAGAACGCCGTCGGCCAGCACGGCCTCGATTTCGGCATCGGTCAAGCGCAGGCGGTCGATCAGCAGCGTCTTGGCGGTGAGCTTCACCTCGCCATCGAAGGCGCGCAGGCCTTCGAGGTCGAATGCTTGGCGCGACCAGCGCTCGTGGCCTGCCGCGGTTGTCCCTAAACCGGAACCCGAGCCGGAACCAGCGCCGCCGCTGCTGTTCTCGGTAGCCTTGCTTCCGGCCGCGACCGGCGCCATCACCGCGGCCAGGGGCAGCTGGCCGGTCGACAACTGCGCCGTGATCCGCGGGCGCGGCCCGGCCAGGGACAGGGCGATGTCGCCGCCCAGCAGGTCGACGCCGGCCAGCGTGCCCTCCAGGCCGCTGAGGCGGATGTCGGACGCGCTGGCGGCCAGTCGGCCTTTCACGGCGGCCGGGCCGAGGTCGCGCGGCAGCGCGGCATCGCGCAGCAGCTCGCCGAGCAGCACGTTGAGATCCGGGTGGTTCAGTTCCAGCGCCGTGTCGATGGACGGAGCACCCCCGGCGGCGGGCTGCAGCGTCGCCGCGCCGGCGGCGCGCAGCGTGCCGCCCAACGCGGTCAGACGCTGGTCGAAGCGCAGCACCTCGCCGTTGCCGTTGACCGCGCCGCTGAGGGTGAAGGACTCAAGCGGCAGCTGCCGGGCGGTGCTGACGCCGAAGGCCTTCGTCAGACGCGACAACGCCGTCACCGAGACGTCCAGCGAGCCGTCGATGGAGGCGTCGCGGTCGACGTTGGCCAGGCTGCCGGTGAACTGTCCGCGGCTGCCGACCAGATCGGCGACCGCGAGATTGCGCACCACCAGCCCACCACGCTGCAGGGTCGCATCCAGGTGCAGGCCATCGAGCGGCAGCCCGCGGTAGGTCATCTGGCCGACGCGCAGATCGATGTTGGCATCGAAGCGGCCGAGCACGGGCAGGCCCAGCGGGGCAGCGGCCGGCGCCGGCCCTGACGTCAACGGGGACGCCAGCGGGGCGGCCTGTTCCGCCGTCGCGGCCGGGCCTTCTCGCTCCGGACCCGGCGCCGGCAGGTAGGCATCCAGATTGATCTTGTCGACGGACAGGGCGATGCCGAATCCGGGACGCTTGCGCAGGGCAACCGCCGCGCCGCCGGTCACCCGGCTGAGGTCGAGCTGAATGTCGGTGTTGCGCAGCACCAACTGGTCGCCGGAAGCGTCGAGTCCGGTCTTCAGCACCATGCGGCGCAGGCGCTCGGCGGGCACCGCCGCGACATCGACGCCGAGCCACTGCAGCATACCGCGCAGATTGCCCGATTCCGCCGTCACCTTGCCGCTGAACCGCGGGCCCTGCCCGTCCGTACTCAGCACGCCGGTGAGCGCCGCCTTGGAACTGCCGGGCAGTTGCACCGCCGCCTGGGTCAGCGTCAGCCGGCCATCCTCCAGGCGGGCTGCGACCTGAAGCTGGCGCACCGTCTGGCCGCGGTAGAGCAGCGCGTCGGCGCCCAGGGCGATGCTGGCGGAAAATCCGCGCGGCAGGCCTGCCGATTCCTCGGCGGCCGGAGTGGCGCCCGGCAGCACGGCAACCGCTACCGGCGGGGCGTCCGCCGCCCGCCCCTCCGCCGGGGCGCCGGGAGGGCGCGCCGTGGCCTGCAGGGCGAGCAGCTTGTCGAGGTCGACGGTCTTCGCCGACAGCTCCGCGGTGATGTCTGGCCCAGTCCCGGAGGGGGTGCCGGAGGGGGCACCGGAAGGGGCGCCGGTGACGGTGTCGAGGGTGGCGACGAGCCGGCCGTCGAGCGACAGCGGCCCCAGGGTGAGCTTCACCGATTCGGCCGCCGCCTCACTGCTGCTGGCACTGAGCTCCGCCGTTGCCGTGAAGGCTTGGGCCAAGATGCCCGACGCCGCGCCGCCCGTGTCGACCGACCCGCCTTCGATGGCCAGGGCCCGCAACACGCCTGCCAGGTCGCCGCCTTCCGCCTGCAGTCGACCGCGCAGCGTCTGCAGGTCCTCATGGCGCGACAACGCCCCGATGAAGGTGGCCTCGGCCTCGGCCTGCGGCAGCTTCAGGGACAGCGACAGTGCCGTGGCCCCGGCCTCGACCAGTTGGCCGAGGTTGAAATCGAACGCCAGGGGCACACCGTGGTAGACCGCCGCGCCGCTGGCGGCGAAGGGGCCGGAGAGCGAGTCGGCGGCCAACTCGGCATTGAGGCCGTCGAGGATCTCCTCACGGCCGCTCCGCGCATCGCGATAACGCACGGTGCCGTCTTCGATCAGGAAACTATCCACCCGGATCGCCTGGTCTGGGCCCCCGCCGCCTTGGCCCCGCTCCGACTCCTCGGCGGATCCGCTCCCCGGTGCCGGTGCCGGGCCGAAGCGCCAATTGGCTCGGCCGTCAGCCAGCACCTCCAACAGCACCTGCGGCTTCACCAGGGTGACGCTTTCCACCAGGATCTCGCCGCGCAGCAACGGCAGCAGCGCCACGCTGATCTGCAGCTCCTCCAGCTGCACCATGGCGGGGCCGGAGCCACCCTCCAGGTTGGCCAGGGTGACCTCGCGGGCGGCGAAGGCGGGCCGCGGCAGCAGGTGCAGGCTGACATTGCCGGCGATCTCGAGATCGCGCCCGGTGTGTTCCTTCACCAGGGCCGCGATACGGCCCTTTTCGGCATTCCAGTCCCAGAAGCTGGGGGCCACCAGAAGGGCGGCTACCGCCACGGCAAGCAGGAGGACAAACGCAAGGGCGACTTTCTTCACGAGCGTTCTCTAATCCTTTTGCTTCACCGCCGGCATCCCGCTGAAGGCCATCACCGCAAGACGGCTCCGGGGGAGAGACATTGCAACGCAAACCAATTGCGCTAAGCTACTTTAAACGGGGGAACCCGGCAAAGCGGAAGGATCGTCCCGGCCCCGGCTAATGCGAAATTGGGGGCCACCGCCGAAGAGAGGCCGAGACCGAAGGGCTGACGAAAAATTGACGCCCTTTTCCGGTCCCGCAGATTTCCCGGTCTGGCGTTACGAAGTCGTAACACCCATATTGGGATAATGAGCAGCGGCATGACGCCCTTCCCGACCCGGGCCATCCTGTAAGGGCCGGGCGACTTTAGTAAAGGGGCGACTCTAGTAAGGGAAAGGCGCGGCGAGCCGCAGTAACGAGCCCCAGCGACCGAGCCGACAACTGGTAGTGCCAATGGGTGAAATCGTCGATCTTGATGCCTACCGCGCCGAGCAGCAGCGCCGGCGCCGTGAAGAGGCCCAACGCAAGGCGCGCAGCAGAGCGCTGGCCGAACGTGGCGAGAACGGCCACACCCAGCCAACCAGCGCCAAGCCAACCAACGCCAAGCCCAGCAATGCTAAGCCCGACGCGGAGCCTCTGCCCGACACGGAGCCTCTGCCCGACACGGAGCCTCTGAAGGACGACCCGGCCTGAACCGCCGCCGGGTCGCGCAAACGCCACACCGCCTCCGGCAAGAAAAGTGGATGCCAGGAGAGGGCAAAGCCGTCGCGCCCGCTCAACCCTGACTTTTAATTTTGTCTTGTTGGCTGCCGCCTAGCGTGTTGTTTGAGGGCGGCGGCGCAGCCAGGCTTTACGCAATTCCACCACCGCCAGCAACGACAGCGCCAGGCCGGCCACCAGCACCCAGTCCTGCAGACTGATCGGCTGCACCGCCAGGATATCGCTGAGGCCCGGCAGATACATGGCCGCGACGTGGCAGCCCTGCGCGCCGAAGATGGCGAACAGCAGGAAAGGATTCGTCCGCAGCGGCACCGCGAAGGCCGAGCGCCGTTCGGAGCGGGCGTTCAGCACATGCACGTTCTCGAACATCACCATCAGCAGCAGCAGCAGATTGCGCGCACGCTCCTCCGCCATGCCGCTTTCCAGCGCCACGTAATAGAATCCAAAGGCGCAGGCGCCCATATAAACGCCGGCCGTCACCACCTGTTCGATCATGCGCCGGTCGAACAGCGCCTCGCGCGGCGGCCTGGGTGCGCGCTGCAGGATGCCCGGCTCGCCCCCTTCCAGGGCCAGCGCGATATGCTGGATACCGTTGGTGACGAGGTTCAGCCACAGCAGTTGCACAGCGAAAAGCGGCAAGGGAACGCCGGAGAGGATGCCGAAGAAAAACAGCACGATCTCGCCGAGGCCGGTGGCGACCAGCAGAAAGATCAGCTTGCGCACGTTGTCGTAGGCGATGCGGCCTTCCTCGATCCCCGCGACGATGGAAGCGAAATTGTCGTCGGTGAGGATCAGGTCGGCGGCACCCCGGGCCACGTCGGTACCGTTCTTACCCATGGCCACGCCGATGTCGGCCTGCGCCAGAGCCGGTGCGTCGTTCACGCCGTCGCCGGTAACCGCCACCAGATGGCCGCTGCGCTGCAGGCAGCGGACGATCTCCAGCTTCTGGGTGGGTTCCACGCGGGCGAAGACGTCGGCGCCGTTGACCAGCGCATCGAAGGCCGCGGCGTCGCCCGCGTCCGCCGCCTTGGTCAGATCGCGCCCGCTCACCACCACCGGTGCGCCGCCTTCCCGCGTTGCACCGATACCGAGCTGTCTTGCGATGGTACGCGCGGTCGCTGGATGGTCGCCGGTCACCATGACGACCTCCACACCGGCGCTGCGGCAGCGCTCCACCGCCGCCGGCACCTCCGGCCGCACCGGATCCATCAGCCCGACGAGCCCCACCAGGCGCAGATAGCGCAGCGAGTCCGGCGCCGCCTTCTGCGCCGCTTCCTGCGAGACCACCCCACTCGCCACGGCCAGCACACGGTAGCCGGCGGCGGCCATGGCCTCGCCCGCCTCCAAGGCGCGGTCCCGGTCGACGCCATCGCACATCGGCAACACCGCCTCCAGCGCCCCCTTCACATGGGCGACAGCAACCGGCTGGGCAGTGCCCTCGCCGGTTCCCTCCGGCGTGACGAAAACGGCACCGAAGCGGCGCTGCGGCTCGTAGGGGATCGCCGCCAGCAGGCGATGGCGCTGTTTGGCGTCACGCGGATCGACTTTCAGCTTGTGCGCCAGAACCAGGAAAGCGACGTCCACGGTATCGCCGACATGATGAACGTCGTCTTCGAACAGATGGAGTTCCGCTTCATTGCACAAGGCGGCACTGTGCGCCAACCCGGCAAAGCCGGCCAGTTCCTGGCGGGTCGGCTCACGCCCGTCGACTGAAATGCCGCCGCGCGGGCGGTAGCCCTCACCGTCGACCTGCCCCATCACCGCCGGCCCGACGTCGTCGAACAGCAGGACCTGTTTCACCGTCAGTTCGTTGCAGGTCAGCGTACCGGTCTTGTCGCTGGCGACCAGGGTACAGGCGCCGAGCCCCTCCACCGCCGGCAGCGCGCGCACGATCACGTTGCGCCGGGCCATGCGCGAAGTCGCCACCGTCAGCGCGACGGTGATCGCCACCGGCAGGCCTTCCGGGATCGCCGCCACGGCCAGGGCCACCGCGACCAGGAAGACCGTGATCAGCGGCAGCCCCTGGGCGATCTGCACCGCCGCCAGCGCAGCGATGGCGACCACCGTGGCAATGCCGATCCAGCGGCTGAACTGTTCCAGGCGGTGAATCAGCGGCGGCACCGCCTGGCCGGGCGCCGCCAGCGCCGAGGCGATGCGGCCGATCTGCGTCTCCGCCCCGGTAGAGGTCACCACCGCCTGGGCGCGGCCCGTCAGCACCGTCGCGCCGGCAAACAGCAGGTTGCAGCGCTCCGCCATCGGCGCGGCTTCGGGCAGCACCGCCTCCGGATCCTTGTCCACCGGCATCGACTCGCCGGTCAGCAGGGATTCGTCGACGGACAACTCCTGCTGTCTGATGAGGCGCAGGTCGGCGGGCACCAGCGCGCCCGATTCCAGGCGCACCATGTCGCCCGGGACCAGCTCGGTCGCCGGCACGCTACGCGGCTGCCCGCCGCGCACGACCGTCGCCATGGTCTGCAGCATGCGGTCCAGCGCCGCGGCGCTTCGCTCGGCCTTCCATTCCTGCGCCACACCGATCACCGCGTTCACCTGCAGGACCACGAAGATGAAGACCGCGTCGGTCCAGTCGCCGATGAAAAGGGAAACTACCGTGGCGGCCAGCAGCAGGTACACCAACGGGCTGGCGAACTGGCGCAGATAGAGCGTGGCGACCGGTGTACCCTCGCGCCGCGGCAGGCGGTTCTCGCCATAGCGCGCCAGGCGCGCCGCCGCCTCTTCCGCCGACAACCCTTGCGGCGAACCCTCCAGGGACTGCAGCGTGTTCTCCGCCGTCAGCGCATGCCAAGCGCCGCGCGGCCGCACGGCAACAGAAACGGAGGGACGGGAGTCAGTCATCGCAGCGCAGCATGCGGGGTAGAGCGAAGGCCCGCAAGCGACAGAATTGTCGCGGGCCGACTCGTCACCTCAGGATACGGCGGCGGGCACCGGAAGTATCGGGACGCACCGCTGCGCGGCGCCCGTCAGGCCGGCAGGATCTTGCCTGGATTCATGATGTTGTCGGGGTCCAGGGCCTGCTTCACCTGGCGCATCACCGACAGCGCATCGCCGTGTTCGGCCTGCAGGAAGCGCATCTTGCCGGTGCCCACGCCGTGCTCGCCGGTGCAGGTGCCGCCCATGGCCAGCGCCCGCATCACCATGCGCTCGTTGACGCCTTCGGCCTTCGTCATGTCCTGCGGGTCGTCGGGGTCCAGCAGGAAGGTGAGGTGGAAGTTGCCGTCGCCGACGTGGCCGACGATCGGTGCCAGCACGCCCGAGGCGTCGATATCCTTGCGGGTTTCCAGGATGCATTCGGCCAGACGCGAGATCGGCACGCAGACATCGGTGGCCCAGGCCTTGGCGCCCGGTTTCAGCGCCAGGCAGGCGAAATAGGCGTCGTGACGCGCCTGCCACAGCTTGTTGCGGTCTTCCTGGCGGGTCACCCAGTTGAAGTTCGACCCGCCGTGCTCCTGCACGATCTCGCCGACCAACTCGGCCTGTTCCTTCGCCCAGGCGTCGGTGCCATGGAATTCGAAGAACAGCGTCGGTTTCACCGGATAGTCGAGCTTCGAATAGGCGTTGATCGCCCCCACCTGGATTTCGTCCAGCAGCTCGATCCGGGCAATCGGAATGCCGGACTGGATGGTCAGGATGACGCTGTCGACGGCCCCCGCGAGACTGTCGAAGGAACACACCGCCGCGGCCATGGCTTCCGGGATGCCGTAGAGGCGCAGCTGTACCTCGGTGATGATGCCCAGGGTACCTTCGGAGCCGACGAAAAGGCGCGTCAGGTCGTAGCCCGACGACGACTTGCGCGCCCGCCCGCCGGTGCGGATGATCCGCCCATCGGCCATCACCACGGTCAGGCCCATGACGTTGGTTCGCATGGTGCCGTAGCGCACCGCGTTGGTGCCGGAGGCCGAGGTCGCCGCCATGCCGCCCAGCGAGGCGTCGGCGCCGGGGTCGATGGGGAAGAACAGGCCGGTGTCGCGCAGGTGGGTGTTCAGCGCCTTGCGCGTGACTCCGGCCTGGACGCGGCAGTCGAGGTCGGCCTCGTTGACCTCCAGGATCGTGTTCATGGCCGATAGGTCGATGCAGACGCCGCCCTTCGGGGCCTGGACCTGCCCCTCCAGAGAAGTGCCGGTGCCGAAGGCGATGACCGGACACTTATGGGCCGCGCAGAGCTTCACGATCGCCGCCACCTCCTCGGTGGTCTCGGCGAAGGCCACCGCGTCGGGCGCCTCCATGGCGTGGTAGGAAGCGTCCTTGCCGTGGTGCTCGCGCACCGCCCAGGCGGTCGACAGCCGCTCGCCCAGTAGTTCGCGCAGCGCGTCGATCAGCGGGTCATCAACCTGATTTCGGGTATCGTGTGCGGCCTCGGCCATCGCTTTGTCTCCTGATATCGCGGCGGCACTATAGCAGAGGTGGCCCGCCGGCACACAATGGGCCTCTTGGAGGCTCAAAAGGCCCGGAAACCAAGGCTCGGAAACCAAGGCCGGGAAGACTAGGGCCTGGAAGACTAAGGCCCCGGCCGCATCTGGGCGGGCAGCCAGGTGGCGATTTCCGGAAAGGCCACCACCAGCAGGACCGCCAGCACCATGATCCCGAACATCGGCAGGGCGGCGCGGGCGATGAAGGGGATCTCGTGGTGGGTCATGCCCTGCAGGACGAAGAGGTTGAAGCCGACCGGCGGGGTGATCTGCGCCATCTCCACCACGATGACCAGGAAGATGCCGAACCACAGCATGTCGATGCCGGCCTGGCGCACCATCGGCTCGACCACCGCCATGGTCAGCACCACGGCGGAGATGCCGTCCAGGAAGCAGCCGAGCACGATGTAGAACACCGTCAGCGCGGCGATGAGGGCCAGCGGCGACAGCTCCAGCGTGCCGATCCAGGCCGCGAGGTCGCGCGGCAGGCCGGTGAAGCCCATGGCCAGGGTGAGGAACTTGGCCCCGGCGAGGATGAGGGCGATCATGCAGGAAGTGCGCACCGCGCCCATCAGGCTCTCGGTGAAGCTGTCGCGGGTGAGCGAGCCCTGCAGCAGCGAGATCACCAGGGCACCGCCGACGCCCAGCACGGCGGCCTCGGTCGCCGTGGCGATGCCGGCATAGATCGACCCCAGCACGGCCAGGATCAGCAGGATGACCGGCAGCAGGGAAAGGGAATCGCGGACCTTGTGCAGGATGCCGGAAGCCGCCCCGCGCGGCGGCATCCGCTCCGGCTTCACCAGCGCGCGCACGATGATGTAGCCCATGAAAAGCAGCGCCAGCATGATGCCGGGGAACACCCCGGCCATGAACAGGCCGGCGATCGACTCGTTCACGGTCACACCGTAGACGATGAGGATGATCGACGGCGGGATCAGCAGGCCGAGGGTGCCGGCGCCGGCCAGGGTGCCGATGATCATCTCTTCGGGATAGCCGCGCCGGCGCAGTTCGGGGATCGACATCTTGCCGACGGTGGCGACGGTGGCGGCGGAGGAGCCGGAGATCGCGGCAAACAGGGCACAGCCGGCGACGTTCACGTGCAGCAGGCGCCCGGGCAGGCCGCCGAGCCAGGGCGTCAGGCCCTTGAAGAGGTCCTCCGACAGGCGCGTGCGGAACAGGATCTCGCCCATCCAGATGAACAGCGGCAGCGCCGTCAGCGTCCACGACGACGACGCACTCCAGATCGTCGTCGCCATGGCGTCGCCGACCGGGCGGCCGGTGAACAGCTCCATGCCGACCAGCGCAACGCCGAGCAGCGAGAGGCCGACCCAGACACCGCTGCCGAGCAGGAAGAACAGCACGCCGAGGAAGATCAGGACCAGCAGCAGGTTTTCCATCGCGCGCCTTACTCCCCCACCACGTCTTCGGGCGGCGCGTCTTCCGGCGCCGATTTGCGGCCCTCGATGGGGGCGCCAAGCGCGACCGAGACCAGGCGGTCGGCCAGCGCCACGGCCAGCAGCACGGCGCCGGCGGCCATGCCGATCTGCGGGATCCACAGCGGCGTCGCGTCGGCGCCTTCGCTGATGTCGCCCAGCATGAGGGAGACGCGCACCATCTTCACCGCATACCAGGCGAGATAGCCGGCCAGGAAGGTCCCGACCGAAAGGCACCAAAGCTCCGCCGCGCGGCGTGTCCGACCGGTGAACTTGTCGATGAAGAGCGCAACGCGGATGTGGCCGCCCTTGCCGAAGGTATAGGCCAGTGCCAGGAAAGAGGAACTGGCCATGGCGTAGCCGGCGTAGACCGTGAGCCCCGGCACATAGAGGCCCAGCAGGCGGGTGACGATGGACAGCAGCACCAGAACGGCGATGGCGACCAGGAACATACCGGCCAAAGCCCCGGCGGCCAGGTAGAGCCGGTCGAGCGACCTACGCATTGTCGGAATCACTGCCCCCTAAAAGAAGCGCGGCCGGTGAAATCCTCACCGGCCGCTGACTTCCAGGACTTACATCTTTTTATAGGCGTCGATCACGGCTTTGCCGTCGGCGCCGGCGTTCTCAAGCCATTCTTCGGTCATGGTGGCGCCGATCTTTTCGAAGTCGGCCTTCAGCTTGTCGCTCGGGGCTTCGACGACCATGCCGTTGGCTGCGAGCTGGTCCTTGTACCAGCCGGACAGCTCGCGGGCCTTGTCCCAGCCGGTCTTTTCGGCGTTGGCCGCGGCGTCCAGCACGATCTTCTGCAGATTGGCGTCGAGGCCTTCCCAGGCCGCCTTGTTCACCACCACCATGTTCTTCGGCAGCCAGGCCTGCACGTCGTACCAGTATTTCACGTGCTCCCAGATCTTGCGGTCATAGCCGGTCGAGCCGGAGGAGATCATGGAGTCGGCAACGCCGGTCGCGAAGGCCTGGCTCAGTTCGGCCGCTTCGATCTTGGTCGGCACGGCACCCATCAGTTCGGCAAGACGCGAGGTCGCCGCGTTGTAGGCACGGAACTTGGTGCCCTTCATGTCTTCGGCCGAGGCGACCGAGGTCTTGTTGTAGAGCCCCTGCGGCGGCCACGGCACCGTGTAAAGCAGCACCAGGCCGGCCTCGTCGAGGGTCTTTTCCAGCTGCGGCTTGGAGGCCTGGTACAGCTTCCAGGAGTCGTCGAAGCTGGTCGCCAGGAACGGCAGGGCGTCGACCTCGAACAGCGGGTTTTCGTTGCCCAGCGCCGAGATCAGACGCTCGCCGATCGGCGCCTGGCCGGTGCGCACGGCCCGGTAGATCTCGCCGCCGCCGAACAGCGATCCGCCCGGATGGGTAACGATCTCCAGTTCCCCGCCGGAGGCTTTGGTGACCTCCTCGGCGAACTTGGCCGCGTTTTCGGAATGGTAGTTGCTGGCGGCGTAGGCCAGCGGCATGTCCCACTTCTCGGCCGCCACGGCGGCACCGGCCGTCAGGCCCAGCGCGACGGCGGAAGCGATCCCACCAAGGGATTTAGCGAAGAAATTCATGATGTCGTCTCCCTGTTAGGCCTTCGGCAGGGCATTGATGCCCGCTGAATTTTCCCGGCCCGATTTCCCAGTCCTAATTCTCAGTCCCATTCCCCTTGGGCCTGCCCGTCTCGGCCTGCCCGTCTGGGCCTGCCCCTCCCTGGAGCCCGTGGCCTCCACTCAAATCGAGATCTGAACTTTAGTCACGCCGTCAGGGGGCAGGCAACCGACGGCATACAATGATGTTTTATCGATAAATTATCAACGTTTTCTTTTCGTTGTTCGTGCAAGGCTGAGCCGCCGGACTTTGCCGAATATCGGCTGAGCTTCAGGCCGCCAGCCGCCGCGTCAAAAGGGTCACCAGATCGTAGACAGGCAGGCCCAGCGTCTCGGCCAGCGCCGCGCGGTAGGGCGGCAGGTTAGTGCACTCCAGCACCACGGCGCCAACTTCCGGGTGCGCCGCGACGAGCGCCCGGCCCGCCGCCAGGGCGTCGGCCGATGCCGCCCGCGCGTCCAGCACCGACAGATCGCCGGAAATCACCCGCTGCAGTTCGCCACCCACCTCCAGACCGGCCACCGGCGTGTCGGCGGGCGCCCCGGCGGCAGCCAGGTGGCGCGGGCCGAAGCGCCGCGCGTCGAAGGTGATAACCCCGGCGCGCCGTCCCGCCGGCAGCCCCGCCTCCACCTCCGGAATCTGCAGCAGGCTGGAGGTCACCACCGGCACCGGCAGTGCCTCCGCCAGGGCCTGCTGGGCCGTCACCAGGAAGCCGCAGGAGGTGGTGATCAGCGTCGCGCCCTCGTCGACCAGTTCCCTGCCGGCAGTGACGAAAGCAGCGACCAGATTGTCGGGCAGCGGCCCCTCGATCACAACGGCGCCGACGTTGGCCGGCTCTACCACTTTGTACAAAGTGGCGCAGGGCCAGGTGATCGGGTTGCCGACGTCGCCGGGCGGCCGCGGAAAGCCGGTCCTGAGCATGAGAACGCCGAGAACGGCGCTGGGGACGGCGGAGCGAGGTGCGGCCATGACGCATCCTAATATCTTCCGCGGCCGGCCGGAAGCCCGTGCCCGACAACAGACCCGTCGCATGGCTGCCCAGCCGGATTCGGATATCCTTTAGCAATCCTTTCATGGCATGTTCCGCGCCATGCCAGCGACCCCCGAAAATCCAGCGCCCCAAAATCTGCGACCTGACGACCTAACCCCTGACGACCTGGGCCTAGGAAGCGCCGACCGTCAGACGGATTGGGCCAGCGTCACCGCGCTCATCACCTGCATCAGCATCTTCGGTCTGGCGCTGGGCCTGACCTATCCGCTGCTCGCCATCATGATGGTGGATGCTGGCTTCAGCGATTTCATGATCGGCGTCAACGGCGCGACCACCTGCGTGGGGGTGGTGCTGTCGACCTTCATCCTGCCGACCCTGCTGCGCCGCTTCAGCGCCTTTATCGTGGTGGTGCTGGGCCTGGCCGGCGCGGCGGGCAGCCTGGTCGCCATGCCCTTCACCGACCCGCACATCACCTGGCTGTTCCTGCGCATCCTGCTGGGCATCAGCCTCAACGTCATTTTCGTGGTGTCGGAGGCCTGGCTGAACGCGGTGACCGCCGAGCACATCCGCGGGCGCGTCATCGGCATCTACGCCACGGTGATGGCGGGCGGCTTCGCGCTGGGCCCGCTGCTGCTGGTGGCCCTGGGCGGCGCCGGCCTGCTGCCCTTTCTGGTCTGCGCCGGGATCACCGCCGCCGCCATCGTCATGATGCTGCCGCTGCGCAAACGCAGCGCGGCGGAGCTGGCAGGCATGAACTTCGCCGGCCTGCGCCGCTTCCTCACCGCCGGCGCGCTGCTGGCGGCGGTGGTGATGGTCTTCGCCTTTTTCGATGCCGCCGTCATGACGCTGATCCCGGTCTACCTGCTGCGATCCGGTTTCACTGCCGATTTCGGCTCGGCGGCGCTCTCGGCCATGCTGGTCGGCATGGTGGTCGCGCAGTTCCCGGTCGGCTGGCTGCTCGACCGCTGTGCGCGTCCCACCGTCATTGCCGGCTGCGCACTCACCGCCGCGGCGACCAGTGCGCTGCTGCCCTGGTCGCTGCACACCGCGCTGGTGTTCTGGCCGCTGCTGGTGCTGCTGGGCGGCGCCTCCTTCGCGCTCTACACCGGTGCCCTCACCGTTCTGGGCGAGCGCTTCCGCGGCAGCCTGCTGATGGCCGGCAGCGCCTGCTTCGCATTGGCCTACGGCACCGGCGGCACCCTCGGCCCGCTGGCCGGCGGCACGGTGCTGGAGCTTTTCGGCCCCCACGCGATGCCGATGCTCTTTGCCGCGGTGTTCTTCATCCTCGCCGTGGCGGTCCTGCGGCGGCCGCTCACGCGTCCTGCCGCCGCCACCGCCTGAGGCGGCACGGACCCCGGTTTCGCCACCCGGCGTGGACCCCGAACGCAATCTGAGGCAGATTGTCCGTTGTGACGGCGCAACGGGCGCGCGGAGGAAGCGATGGGGGTGGCGCGGCTACGGCTTGCCGGTTTGCTGGCTGCCGGTCTTATGACCGGCCCCCTGGCTGGCTCCGGTGCCGCCCAGGCACAGGACCCCCAGGCCCTCAGAGCGGCCTGCATCACCGCGTTGAAAGACACCCTCGACAAGCCGGCGAAGCCGGAAACCCTGGACCTCTGCGAACTGGCCGTCGCGGTGAATCCGCCCGATGCCGAGCTAAAGAGCTGGCTGGCGGCCGCGCTGCTGCGCAGTGGTCAGGAGGACCGTGCCCTGGAGGCTTTTCTAACGGCCGCCCAGGCCGGCTATCTCGATGCGCAGAAGACCCTCGGCCTGATGTACCTGCGGCAAGGACGCAGCGGCGCCGACGTGGCGCAGGCGGCGGCCTGGTTACGCGCCGTCGCCGAAGCCGGCGACAGCGAGGTGCAGAACATTCTCGGCACGCTCTATTTGAAGGGCATCGGCGTAGCCGCGGACCCCGGCGAGGCGGCGCACTGGTTTCGCCGCGCGACGGTCAGCGGCAACACGGATGCGCAGACCAACCTCGCATACCTGCACCTGAACGGCATCGGCCTGCCGCGCGACCCCGCGGCGGCGATCTCCCTGTATCGCGCCGCCGCCAAGCAGGGCAGCCCCATCGCGCAGACCGCCCTCGGCGGCATCTACATTCAGGGCGACGGCGTCGAACGCGATGTGGACGAGGCCACTCGATGGTTCCGCCTCTCCGCCGAGCAGGGCTGGCCGCCGGGCCAGAACAACCTCGGCATGCTTTATCTCGACGGCCTCGGCGTGGAACGCGACCTGGCGCTGGCCGAGCAGTGGATCCGCCGCGCCGCCGTGGCCGGCCATCCCCACGCTCAGGCCAACCTCGGCCAGATCTACGAGAAAGGCCTGGGGATCCCGCAGGACACCGCCCAGGCGCTGGCGTGGTACCGCCGCGCCGCCGCGCAGGGCCACCCCGGCGCCGCCGAAAGCGTGCGGCGGCTGGGGGGAACGCCCTAACCATCGAGCCTCAGAACGTGAACGCGACGCGCAGTCCCCGGCAGATTCTCCGCGGGATACTGCAGCAGGACCTGCCGGGGGAAATCGCATGAAAGGTATGCTGGCGGTCGGTGCTGCCGGGCGGAAGCCACCCAACCACGGCGGCGCGTCCTCCCCTCTTTGCTCTACATCAATGCGATGTCTCATCGCGGCGCCTAGAAGGACTGCAATCCCCCCCAAGAAGGCGCGCTCAGGCATCCCCGTCCAAGGGCGCCGATTTCAGGAGATGTAACGATGTCAGCCTATAGCCATCGACCCCGGCACCGTTTCGGCAAAGCCGTCGCCCGCCGCACACTGGCCGGCGCGGGTTTTGCCCTTGCCCTGCTCGCCGGCGCCGCCGCGCTGTCCGGTTTTGCGCCCGGCGCGGCAGCGCAGAATCAGAATCAGGCACAGGACCGCGAGATGCTGCAGCTGCGCGACCAGTTGCGGGATTGCCGCGGCGATGCCTGCGTGCCGATCCGCGACCAGATGATGACCCGGCTGCACGACCGCCTGCAGAATTGCAGCGGCGGCCAGTGCGCGCAGATGCAAGAGCAACTGCAACTGCATGAACGCGTGCGCGACTGCCACGCCTCCGACGCCACCTGCCGCCAACTGCGCATGGAAGAGCGCGAGCGGGTGCGCCCGCGCTTCAGCTACGGCAACGGCGGCGGCATGGGCTCCGGGATGGGCCGGGGCATGCGCAGCGGCATGGGTGGTGGCAAGGGCATGGGTAACTAAGGCCCGCGCGTCCTGCGACCACAAACGGCTCCGGTGCAGCCCGCACCGGGGCCGTTCAACTGTCCGCCCTAAAGACTCGACGCCGACCGCGCCGCCTGATCGTAGAGGCCCGACAGCGCGCGCAGCAGGTCGGCGGCTTCGCCGATCTGTTCGTTGAGGTCACCGGCCCCCTCGCCAGTCGGGTCGCCGCCGAAGGCGCTGAAGGCGGCGATCAGGCAGTCCTCGCGCACCTCGCGGTACTTCACGCAGGCGGCCTGACCTTCTTCCGTCGTGGCGTAGAAGATTTCCTTGCCGCGCTTGTCGCCGGCAACGAGGCCCGCCCGGGTCAGCTTCTTCAGGGCATAGTTCACCGTGTGGCTGTCCTCGATGTTGAGGACGAAGCAGATGTCGGCCAGCTTCTTGTCGCGGTCGCGGTGGTTCACCGTGTGCAGCACCATGACGTCCAGCGCGCTGAGGTCCGGGTAACCGGCTGCCGCCATACATCTGACGATCCAGCGGTTGAAGGCGTTGGTCGCGATGTAGAGGCCGTACTCGAAAGCGCTGGTTTCCGCCGCGCGCTCCGACACCAGATGCGCCGAAGAAACGATGGCGCGTTTGGTTTCCCCTTTCGGTGTTGAGCTCATTCCGCCGCCTCCTTGCGCCCGATCGAGCGCTCATCGGCTTTTCCATAGCCACCACCGCCCGGTGTTTCGATCAGCATGACGTCATCCGCATTCATCTCGGTTTCGTCGTTGCCCTTCAGGGCCTCGCGGGTGCCGTCGGCGCGGATCACCGTGTTGCGGCCGCGCTGGCCGGGCTCGCCACCGGCGAGGCCGTAAGGATCGGTCGTGCGGTGCAGCGACAGCAGGGTGGCGGTCATCGGCTGCAGGAAGCGCATACGCCTGACAACACCGTCGCCGCCGCGGTATTTGCCTGCCCCGCCCGAGCCGTGCCGGATGCGGAAGGCCTCCAGCCGCACCGGGAAGCGCCATTCCAGCACCTCCGGGTCGGTCATGCGGGTGTTGGTCATGTGGGAATGCACGGCGGAGGTGCCGTCGTGGTCCGGCCCGGCGCCGGTGCCGCCGCAGATGGTCTCGTAGTTCTGGTAGCGGTCGTTGCCGTAGACGAAGTTGTTCATGGTGCCCTGGGCCGAGGCCAGCACGCCCAGCGCGCCGTAGAGCGCATCGGTGATGCACTGGGAGACCTCGGTGTTGCCGGCAATGACCGCGGCCGGGTATTCCGGGCTGATCATCGAGCGTTCGGGGATCTTCAGCTTCAGCGGCTTCAGGCAGCCCTCGTTCAGCGGGATCTCGTCCTCCACCAGGGTGCGGAAGACGTAGAGTACCGCCGCCTTGCACACCGCCGTCGGGGCGTTGTAGTTGCCCTTGTCCTGGGGCGAGGTGCCGGTGAAGTCGATCAGCGCCTCGCGCGCCGCCTTGTCGACGGTAATCTTCACCTCGATCTGGCTGCCGTTATCCAACGGGTAGGTGAATTGGCCGTCTTTCAGCACGTCCAGCACCCGGCGCACCGATTCCTCGGCGTTGTCCTGCACGTGGCGCATGTAGGCCTGCACCACATCCATGCCGAAGTGCGTCAGCATCTTGCGCACCTCCTGCACGCCGGTTTCGTTGGCGGCGATCTGGGCCGAGAGATCGGCCAGATTCTGTTGCGGATTGCGGCAGGGATACTGGCCGGACTTCAGCAGCGCCAGGGTTTCCTTCTCGCGAAACCGTCCCTCTTCCACCAGGAGGAAGTTGTCGATCAGCACCCCCTCCTCCTCGATGCGGGTTGAGTCCGGCGGCGAGGAGCCGGGCGTGCGCCCGCCGATGTCGGCGTGATGGCCGCGCGAGCCGACGTAGAACAGCAGCTCTTTGCCGGCGTCGTCGAAGACGGGCGTGATGACCGTCACATCCGGCAGGTGGGTGCCGCCGTTGTAGGGCGCGTTCAGGGCATAGACGTTGCCCGGCTTCATGCTGTCCTTGTTCTCGCGGATCACCGTCTTGATCGATTCGCCCATGGAGCCGAGGTGGACCGGCATGTGCGGCGCGTTGGCCACCAGGTTGCCGTCGGGATCGAAGATCGCACAGGAGAAATCCAGCCGTTCCTTGATATTCACCGAATAGGCGGTGTTGGCCAGGGTCGCGCCCATCTGCTCGGCGATCGACATGTAGAGGTTGTTGAAGACCTCCAGCATCACCGGGTCGGCCTCGGTGCCGATGGCCTCGGTCTTGGGGCGCGGCACCACGCGGGGCAGCACCAGGTGACCGCGCGTCGTGAGCTCCGCCTGCCAGCCGGGCTCGACCACCGTGGTCGCCGTCGCCTCGCGCAGGATGGCCGGGCCGTCGATCTTCTGGCCCGGCAGCAGGGCGTCGCGGTCGTAGAGCGGCGCGTCGTGGGCGGCGCCGCCGGAATACATCGGCACACGGATCAGCGGTTCGGCGGGCCGGGCGGCGGGATCGGCGGGCCGCTCGGGGTCAGCGCCCTCCTCGGTCTGGCCGATGACCTCCACGGCGACCGCCTCGACCACCAGCTTGCGCTCCACGGCGACGAAGCCGAAGCGCTGCTTGTGCGCCGTCTCGAAAGACTCCTGCATCGCCTCCAGCGTCTCGAAGTCCACCGGCAGCGGGCTGTCGGTGCCCTCGTAGCGCAGCTGCGCCTTCCTCACCAGTTTCACCCGGGCCGGATCGACGCCCTGGTCGAGCACCTCCTTTCGCGCATCGGCGCCCAGTTCGGCGTAGGCCGCTTCCATGGCGGGCAGCGCCGCCTCATCGAAAGCCACCTCGATCTGCCGTTCGCGCAGCGCCCGCACGTCGGCCAGCCCCATGCCGTAGGCCGACAGCACCCCGGCGAAGGGATGCAGGAAGACCTTGGTCATGCCCAGGGCATCGGCGACCAGGCAGGCGTGCTGACCGCCGGCGCCGCCGAAGCAGTTGAGGGTGTATTCGGTGACGTCGTAGCCGCGCTGCACGGAGATTTTCTTGATGGCGTTGGCCATGTTCTCCACGGCGATGCGCAGGAAGCCCTCGGCGACCTCCTCCGGGCTCTGCAGCGGCTTGCCAGTCGCTTCGGCGATCTCCTGGGCCAAAGCCGTGAACTTGTCGCGCACCACCTCGGCGTCCAGCGCCTGATCGGCGTTGGGGCCGAAGACCTTGGGGAACTGTTCCGGCTGGATCTTGCCCAGCATGACGTTGCAGTCGGTGACCGCCAGGGGTCCGCCGCGGCGGTAGCAGGCCGGACCCGGATCGGCGCCGGCGGAATCCGGCCCCACCCTATATCTCGCTCCGTCGAAGTGCAGGATCGAGCCGCCGCCGGCCGCCACGGTGTGGATGTGCATCATCGGCGCGCGCATGCGCACGCCGGCCACCAGGGTGTCGAAGGTGCGCTCGTACTCGCCGTCGTAGTGGGACACGTCGGTGGAAGTGCCGCCCATATCGAAGCCAATGAGCTTTTTGAAGCCGCCCATGGCGGCGGTGCGCACCATGCCGACCACGCCGCCGGCCGGGCCGGAGAGGATGGCGTCCTTGCCCTGGAACAGCCGCGCGTCGGTGAGGCCGCCGTTGGACTGCATGAACATCAGGCGCGGACCTGACTTATCGTCGGCGTCGAGCTGCCCGGCCACCTGATCGACGTAGCGGCGCAGGATCGGCGAGAGATAGGCGTCGACCACCGTGGTGTCGCCGCGGCTGACCAGCTTCATCAGCGGGCTGACCTCGTGACTGACCGATATCTGGGTGAAGCCGATCTCCCGCGCCATCGCCGCGACACGCTTCTCGTGGTCGGGAAAGCGGTAGCCGTGCATGAAAGCGATGGCGACGGCACGGATGCCGTCGTCGAAGGCGGCCTGCAGGGCGGCGCGCGCCGCGGCCTCGTCCAGCGGCGTGACGATCTCGCCCTCGGCGCCGATCCGCTCGGGCACTTCGACGGCGCGTTCGTAGAGCATCTCCGGCAGCACGATGTGGCGGTCGAAGAGGCGCGGGCGGTTCTGGTAGCCGATGCGCAGCACGTCGCCGAAACCCTCCGTCGTCACGAAGAGGGTGCGGTCGCCCTTGCGCTCCAGCAGCGCGTTGGTCGCCACGGTGGTGCCCATCTTCACCGCGTCGACGGTGCCCGGCGGCAGCGCCTCGTTCTTGCCGAGACCGAGCAGGGCGCGGATACCGTGGACGGCGGCGTCCTTGTACTGCTCCGAATTCTCCGACAGCAGCTTGTGGGTTACCAGGGTACCGTCGGGCTTGCGCGCCACCACGTCGGTGAAGGTGCCGCCCCGGTCGATCCAGAACTGCCAGCCGGGCTGCCTCTTGTCACCGTCCATGAAATTCCTGCCCATTTTTTCACTGAAGAACGTGCCTTCCGCATCCCTCTAAAAAGACATTTTATCGATAAATTGTCAACGTTATCCCGGAATCGTCCCGCGCGCGGTATCCAGGGTTTTGCGGAATGGATTTCCGGGGCGTCAGTCGACGCCGCAGCCGGGCTGGCGCTGCTCTGCTACAACCGCGCGGTGATGCTGGTTGGCGTCGGCATGATCCTCGGGCCCGAACTCAGCCCGGGTCGGTCTCGCGCATCGACGGTCGGGCGTTGAATTCCTCGAACCAGGCGGCGAGGTCGGCACGGCCTTGGCGCCATTCCAGCGCACCATGGCGCAGGTCGAGGTAGCCGAGCGCCGCGGCGCAGGCGATGTGACCCAGGGTGAGATCGCCGGGCAGCGCCTTCAGATGTCCCCCCATCCGGTCGAGCCCGCGCAGGATGGCGGCGCGCCAGCGGGCGACGGTTTCCGGCGACTGCTGCGCCTGCGGCCGGCGGCCTTCCATGGTGATGTTGAAGGCGGCATCGGTCATACCCTGGGCCAGCGCCGCGGCGACCAGCACCTTGAAGCGGCCCGTCCCCGCCGCCGGGATCAATGCCGGGGCATTGCCCAGACCGTCGAGGTATTCGGCGATCACCGGGCTGTCGAAGATCGCCATGCCGTCGTCGAGCACCAGGCAGGGTATCTTGCCGAGCGGGTTTGCGGTGTGCAGTTCCACCGGGTCCTCCATCGGATTGCAGACGACCTCTTCGAGGTCCGCCATCAGGCCGCGCTCGCGCGCGACGACCCGGCACTTGCGGGCATAGGGGGACGTAAGGGAATAGAACAGCTGCATACCTGCCTCCGCGCGGCGAGTGTCTTGAAGTACAGAGCCGCGAATCGGCGCTGCACCAAACGGCGGAGACCTTAGGCGATTGTTCGTAAGGGGTCGATAGGCAACCGCAGCGTGAAGGGGGGTGAGGGTCCGCTTACACCTTGTAGGCCAGGCGTACGCCACCCCAGTGCTTGCCGCCGACGACGATAGGCGCCGAGACGTCCTTCATCATGACGAAGTTGCCGCCGCCCATGTCGCGGCGATAGGTCTGCAGCAGGAAAGGCTCAGTGTTCTGCCCGGCGGCAAGGCCGACGCGGTCGGCGAAGATGCGCCGGTTGCGGCAGTTGGCGGCGTTCCACACCGGATCGTCGCTCTGAGCTTGCGCGAACTTCAGATTGTGGGTCGGCAGGAAGCCGTTTGCATCGACCGCAGCGCAGAACACCACGCGCGCGTCGAAGTCCAGCACCGGCTCCTGGATCGCCGGCAGAACGGCGTCGGTCAGCGGCACGCAGCCGGCCATCAATTGTTCGGGGTCGGTGCCGGCAATCGGCTGGTAGTCGCGGTCAAACAGCTGTGCCTCGGTGATGCGGCCATCCTTCAAGGCCTGTTCGAAAGCCGCGGTCACCTGTGCGGCGACACCGCGCACCTGTTTGATGAAGGGTCCGTCGACGGAATTCAGCGACGACTGCGCGGTCAGGCGGATCACGCGCTCGCTGACCTCGATCAGACGATTCACCCGGTCGCGCGCCTCGCCCAGGGTGGTCGACGAGATTTCGACCTCGCCGTTCATGACTTCCAGAGTCGAGACGAAGGTGCCGCACTGCTGATCGATGCGCTGGGCGCTCTCGGCAATGGCGGCGGTGTCTTCCTCGATGCCGCCGACCGCCTGGCCGACAGTGCTCATCACTTCGCCGATGGTCTGGGTGCCGCTGCGCACCGATTCGGCGCGTCCGGTAGTCTCGTTGCCCTGGGCGATGAGCTGCTCGGCCTGTTCGGTCAGCTTCTTCAGGGTCGCGTCGATCTGCGCGGTGGCACTGGAGGTCTGGGTCGCCAGCGCCTTCACCTCGCCGGCAACCACGGCAAAGCCTTTACCGGCCGCGCCGGCCCGCGCCGCCTCGATGGTGGCGTTCAAGGCCAGCAGATTGGTCTGCTTGGCGATGGCGTCGATACCCTTGGCCACCTGGGCGACCTGGCTGAGCGCTTCCTGCAGGCCGGTCAGCTGGCCTTCGATCACCGAGACCGCTTCAACCAGGGCATGAATGTCGTCCACCGCGTTGCGTACGGTCTGCTCGGAGCCGCGCACGCTGGTCGCGGTTTCCGCGGCCTTCTCGCGGGCGTGGCCGGCGGCGGTGGCGATGTGGCGGTTGCTGTCGTTCACCTCGCCGGCATTGGCAACCAGCTCGTGGAACGAGCGGGCCTGCTGAGCGACCCGGGCCGAGACCTCTTCGATATTGCCCGCGACATCGACGATTTCGACGCCGAGACCGGCGGCTTCGCGCGCCAGTCCCTCGATGATGCCCGCTTCTGCGGTTGCGTCACCCGACATTGACTTCCCTTGGTCTTCTTGGTTGTCCAGATCCGGCTTTTGTGCCAGTTCATTCGTCAGTCCACTGAGTGAGAAAGATGCAAGAACAGCGTTAAGAAAGCCTTATGTAAACCATACTTCTAGTGGAATTCGCCATATCCCTGCCATATTAGGGACTTAACGTTACTGACCACGACGACATTACTGGGATGGGTTGGGTTCGGTGGCACTTCTCGCGATAAACTTGCGGCGTTTGCTGGTCTTTCTGGCCGTCCTGCTTGCCGGGCCGGCGCTGGCGCTGATGACCGACGACGTGACGCTGGAGCGCAGCTGGACCACCGCCAGCCGCGACAGCGCCGGAATCGTGCCGCCGGCCGCGGCGACGCCGGAAGCGGTGGTCCAGGTCTACGGCGCGCGCACCTTCGGCTGGCGCGGCGCCTTTGCCGTGCACACCTGGATTGCGGTGAAGCCGGCCGGCGCCGCAAGCTACGCAACCTACGAGGTTATCGGCTGGCGCTTCTGGCGCGACGGCAACGGCCTGACCCGCCGCGAGGGCCCGCCGGACCGCCACTGGTTCGGCGCCAGGCCGCAGATCTATGCCGAGCTGCGCGGGCCCGAGGCCGCCGCGGCCATCCCCCAGATCGAGGCCGCCGTCGCCACCTACCCTTTCGCCACGCAGTACCGTACCTGGCCGGGCCCCAACTCCAACACCTTCACCGCGACCGTCGCCCGCCAGGTCCCCGCCCTGCGGCTCGACCTGCCGCCGACCGCCGTCGGCAAGGACTACCTCGGCCCGGGCGACTTCGTCGCCGAGGCCCCCAGCGGCACCGGCTACCAGGTCTCCCTATTGGGCGTCCTGGGCGTGCTGGCCGCCCGTGAGGAAGGCCTGGAGGTGAACATCCTGGGGATGACCTTCGGCGCCGATCCACTCGACCTCGCGGTAAAGCTGCCCGGACTGGGCCGCCTCGGGCCCGGCTGACGGCGGCGATCCCCCGGAAGCCGCGCAGAAGCAATCGGGTGCGCCCCCTTGGCGCAGGGCTGCCCTGCGGTCGGGGGGCAGCCGCTTGGCTTGACGCAACCGGGGCCGCGCCGTCATGCTGCGGCCCTCGACCTTTCCCTCTTCCAATCCATCACAGTGACGACATGAGCGTTTGGGGCAAGATTCTCGGAGGCGCCGCCGGCTTTGCGTTGGGCGGACCCATTGGTGCCCTGATCGGCGCCCTGGCCGGCCATGCCGTCGACAAGATGAAGGACAGCACCGGCCCGGCCGCCACCGACGCAACCAAGCAGATCGCCTTCACCATCGGCGTCATCGTGCTGGGCGCCAAGCTGGCCAAGGCCGACGGCACGGTGACGCGCGACGAGGTCGATGCCTTCAAGCAGGTGTTCCATATCCCCGCAGAGGAGATGAAGAACGTCGGCCGCGTGTTCGATCAGGCGCGCAAGGATTCGCGCGGCTACGAACCCTACGCCAAGCAACTGGCGCGGATGTTCGCCGATAATCCCGCCGTGCTGGAGGAACTGCTGCACGGCCTGTTCCATATCGCCCGCGCCGACGGCACGGTGAGCGACGAAGAAGCCGCCTATCTGGAACAGCTGGCTGGCATCTTCGGCCTCGACGCCCGCGCCTGGGACCGCATCCGCGCCGCCAACGTCGCCGCCGGAGAAAGCGACCCCTACCGCATCCTCGGCATCGGCCACGAGGCCAGCGATCAGGAAATCCGCACCGCCCACCGCAAGCTGGTGGTCGAGAACCACCCCGACCGTCTGGTCTCGCAGGGCCTGCCGCAGGAATTCGTCGACATGGCCAACGAGAAGCTGGCCACCATCAACGCCGCCTACGACGACATCAAGAAACAGCGCGGCATCAAATAGACATGACCCAGAACTAGCGATGGCCCAGTCCCCACCCCTCATCGCGTTGAACGACGCGCGCCTGTCGTTCGGCACCACAACGCTGTTCAACGGCCTGTCGCTGACCCTGGCGAACGGCGAACGGGCCTGCCTGGTCGGGCGCAACGGCACCGGCAAGTCGACCCTGCTGAAGGTGATCGCCGGGCAGCAGGACCTCGACGGCGGCGAGCGCTTCCTGCAGCCGGGCACCAAGGTGGCCTACCTGCCGCAGGATCCGAGCTTCCAGGCCGGCGACACCATCGCCGACTACGTGGCGCAGGATCCGGTCCGGCAAGAAGAAGCGCCGCACCATCTGGTCGATGCCGTGCTGGCGCGCCTGGACCTGGACGGCACCCGCCGGTTGGGCGGCCTGTCCGGCGGCGAGGGCCGCCGCGTGGCGTTGGCCCGCTGCCTGGTTTCCGAGCCCGAGGTGCTGCTGCTGGACGAGCCGACCAACCACCTGGACCTGCCGACCATCGACTGGCTGGAAGGCGAGCTGAAGCGGTTTCGCGGCGCCCTGCTGGTGATCAGCCACGACCGCGCCTTCCTGTCCAATCTGACCAACACCACCCTGTGGCTCGACCGCGGCAAGCTGCGCCGGCTCGACAAGTCGTTTTCCGCCTTCGACGACTGGGCCGACGAACTGCGCCAGCAGGAAGCCGACGCGCAGCACAAGCTGGACCGCCAGATCGTGCGCGAGGAGCGCTGGCTGCAGCGCGGCGTCACCGCCCGGCGCAAGCGCAACCAGGGCCGCCTCACCCGCCTGCACGGCCTGCGCCAGGAGCGCCGCGAGTGGCTGAACCAGGTCGGCACCGCCAAGCTGGAAACCGCCAGCAGCGGGCGCAGCGGCGACCTGGTGATCGAGGCCGAGAATTTGAACAAGAGCTTCGCCGGCACGGACGGCGAGCTGGTCATTCTGAAAGATTTCTCCACCCGCATCCGGCGCGGCGACCGCCTGGGCATCATCGGGCCGAACGGCGCCGGCAAGTCGACCCTGGTGAAGATGCTGATGGGCACCCTGGCGCCCGACAGCGGCAAGCTGCGCCAGGGCAGCAACGTGCAGCCGCTCTATTTCGACCAGCGCCGCGAGAGCCTGGACCCCGAAGCCACGCTGTGGCAGGTGCTGGCGCCCGACGGCGGCGACACCATCATCGTGCGCGGCAGCCAGCGCCACGTGGTGTCCTACCTGAAGGACTTCCTGTTCGACGAGAACCAGGTCCGCCAGCCGGTGAAGGCGCTGTCCGGCGGCGAAAAGGCCCGCCTGCTGCTGGCCCGCCTCTTCGCCAAGCCGAGCAACCTGCTGGTGCTCGACGAGCCGACCAACGACCTCGACATGGAGACCCTCGACCTGTTGGAGGAGGTGCTCAGCGACTACGAAGGAACCCTGATCCTGGTCAGCCACGACCGCGACTTCCTCGATCGCCTGGTAACCGCCGTGATCGCCATGGAAGGCGGCGGCCGCAGCCTGGAGGTCGCCGGCGGCTACGGCGACTACCTGCGCTACAAACGCAGCCTGGCCGCGGACGGCGCCGCGAAGCCGGGCGGCGACAAGCCGAGGGCGAAAACAGAGCCGGGCCGGCCTAAGAAGGCGGCCAAGCTGAGTTACAAGGACCAGCGCGAGTTGGACGGCCTGCCGGCGCGGCTCGACAAACTGGCCGCCGAGGCCGCCGCGCTGGAGCAGAAGCTGACCGATCCGACATTGTATCAGAAGAACCCCGACGGCTTTGCCGAGATCACCCGCAGCCTGAGCGCCAAGCGCGGCGAACTGGCCGCCGCCGAGGAGCGCTGGCTGGAACTGGAGGCGGAACGCGAAGCCCTTGAGTCCGGCAAGGCCGAATCCGGCAAAGCGAGCAACGGCGAGTTGACCTCTTGAGCACGCCAGCGTCGGCGCACGCAGGAGAGTCGCCCATCACGCCGCTGCACATGCTGCTGATCCTCGGCATCATGGTGGTGTGGGGCATCAATTTCGCGGTCGCCAAGATCGGCCTGCAGCAGATCCCGCCGATCTTCCTGATCGCCTGCCGCTTCCTGCTGGTGGCCATCCTGCTGCTGCCTTTCGCCAAGCGCCCGCACGGTCAGTGGGGGGCCATCCTCGCCATTGCGGTCGTGCTCGGCCTGCTGCACTTCTCCTTCATGTTCAACGGGCTGAAAACGCTCGACGCTGCCACCGCAGCCATCGCCATCCAGCTGCAGGTGCCCTTCGCCGCGCTGCTCGCCGCCATCTTCTTCAAGGACAAGCTCGGCTGGCGCCGCGCCCTGGGCATGACCATCGCCTTCCTCGGCGTCGCCCTCATCGCCGGCGAGCCGCGGCTGAACGGCCAGTACCTGGCGCTCAGCTTCGTCCTCACCGCCTGCTTCATCTGGTCCGTCGCCAACGTGATGATCAAGCGGCTGAAAGATGTCGACGGCGTGACCTTGAACGCCTGGATCGCCGTCTTCGCCACGCCGATGCTGTTCGCCGCCTCGGCGGCGATGGAAGACGGCCAGATCGAGGCCGTGCGCCAGGCCGATTTCTGGGCCTACTTCGCCGTGGTCTACCAGGCCGTGGCGGTGGTGGTGATCGGCTACGGCTGCTGGTACTGGCTGATGCGGCGCTACCAGATGAACCAGATCATGTCGGCCACCCTGCTGGTGCCGCTGTTCGGCGTGCTGTCCGGCGTCATCTTCCTGGGCGAGAGCCTGACGGTGAACCTGCTCATCGGCGGCGCCATGACCATCGCCGGGGTCGCCATCATCATCATCCGCCGCCCACGCATCGCGGCGCCGCAAGCCGAGCGGCTGTAGCGAAAGCCGAGGCCCACCATGGCGAGCGCATTGGTAGTGAGTAACCGGGCCATCCTGCTGCCCATCGACGTCCAGCAGGCCTTCGACGATCCGTCCTGGGGCCGGCGCAACAATCCCGGGATGGAGGCCGCGGGCCTGCGACTGCTCGCCGCCTGGCGTGCCGCGAACCGCCCGGTCCTCCATGTGAAGCACGACTCGGCCGAGCCGGCTTCGACGCTGCGTCCCGGCCAGCCCGGCAACGCCTTCAAACCGGGCTTCGAACCGCAAGCCGGCGAGGCACTGATCACCAAGTCCGTCAATGCCGCCTTCATCGGCACCCCCCTGGAGGCCGACCTGCACGCGCGCGGCGTCACGCAGATTGTGGTCTTCGGCCTGACCACCGACATGTGCGTGTCGACCACCGCCCGGGTCGGCGCCAACCTGGGTTTCGATATGATCGTCGTCGCCGACGCCTGCGCCACCTTCGACCAGGTAGCGCCGGATGGGACCCCGGTCGACGCCGACCTGCTGCACCGTGTCCACCTGACCACCCTGAACACCGAGTTCGCCCGCGTTGCGAAGGTGGATGAGGTCATCGCCGGACTGCGCTAGACTATATTCTTATGACCGATCTCCAGATCATCGCGCGCCCCTCGCCCAACCACGACGCCCGCCCCGAAGGCCGGGACGTCGACATCCTGCTGCTGCACTACACCGGCATGCAGAGCGGCAGCGCGGCACTGGAGCGTCTCTGCGATCCCGACAGCAAGGTCAGCGCCCACTATCTGGTCGAAGAGGACGGGCAGGTTTTCCATCTGGTGCCCGAAGAGCGCCGCGCCTGGCACGCCGGCGTCGCCGAATGGCAGGGCGCCGGCGACATCAACGCGCGCTCCCTCGGCATCGAGATCGTCAACCCCGGTCACGAGTTCGGCTACCGCCCTTTTCCGATCGGACAGATGGCCGCCGTGAGACGCCTGGCCCTCGACATCCTGGCGCGCCATCCGATCCCGGCAGCCCGGGTGCTCGGCCATTCCGACGTGGCGCCACTGCGCAAGGAGGACCCCGGAGAGCTGTTCGACTGGCGCGGCCTTGCCGCCGCGGGCATCGGCCTGTGGCCGGAAAGCACGACTGCCGCGGTGCTGGAAAGCGCCGTCGCCAAGGCCCTGACGCGCATCGGCTACGGCTATGCCGAGGAAGACCTACCCGCCGTGATCCGCGCCTTCCAGCGCCATTTCCGGCCCAACTCGATCACCGGCGCCGCCGATGCGGAGACCCGCCGGCGCATGGCCGCGCTGCTCGCCGTGATTGACTGACCCCCGCGACGGATGTCGCGATTGACTGAAACGCCCGAATTCCCTACCTAGACTGCGCCAGACGGCTGGATGGCTGCCTTCAGTGTTTTATGGCATTGGGGGAGGAAAGTCCGGGCTCCACGGAAACAGGGTGCCGGGTAACGCCCGGCGGGGGCGACCCCAGGGAAAGTGCCACAGAAAGCAAACCGCCTGCCCAAACCCCGCAAGGGGCGTAGACAGGTAAGGGTGAAAGGGTGCGGTAAGAGCGCACCGCGCCCCCGGTAACGGGGGCGGCACGGCAAACCCCACCCGGAGCAAGATCAAGTAGGGACGGCCGGCGGGCCTTCGGGTGCCGCCACGCGGGTTTTCGCGCTGCCGTCCGGGTCGATCGCGCGAGGCGCCGGGTAACCGGCGTCCCAGATGAATGGCCATCCATGCGGGGCAACCCGCGGGACAGAACCCGGCTTACAGGCCGTCTGGCGTTTTATTTCACCGTCTATTGCCACCGCGACTCCGCGAAAAGCACTGCAAAGCCTTCGGTCTGGCAACGCAGGCCAACCGCTGCGGCCTTTTTTCGCCCTCGAAAGAACAAAGAACGAACAAGGCGGAATGCCAGATTTGACTGCGCCTTGATTGTGGTTTTTCTGATTTGACCCACAAGGCCTGCCATCAGTACTGGTGAAGGCCCCGAAATGAACACTTTAAGCTCTTGTTAACCCGCAATAATTACTTGTCGTGGCATTGACACCCATATTATCCCATGATATCCCAAATGGTCCCATAGTGAGGGTAGAGTACGGCAAGCCTTGCCACCTCATGGAAGACGCCCGGCCGGACCAGCCGCGGGATGGGTCGTGGCAACGGCATTTGAGCAGCGCGGAAGGAGCCGCAGGGGAACGAGGTGGCGATCTTTATTGGCACCTTCGAGAACAAGGTGGACGCGAAGGGGCGGGTTTCCGTCCCCGCGCAGTTCCGCCAGGCACTCGCCGGCCAGCCGTTCAACGGCATTGCCGCTTTCCGTTCGCATCGTGCCGATGCGGTCGAAGGCTGCGGCATGGATTTCATGGAACAGATGATCGCCCGCGTCGGTGAGCTCGATCTCTTCGCCGCCGACTCCGACGACCTGGCCACCACCATCTTCTCGGATTCCCAGCAGCTGACCTTCGACAGCACCGGCCGCATCCAGCTGCCGGAGAATTTCCGCGCCCACGCCGGCATCACCGACAAGGCCGCCTTCGTCGGCATGGGTCAGCTGTTCCAGATCTGGGAGCCCGGCAAGCTGGAGGCCCACAAGGCGGCCTCGCGCCAGCGCGCCCGCGACCAGCGCCTGACCCTGCCCGCCGCCGGTGGCGGCGCAACGGGTGGCGGAGGTGGCCGATGAACGCACGGCCCGAGACAAGCGGCGGCCCCCAGGGCGGACACCGACCGGTGCTGCTGAAGGAAGTATTGGAAGCCCTGGCGCCGCGCGACGGCGCCATTTACGTTGACGGCACCTTCGGCGCCGGCGGCTACAGCCGCGCCATCCTGGACGCCGCCGACTGCACCGTGTGGGGCGTCGACCGCGACACATCCGCGATTGCCCGCGGCCGCGACCTGGCCAAGAGCTATCCCGGCCGCCTGCATCTGGTCGAAGGCTGCTTCGGCGACATGGCCGATCTGCTGGCCGACAAGCTGAGCACGCCGCTGGACGGCGTGGCGCTCGATCTCGGTGTTTCCTCGATGCAGTTGGATGAGCCCGAGCGCGGATTTTCCTTCCGCACCGACGGTCCGCTCGACATGCGCATGGAGGGTCCCCTGGCAAGTCGGGGCGCCGAGGGCCGGCCCAGCGCCGCCGAGGTGGTGAATTCCCTGCCGGAAGCCGAACTGGCCGACATTATCTATACCTACGGTGAAGAGCGCCGCTCGCGCCAGGTGGCCCGTGCCATCGTACAAACCCGCGCCGACAAGCCCTTCACGCGCACCGGCGAACTGGCCGACTTGGTCCGCGGCGTCATCAAGCAACCCCGCACGGCCAAGGGCCCGAAAGCCATCGACCCGGCGACGCGCACCTTCCAGGCGCTGCGCATCTACGTAAATGACGAACTGGGCGAGCTGCAGCGCGGCCTGGCCGCCGCCGAGGCCCTGCTCGGCCCCGGCGGGCGCCTGGCGGTGGTGTCGTTCCACTCGCTGGAAGACCGCATCGTGAAGCAGTTCCTGCGCGAGCGCAGCGGCCAGGAAGCCGCCGGGTCGCGCCACGCGCCGCCCAGCAAGGAAGACGGCCCGGCCGCCACCTTCACCCTGCTGTTCCGCGGCACCCGACGCCCGGGCGAGGACGAGTGCCGGGGCAATCCGCGCGCCCGCTCCGCCCAGCTGCGCGCCGCCCAGCGCACCGCCGCCCCCGCCCAAGGGCCCTTTGGGAGGCAGGTCGCATGAGGCGCTTCGTCATTCTCTGCTGGCTCGCCGCCGGCTCGGTCACCGCCCTGATCCTGTTCCAGATCAAGCAGGAGGTGCGCGTCCTGGAAGAGGAAATCGCCGGGACCCAGCGCCAGATCCTGCACGACCAGGAGGCCGTGCACATCCTGAAAGCCGAGTGGAGCTACCTGAACAGCCCGGCGCGCCTCGCCGCCCTGGCCGAGCAGCACCTGAAACTGGTACCGATCCCGGCCGAGCGCATCATCGGCTTCGCCGACCTGCCGCTGCCCGGCGAGCCCGACGACGCGGCGCCGGGCGATGACCAGACCAAGCCGCCGTCCCAGGCGACGCTGGTAAAGGCCCCGGCGGCAGGAGCGCTAAGCCAATGATTCGCCGCTTGATCAGTAAACCCCTGCGCCAGCCGCTGCCGCCGCTGCATGACCGGCAACCCTTCGACCTGCCGACGCGGAACCTGACGGGGAACCGTCCGGCGACCGTGCGCCTGGACGGCACCCTGAAGCAGGCGCTGGAGACCGGCCGCACCCGTCTGCTGGTTGCCGCCATGAGCTTCACCCTCGCCTTTTCGCTGATCGGCTGGCGCCTCGTCGACCTGGGCCTGATGGCGGACGGGCATGAGCCTTCGCTGGCCCGCAGCCTGTCCTCGGACACCCTGGAGACCGGACGCGCCGACATCACCGACCGCAACGGCGTGGTGCTGGCGACGACCATGCCGACCGCCACGCTCTACGCCAATCCGCTGGAAGTGCGCGATCCGGAGACCACCGCCGAGCGTCTCGCCGTGGTGCTGCCGGAGCTGAGCCCCGCCCACCTGCGCGCGCGCCTGACCGGCGGGCGCGGCTGGATCCGCCTGGAGCGCAACCTGACGCCGCGCCAGCAGTACGAGGTGAACCGCCTGGGCATTCCCGGCATCTATTTCCAGCGCGACCAGCGCCGTTTCTATCCGCAGGGTGCGCTGACGCCCCATGTGGTCGGCTTCACCGGAGTCGACAACCAGGGCCTGGGCGGCATCGAGCAGTCCTTCGACGACGTACTGCGCGGCTCGGCCCAGCCGCTGCGCCTCAGCATCGACCTGCGCATCCAGCACCTGCTGGCCAGCGAGCTGTCCGGCGCGATGCAGACCTTCAGCGCGGTGGGCGCCGCCGGCGTGGTGATGGACGCCCGCTCCGGCGAGGTGCTCGCCATGGTCTCGCTGCCCACCTTCGATCCGGAAAAGCCGGCCGCCGCCCCGGCCGACGCCCGCTTCAACCGCGCCACCCTCGGCACCTACGAGATGGGCTCGGTGTTCAAGATCTTCACCACCGCCATGGCGCTGGACAACGGCGTGGTGACGCTGCAGGACGGCTACGACGTGCGCCAGCCGATCCACGTCGCGCGCTTCACGATCCGCGACTTCCACCCCAAGAACCGGTGGCTGTCGGTGCCGGAAATCTTCATGTATTCCAGCAATATCGGCACCGTCCACATGGTCATGGACGCCGGCACTGCGGCGCAGCAGTCGTTCCTGAAGAGTCTCGGCCTGCTGCAGCCCGCCAGTGTCGAGCTGAGCGAGGTTGCGGCACCGCAGGTGCCCTCGCCGTGGCGCGAGATCAACACCATGACGATCTCCTACGGCCACGGCCTGGCGGTATCGCCGCTGCAGCTCGCCTCGGCGGTAGCCACCATCGTGAACGGCGGCCGCAGCGTGCGCCCGACCCTGCTGCAGCAGGACCCGGCGAGCCTGCCCCAGGGCGCCCAGGTGATCTCCGCCAAGACCTCGGAGCAGATGCGCCAGCTGATGCGCCTGGTGGTCGCCAAGGGCACCGGCCGCAAGGCCGACGCCAAAGGATTCATGGTCGGCGGCAAGACCGGCACGGCGGACAAGCCCGCCGGGCGCGGCTACGCGCGCAATTCCCGCATCGCCTCCTTCGCCGGTGCCTTTCCCATGGACGATCCGCGCTATGTGGTTTTCGTCATGGTCGACGAACCGAAGCCGACGAAGGAAACCTACGGCTACGCCACCGGCGGCTGGGTGGCGGCACCGGCGGTCGGCCGCCTGGTCGAACGCATCGCCCCGCTGCTCGGCATCGCGCCGCACGATGACGGCGACGCGATGATCGAAGAGATGGTGGCCGACATCGAAGCCAGAGAGGAAGGACGCCAACTTGCGTCTAACTGACCTGTTGAAGGGGGAAGAAGGAAACATGCAGCCGGGCGTGGCTTTTTCGGAGGTGGAGATCAGCGGCCTGACGGCGGACAGCCGTCGGGTGAGCGCGGGCACCCTCTTTGCCGCCCTGCCCGGCAGCCGCGCCGACGGACGCGACTTCATCCCGCAGGCCATCGAACAGGGCGCCGCCGCCGTGCTGGCGCCGGAGGGCACCGTGCTGCCTGCAACGGCAAAACAGGTCGCCCTGATTACCGATCCCAACCCGCGGCGCCGGCTGGCTTTGCTGGCCGCCCGCTTTTTCGGACGCCAGCCGGCGACGGTCGCCACCGTCACCGGTACCAACGGCAAGACCTCGGTCGCAAGTTTCACCCGGCAGATCTGGCAGACGCTGGGTCACGACGCCGCCAGTCTGGGCACGCTCGGCCTGCAGCCGCCGCGCCCCGACGCGCCGGCGGCGCTGCCCACGCCGGATCCGGTGGAACTGCACCGCTGCCTTGCGTCGCTGGCTCGCGATCGCATCGATCACGTTGTGCTGGAAGCCTCAAGCCACGGCTTAGACCAGTCTCGTCTTGATGGGGTCCGGGCCAGTGCCGCAGCTTTCACCAACCTGACGCGCGATCATCTCGACTACCACGGCACCATGGAGGCCTACCTCCGGGCCAAGCTGCGGCTGTTCACCGACCTGCTGGTGGACGGCGGCTGCGCGGTGGTCAACATCGACGATCCGGCCGGCGCCGACGTGGTCGCCGCCTGCCGCGCGCGCGGGATGAAGCTGATCACCTACGGCGAAGACGCCACGGCGGACCTGCACCTGACCGGCCAGCAGCCGACCGCGACCGGCCAGGACCTGACCATCACGGTCTTCGGTAAAGACTATAAGGTGGCCCTGCCGGTCGCCGGCGCCTTCCAGGCCGGCAACGCGCTGGCCGCCCTCGGCCTGGCGCTGGCAGGCGGCGCCGATCAGGACAAGGCCGTCGCCGCGCTGGCGCAGCTTTCCGGCGTGCCCGGCCGTGTCGAACTGGTCGGCGAGACGCCCGCCGGCGGCCACGTCTATGTCGACTTTGCCCATACGCCCGATGCACTGGAGACGGTGTTGAAGGCGCTGCGTCCGCACACCGCCGGGCGCCTGCACGTCATCATCGGCTGCGGCGGCGACCGCGACCGCGGCAAGCGCCCGCTGATGGGCCGCATTGCCGTGACGCTGGCCGACCACGCCATCATTACCGACGACAACCCGCGCAGCGAGGACCCCGCCACGATCCGCCAGGAGATGCTGGCGGCGGCCCCGGGCGCGGAGGAGATCGGCGATCGGGGGGCGGCCATCGCCCACGCGGTGGCCGCTATGGGTCCGGGCGACGTACTGGTCATTGCCGGCAAAGGCCACGAAACAGGCCAGATTGTCGGGGGACAAGTGTTGCCGTTCGATGATCGGGAAATCGCCCGGACCGCCATTTCGAAGCTGGCCGGAGGCGCGTCATGACCGCTGCCGTCGCCAGCAAGGAAGTGCTGTGGAGCGCCGAGGAAGCCGTCCAGGCAACCGGCGGCCGCACCACCCGCGACTGGCAGGCCACCGGGGTGTCCATCGATTCGCGCAGCGTGGATCCCGGCGACCTCTTCGTCGCCCTGAAGGGCCCCAGCTTCGACGGCCACGACTTCGCCGGCAAGGCGATCGAGGCCGGCGCCGCCGCGTCCATGGTGCATCGCCTCTGCGACGGCGTCGACGAGTCGATGCCGCTGCTGATCGTCGACGACACCTTCGCGGCCCTATGGCGGCTGGGCACTGCGGCACGCGCGCGCAGCGAGGCGCGGCTCATTGCCGTGACGGGGTCGGTCGGCAAGACCGGCACCAAGGAGGCTCTGCGCCTCTGCCTCACGCCGCAGGGCCTGACCTCGGCCAGCATCGGCAGCTTCAACAATCACTGGGGCGTGCCCTTGAGCCTCGCGCGCATGCAGCGCAAGGCCGTCTTCGGCATCTTCGAGCTGGGCATGAACCATCCCGGCGAGATCCGCGAACTGAGCGCCCTGGTGCGCCCACACGTCGCGATCATCACGAACATCGAGCCGGCGCACATCGGCAACTTCGCCTCGATCACGGGGATTGCCGACGCCAAGGCCGAGATATTCGAGGGCATGGACCCCAACGGCACCGCCGTGCTGAACCGCGATAACGCGCTGTTCCACCACCTCTGCACCAAGGCGGAGGATGCCGGCATCAGCCGCATCGTCTCCTTCGGCCGCCACAAGGAAGCCGACGCGCGCCTGATCGACTGCTCGCTGCACGCCACCTGCAGCGCGGTCACCGCCGACGTCCGCGGCACCGAGATCGACTACTGCCTGGCCATGCCCGGCTCTCATTGGGTGATGAATTCGCTGGCCGTGCTGGCCGCGATCAGCGCCGCCGGCGCCGACGTGGTGACGGCCGCCGCGCAGCTGGCCAACCTGAAACCGCTGAAAGGCCGCGGCGAGCGCCACACCGTGGAGACCGGCGCCGGCGCCTTCAAGCTGATCGACGACAGCTACAACGCCAACCCGACCTCCATGCGCGCCGCCTTCGAGGTCCTGGGCCGTGCCAGCCTGGGCGACGGCGGCCGGCGCATCGCGGTGCTGGGCGACATGCTGGAAATGGGCGAGCGCTCGCTGGAGATGCACGCCGGGCTTGCGGGCCCGCTGGAGGCGGCCGGCATCGACCTGGTGTTCACCTGCGGCAGCGCCATGGCCGCCCTGCACGCCAAGCTGCCGCAGAAGATGCGCGGCGCCCACACCGACGATTCCAAGGCACTCGCCACCGTGATCGCCGACGCGGTGCGTCCCGGCGACAATTTACTGGTGAAGGGTTCACTCGGCAGCCGCATGGCGGTGATCGTGGAAACCCTGTGCGCCCTCGGCGACGCCGCCGCGCAAGCCGCCAACGGCCCGACAGCAGCGAACGGACAGTAGGAAAACAAAACGTATGCTTTACAACCTGCTGGTCCCGCTCGCCGAAGACGTCTCGCTCTTCAACCTGTTCCGCTACCTGACCTTCCGCAGCGGCGGCGCGGTGATCACCGCCTTGACCATCTGCTTCCTGCTCGGCCCGCGCGTCATCGACTGGCTGCGTGCCCGGCAGGGCGAGGGCCAGCCGATCCGCGAGGACGGCCCGGAAGGACATCTACTGACCAAGAAGGGCACGCCGACCATGGGCGGCGTCCTTATCCTCATCGCGCTCACCATCTCGACGCTGCTGTGGGCCGACCTCACCAACCGCTATGTCTGGTGCGTGCTGATCGTTACCGGCGGCTTCGGCTGTGTCGGCTTCGTCGACGACTACCTGAAGCTCACCAAGCGCTCCAGCGACGGCCTGCCCGGCCGCCTGAAGCTGCTGATCCAGGTGGTGATCTCCGCCGTGGTGGCGCTGTGGGTCTCCTCTATCGCGCCGCCGGAGATGGACCTCCACCTGGCGGTTCCCTTCTTCAAGGACCTGTTGATCAATCTCTGGATTTTCTTCATTCCCTTCGCCGTCTTCGTCATGGTCGGCGCCTCCAACGCGGTGAACCTGACCGACGGCCTGGACGGTCTGGCCATCGTGCCGGTGATGATCGCCGCCAGTTGCTTCGCGCTGATCTCCTACCTGGTCGGCAACGCCTTCTTCGCCGAGTACCTGCAGGTGCACTACGTGCCCGGCACCGGCGAACTGGCGGTGTTCTGCGGCGCTTTGGTCGGTGCCAGCCTGGGCTTCCTGTGGTTCAACGCGCCGCCGGCGATGGTCTTCATGGGCGACACCGGATCGCTGTCCTGCGGCGGCGCGCTCGGCTCCATCGCCGTGGTGACCAAGCACGAACTGGTGCTCGCCATCATCGGCGGGCTCTTCGTGCTGGAAACCGTCTCGGTGATCGTCCAGGTCGCCTCTTTCAAATTGACCGGCAAGCGCGTCTTCCGCATGGCGCCGCTGCACCACCACTTCGAGAAGAAGGGATGGGCCGAGCCGACCATCGTGATCCGCTTCTGGATCATCGCTTCCATCCTGGCCCTCGCCGGCCTCGCCACCCTCAAGCTGAGATAAGGAGCTCGTAAGTTCTCGTGATCGATCTCAGCTTCTTCGCCGGTCTGCCCGTCGCCGTCCTCGGCCTCGGCAAGTCCGGGCTTGCCGCCGCACGGGCGCTGCATGCCGCCGGCGCGGAGGTGTGGGCCTGGGACGACAACGAGGACCAGCGCGCCAAGGCACGCGCAGCGGAGATTCCGCTGGTCGACCTGAACCAGGTGAACTGGCAGGAAGTCACCAGCCTGATCCTCTCGCCGGGCATTCCGCACAGCTTTCCCGCACCGCACCCCATCGTCGCCGAAGCGAAGAAGCACGACGTCGAGATCATCGGCGATATCGAGCTACTGGGCCGCGCCCAGCGCAACGCGCGCTACATCGGCATTACCGGCACCAACGGCAAGTCGACCACCACCGCGCTGATCGGCCACATCCTGAAGCTGTCGGCCCGCACCGTGGAAGTCGGCGGCAATCTCGGCACGCCGGTGCTGACCCTGGAAGCCCTCGACCACGACGGCATCTACGTGCTGGAGATGTCGTCCTACCAACTGGAACTGACGCTCTCGATCACCTTCGACGTCGCGGTGCTGCTGAACGTCACACCGGACCACCTGGACCGCCACGGCGGCTTCGACGGCTACGTGAAGGCCAAGCGCCAGATCTTCCACCGCCAGACCAAGCCGCGCACCGCCATCGTCGGCGTCGACGACGAGACCTGCAGCGGCATCTTCGGCGCCCTGAAGGCCGCCGACGAACAGGTCGTCATCGGCATTTCCGGCGAACGCATCGTGCCCGGTGGCATCTACGTCGAGAACGGCGTGCTGATCGACGACAGCGACGGCAAGCGCATCGCGGCCATCGACCTGAAGGAATGCCCCAGCCTGCCCGGCAGCCACAACGGCCAGAACGCCGCGGCGGCCTATGCCGCCTGCAAGGCGGTCGGCGTCGATCCGGCAGTGATCTGTGCCTGCCTGCGCAGCTTCCCGGGCCTCGCCCACCGCCAGCAAATCGTCGCGGCGATCGACGGCGTGCCCTACATCAACGACTCCAAGGCGACCAACGCCGATGCCGCCGCCAAGGCGCTGGCCTGCTACCAGCGTATCCTGTGGATCGCCGGCGGCCGCGCCAAGGAAGGGGGCCTCGACGGGCTGGAGCCTTACTACCCGCACATCGCCCATGCCTTCCTGGTTGGCGAAGCGGCTGACGATTTCGCCAAGGTGCTTGAAGGTCACGTGCCGGTTTCCCTGTCCGGCACCATTGCGCAGGCCGTGACGGCTGCCGCCGACGCCGCCTCTCGCCTCCCGGGCAGCATCGTGCTGCTGTCGCCGGCCTGCGCTTCTTTCGATCAGTTCCCGAATTTCGAGAAGCGCGGCGAGGCCTTCGTCGCCGCCGTCGAGGCGCTGCCCGGCGAACGCGGCGAGATCGCCCCGGCCGCCCTCGCGGCGCCGTCCCTGCAGACCGGGGGCGCTGCATGAACAGCTTCGCGCGCACCGATACCTCCCTGATGGGACGCTGGTGGTGGACCGTCGACCGCTGGACCCTGCTGTCGCTGATCGCCCTGATGGGCTTTGGCGCCGTGCTGATGCTGGCCGCCTCGCCGGCCGCCGCCGAGCGCATCGGCCTCAAGTCGTTCCAGCTCGCCGGCCGCCAGATCGTACTGCTGCCCTTTGCCGCCGCCCTGCTGATCGGCATGTCGCTGGCGACGCCGCGCTGGGTGCGCCGCCTGGCCTGCTTCGGTCTGCTCGCCTCCATCGGCCTGCTGATCCTTACGCTGCTGGTCGGCCCGGAGACCAAGGGCGCGACCCGCTGGATCAGTCTCGCCGGCATTTCGCTGCAGCCCTCCGAATTCGCCAAGCCCTGCTTCGCCGTGGTCTCCGCCTGGCTGTTCTCCCTGCAGCGCGAGGAGGCCGGCATTCCCGGCGCCAAGATCGCCGTCGGCCTGTGGCTGCTGATGGTCACCCTGCTGCTGCTGCAGCCGGACCTGGGCCAGACTGTGCTGCTGAGCGCCATCTGGGGCGCCCAGCTGTTCCTTGCCGGCCTGCCGCTGGCCTGGATCGCCATCGTCGCCGTGGTCGGCGCGGTCGGTCTGGTCGGCGCCTACTTCCTGCTGCCCCACGTCACCGCGCGCATCGACTCCTTCTTCGATCCGGCCGCCGGTGACCGCTATCAGATCAACCGCTCGCTGGAGGCCTTCGTGAACGGCGGCCCCTTCGGCCGCGGCCCCGGCGAAGGCACCGTGAAAGCGCAGCTGCCCGACGCCCACTCCGACTTCATCTTCGCCGTCGCCGGCGAGGAGCTGGGCACCATCGCCTGTCTCATCATCCTCGGCCTCTTCGCCTTCGTCGTGCTGCGCGGTTTCGCGCGGCTGATGGGCGAGAACTCGCTGTTCGTCATGCTGGCGGCCAGCGGCCTGCTGGTGCAGTTCGGCCTGCAGGCCTTCATCAACATGGCCTCCACCCTGCACCTGATGCCGACCAAGGGCATGACCCTGCCGTTCCTCAGCTACGGCGGCTCCTCCCTGATGGCGCTGGCGCTGGGCATGGGCATGCTGCTGGCGCTGACGCGCCGGCGTGTCGGCGGGGAGGCGCTGTGATGGCCCCGACGACAATGACTTCGGCGAAACGCCCGACCAAGGTGGTGCTGGCCGCCGGCGGCACCGGCGGCCACATGTTCCCGGCCCAGGCCCTGGCGCGCGAGTTGCTGAACCGCGGCAGCGCCGTGGCGCTGGTCACCGATGCGCGCGGCGGCGGCTTCGGCCCCGATCTGCCGCAGGTCGAGACCTTCCGCATTCCCGCCGGTGCCATGGCCGGCGCCGGCGTCTTGAAGAAACTGCGTTCCGTCGTGCAGCTCGGCCTCGGCTACCTGCAGGCGCGCGGCCACATCCGGCGCTGCGGCGCCGAGGTGGCGGTCGGTTTCGGCGGCTATCCCTCGGTGCCCACCGTCATGGCCGCAGCCCACCGCGGCCTGCGCGTCGTGCTGCACGAACAGAATGCCGTACTGGGCCGCGCCAACCGGCTGCTGGCCGGCCGCGCCCAGGTCATCGCCACCTGCTTCGACAAGATCGAGGGCGTTGCCGCCGGCGACCGCGCCAAGCTGCGCCTGACCGGCAACCCGGTGCGTGAAGCCATCGCCGCCGTCGGCACCCGCCCCTACGCGGTGCCCGGCGAAAACGATCCGCTCCACCTGCTGGTGGTCGGCGGCAGTCAGGGTGCCCGGGTGTTCAACGAACTGGTTCCCGCCGCGGTCGCCAAGCTGCCCCAGGCGCTGCGCCGCCGCCTGACCCTGCACCAGCAGGTCCCCGGGCCGACCACCGAGGCGGTCGCCCAGGTCTACGACAGCTGCGGCGTCGCCCATCATCTGGCGCCCTTCTTCAACGACATGCCCGAGCGTTTCGCCGCGGCCCACTTGGTGATCTGCCGTTCCGGCGCCTCCACGGTGGCCGAACTGGCCGCCGCCGGGCGGCCCGCCGTCATGGTGCCGCTGCCGATCGCCACCGACGACCACCAGACCGCCAACGCCCAGGCGCTGGTCGAGGCCGGCGGCGGCTGGCTGATGCCGCAAGCCAATCTCGACGCCGACAGCCTGGCCGAACGCCTCGGCTCCCTGCTGAGCGGCCCGGGACTGCTGGCGCGGGCGTCCGGCTGCGCCCGTACGGCGGCACACCTGAACGCGGCCCGCGACCTGGCCGACCTGGTCTGCGGCATGAACAACGGTAACGGCAACGCGGCGCAGCGTGACGCCGGGAACGATAAGGAGGCGGCGGCATGAGGGGTCTGCCTCTCGATCTGGGAATGATTCATTTCGTCGGCATCGGCGGCATCGGCATGAGCGGCATCGCCGAGGTGCTGGCCAATCTGGGCTATCAGGTCCAGGGCAGCGACATGTCCGACAACGCCAACGTCCAGCGCCTGCGCAAGATGGGCGTGCAGGTCGCTATCGGCCACCGCGCCGAGAACCTGGGCGAGGCACAGGTCGTCGTGGTGTCCTCCGCCATCAAGACCGGCAACCCGGAAGTCGACGCCGCGCGCCAGCGTTTCATCCCCATCGTGCGCCGCGCCGAGATGCTGGGCGAACTGATGCGCCTGAAGTGGTCGATCGCCGTCGGCGGCACCCACGGCAAGACCACCACCACCTCAATGGTCGCCACGCTGCTGGACGGCGCCGGGCTGGACCCGACGGTGATCAACGGCGGCATCATCAACGCCTACGGCACCAACGCGCGCCTGGGCGCCGGCGACTGGATGGTGGTCGAGGCCGACGAAAGCGACGGCAGCTTCATGAAGCTGCCGGCGACCATCGCCGTGGTCACCAACATCGACCCCGAGCACATGGAGTTCTACGGCAACGAAGAGGCGCTGCACCGCGCCTTCGAGGTGTTCGTCGAGAACATCCCCTTCTACGGTTTCGCCGTGCTCTGCATCGACCATCCGGCGGTGCAGAACCTGATCGGCCGCATCGAGGACCGCCGCATCGTCACCTACGGCGTCAGCCCGCAGGCCGACTACCGCATCGACGACATCCGCGTCGAAAACGGCGGCCTGGCTTTCGAGATCGAGGTGACCGACCGCAGCGGCGAGGTCGAGACGCGCCTGAGCAACCTGCACCTGCCCATGCTGGGCCGCCACAACGCGCTGAACGCGGTGGCTGCCATCGCCGTCGCGCGGGAAATGAACCTGGACGAGGATCTGATCCGCAAGGCACTGGCCGGCTTCGGCGGCGTGAAGCGGCGCTTCACCCGCACCGGCGAGGCCGGTGGCATCACCGTCATCGACGACTACGGCCACCATCCGGTGGAGATCGCCGCTGTGCTGGCCGCCGCGCGCCAGGCCAGCAGCGGCCGGGTCATCGCCGTCATGCAGCCGCACCGCTATTCGCGCCTGCACGACCTGTTCGAACAGTTCTGCACCTGCTTCAACGACGCCGACACGGTGATCATCGCCGACGTCTATGCCGCCGGCGAGCAGCCCATCGACGGCGCCGACCGCGACAACCTGGTCGAGGGCCTGCGCGCCCGTGGCCACCGCCAGGCGATGGCCCTGCCATCGCCCGAGGCGCTGGCCGGCATGATCGTCGATCTCGCCCAGCCCGGCGACCTGGTGGTCTGCCTCGGCGCCGGCAACATCACGGCCTGGGCCAACGCCCTGCCCGCCGAGTTGCAGGCCCTGCAAACTTCCGGAGGGGGACGATGAGCGCCATGGCGGCTCAACAGACCAGCCCTCTCATCGACCGCCTGCCCGCCGTGCGCGGCCGGCTGACCGCAGACGCGCCGTTGAGCGGCGTCACCTGGTTCCGTGTCGGCGGCCCGGCCGAGGTGATGTTCCGCCCGGCCGACCGCGACGACCTGCTGGATTTCCTGCGGGCCAAGCCTGCCGACGTGCCGGTCACCGTGCTGGGCGTTGCCTCCAACGTGCTGATCCGCGACGGCGGCCTGCCCGGCGTGACGCTGCGCCTGGGCCGCGGCTTCGCCGACATCGGCGCCGAGGGCAGCGACATCCTGTGCGGTGCCGCGGCACTGGACCTTAACGTGGCAACGGCGGCGAAGATCGCCGGCATCGCAGGGCTGGAATTCCTCTCCGGCGTGCCGGGCACCATCGGCGGCGCGGTGCGCATGAACGCCGGCGCCTACGGCAAAGAGATCAAGGACGTGCTGGTCTGGGCCGAAGCCGCCGACCCTGAGGGCAACGTCCACCGCCTGACCAATGCCGAGCTGAACTTCGAATACCGCCGCTCGGCGCTGCCCGCCGATTGGATCTGCCTCGGCGCCCGCCTTAACGGCGAATCTGGCGATCCGGCGGAAATCGCCGCGCGCATGACGGAAATCCAGGACCAGCGCGCCGGCAGCCAGCCGATCCGCAGCCGCACCGGCGGCAGCACCTTCAAGAATCCCCCGGGCCACAAGGCCTGGCAGTTGATCGATGCCGCCGGCTGCCGTGGGCTCACGCGCGGCGGCGCCATGGTGTCGGACAAGCACTGCAATTTCCTGATCAATACCGGCGAGGCCACCGCCGCCGACCTGGAGAATCTCGGCGAGGAAGTCCGGCGCCGGGTGAAGGAAACCGCCGGCGTCGAACTGGAGTGGGAAATCAAGCGCCTCGGCGTGCCGCCGCGGACCCACGGCAAGACGGGAGGCGGGGCATGAGCAAAACCATCGCCGTACTGATGGGCGGCCTCTCCGCCGAGCGGCCGGTCTCGCTGAATTCCGGCAAGGCCTGCGCCAAGGCGCTGCGCGAAAAGGGTTACGCGGTGACCGAGATCGACGTCAGCCGCGACATGGGCGCGCTGGTGAAAGCGCTGACCCCGAAGCCCGATGCTGTGTTCAACGCACTGCACGGCCGCTGGGGCGAGGACGGCTGCATCCAGGGTCTGCTGGAACTGATGCAACTGCCCTACACCCATTCCGGCGTGCTGGCCTCGGCCCTGGCGATGGACAAGCAGATGGCCAAGACGGTGGTCGCCACCGCCGGGGTCACCAGCCCCGAGGGTATCGTCATCAAAGCCAAGGACCTCGGCGATGCCGACCCCCTGCCGCGACCCTACGTGGTCAAGCCGGTGCGCGAAGGCTCCAGTGTCGGCGTGCGCATCGTGCGCGAGGGCGACAATCAGCCGCCGATCTCCGTCCACGGCTGGGAAGCGGAAACGGACCTGCTGGTCGAGCCTTTCATCGCCGGGCGCGAGCTGACCGTCAGCGTGATGGGCGACAAAGCCCTGGCGGTGACCGAAATCCGCCCGCTGGGCGACGGCTTCTACGATTACGACGCCAAATATTCCGAAGACAACAAGGTGGCCGCGGCACACGTGCTGCCCGCCGAGGTGCCGACGCCGATCTACGACCAGGCGATGGCCGCCGCGCTGGCCGCCCACACGGCGCTGGGCTGCCGCGGCGTCAGCCGCTCCGACTTCCGCTACGACGACACCCGGGGTCAACCCGGCGCCCTGTACTACCTGGAGACCAACACCCAGCCTGGCATGACCTCGACCAGTCTGGTTCCCGAGCAGGCCCGCCATCTGGGCATGTCCTTTCCCGATCTTTGTGCCTGGATGGTGGAGAACGCCGCATGCGATTCCTGAACCCCTTTAGCCGGTCGACCGCTGGCCGAACGACCGGCAAGCGCACGGCGCGCGGCGGCAGCAAGCGCAAGGTCAAGAAGACCAGCCGGCGCCGCAGCAGGGCCGGGATCAACTGGCAGCTGGTACGCCGCGCAGTGCCCGCCGGTGCCGCGCTGGCGATGGTCGGCGGCCTCGTCTGGCTGTACCAGGACGGCTGGTTCGGCCGCCAGGCCGACGCGCTGCAGCAGGCGGCCCTGCAAGGCACCGCCGACATGGGCCTGCGCATCGAGGCGGTCCTGGTCGAGGGCCGCGCGCGCACCGAGGGCGAAGAAATCCTGACCCGCCTGGGCCTGGAAGTCGGCCGGCCGATCCTGGCCGTCGATCCCGCCGCCGCGCGCGCCGCGCTGGAGGCCCTGCCCTGGGTCCAGTCGGCCAGCGTCGAGCGCCAGTTGCCCGGCACCATCTACATCCGCCTGGTCGAGCGCCAGCCGCTGGCGCTGTGGCAGGAGAACAACGTGATCCGCGTCATCGACCGCGACGGCGGTGTGATTCCCGACGTCGAGCCGCGCCGCTTCGCCCACCTGCCGCTGGTGGTCGGCCCCGACGCACCGGCCCACGCCGCGCGGCTGATCGCCGTCATGAACAGCGAGCCGGACCTGCGCCAGCGTGTGACCGCCGCGGTGCGCGTCGGCGGCCGGCGCTGGAATGTTCAGATCGAAGGCCACATCGACGTGCGCCTGCCCGAGGACGATACCGCCGCCGCCTGGTCGCAGCTGGCCCGCATCGAACGTCAGCAGGGGCTGCTGTCGCGCGACGTCATCGTCATCGACCTGCGCCTGCCGGACCGCCTGGTGGTGCGCACCGATCCGGACAAGGGCCCGCTGGGCCGTGAAGAAATCAAAGGGGAAAGCACGTGAGCCGCATTTGCGCGCCGCAGACCGCAGGAGGAGTTAACCGCGCCACATGAGGAAGGGTCTCGTGAAAGGCGGCATCGCCGCCGCGCTTGATATCGGCAGCAGCAAGATCTGCTGCTTCATCGCGCGTGTCGACGACGGCGGCACGCCGCGCGTCGTCGGCATCGGCCAGCAGGCCAGCCGCGGCATCAAGGGCGGCGCCATCGTCGACATGGAGCAGGCGGAAATCTCCGTCATCAACGCCGTTCACGCCGCCGAGCAGATGGCCGGCGAAACCATCGACCGCGTCGTGGTCAACCTCTCCGGCGGCTACCCGGCCTCTTCCTCGGTCGGTGTCGAGGTTTCGCTGAACGGACACGAGGTCGGCGAGGCCGATCTGCGCCGCGCCCTCACCTACGGCCACCAGACGCAGCTGGAGCGCCAGGACGTGGATCACGGGCGCCAGATGATCCATTCGATCCCGACCGGCTATTCGATCGACGGCAACCGCGGCATCCGCGATCCGCGCGGCATGTTCGGCGACCAGCTGGGCGTTCACATGCACATCATCACGGCCTCGGCCGGTGCTGTACGCAACGTCACCACCTGCATTCAGCGCTGCCACCTGGAGCCGGCCGGCTTCGTGGTCTCGCCCTACGCATCGGGCCTCGCCTCGCTGGTCGACGACGAGCTGGAACTGGGCGCCACGGTGATCGACATGGGCGGCGGCACCACCACCATCGCCGTGTTCTACGAGCACAACGTGATCTTCACCGACGTCATACCGGTCGGCGGCCATCACGTGACCAGCGACATCGCCCGCGGCCTGTCGACGCCGCTGGCCCACGCCGAGCGCATGAAAACCCTGTACGGCCATGTCATCGCCGCGCCGACCGACGAGCGCGAGCTGATCGACGTGCCGCAGGTGGGCGAAGACGAAACTTCGGAATCGCAACAGATCCCGCGTTCCCTCCTGGTCGGCATTATCCAGCCGCGCGTCGAGGAAACGCTGGAACTGGTGCGCTCGCGCCTAGAGCTCAGCGGCTTCGACAAGGTCGCCGGGCGCCGGGTGGTGCTGACCGGCGGTGCCTGTCAGCTGCCGGGCACGCGCGAGCTGGCCTCGACCGTGCTGGACAAGCAGGTGCGCATCGGGCGGCCGTCCCATGTCCAGGGCCTGGCCGAGGCAACCGCCGGGCCCGCCTACGCGACCTGCGCGGGCCTGTTGAACTACGCCGCTACGGCGGAAGTAACGATGCCCGGCGAGGCATCGCAAGAACCGAGGGAGCTGGGCGGCCTGGTGGGCCGTCTCGGTCATTGGCTCCGTGAGCATTTTTGAGGACGCAGTTAACGGACGTTCCGGCCGGATCGGAACAGGCAACCGGCAGAGCCGGCTAGGAACTTTTCTTAGGGGCTTAGACGACTGGAGGCAGACATGACTCTCAATTTGAACGTACCTGCGACGACACCGGACCTGTCTCCGCGGATCACCGTGATCGGCGTGGGCGGTGCGGGCGGCAATGCCGTCAACAACATGATCCAGACCAACCTGGATGGCGTTGAATTCCTGATCACCAATACCGATGCCCAGGCGCTGACCCAGTCGCTCTGCGACCGGCGTATCCAACTGGGGCGCAACATCACCCAGGGCCTCGGCGCCGGATCGCGGCCCGACATCGGCCGTGCCGCGGCGGAAGAGGCGCTCGACGAGATCCTCACCGACATCGAAGGCCAGCACATGGTCTTCATCACCGCCGGCATGGGCGGCGGCACGGGCACCGGCGCGGCGCCGGTGATCGCCCGCGCGGCGCGCGAGGCCGGCATCCTGACCGTCGGCGTGGTGACCAAGCCGTTCCACTTCGAGGGCGTGCACCGCATGCGCCTCGCCGAGACCGGCATCAACGAGCTGACCCAGTACGTCGACACGCTGATCATCATTCCGAACCAGAACCTGTTCCGCGTGGCGAACGAGAAGACGACCTTCGCCGACGCCTTCAAGATGGCCGACGACGTGCTGAACTCCGGCGTGCGGGGGGTCACCGACCTGATGGTCAACCCGGGCATGATCAACCTGGACTTCGCCGACATCCGCGCGGTGATGTCGGAGATGGGCAAGGCCATGATGGGCACCGGCGAAGCGGACGGTGAAGGCCGTGCCATCGCCGCCGCCGAGGCCGCGATTTCCAACCCGCTTCTCGACGATGTCTCGATGAAGGGCGCCCGTGGCGTGCTGATCAACATCACCGGCGGCATGGACCTGACCCTGTTCGAGGTCGACGAGGCGGCCAACCGCATCCGCGACGAGGTCGACCCGGAAGCCAACATCATCTTTGGCTCCACCTTCGACGCCTCGATGGAAGGCAAGATGCGGGTTTCCGTGGTGGCCACCGGCATCGACGTCGACGCCGAGACGCGCCCGAAGCCGATCACCCTCAGCCTGGTCGGCGGCCAGAAGGCCCGCCACATCGACAATGCCGCCCCCGCCGGATCCGGTGCGGGCGCCATGACCGCGGCGGTTCCCAATGCTCCCCTGGCCGGCAACGGCGGCCTCTTCGGCCAGCCCCAGGCCAGCTTCCCGTCGACCAAGTACCCGACGACGGCCCAAGCTTCGGGCCACGCTTCGGGTCAGGCCGCAGGCAACACGGCCAGCGTGAGTGCCGAGCCCTACGCCGCGGCCACCGGCCACGGTGCCGGCTCGGCGGCGATCGCCATGGCCCAGCCGGAAATGGCGCCGGAAGCCGAGCGGGTGCCCGAAGCCCGTTCGGAGGACGACAGCTTCTTTGCCCCGCGGCCGGCCGAGCCCGACATCGAAAGCGGCCGCGACGAGGGCAGCTTCCATGCCGAGCCCGACCCCTTCGCCGAGGCGGCTCTCGCCAACGCGGCACGGCCGGAACCGAAGGCGGCCCAGACGGAGCGCCGGGACCCGGAACGCCGGGACCCGGAACGCCGTGAAATGGCACCGCCGGCACCGAGCCGCCAGGCCATGGAGCGGACAGGCATGGAACGGCGCGCCGAGCGGTCCGACCCGCAGGCCGCCGCCCCCGCGCCCAAGCGCAGCGGCCAGAGCCTCTTCGCCAAGGTGACCGGCGCCGCCCGTGCGCTGACCGCCTCACAGGGCAGCGAAACCGCCGCACGGTCCGCCCAGGCGGCCGCGCGGCAAGGCGAGGCGATGGCGCAGCCGACGGCCAGGCCGATGGCGGCGCGCAGCGCCTCCCCGGCTCAGCCGGAACGCCAGGCGGCGGCCCCGGCGGCAGCCCCGGCGGCGGCCAGCCGTCCTACCTCCGGCACGGCCCCGGCAGCCGGTGGAAACACCGCCCAGCCGCGGCTTTCCGGGCTCGATCCGGCCGAGCGCATCGGCCACAGCCAGGCGGAAGAGGATCTGCTGGATATCCCGGCCTTCCTGCGCCGCCAGGCCAACTGATCACCCACGCTGCAATGTCGCCCCTCAAGTTCCCGTCAGGAACTCCCAGGGGGCTTCATTGCAGCGCGGTAACATATTGTAACAAACAGTGATTTGAGAACTTGAGGGGGACTTTTTATAGTCCCCCTACTTGTTAGTGGGTTTCTAACGGGGGTCCCAGCAAGACTGTCGCCGGCATCAGGCACCGAACTTTTACGGCTTCCTGGCGTTAAAGACGCGACGGCTTGGCGGGATCGGTGGCTTGAAGGCCCCGTGACTTGAAGACTCAGTGGCTTGAGGACTTCGCTTCGTATTCTGGCTTGTTTGGTCAATCAAATTTCAGATTGAGACGGATACCATGGCAGCAGACAGCGCATCGACGAGAACCGTCGTTCGCCAGCAGACACTTAAGAATTCGATTCACTGTTCCGGCGTGGCGCTGCACAGCGGCGCCAAGGTGAATATGGTGCTGCATCCCGCCGAGGCGGATACCGGCATCGTGTTCCGCCGCACCGACGCCGCCGGCGGCACCGAGGTCCAGGCGCTGTGGCACAATGCCATCGAGACGCCGCTGTGCACCACGCTGGTGGACAGCAAGGGCAACCAGGTGGCCACCATCGAGCATCTGATGTCGGCCTTGAACGCCTGCGGCATCGACAACGCGGTGATCGAGTTGAACGGCCCCGAAGTGCCGATCATGGACGGCAGCGCCGCCCCCTTCGTCTTCCTCATCGAATGTGCCGGCATAGCGGTGCAGACGAGCCCGCGCCGGGCCCTGCGCATCCTGGAAGAGGTTTCCGTTTCCGAGCCGCACCGCGGCGCCTCCCTGGCGCCGGGCAACGGCTTCACCGTCGGCTTCGAGATCGATTTCACCGGTACCCTGATCGGTCGCCAGGAATGGTTCACCGAGGTGACCGAGAGCGCCTTCAAGCGCGATGTGGCGCGCGCACGCACCTTCGGTCTGGCCCAGGACATCGAGAAGATGCGCGCCATGGGCCTGGCCCGCGGCGGCTCGCTGGAAAACGCCATCGTGGTCAACGGCCCTGAGATCGTGAACCCGGAAGGCCTGCGCTTCGGCAATGAATTCGTGCGCCACAAGGTGCTGGATTCGATCGGCGACCTCTATCTGGTCGGCACCCCCATCATCGGCCACTTCCAGGGTGACCGGGCCGGGCATGCCCTGACCCTGCGCCTGCTGCAGACTCTCTTTGCCGAGGAAGGCGCCTGGGAGTGGACGGAGATGACGACCTCCATCGCCGCGCAGCCGACCGGCGCCCAGATCCAGCCGAACCGGGCCGTCGCCGCCCGCGCCTGAGGCGCCATCTGGTCTTTTCCGTCGCCCCCCGTTCCCCTATGCCGCCGGCAGGGTGCCTCCGCACCCCTGCCGGCCCTTTGCCGGCCCCAAGCCGGTGAAGCCTCCCGCAGCCCGCCAGAGGCCGCCCGAAAGACCGGTTTTCCGCCCCATGAGGCCGCTTGAGGCCACCGCCGCTTGGACCTATAGTCGGGCCCACGATGGACGGCTGAATCCACACTGATTCGGCCCGGGAGCGCGCCCTGGCGGTGCCGCCCCCCGGGGGATGCGGCCGCAAAGACGGTCGAAGAAACGGCCGAAGAGACGGGAAGAATATGAGCGAGCCGAAATCGAACCACCGCGGGCGCCCTCTCAGGCGGGCCCGCGCCATCGCCGCCGCTGCGCTGCTGGGCCTCGCCCTGACCGCCTGCGGCGACGACGAGCGGCCGGCCTATGTCGAAAAGCCGGTCGAGGAACTCTACAACGGCGCGCTCGACGCCATGCAGGTCGGCGACTACGAGGAAGCGGCACGGCTGTTCGACGAGGTCGAGCGCCAGCACCCCTATTCCGAATGGGCCTCCAAGGCCCAGCTGATGGCCGCCTATGCCTTCTACCAGGAGAACTCCTACGACGAGGCCGTGAACGCGCTCGACCGCTTCATCGAGCTGCATCCGGGCAGCCCCGACGTCGTCTATGCCTACTATCTGAAGGCGATCTGCTACTATGAGCAGATTTCCGACGTGCGCCGCGACCAGAAGGCGACTTCCGAAGCGCTGAACGCCCTGGAGGAGCTGGTCCGCCGCTTCCCCGACAGCAAGTATTCGCGCGATGCCCAGCTGAAGATCGACCTCGCCCTCGATCACCTGGCCGGCAAATACATGGAAATCGGCCGCTTCTACCAGGGCCGCAGCGAATACCTGGCCGCCATCAACCGTTTCCGCACGGTGATCGAGCGCTACCAGACCACCACCCACGTGCCGGAAGCCCTGCACCGACTGGTCGAATGCTATCTCGCCATGGGAATCGTCGACGAGGCCAAGGCGACCGCCGCGGTTCTGGGCCACAACTTCCCGGGCAGCGAGTGGTATCTCGACAGCTATGCCCTGCTGACCGGCGAGAATCTCTCTCCGGAAGACAGCGGCGGCTCCTGGATTTCCGGAATATTCTAGTGTCGGCCCGGGATGGGTGAATGCTGGTCAGCCTGTCGATCCGCAACGTCGTCATTATCGAGAAGCTCGACCTGACCTTTGACCGCGGCCTCGGGGTACTCACCGGGGAAACCGGCGCCGGCAAGTCGATCCTTCTGGATTCCCTCGGCTTTGCGCTCGGCAACCGTGCCGACGCCCGCCTGCTGCGCCCCGGCGCCGAGCAGGCCAGCGTCACCGCCGCCTTCGATATCGGCCCGCCCAACACGACGGACGCCCACCCCGCCCACGCCCTGCTCGCCGAGCAGGACATCCAGGCGGAAGATCTGCTGCTGCTGCGCCGGGTCCTGACCGCCGACGGCCGCAGCCGCGCCTTCGTGAACGACCAGGCGGCCTCCGCCGGCCTGCTGCGTGCGCTGGCCGACTCCCTCATCGAGATCCAGGGCCAGTTCGACCAGCGCGGTCTGATGGACCCGGCGACCCATCGCGAACTGCTGGACGCCTACGGCCGCCTGAAGCCCGAGGCGCACAAGCTGCGCGCGCTGTGGCGGGCCTGGCAGGAAACTCTGGCGGCGCGCGAAGCCGCCGCCCGGCGCCTCGCCGAGGCCCAGCGCGACGAAACCTTCCTGCGCCACGCGGTGGAGGAGCTCGACGCCCTCGATCCGCGCCCGGGCGAGGAGGCCGAACTGGCCGACAAGCGCAACCGCCTCATGCACCGGGAAAAGCTGGTGGAAGCCGTGAACGCGGCGGTGGACGAAATCGACGGCAAGGCAGAGCCCGCGGTGGGCCGCGCCCTGCGCGCGCTGGAGCGCATCGCCGCGACCGCCGGCGACGCCCTGGTCCCCGCCGTGGATGCCCTGCAGCGGGCCACCGCGGAGGCCGAGGAAGCCCTGGCGCAGCTGAACTCCTTCGCCAGCGCCATGGAACTGGACGCCGACGACCCGGACTCCGTCGAGGAACGCTACTTCGCGCTGCAGGACATGGCGCGTAAGCATCACAGCACCGTCGACGCCCTGCCCGCCCTGCGCGACGAGCTGGCCACACGCCTGGCCGCCATCGACGGCGGCGAGGCCGAACTGACCAAGCTGGCCAAGGCCGCCGCCGAGGCCCGCCGCAGCTATCTGGAGGCTGCCGAGGCGCTGTCGAAGAAGCGCGCCAAGGCGGCGACGGCCCTCGACAAGGCGATCATGGCAGAGCTGCCGCCGCTGAAGCTGGAGCGCGCCGTGTTCCGTACCGCGCTGGAGCGCCTACCGGAAGACGACTGGGCGGCCCAGGGCCTGGACCGCATCGCCTTCGAAGTGGCGACCAACCCGGGCAGCGCGCCCGGCCCGCTGGGCCGCATCGCCTCCGGCGGCGAGCTGGCGCGGTTTCTGCTGGCCGCCAAGGTGGTGCTGGCCAGCGTCAATCCCGAGCGAAGCCTGGTGTTCGACGAGGTCGACAGCGGCGTCGGCGGTGCCACCGCCCATGCAGTGGGCGAGCGCCTGGAGCGTCTGGCCCGGGACCGCCAGGTTCTGGTCATCACCCACAGCCCGCAGGTTGCCGCCCGCGGCGTGCAGCACTGGCAGGTGATGAAGCGCACCACCGGCAAGCAGGTCGCCACCCAGGTCAACCAGTTGAGCCCCGGCGACCGCCGCGAGGAGATTGCCCGCATGCTCTCCGGCGCCGAGATCACAGAGGAAGCCCGCGCCGCCGCCGAACGCCTGATCGCCAACCCGTGATCCCGTAACCTCTCACCGCAGGAAGCATCGCCGCCCTATGCCGGGGAAGTCCGCAACTGGTAAATCCGCCACCGCAATACCGGTGGAAGACTTGAGCGAGGCGCAAGCCGCCGCCGAACTGGCGCGGCTCGCCAAACAGATCGCCCAGCACGATAAATTCTATCATCAGCACGACGCGCCGATGATCAGCGACGCCGACTACGACGCCCTGCGCCGCCGCAACGAGGCCATCGAGACGCGCTTTCCCGACCTGGTCCGCGACGACAGCCCTTCGAAACGGGTGGGCGCCGGTCCCGCCGCCGGCTTCGGCAAGGTCAAACACAAGGTCCCGATGCTCTCCCTCGGCAACGCCTTCGAGACCGAAGACGTTGAGGAATTCCTCGCCCGTATCGCCCGCTTCCTGGGTCTAAAGGAAGACGATGCCGTCGAGATCATGGCCGAGCCGAAGATCGACGGCCTGTCCTGCGCACTGCGCTACGAGGACGGCAAGCTGGTGCAGGGCGCCACGCGCGGCGACGGCACCACCGGCGAGGACATCACCGCCAACGTGCGCACCATCGACGACCTGCCGAAGGAACTGAAGGGTAAAGGCTGGCCCGATCTGCTGGAGGTGCGCGGCGAGGTTTACATGTCCCGCCAGGCCTTCATGGACCTGAACAAACGCCAGGAAGCCGCCGGCGAGAAGATCTTCGCCAACCCGCGCAACGCCGCCGCCGGTTCGCTGCGCCAGCTCAATCCGGCGATCACCGCATCGCGCCCGCTGCACTTCTTCGCCTATACCTGGGGCGAAGTCTCCGGCGATCCGGCCGAGGTGCTGGGCGACACCATGACGAAGGTGCGCGACAGCTTCCACAGGTGGGGCTTTACGCTCAACGAGCCGTCGCGCCTGTGCAAGGGCAAGGACGAACTGCTGGATTTCTACCGGCACATCATGGCCGAACGGCCGGAGTTGGCCTTCGATATCGACGGGGTGGTCTACAAGGTCAATCGCCTGGACCTGCAGAACCGCCTCGGCTTCGTCAGCCGGGCGCCGCGCTGGGCCATCGCCCACAAGTTCCCCGCCGAGCAGGCGCAGACCATCCTGAACGAAATCACCATCCAGGTCGGCCGCACCGGCGCCCTCACCCCCGTCGCGAACCTGGAGCCGATCTCCGTCGGCGGCGTGGTGGTCGCCCGTGCCACCCTGCACAACGAGGATGAGATCGCGCGCAAGGGCATCCGCGTGGGCGACCATGTGGTGATCCAGCGTGCCGGCGACGTCATCCCCCAGGTGGTCGAGGTGGTCAGGCACGCCGACGGCAGCAAGCCCTACGTCTTCCCCGACCACTGTCCGGTCTGCGGCAGCCTGGCGATCCGCGAGGAAGGCGAAGTGGTGCGCCGCTGCACCGGCGGCCTGATCTGCAAGGCGCAGAACTACGAACGCCTGCGCCACTTTGTCTCGCGCGACGCCTTCGACATCGAGGGCCTGGGCGGCAAGCACATCCAGGCCTTCCTGGACGACGACAAGATCACCACGCCGGGCGATATCTTCCGTCTGCGCGACCACCAAGCCGAGATCAGCGAGCGCGAAGGCTGGGGCAAGCAGTCTGCAGCCAACCTGATGAAAGCCATCGAGGCACGGCGCAGCATCGGCCTGGACCGCTTCATCTACGCCCTCGGCATCCGCCAGATCGGCCAGGCCACCGCCAAGCTGCTGGCGCGCAACTACAACACCCTCGACCACTGGCGCAGCGCCATGATGACGGCCTACCAAGAGCGCAAGGCCGCCGAGGAAGCACGCAAGCCCGAGGAGGTCGGCGAGCACTATGCCGAGCTGTGCAACATCGAAGGCATCGGCATGAACGTCGCCGACGACCTGGTGTACTTCTTCGGTGAGGATCACAACCTGAAGATCCTCGAAGATCTGGAAGCCGAACTGACCATCGAAACCGTCGAGGCGCCGACGGCCAGCGACTCCCCGGTCGCCGGCAAGACCGTGGTCTTCACCGGCACCCTGGAGACCATGACCCGCAGCGAGGCGAAAGCCCGCGCCGAATCCCTCGGCGCCAAGGTCGCCGGCTCGGTCTCCAAGAAGACCGACTATGTCGTCGCCGGCGCCGATGCCGGATCGAAGGAAAAGAAGGCCAAAGAACTGGGCATCGAAATCCTGACCGAACAGGCCTGGCGCGACCTGATCGGGGGTTAGGGCGGCATCTGCTGCAGGACGCACCGCGAAGTTTGACCGAACACGAATAAATCCGCGCGGCCGAGCCGGAAAGTCACCCGTTCTTCTCACAGAATCTGCACAGCCGCATGCCCAAAGCCGCGGCCTATAGTGGCGCTGACAGACAGCCCTGGGGCCTTGAGGCACGGATGCAGTACCGCCCGGACATCGACGGCCTGAGGGCCGTGGCCATCCTCCCTGTCGTGCTGTTCCACGCGGGGGTCTCCAGTTTCTCGGGCGGCTTCGTCGGCGTGGATGTTTTCTTCGTCATCTCCGGCTACGTCATCGCCCTCAGCCTGCAGGAAGACCTGAACCAGGGGCGCTTTTCCGTCTGGCGCTTCTATGCCAAGCGCATCCGGCGCATCTTTCCGGCGCTTTTCGTCACCTTCGCCGCCACCGCCGCGGCAGCCTATTTCCTGCTGCTGCCGTCGTTCTATATCGACTTCTCACAGAGCCTGCTGGCCGCCTCGGCCTTCGTCTCCAACATCTACTTCTGGAAAACCTCCAGCTACTTCGCCGCCGAGGCGGTGTTCCGGCCGCTGCTGCATACCTGGTCGCTGTCGGTGGAGGAGCAGTTCTATCTCTTCATGCCGGTCGCCATGTACGTGGTCTATCGCTTTCTCGGGCGCCGCTGGCTGCTGTGCCTGCTGCCGGCAATCCTGGCGAGCCTGGCGCTCAGCATCTACCTGACCTCGACCGGTCCGACAGCCAACTTCTACCTGCTGCCGACCCGCGCCTGGGAACTGCTCCTCGGTACCGCACTGGCGCTCGGGCGCCTGCCCGAACTGCGGCAGCGCTGGCTCGCCGAAGCACTGGGCGCGCTTGGCCTCGCTCTCATCACCTATGCGGTCTTCGCCTACGACGAGACAACGCCCTTCCCCGGCGCCGCCGCCCTCGCTCCCTGCTTCGGCAGCGCGCTGCTGATCTTCGTCGGCAAGTCGGCCCCCCGCACCCGCGCGACCGCCCTGCTGTCGCAGCGACCTTTGGTCTTTATCGGCCTCATCTCCTATTCGCTCTATCTCGTGCACTGGCCTATCGTCTCCTTCGCGCGCTACCAGTCGCTCGACCGGCCGGACGCGCTCGGCACCCTCGCCATTGTCGCCGCGAGTTTCATCCTCGCCGTGCTGTCCTGGCGCTTCGTCGAGCAGCCCTTCCGCCGGCCGCGGCCTGCCATCACGCAACCGCGCCTGCTGGCCGGCGGTGTCGCCGCCGTTGTCGTCTTTGCCGCCGTGGGTGCCGTGGGGATCAGCGCCGACGGCTTCCCCTCCCGCATGCGCGACTTCACGGCGGTTAAGATTGCCGGCCACGACCACTGGAACCAGGGCAGCTGCTTTCTCGGCAGCAACCCGGACCATCGCAACTGGAATGCCGAGGATTGCACGCTGACTCCCGCGGGCGGACCGGAGGTGCTTCTGTGGGGCGACTCCTTTGCCGCCCACTATGTGCCGGGCATCGTTGCCAACGCCGAACGCTTCCCGGTGAGCATCCTGCAGTACACCGCGGCCGGGTGCCCGCCGGTGCTGACCTACTTCTCCTATGCCCGGCCGCGCTGCACGAACTTCAACGCCAACGCCCTGCAACTCATCGAGCAACGCGGCATCAAATCGGTGATCCTCAGCGCACGCTGGACCGATCTGCAGTCGCGCGGTCTGGATCAGCTTGAGAGCACACTCGCCGCGCTCGCCCCCTTCGGCGTGCAGGTTTATATCATCGGCCAGTCGCCACAGTTCTCGACCGACGTGCAGGTCATCGCCTACAGCAAGGGAAGCAGGGCACCGGATGCCGTCGATCGCTGGCGGATCTTCTTCGACCCGGCGATCAACAGCGAACTGCGGCAGTATGCCGGCACCGCGACCTTCATCAATCCCCTGCAGCGGCTCTGCACCGACGCAGACTGCCCCTATCGCCGGGGCGACCGCTACCTGTACGAGGATGCCGAGCATTTCTCGGTCTACGGCAGCGACCTGGCCGTCGCCGCCTACTTCCCCTTGCTGAACGACCCGCCCATGGTCTCGGAACAACTCTCGGGCAGATCGGACTAAATCCTCCGTACCGGACGATTCAATCCCGGACGATTCAATCCAGGCGGCAGACGAGGGACTCCGGATACTGGCAGGCATCGCCGAGGGCGGTGTAGGACACACGCTCGACAACGGCCTCGACCGGTCCGCCAGGATCGCTGAATTTTCCCAGCCAGCCGGAAAGCGTGTCGCTCGCCCAGAGGCTGAAGAAGATCATCATCGGGCGCGCCGGCAGCTTCTCCGGATCGTTTACGGTCTGCACCAGCACGTTGTCGATATAGTAGCGCAGCCGGTCCTTCTCCCAGATGAAGGCATAGTCGTGAAAGTCCTTGTCGGCGCCCCCCGGCACGTCGACCACCTTCTCGTTGCCGCCCTTGCCGTCGACGTACTGGTTGAGCTGGACCTGGGAGGGCTGCCTGCCGAGAACTTCGAAATCGATCTCGTGCCAAGGTTCCTTGCTGACCGGGCCTATGTAAGTGAAGAAGGCGGTATTGAAACCGGACCCACGCACCGCCTTCATGCGGGCTTCATAGACACCGTAGCCGAAGCGCTGTTTCGACTGGATCTCGCCGCAGGCATGGGCGCGCTGCGCCGTGCGCTTGCCAGAGAAGGACAGACGCAGTGTGCCGTCCACCACCTTCACCTGCTCGGCCAGCCAGGTGCAGTTCTGATACTTGCCGTTGGTCCAGCCGTTGGAGACGAGCCAGCGCTTCTTGCTCAGGCTGACGAACTCGTCCACGAAGGAAAGACCGGTGGCCGACGGCGCCGAGCGCGCGCTGCCCAGGCCGCAAAGCACCAACAGGCCGCAAAGCACCAACAGGCCGCAAACGCAGGCACCGACTATGAGATTGCGGCCAGATCCCTGCCTCATAAACTCCCATCCCAACTGCCGACAAAATGCTGCAGCGCTGTCTGTAAGGACTGGTGACGATACCATCTATTCCATAGCGGGTGTCCGTTTTCCCCCAGGGCATCGTTCGATCACACTCGACCCTTAGCGATACGGCTGCGCAGCACCAGGACGACACTTTGACCCGGAGCACGAACAAAAACCCCTCCCCGGCTCACCGCCGGGGAGGGGTCTGCAGCAGCCAGAGACTTGGGGGGAAGCCTAGGCCGCGCTAAGGCCGTGCAGGGCGAAGGGCAGCGCGCGGATGCGCTGGCCGGTCGCCTTGTAGACCGCATTGGCCACCGCCGGTCCGATCGGCGGCACGCCGGGCTCGCCGACGCCCGTGGGGGCTTCGGACGATGGCACCACATACACCTCGACCTCAGGCATCTCATTGATGCGCAGGGGAACGTAGGTGTCGAAGTTTGCCTGCTCGACGCGGCCATCTTTCAGGGTGATGGCATCGTGCAGCACGGCACCCAGGCCGTAGCCGATACCGCCTTCCATCTGCGCCTTCACCTGATCCGGCGTCACCGCGACGCCGCAGTCGACGGCGCAGACCACCTTCTCCACCTTGATGGTGCCGTCGCCGGCAACGGAAATCTCCGCCACCTCGGCAACGAAGGTGTTGAAGGACTCATGCACCGCGATGCCACGCGCACGTCCCTTCGGCAGCGCCTCACCCCAGCCGGCCTTCTCCGCCGCCAGCTTCAGGACGCCGGCATGGCGCGGATGGTTGGCCAACATCTCCAGCCGGAACTCGACCGGGTCCTTACCCGCGGCCTCGGCCAGTTCGTCGATGAAGACCTCCGTCGAGTAGGCCGTGTGGGTGCTGCCCACCGAACGCCACCACAGGACCGGCACCTGTACGTCGGTGGTATGCAGGTCGACGGTGACGTTGTCGATCTGATAGGGCAGCGTGTTCGCCCCTTCGACCGACGTCTGGTCGATGCCGTTCTTGATCATGAAATCGGCAAAGGACGTGCCGCGCATGATCGACTGGCCGACGATGCGGTGCTGCCAGGCGACCAGTTTGCCATCGGCATCCAGGCCTGCCCGCAGGCGGTGGAAGTACATCGGGCGGTAGTAGCCGCCCTGGATGTCGTCCTCGCGGGTCCACAACAGCCGCACCGGCGCGCGGCCGTCGATTGCCTGGGCGACGGAGACCGCCGCCGAGACCATGTCGGCCTGCGGGGTCGCCCGCCGTCCGAAGCTGCCGCCGGCGAGCTGGGTGTGGATGCGCACCTGCTGCGGCTCCAGACCCAGGATGGCCGCCGCGGCGGCCTGGTCGATGGTCTGGATCTGCGATCCCGCCCAGATGTCGCAGGTGTCGTCACCCAACTGCACGACGCAGTCCAGCGGCTCCATCGGCGCGTGGGCCAGGAAGGGGAATTCGTAGTCCGCTTCCAGCACCTTGGCGGCCCCGGCCAGAGCCGCTTCCGCATCGCCGTCCTGGCGGGCGACGTCGCCGGGCTTGTCGGCCAGTTTCTTGTACTCGGCCATCATCTGGTCGCTGCCGCGGGTCTCCCCGGTGGACTCGTCCCACTGGATCTCCAGCGCGTCGCGGCCCGACTTGGCGGCCCAGAAACCGTGACCCAGAACGGCCACGCCCTCGGGCACCTCGACGACATCCGTCACCCCCTTCACCGCCTTGGCGGCGGTGGCGTCGAAGGTGACCAGCGTCGCCCCGAACACCGGCGGCCGCGCGATCACCGCCGTCAGCATGCCCGGCAGGGTCTTGTCGATGGTGTACATCGCCTGGCCCCGGGCCTTGGCCGGTGAATCGGGCCGCGGCACCACGGTGCCGATGATCGTGAAGTCCTTGGGGTCCTTCAGCGTCACCTCGGCGGGAACAGGCAGGGTCGCCGCCTTGTCCGCCAGTTCGCCGAACGTCGCCGACTTGCCGCTGCCGGTATGGGCAACGACGCCCTTTTTCACCGTGATCCCCTCGGCCGGCACGCCCCAGGTTTCCGCGGCGGCCTGCACCAGCAGGGCACGGGCCGCAGCCCCGGCCTGGCGCAGCTGCTGATAGGAGTTGGCGATACTGGACGAGCCGCCGGTGCCCTGCATCTGACCGAAGGCCAGGTTGTTGTACAGGCTGGCGTCGGCCGGGGCGTGCTCGGGGTGCATCTGCCCCCAATCGGCATCCAGCTCCTCGGCCACCAGGGCGGACAGGCCGGTGAAAGTACCCTGGCCGAACTCGATGTGCTTGATCATCACGGTGACCGTGCTATCCGGCGCAACGCGCACGAAGGCATTGGGTGCGAAGCCGTCGGCTTGGGCCGCTGCGGCCATCTTGTTGCCGCCGGTGAACTTGAAGCCGATCACCAGGCCGGCACCGGCCGCCGCGGAGGCGACCAGGAACTGCCGCCGCGTGGGAGCCGGCGCAACAGTCGTGGCGATTGCCGCAGACTGCAGGTCTCGGGAATTTTCTGAGTCGAAGTATTTGGCCAGCATGATCTTAGGCCTCCATCAGCTTGGCTGCTTCGTGGATGGCAGCACGGATGCGGACATAGGTGGCGCAGCGGCAGACGTTGCCGCTCATGGCGTCGTCGATGTCCTGGTCGCTGGGCTTCGGGTTTTCGCTCAACAGCGCAACGGCGGACATCACCTGGCCCGACTGGCAGTAGCCACATTGAACCACGTCCAGCTTGTCCCAGGCGGTCTGCACGGCCTGGGCGGCCTTGCCGGAAACGGCTTCGATGGTGGTAACGGCGCTGCCTTCGACATCGCCGACCTGGGTAACGCAGGACCGCGTCGCCACGCCGTCGATGTGAACGGTACAAGCGCCACACAGCGACATGCCGCAGCCGAACTTGGTGCCGGTCAGGCCCAGTTCGTCGCGGATGACCCACAGCAGCGGCGTATCGGCGGCAACGTCAAGTTCACGTTCCTCGCCATTGATTTGAAGCTTCACCATGTGATCGGTCCCCTGATTTTTCAGATGGTGGTACGAATCCAAAGGGCCAGCGGCCCTCGAGAACGAACGATAGATGGAAGGCCCCTTTGGTCTGACTGCCATTGGGCCGGACTGACTGAGACTGCTGGCCGGACCATGCCGGCATCATGAAAGGAAGGACGGGAGAGGAGGTTCCCTCCCTTAACTTATTTGGAACGCCCAAGGCCTTTGACAAGGCCGCGTTGCAAAATTCCACTCATGGGCGATTGGATCGCCCGATACCTGCCTGAAAAGGCAAAAAACCAACCGAAAAGCCTCGAAAAGCCTGAGGAATCGGAACGTCCTAAACAAACTTTTTACCGGCTTTCGGATAACTTGCCCTCAGTTACAGGCAATAGGGCAGAACCATGCTGACGGCCGACGAAAGTCTCGAATTCATTCTCGACCAGGTTCAGGACCTCGGGCGTGGGGGTAAATCCCACGAAAAGGCGGCCTATCGCGCCCTGATCCACATGACCCAGCGCTGGGCCGAGCCCACCGATCTCTTCATCGCCGAAGACCTGCAGATGGCCGAGCGCATCGGCCAGGATCTGGCCGACATCGCACGCCATATCCAGGATATCCAGCACGCCTACATGAAGGCGCTGTTCGAGACCCACGGCGACAAGGCAGCTTAAGCGGCGGGCGGCCTGAGGCCGCCGGCCCTTCCGCTTCAGGCGCCCAGCGGCGCCGTCACCTCGGCCAGCCAGCCCTTGGCCGCCCCCTCCAACTGCGGGGCGATCTCGGCCTGCACGCGGGCATGGTAGGCATCCAGCCAGTCCCGTTCCTCGCCGGTCAGCAGGCCGCGCTCCACCAGCCGCCGGTCGATCGGCGCCAGGGTGAGGGTCTCGAAGGCCAGCATGTCGCGCTCCTCCCCGTCCCGCTTCGGGCTTTCCGTCACCGCCACCAGATTTTCGATACGGATGCCGTAGGCGCCGGTCTTGTAGTAGCCCGGCTCGTTGGAGACGATCATGCCCGGCTGCAGGGCGACCGTGTTGGGCAGCTTGGAAATCCGCTGCGGCCCTTCGTGGACGTTCAGATAGCTGCCGACGCCGTGACCCGTGCCGTGGTCGTAGTCGAGGCCTTCCTGCCACAGCGCGTAGCGCGCCAGGCTATCGAGCTGGCTGCCCGAGGTCCCCTTGGGAAAGCGGGCCCGGGCCAGCGCGATGTGGCCCTTCAGCACCAGGGTGAAGCGGCGGCGCATCTCCGCGCTGGGCTCGCCGATGGCGATGGTGCGCGTCACGTCGGTCGTGCCGTCCGGGTACTGGCCGCCGGAATCGCAGAGAAACAGCTCGCCGCTGCCCAGCGGCCGGTTGGTTTCCGCGCTGACCCGATAATGCACGATGGCGCCGTTGGGGCCCGACCCGGCAATGGTGTCGAAGGAGAGGTCGCGCAGCTCGCCGGTATCGCCGCGGAAGGCGGCGAGGCGTTCGGCGGCCTCCAGTTCGCTCACCGGATCGCCAGCCGCGCGGGCCTCGGCTTCGCTGCCCAGCCAGTGCAGAAAGCGGCTCAACGCGGCACCGTCGCGCCGATGGGCGCGGCGCGTGCCGTCCAGCTCCGCGTCATTCTTGCAGGCCTTGGGCAGCAGGCAGGGATCGGCGCCGTTGACCACCTCGGCGCCGGCCGCGCGCAGGCGGTCGAATACCCAGCGCGCCGCGGCAGTGGGATCGGCCATCACCTTGGCGCCGGCCTTGCCGAGACGGTCCAGCGCATCGCCCAGGCGCGCCGGGGCCTCGACGGCCACCGCGTTGCCCAGGCCGGCGGTCACTTCCGGCGTCAGCTTCGCCGGGTCGACGAACCACTCGACGCCGCCGTCGGCGTGCAGCACCGCAAAGGACAGCGGCAACGGCGAATGCTCGACATCGCCGCCGCGCACGTTCAGCAGCCAGGCGATGGAATCCGGCAGGGTCAGCACCGTCGCCGCGACGCCGGCCTTGGCCAACTGGGCCCCCAGGGCCTCTCGCTTGTCGGCACTGCTGCGCCCGGCCAGGGCCAGGTCGTGCGGGCGGATCTTCGCCTGGGGCGGCGCCGGGCGGTCGGCCCAGACCGCATCGAGAGGATTGGCGTCGAGCGCCACCAGGCGGGCGCCCAGGGCGGTCACCGTCTTCTCCAGCCGGCGCACCTGGTCCTCGGTGTGCAGCCAGGGATCGTAGGCCAGGCGCTGGCCCGGCTTCAGGCGGCCGTCCAGCCAGCCGGCCAGCGGCTCGTCGCTCACGTGGCGCGGGGTGAACAGGCCCTCGTCGACCTCGTGGCGGACCTGCAGGGTGTAGCGCCCGTCGACGAAGATGGCGGCTTCCTCCAGCAGGACGCAGGCAAAGCCGGCCGAACCCTTGAACCCGGTCAGCCAGGCCAGGCGTTCCGCCGAAGGGGCCACGTATTCGCCCTGGTGCTCGTCGCCGCGCGGCACCAGGAAGCCCTCGACCCCGCGCCGCGCCAGCTCCGCCCGCAGGGCGCTCAGGCGGTCAGCCAGGGGGTGGATTGTGGCGTCGGAAGCGCCCGGAGAATCGATCTTCGCCATCGGCTAAGGTCTTTCTGTATCTATTGTTTCACTCATGCAGGGCCTGCAATGCTGCGGTGCGAAAAAGAGGCTTTCAACCCAGCGTCGAGGCGCCCATCTCTCTGTCATTGAAACTCTTAGCTTAAAGGCTGCAAGGCAAGACCCTTGAAGCCTTCCCTTATTTTGGAGCCTTACATCATGATCCGCCTAACTGAACTTCACGGCAATGCGGCCGGAAGTCCCGCGGTGCGGTGGGATCAGCGATCCGTTGACGTTCTTTCTGTCGTCCAGACGGCCCGGACCCTCAGGGCCGAGTTTATCGCCGATCACCTGCACAGTGGACTCGAGGGCTTCGGCCGCTGGTCCGGACTTAGCGCCCTCTTCGCCACCCTGCGTCTGCGCCTGCAGCGACGCCGCACCCTGATGGCATTGGGACAGCTCGACGACCGCCTGCTGAGCGACATCGGCATCAGCCGCGCCGAGATCGCGGCGACTGCCGCTTTCTGCTGCACGGAGACGGCCGAGCCCACGCCGTCGGCGTGGCAGCGTCTGGCCGGCTGGTTGAGCCGCCAACGCAGCCGCCGCCAGACCGTCCGTGAGCTGTCGGCCCTGTCCGACGAGATGCTGGCCGACATCGGCATCGCGCGGGGCGAGATCCCCGCCGTGGTCACCGCCATGTTCGATGCGCAGCCGGCACAGAGCCTGGCCGCCGAGGACGCCGAAGCGGTCAACCAGACTCCGGTCACCGCGCAGGTGCTGGCCTTCATCGAAGTGCGCCGCGGCGCCCAGGGGGCGGCAAATCAGGCCGCCAACCACGCCGGCAACCAAAACGCCGACCGGCCCGCCGCCTAAGCGGACCGCGGCGTTACAGTAAAGCTCGTCTGATTCGGTGTAGCCACGGGACGAGCCGAGAGTAGATCCGCACTGCCAGGCCGTCTCTGACGACGCAACGGTACGGGCAAACTGCTCAAATCAAGAGCAGTACGCGCAATCGGCCGGGAACCGCGAAATTCCCGCCGGGCGCGTCCTGCTCCGGCCGCCAGGATGGCGGCTGTTGGCGGCGCTTCCAAGATGGGGGCGCCGCCTTTTGTTTTTCCAGTTGGCGCTTGATGGTGCGCGCTGAAGTTTCAACTTCTTCCGCAGGCTCTCGTTGGAAAACGGCGCAGCCAGAATGCCAACGATAGGGCAGACTAGGGGCATGTCTATGGTCGGCCCGCCGGACGAGCCCCGGTTACTCCTCTCGGCATTGCCGCCCGACCGGGCACAACGCCGGCTGGCCGTCACCGTCGCGCTCAGCCTCGTCGTGGCCCTGGTGGCGGCGGCACCCTTTGCCGCGCGGCCCACCAGTGGCACAGAGTCGCTGCTGCCGGCCTATAGCGCGGCGGTGCTGGTCAACGAGCTGATCACCGCAGCCCTGCTGATTGCGATGTTCTCGGTTCAGCGCTCGCGCGGCTTGCTGGTGCTTGCCGTCGCCTACCTCTTTTCCGGTCTTATGGTGGTTCCCTGGGGCCTCACTTTTCCCGGCGTCTTCTCGGCCACTGGCCTGCTGGATGCCGGACTGCAGAGCACGGCAACCCTCGCCGCCGCCCGGCGCATCGGCCTTCCGCTGCTGCTGCTCGTCTACGCCGTCATGAAAGTGCAGGGAGTGGCGGCCCACAATCCCAGCAACCCGATTCGGGGAACCATCCTCGCCACCGTCGCCACCACCCTGGCGGTGGTCTGCGCCTTTACCCTGCTGGCGGTTTGGGGTAACGCCCTGCTGCCCCGGTGGATGGCCGATACCCGCAACGTCTCCGCGGCCTGGCACTATGTGCCGCCACTGGCGATCGCCCTATGCCTGGTGGCCGCGGCGGTGCTGCTGTGGACGCGGCGCCTGTCGCTGCTCGATCACTGGCTGCTGATCGTGCTGCTCTCCAGCGTCATCGAGATCGTGCTGCTGGCCTACCTCAGCGGGGGCAGCCGCTTCAGCATCGGCTGGTGGGCGGGCCGCGCCTATGGGCTCGCCGCGTCCAGCGTCGTCCTCCTCGTGCTGCTTTCCGAAACCGTGCAGCTCTACGCCCGCCTCGCCCGGTCGCTGCTGGCCGAACGCCGCACCCGCGAAGCGCGGCTGGCAATCCTGGAGGCCCTCTCGGCTTCGATCGCCCACGAGGTCAACCAGCCACTTGGCAGCATGGTGACCAACGCCGATGCAGCCCTGCGCTGGCTTGACAAACCGAGCCCGGATCTGGAGGAAGCGCGCCTCGCGCTGCGGCGCATCACCAACGACGGCCATCGTGCCGGGAAGGTGATCGAGAGCGTCAGGACGATGTTCAAGAAGCAACGGCAGGAGCGCGTGGCGCTGGACCTGAACCGCCTGATCGATCATGTCCTGAAGCGGTCGATGGCCAATGCCGAACTCGAACACGTGACGGTGCAGACCGCTTACGACCCCAACCTGCCGAGCATCACCGGCCAACCGGTACAACTGCAACAGGTGGTCGCCAACCTGATCACCAATGCGCTGGACGCCATGCGCCCGAGCCGCGACCGGGCATGCCGGCTGACTGTCACCACCGGTCCCGGCGGTCCGGGATCGGTCATGGTATCCATCGAGGACAGCGGCGAGGGCCTCAGTGGCGACATCAAGCAGCGGATTTTCGAGCCCTTCTTCACGACCAAGCCCGAAGGCATGGGCATGGGCCTGCTGTTCTGCCGCGCCATCGTCGAAAGGCACGGCGGGCGGCTTTGGGTGGACGACGGTGCGACCCAAGGCGCTATCTTTCGCTTCACCCTTCCGGCCGACGATGAAGCAACGGCCACCATCAAAAGCGAGGAAGGATCGTGACGCAGGAGGCGGAGAGCGTGGCGGCGACAGTTGTCGTGATCGACGACGATCCCTCGATCCGCGAGTCGCTGCAAAGCCTGCTGCGCTCCGTCGGCCACAAGGTCCGCCTCTTCGAGTCGACACAGCACTTCCTGCTCGGCGAGGCCACCCAGGCAGCCGACTGCCTGGTGCTCGACGTCCGGCTGCCGGGCCAGAGTGGCCTGGAATTCCAGCGCGAGCTGACCAAGGCGGGCCTGGTCGTGCCAATCGTCTTCATCACCGGCCATGGCGACATTCCCATGTCGGTTGCCGCGATGAAGGCCGGTGCCGTCGAATTCCTGACCAAACCTTTTCGCGACCAGGACCTGCTGGACGCCGTGCAACGCGGGATCGCCCTGGAACGCGGCCGGCGTGCCGCGTTGGACGAGCTGGCCGAACTGCGCCAACGCTTCGCCACACTGTCGCCGCGCGAACGCGAAGTCATGGCCCTGGTCTGCGCCGGTCAGATGAACAAGCAGATTGCCGGCGCCTTACAACTCAGCGAGATCACCGTGAAGGTTCATCGTGGCAAGGTAATGCGCAAGATGCAGGCCCGCACGCTGCCCGACCTGGTGCGCATCGCCGACCGTCTCGGCGTCGCCGCACCGAAGGCTTAGCTCTCTATACCTATGTATAGTTGCCATTAAGTCGGGCGTTTGCCCAAACTCCCCCTCGCTCGGAACCTGGCCTGTGAGTGCCGTCGCCTGTCGCGGCCGCCCTGCTGCCTCTGCCGTACTGAGATGAGATGTCTAACACTCGACTGGTTGCCATTGTCGACGATGACGAGTCGGCGCGCAAAGCCCTTACCGGTCTGGTAAAAGCCTTCGGCTTCGCCACGGCAGCCTTTTGCAGTGCCGGCGAATTTCTGGGTTCGCCGGAGCGTCAGCACACCGCGGTCCTCATCGCCGATGTTCAGATGCCGGACATGACCGGCCTGGAGTTCTTCTACCTGCTGATCCAGTCGGACAAGAAAATTCCGACCATCCTGATCACCGCCCACCCGAACGATGAGATCCGCCGGCGGGCTCTACAGGCCGGGGTCCACGCCTACCTCCCCAAACCGATCGACAGCGACACCCTGTTCGACTGCCTGCATCTCGCCCTTAGGCAAGATCGGGGGGATGCCGGATGACACAGCGCCCCAAGCCACCTCAACAAAACAGGGAGCAAGACTCATGAGCTTCGTCACCACCCGGGACGGTACGGAAATTTTCTACAAGGACTGGGGCTCCGGGCAGCCCATCGTCTTCCACCACGGCTGGCCGCTCAGTGCAGACGACTGGGACGCGCAGATGCTCTACTTTCTGGACAAGGGCTACCGCGTCATCGCCCATGACCGGCGCGGCCACGGCCGCTCGTCCCAGGTCGCCGACGGGCACGACATGGACCACTATGCGGCCGACGTTGCCGCCGTGGTCGACCATCTCGACCTCAAGGACGCCGTCCACATCGGCCATTCCACCGGCGGCGGCGAAGCCGCGCACTACGCCGCGACCCACGGCAAGGGGCGTGCCGCCAAGCTGGTGCTGATCGGCGCGGTGCCCCCGATCATGCTGAAGACTCCGGCCAACCCGGGCGGCCTGCCGATCGATGTCTTCGACGGCTTCCGCCAGGCGCTCGCCGCCAACCGCGCCCAGTTCTACCTGGATATCGCCAGCGGCCCCTTCTACGGCTTCAACCGCGACGGCGCCGAAATATCCGAAGGCACCATCCGCAACTGGTGGCGCCAGGGCATGGTGGGTGGCGCAAAGGCCCACTATGACGGCATCAAGGCCTTTTCGGAGACCGACTTCACCGAGGATCTGAAGGCGATCGATGTCCCGACCCTGGTGATGCACGGCGACGACGACCAGATCGTGCCGATCGCCGACTCCGCCCTGCTGTCGGCGAAGCTGCTGAAAAACGGCACCCTCAAGGTTTACGAGAAATTCCCGCACGGCATGTGCACCACCCACGCCGATGTGATCAACCCCGACCTGCTGGCCTTTATCAAAGGCTGAGGCGCGGCATTCCCGAAACAGGAGCAAGACCGATGACCAACAAACCCACCCTGCTGACCCCCGACAACTGCCAGCTGATCTTCATCGATCACCAGCCGCAGATGGCTTTCGGCGTGCAGTCGATCGACCGCCAGGTGCTGAAGAACAACACCGTGGCCCTGGCGAAATCCGCCAAGGTCTTCGGCATTCCCACCACCATCACCACGGTGGAAACCCTCAGCTTCTCCGGCCACAGCTATCCGGAACTGCTGGCCGTGTTCCCGGACCACCCGATCCTGGAGCGCACCTCGATGAATTCCTGGGACGACCAGAAGGTGCGCGATGCCCTGGCCAAGAACGGCCAGAAGAAGGTCGTGGTCTCCGGCCTGTGGACCGAGGTCTGCAACAACGGCTTCGCCTTCTCGGCGATGGCCGAGGGCGGCTACGAGATCTACATGGTGGCCGATGCCTCCGGCGGCACCACCAAGGAAGCACACGACTACGCCATGCTGCGCATGATCCAGGCCGGCGTGGTGCCAATGACCTGGCAGCAGGTTCTGCTGGAATGGCAGCGCGACTGGGCGCGGCGCGGCACCTACGACGCGGTGATGGACATCGTGCGCGAACACTCCGGCGCCTACGGCATGGGTGTCGATTACGCCTACACCATGGTGCACGGCGCCGACGAACGGGTGAAGCACGGCCCGCGCCTGGATCCCGTCGCGGCCGGCAAAGCCGCCGCGGAATAATTGGCGGTGCAGAGGAAAAGCAAAATGCCCGGCAAGACAGACAAGCCCAGCCGTGGCGGCATGATCGGCCGCCGTCCGGTGCTGAGCGGCCTTGCCGCCAGTGCTGCGGTCCTGGGCCTGTCCTTGCCGGCCGGAGCAGGAGCGCAAAGCATGACGAAGGCCCCCGATCTGATTCTCCACGGCGGAAAGATCACCACCCTCGACCGCGCCAGACCTGTCGCAGCGGCACTGGCGGTCACGGAGGGCCTGGTTTCCGCCGTCGGCGAGGACGCGGACATCCTGCCGCTGGCCGGCGAGACCACACAGGTCGTCGACCTGGGCGGGCGGCGCGTCATTCCGGGGCTCAATGACAGCCACATGCACCTGATCCGCGGCGGCCTGAACTACAACATGGAACTGAGATGGGAGAACGTTCCCTCCCTCGCCGATGCGCTGCGCCTGCTGAAGGCCCAGGCCGAGCGCACGCCGGCGCCGCAGTGGGTGCGCGTGGTCGGCGGCTGGTCTGAGTTCCAGTTCGCCGAGCGCCGCTGGCCGACCCTGGAGGAGATCAACGCCGCCGCACCGGACACGCCGGTCTTCATCCTGCATCTCTACAGCCATGCCCTGCTGAACGCCGCGGCCATAAAGGTGCTGGGCATCAACAAGGACACGCCGAACCCGCCGGGCGGTGAGATCCAGCGGGATTCCAAGGGCGAGGCGACCGGCCTGCTGATCGCCCGCCCCAGCGCCCTGATTCTCTACTCGACCTTGGCACAGGGGCCCAAGCTGCCGGTCGAGGACCAGGTGAACTCGACCCGCCACTTCATGCGCGAACTGAACCGCCTGGGCGTCACCAGCGTCATCGATGCCGGTGGCGGCGGGCAGAATTTCCCGGACGACTATCAGGTCATCAACCGCCTGCACGACGACGACGACCTGACCGTGCGCATAGCCTACAACCTCTTCGCCCAGAAGGCCGGCGAGGAACTCTCCGACTACGAGCGCTGGGTGACGATGACCGAGCCAGGGGCCGGCGACGCGCTGCTGCGGGTCAATGGTGCCGGTGAAAACCTGACCTGGTCGGCGGCCGACTTCGAAAATTTCCTGGAGCCGCGCCCCGATCTGGCGCCGACCATGGAAGCGGAGCTGGAAAAGATCGTCGAACTGCTGGCGACCAAGAAATGGCCGTTCCGGATCCACGCCACCTACGACGAGACCATCGACCGCTTCCTCACTGTCATCGAGCGGGCCAACGGCAAGGTGCCGCTGGAAACCCGCTTCACCATCGATCACGCCGAAACCGTCACCGAGCGCAACATGGAGCGCATCATGGCCCTGGGCGGCGGCATCGCCACCCAGCATCGCATGGCCTTCCAAGGCGAGTACTTCGTCGACCGCTACGGCGCCCGCGCGGCCGAGGCGACGCCGCCCATCGCCCGCATGCTGGAGATGGGCCTGCCGGTCGGCGCCGGCACCGATGCGACCCGCGTCGCCTCCTACGACCCCTGGGTCGGGCTCTACTGGATGACCACGGGCAAGACCCTGGGTGGCCTGCGCCTGGCACCGGAAGCCAACACCCTGGACCGCGAGACCGCGCTGCGCCTGTGGACCGAGGGCTCCGCATGGTTCTCCAGTGAAGAGACGGTGAAGGGCCGCCTGACCCCCGGCGCCTACGCCGACCTCGCTGTGCTCTCCGCCGACTACTTCTCCGTACCCGCCGAGAGCATCCGCGGCATCGCTTCGCTGCTGACCGTGGTCGGCGGGCGCATCGTCCACGGCGCCGGCGACTTCGCCGATCTCGCCCCGCCGCTGCCTCCGGCCAGCCCGGACTGGTCGCCGGCCGCCGCCTTCGCCAGCCCCGGTCTGCGCAATGCCGCGGCGGAGGTGCCGCAAACCCAGCATGCCCGCTCCTGTCATGACGGCTGCGCGACGTCCTGCGGCCTGCACGGACACGGCCACCAGATCGCCTGGGCCAGCCCCCTGCCGGTTTCCGACAAGAGCGCCTTCTGGGGCGCCCTCGGGTGTTCCTGCTTTGCCGTCTAAACCGTCTACGACGGCAGAGGCCGGCGCCTCGCCCTGGGCACCGTTCCGTTCACGCATCTTTTCGGTGCTGTGGACGGCCACGGTGGTCTCCAACATCGGCACCTGGATGTACGCGGCGGCGGCGGGCTGGCAGATGACACTTCTGGACCCCTCGCCCCAGATGGTCGCCCTGGTGCAGGCCGTCTCCACGCTGCCGATCTTTCTCTTTGCGCTGCCCGCCGGGGCGCTGGCCGATATCGTCGACCGGCGAAAGCTGCTTCTGCTCACGCAGACGGTTCTGATGGTGGTGGTGTTTCTGCTGGCCGCCTTGACGCTCTTCGACCTCGTCACGCCGCTCACGCTGCTCGCCTTCACCTTCGCCACCGGCCTCGGCGCCGCCCTCGTCGCCCCGGCGTGGCAGGCGATCGTCCCGGAACTGGTGCCGCGGCACGACCTGCAGGCAGCCGTGGCGCTCAACAGCGTCGGCATCAATGTGTCCCGCGCCATCGGTCCGGCGCTGGCAGGTGTGATGATCGCCACTATGGGCCTAGCCACGCCCTACTTCGTCGATGCGGTCTCTTTCATTGGCGTCATCATTGCCCTGTGGTGGTGGCGCCGCGAGACGGAGGAGGCCGAGCTTCCGGCCGAACGCTTTGTCGCGGCGATGCGCAGCGGCCTGCGTTACGCGCGCGAAAGCGAGCCCTTACGCGCAACGCTCATCCGCGCCGCCGCCTTCTTCTTCTTCTCCAGTGCCTACTGGGCGCTGCTGCCGCTGGTGGCCAAGGGCCAGCTTGGCGGCGGGTCGGTGTTGTACAGCCTCCTCTTGACCTGCCTGGGCGTCGGGGCGGTGGCCGGGGCTTTGGGACTGCCCGGGCTTCGCCGCAAGATCGGCGCCGATTCTTTGGTTATGGTGGGCACGCTGGCCACCGCGGTCGCCGTGGGCGCACTGGCGCTGGTGCCGAACGTCGCGGTCGTCGCGGTGACCTGCCTGGTGCTGGGGGCCGGCTGGATCGCGGTGCTCTCAAGCCTCAACGTTGCCGCCCAGGTGGCGCTGCCCGGCTGGGTGAAGGCACGCGGCCTGTCGGTCTATCTGATCGTCTTCTTCGGCGCCATGACCCTGGGCAGCATCGTCTGGGGACAGGTGGCGGCCTGGCTTGACGTTCCCACATCCCTGCTGATTTCCGGCGGCGGGCTGGTTGTCGCCCTGCTGGCCGTGCAGCGCTGGAAGCTGCCTGCCGGCGGGACGCTCGACCTGGCGCCGTCAATGCACTGGCCGGCCCCGGTTCTGGCCGAAAGCCATGAACGGGACCGCGGCCCGGTAATGACGACCGTCGAGTACGTCATCGATCCGCGCGATACGCAGAAATTCCTCGCGGCGATACACGAGTTGGCCGGCGAGCGCCGCCGCAATGGCGCCTTCGTCTGGGGCCTGTTCGAAGATGCCGAGCAGCCAGGGCGCTACGTCGAGCACTTCATCGAGGAATCCTGGTTGGAACACCTGCGCCACCATCATCGCGTGACCGAGGCCGACCGCGTGCTGCAGGAACGCGTCCGCCGCAGCCACAAAGGGGAGCCGCCTCCACAGGTCCGTCATTTCCTGTCCGCCGCGAAGCACCCCAGGAAGACACCGCGATGAAGATCGCCCTCGGCCTCAGTCTGGGTCTCGCCATCGGCGTTACCTGCCGGCTCGTCGAGATTCCGCTGCCGGCGCCACCGGCTTTGGTCGGCGCGCTGCTCGTCCTCGCCATGACCGTGGGCTATATCGTCACGGATCGCTTCGCTGAGGGGCGCGAGGCCCGGCACCGGTCGCTCTGTGGCGGGCCGACGGGCGAAGCAACCAACCCGAACGCCTCTGAGCGGCGGTCATGACCGCGGCACTGCTTGGCATCGCGCTCGGCCTGGCCATCGGGGCCGGCTGCAGGTGGTTCGATATTCCGCTGCCGGCGCCGCCCCGGCTGGTCGGGGCTTTGCTGGTGGTGGCGATGACCCTGGGGTTTCTGGGAACCGACCTCATTCTGGCAAGTGCGGGCGGCCTGCAATAAGGGGCTTCCGAAGTCGCCACTCCCTATCGGAGACCGCGCTTCACCCGGCCTTCAGCACCAGCGCCGACCACTCGCCGAGGTGATAGCGCTGCACCAGCGTCAGGCCGGCGGCGCGGTAGCGGGCGATGACCTGACGCTCCTGCCAGATCAGCAGGCCCGACAACACGACCTGGCCGCCCGGCGCCAGGTGGCGCTTTACGTCCTGCGCCATCTGGCACAGCGGCTCGGCCAGGATGTTGGCGAGGATCAGTTCGTAAGGGCCATTCTTGCGCACACGGGCATCGCGGAAACCATCGCCGCACAGCAGGGTGACCGCGTCGGCGGCGCCGTTGGCCTTCAGGTTGGCCGCCGCCACCCGGATCGACGGCGCGTCGTTATCGACCCCCAGCACGCGGCAGGGCCACAGCTTCGCCGCCGCCATGGAGAGCACGCCGGAGCCGCAACCCATGTCGAGAATCACCGAGACCTGCCGCCGCTTGGCGATGTCCTGCAGCGCCAGCAGGCAGCCGCGCGTGGTCTCGTGGCGGCCGGTGCCGAAAGCCGCGTTGGCATCGATCAGCAGGTCGAAAGCCCCCGGCAGCGCCGGCTCGGTCACGTGGGAACCGCGGATACGGAAGCGCCCGGCGACGATCGGCGGCAGCGACTTCTGGCTTTCCGACACCCAGTCGGTATCCGGCAGCTTGTCCAGGCTGTAGAGCATCGGCGCCTGGATGCCGGCGACGTCGCGGGCGATGTCGATGAGCCGCTCGATCTCCGCGTCCTCGGGGGGCTCGGCCAGGAACAGCTGCCAGGGCACCAGCCCGTGGGCGTCGCGCCCGCCGGTCACGATGGCGCCGTCCAGCGGCTCGAACACCGCTTCGAAGGCCGGCACGGCCGCAGCGGGCACGCTCAGGGAAAGGCAGTAGGTCGCGCTCACGGCATGGTTCTCTGTCGTTTGGGGTGACGGGTGGGGTGTCGGGGAATCAGCCGGCCTGATCGGCAGGCACGACGAAACTGGCGATGACTTTTTTCTCGCCGGCATGGTCGAAGGTGATGTTCAGGCGTTCGCCCTCGACCGCGGCGATGCTGCCGTAGCCGAACTTCTGGTGAAACACCCGGTCGCCGCGCTTGAAGGCGCCGCTTTCCAGCGCTTCGACGCGGGTCGGCGTCACGTCGATGAAGCGCGACGGGCCCTTGCCGCGCCGCTCGCGGGCGCGCTGCAGACCGGGGCTGACGCGGGCCTCGCTCCAGGCGTTGCCGCCCCAGCCGTCCCCCATGCCCCCAAAGTTACCGCCGAAGGCCGCCGCGGCGGCGCCGTAGACCCCCTGGTCGCTCTCCGCCTCGACCTGATCCTTGGGCAGTTCGTCGACGAAGCGCGACGGGATCGCCGCGGCCCAGGAACCGTGCATGCGCCGGTTGGCGGCAAAGGAAATGATCACCCGCTTGCGCGCCCGCGTCAGGCCGACGTAGGCGAGGCGGCGCTCCTCCTCCAGGCCGCGCCGCCCGGTCTCGTCGAGCGCCCGCTGGTTGGGGAACAGCCCCTCCTCCCAGCCCGGCAGGAAGACGGTGTCGAATTCCAGGCCCTTGGCGGCATGCAGGGTCATGATGGTGACCATGTCCTGGTCTTCCTGGGTGATCGCCTCCATCACCAGCGAGACATGCTCCAGGAAACCGGCAAGATTTTCGAACTCGCCCAGCGCGTTGACGAATTCCTTCAGGTTCTCCAAGCGCCCTTCCGCTTCCAGCGACTTGTCGTCCTTCCACATCTGCACATAGCCGGATTCCTCCAGCACCATCTCGGCCAGTTCGGGGTGTGGGGTGGTTTCGATCAGCGACCGCCAACGGTCAAAACTGTCGAGCAGACCCTTGAGGTTCGGCCGCGCTTGTTTGGGCAACTCGTCAGTATCGACCAGGCGGCGCGCGGCCAGGGTCAGCGGCACGTTGCCGGCCCGCGCGGCCTTGTACAGCGTCTGCAGCGTGGCGTCACCCAGCTTGCGCTTGGGTTTGTTCATGATGCGCTCGAAGGCCAGGTCGTCGGCCGGCTGCTGCAGGATGCGCAGATAGGCCAGGGCGTCGCGGATCTCCAGGCGCTCGTAGAAGCGCGGGCCGCCGACCACCCGGTAGGGCAGGCCCAGGGTGATGAAGCGCTCTTCGAACTCGCGGGTCTGGGCGCCGGTGCGCACCAGGATGGCGACCTGCTTCAGGTCGTGGTTCTTGTCGCGGGCGACCAGCGCCTCGATTTCCTCGCCGACGAAGCGCGCCTCGGCCTCGCCGTCCCACAGGCCGCGCAGGCGGATCTTCTCGCCGTCCTCATCCTCGGTCCACAGGGTCTTGCCCAGGCGCCCCTCGTTGTGGGCGATGAGGCCGGAAGCGGCGGCGAGGATGCGTCCGGTCGAGCGGTAGTTGCGCTCCAGCCGAACGATCTTGGCGCCGGGGAAGTCGTCCTCGAAGCGCAGGATGTTGCCGACCTCGGCGCCGCGCCAGCCATAGATCGACTGGTCGTCGTCGCCGACGCAGCAGACGTTCTTGTGCCCCTGGGCCAGCAGGCGCAGCCACAGGTACTGCCCCACGTTGGTGTCCTGGTACTCGTCGACCAGGATGTAGCGGAAGCGCCGATGATAGTCGGCCAGCACTTCCGGTTCGTTCTGGAACAGAGTGAGGTTATGCAGGGTCAGGTCGCCGAAGTCGCAGGCGTTCAAGGTGCGCAGACGGTCCTGGTAGGCCTTGTAGAGCTCCACCGCACGGCCCCGCGCGAAGTCGCCGGCATCGCCCGCCGAGACCCGCTCCGGCGTCAGGCCGCGGTCCTTCCAGCGCTGGATGATCGCCAGCATGGCGCGCGCCGGCCACTTCTTCTCGTCGACGCTCTCGGCCTGGAGCACCTGCTTCAGCAGACGGATCTGGTCGTCGGTGTCGAGAATGGTGAAGTTGCTCTTGAGACCGACAGCCTCGGGGTTGCGCCGTAGGATGCGCACCGCCACCGAGTGGAAGGTGCCGAGCCACCAGCCCTCCACCGAGGGCCGGTTCAGCAGCGACGCCACGCGGTCCTTCATCTCCCGCGCCGCCTTGTTGGTGAAGGTGACCGCCAGGATCTCGCCCGGCGAGCGCGCCTTGCCGGAGATCAGCAGGTGGGCCAGGCGGGTGGTCAGCACGCGGGTCTTGCCGGTGCCGGCGCCGGCCAGCACCAGGACGGGGCCGTCGAGCGCCTCGACAGCGGCGCGCTGGCCCTCGTTGAGGGCGTTCAGATAGGGGTAGGGCCCAGCTTCCCGGCTTGCCAAACCCGGGGTGCCGGCTGCGGCCGCGAAAAGATCGGACATGCCCCCTATATAGCGCAGCCGGCGGGCGCGCTCACGCCCTAAGCGGCATTTTTTTGGGTCTGCTGCCGCCCTCCCGCCAGGACCCGCCCGGGTCTGGCCTGATGGGGCTTGACCGGGGCGGGCTTGACCGGAACCGGTCGGCGGCCTTTCATGCGGCCTTCCGCTCTTGCCACAGGATTTCCCTCCATGCCCGCGCGCCGCGACCGCCTGCCCCTCCTGACCGTCAGCCCGGGCACCGCCCGCCATTTGACCGTGCACCGCTTCGGCAACGAGTGGGCCCGCCCCTAGATCTACATCCAGGCCGCCCTGCATGCCGACGAAACCCCCGGCCTGCTGGTGCAACACCACCTCTACAGCCTGCTGGAGGAGGCCGACCGCGCGGGTCGGATCGCCGGCGAGGTCATCCTGGTGCCCTACGCCAACCCCATCGGCCTGTCGCAGTATTCCAACGGCATCCACCTGGGCCGCTACGAGCAGGGCGGCGGCGGCAATTTCAACCGCAACTGGCCGGATCTGGCCGCCGGCGTCTCCGAGGCGGTGGAAGACAAGCTGAGCGAGGACGAGGCCGGCAACGTCGCCGTCATCCGCGGCGCCATGCGGGCACACCTGGAGGAGCAGCAACCGGCCAGCGAACTGCAATCCCTGCGCCTGGCGCTGGCCACCCTGGCCTGCGATGCCGACGTGGTGCTGGACCTGCATTGCGACGACCAGGCGCTGATGCACCTCTACCTCGTACCGGCCAACTGGCCCGACGGCGCCGCGCTGGCCGCCGACCTGGGCTGCCGCGCGGTCATGCTGGCCGAGGATTCGGGCGGCGGCTCCTTCGACGAGGTGTTCTCGACACCCTGGACGCGGCTGGCCGCGCGCTTTCCGCAATACCCGATCCCCACCGCCTGTCTTTCCGGCACGGTCGAGCTGCGCGGGCGCTCCGACGTCGACGATGCCCTGGCCATGGCCGATGCCCAGGCACTGTTCAACAGCCTCATGCGCTTCGGCGCGGTGGCCGGCGACCCGCCGCCGGTGCCGGCGGCGCTCTGCGAGGCAACCCGGCTTGACGCCACCGACACGGTGCGCAGCCCCGTCGCCGGCGTGATCGCCTACGCGGTGGAACTGGGCCAGCAGGTACAGGCGGGCGACGTCATCGCCTGGGTGGTCGACCCTACCGAGACGCCTGAGAAAGCACGCACCGCCATCACCACCGCCACCGACGGCCTGGTGCTGACCCTCTGCGCCCACCGCTACCTGCGCCCGGGCATGGTGCTGGCCAAGGTGGTCGGCACGGAGCCCCTGCCCAGCCGCCAGGGCCCCTACCTGCTGGAAGACTGACCGGTAGACTTCATTGCGCTTCACGTTTGCGGGACCGGGCCAAAAGGCTACTGGACCCGACGGTCCTGCGTGCTACATCGGACTCAGCGATAAAGTTAAGCAAAACGAGGGGGAGACGCCGCAACAGCAAGGAGAGCGGCATGGCGAAGCAGGATTTGGCCCCGGCAGGGGCCCGTAGTCTGGTCCGGTATTCCTTACAGCAGTCGCTTGCAGCGTTGATTGTCGGCCTGCTTGCGCTGGCCCTGGCGGTGCCGCCGGCAGCGGCCCAAGCGACGGCGCCCCAGGCGGCGGCGACCAATCCGCTGAACGCGGTGGTCGGCGTGCGTGCCAAGGTGCCGCCCTCGGCGCGCACCGCCCAGACGCTGGGCGCCGAGCGCGAAGGCGGCGGCGTGGTGATCGGTGCCGACGGCCTGGTGCTGACCATCGGCTATCTCATCATGGAAGCGGTCGAGACCGAAATCGTCGAGCGCGACGGCGCCGTCGTGCCGGCCGAGGTGGTGGCCTACGACTACGACACCGGTTTCGGCCTGCTGCGGCCCCTGGGCACACTGCGGGCAACGCCCATCGAGCTGGGCGACTCCACCGACCTGCCGGAGAAGACCCGCGTGCTGGTCGCCGGCCCCGACGGACCGAGCCCGGCCGTGGTGGTGTCGCGCCGGGAGTTCGCCGGCTACTGGGAATACCTGCTGCCCGACGCCATCTTCACCTCGCCGCCCTACCGCAGCTTCGGCGGCGCTGCCCTGATCGGGGCCGACGGGCGGCTGCTCGGCATCGGCTCGCTGATCGTCGCCGACGCCGCCAACCCGGGTGAAACCCTGCCGGGCAACATGTTCGTGCCGATCTCCGCCTTGACGCCGATCATGGAGAACCTGCTGCGCGAAGGCCGCTCGGCCCGCTCGGCGCGGCCCTGGCTCGGCCTCTATACCCAAGAGCTGCGCGGCCACGTCTTCATCAACCGTGTCGCCCCCGGCGGCCCGGCGGAACGGGCCGGTGTGCCGGCCAACGCCGTCGTCATGGCGGTCGGCGGGCGCAGCGTTTCAAATCTGGCGGAGTTTTACCGTGCGGTCTGGGCGCTGGGCGACGCCGGCGTGCAGGTGCCGCTGACCCTGTTGGACAGCAGCCTGGGCGCCCGCGAGGTGGTGGTCACCTCCGGCGACCGCTACGACTACCTGCAGCTTGATCCAACCTACTGAGGGCCCAGCGTATTCAGGGCCCGGCCTGGTGAGGGCCCAACCTGATGAGGGCGGCCCGAAACACGGGGGGCGGCCCGGAAAATAAGGCGCCAGCCAGAGGGTCACGAAACTGGCTGGCGCCTCGACGACCGTCGCCACTTCCGACGCCTGCAGGCGATGGCCTGCAGCCGACGGCCGGGGCGACTGCCCTCCCCGAAAGGGTCTGCCGATATCGATCGGCGTGGTTCCGCCTAATTCGGTTGCTTGAAGAACTCGGTCACCGGCAGACCAAGCACCTCCGACAGTTGGTACAGCCGTCCGGCTGGCATAGGATCCTTGCCGGCCTCGTACTTTTCCATCTGCTCGCAACTCACACCCAGCATCCCGGCCAGGTCTCGGCGGCTCAAATTCATCTCAAGGCGGGCGTTGGCGATACATTTGCCGATCATCACAACCGAGCCTGTCTTTTCCACAACACCCTTCCCAAGAAACCATGTTTCCTGGAATAGAAATCCCACAAAACTAGAAGGTGAATCAATTGGCCATCTACGTACCTATGGAGGTAAAACGATGGACCTGTACGGTGCAGGGATTCCGTTATTTGGATAGACTGAATTCCATTAATGGAAGAAATTTGTTCCATATATATGACGACCACCTGCTAGGCTCCCTGCTGCGATGACCAACCCGGAAGGACAAACTTGAAGCCCTTGAACGAACGCGCAGCGATGCCGCAAGGAACGCCTCCCTCGACCCTTTTCGATATCCTGAAATCCTTCACGACCCTGGGGCACACGCTCAATCTCAGCGAGACGGTCGAGCGCCTCAACGTGACGCGCCAGACCGTGCGCCGACACATCAACGCGCTGGAGGACATCAAGGGCAGCAAGCTCTTCAAGCTGCACAATCGAAGTTATGCGCTGACGGACGCCGGGGTGCAGTGCCTTGCCGAAGCCGATGACATCCTGAGACAAACCGAAGCCTGGCTGCAGAACCGGACCGTTCTGCTGAAATGCGAAGGGGTGAGCGAGCGCATCGTGCATACCGATGCCGAGGGCTACAGCTTCCATGCCCAGCAGCAGCATCTCAGCCGCCTCTGGGTGGACGCCCCCCTTCTGCTGCGCCGCGGATTCGAGGCCTGGTCGCAGGCCGAACTGCAGCTCGAACACCCGACCATGGAGCGGATCAAGGCCTACCGGCTGGTCTACCGCCGCCTGCAGGACAGCTGGCTGTGCGTCGAGGTCGGCGAGAAATCGTCCTATGCGACGTGGCTGGGGTGGGAGTGGGCCAAGAGTGCCGTCGGCCGCTTTTCCAAGGACGATCCCGTCGGCACCGATTTCGACACCTTCATGTCGCGGTCCTACCTCGACGTCTTTGCCGCCGGGGCCGCGCGCCTGGATCATATCGCCGGCAACATCCCGCGCACCCGCAACGGTCCGCCGGTTCCCGTGCGCTTTCAACGGCTGCTGCTGGGCTGTCAGTTCCCCGATGGCGAACCGGCCCTGGTGCTGTTCGTGGCCCGCACCAACAACGTCGAAATTACCGGCCTTCCGGCGGCTGAAATACCGGAAATGGCACCCGATCTGTTAATGGAAGACGACGTTTAGCCTAAGGTAGCGGGAAAAAAGTCCGACATTCGGCGCAAATCCCGCGGATTCTATTAGCCACCATTGCAAGATTTTCTGGCTAACCTCTGCCGTTGTTCAACCCACGGCATAGGAGAGTGCAATGCCAGCCAACGATTATTTCACCCATTCCCGGTACATCGGGTGCATCGAGCAGATTGCCGAACGCCACGGCATCACCCTGGAGGTGGGCGGCGACTTCGACAACTTCCGCCGGCTTCGCGAAAGCCAGCCGGACCGGCCGCCGATCTCACCGATCTTCGACAGCGCCGTGAGCGACCTCCACAACGGCAACGCCTTTTGGATCAAGGGCACCGCCGACGACGGCGAACTGGTCCATCTGCAGGCCGTACGCCTGCAGCAGTTGGGGGACCTCAGCCTGGCTGAGCATCTCCACGGAGACCGGCTGGCCTACGCGCCGCCCGGCGTCGAGGTCGACCCCGACCGTTCCTGCTTCTCCGCCGCCCAGGCCTCGCGGCAGATCACCGGTAAGGTCTGCTATCACGGCGAACTGTGGCTGAAGGGCGGGCCCGGCGGCTTTCGCGGCCACGGCCTGACCTGTGCGTTGCCGCGCCTCGCCCTGGCCCTGGCCTATATGGCGTGGTCGCCGGATTTCATGTTCGGCCTGGTGCACCCGCTGGCCGCCTGCAAGGGACTTGCCGCGCGGGAAGGCTATATGCACCTGGAGCCGCGCGGTGTGCTGTGGCAGCACCCCGACGCATCGGAGGTTTTCGAAGAGTGGCTGGTGTGGATGAGCCGGATGGACCTGGAGTACCTGCTGCAGGTCACGCCCATGGCGCTCTATGAACAGCTCGAAGGCAAACGCAAGGGCAGTGCGACGCTGAGCACCAGAACGCAGGTCGCCGCCTGATACCGGCAGACAGGGGGCCGGCGGCCGGGGGGACCGGCCCTACCGGCGCGCCCGGTTACGGCCGGTTAAAACGGCTGCGCGATGATGCCTCGCCGCGTTCCTCGGCGCGGGCCTGGTTCAGCGCGCGCTGATAGGCCAGCATCACCTCGTGTTCGTGCACCAGGCCACGCATGACCATGTCCTTTTTGTCGGTCACCACCGGGATGTGCGGCTCGCCGGTCAGGTTGAAGACCTTCACCGCGGCCTCCAGGTGGTCGCCGATCAGCAGCAGGGCCGGCACACTGCGCGCCACGTTGTCGGCGATCAGCTCGGAATCATGGCTGGTGTCGAAGGCGGCCTCGTGCAGGTCGGCATAGGTGATGACGCCGCACAGCGCGCCGTCGCCATCGACCACGAAGAGTTCGCCCCAGGGTGCCGCCTGCAGCTTCAGGCGGACCTGGGCGATCGGCGTGTCGGGCGTCACCGCCGAATAGCGGTAGTCCATCACGGAGGACACCTTGACCCGCCGCATCAGCCCGGTCTGGTGGCCGCCGCGGATGGAAACGCCGCGGCGCTCCAGCTGCCAGGTGAAGAACGAGCGCTTATGGACCTGCTGGGTGATCACGCTGGCCAGCACCGTGGCCAGCATCACGGCGATGGTCAGTTCGTAGTCGCTGGTCATCTCGAAGATCATCAGGATGGTCGACATCGGCGCGCCGAGCACCGCGCCGGCCACCGCCCCCATGCCGATGATGGTGTAGGCGCCATGGCCGGAAGACAGCTCCGGGAAGGCATGGGTGGCGAGCACCCCGTAGGCGCCGCCGACCATCGCGCCGATGAACAGCGAGGGCGAGAACACGCCACCGGCAAAGCCGCCGCCGACGCAGATTGCCGTCGCCGCCGTCTTGGCAACGATCAGCGCCAGCAACAGCCACAGGGTATAGCTGTCGGACAGTGCCGCGTTGGTCGCCTCGTAGCCGACGCCCAGCACCTGCGGAAAAGCCAGCGCGATGATCCCGACCAGCAGGCCGGCGACGGCCGGACGCGACCAGGCCGGCAGCCTCAGCTTGGCGACGGTGTCCTCGGTGAACATGATGGACCACATGAAGAGGATCGCCGACAGCGCCGACACCAGCCCCAGGATGGCAAAGGCGGGAAACTCCCAGAACGAGACGATCGTCCAGTTCTCCGGCAGGACAAAGGCCGGGAAGTCGCCATAGCGGGCGCGGCTGATCAGGGTGCCGGTCACCGAAGCGATGACGATGGGCGCGAAGGCCGACAGCGCATAGTGGCCGACCACCACCTCCAGCGCGAAGAAAGAGCCGGCGATCGGCGCGTTGAACGATGCGGCCACACCGGCCGCCACGCCGCAGCCGAGCAGCGTGCGCGCCAGCACACGGCCGAGGTGCAGGCGCTTGGCAAGCCAGGAGCCGAGCGAAGCGCCGAGGTGGACCACCGGCCCTTCACGGCCGACCGAGGCGCCGACGCCGATCGAAGCAGCGCTGGCCAGGGCGGCACGGATGCCGACGGTCAGCGACATGCGGGCATCGTGCAGCGCCGAGGCTTCGATGACGTGGGCCACAGACTGAGGCCGGCCGCCGGGCATCAGGTATTGGATGAACAAACCGATCAGCAGGCCGCCGGCCGCCGGTGCCAGGACCAGCTGCCACCACGGCAGTTCGCTAGCCAGGGAAGCGACCTTCTCGTTGCTGAAACCATAGGCCAGCCACTGGAAACCGCCGATGGCATCGCGGAAGGCGATGGCGGCACCGCCCGCCGCCGCGCCGATCACCACCGCCAGGATCGACAGCACCACCTGATCGTTGCGCCGGAAGCGCAGCAGCGAGACCCAGAGCCGCCGCTTGAGGGCGCGCGTCCGGATCATGCCGGGCCGCTTTCAAACCTGCCGGTGCCCTCCGGCGCGCAGCGCCGGCCGGCGGAAAGGGCGGGGAATCGCATCACAGATCCAACGGTCACAAAGTCTTCTATCGGGGTCTTCTATCGGGTGTTGCCGGCGCGCCGCCGGAAACGACCCGGCAACTGCATAGCTGGACACTATAGACAAGAACCCGGCTGCAAGTCCTTAACGGTAACGCCGGATCAGTTGCAGCGGCCAATGGAACCCTCGGCACAGACCCGCTTGCCGTCGGTCCAGGTGGCACCGCTGAGGTCGGCGCGCGTGAGGTCGGCACCGCCGAGCTTCGCCCCGGTCAGGTCGGCACCGCGCAGGTTGGCTTCGAAGAGGCGCGCGCGCCGCAGGTCGGCAGTGGCCAGATCCGCCTGTGCGAGGTGGGCCTTGGTCATGTCGGCCTCGCGCAGATCGGTCTGCGAGAACTTGGCGCCGGTCAGCACGGCGTTGACGAACTTGGCCCGGAAGGCCGTTGCTTCGGTGAAGTTGGTACCGCTGAGGTCCGCCCGGTAGAAGCTGACGTCGCGCAGTTCGGCGCCGGTCAGGTCCGCGTTCTTGAACTCCAGGCGGTCGAATACGCAGCGCCGCCAGTTGACGCCCGGATCGGGCGGATCGGTGCAATCGGCCAGGGCATCGGAAACCGGAATCAGGACCGTCACCAGCAGGACGAGCAGGGACAGGATGGGCAGCCGGGGACGCACGGGGTTCATAGCCCTAAGCATCCCCATCGCGGAGGCCGGGGCAACGGAAAATTCGTCGCAGGACAGGCGACGGGGCGCTGGCGCGGCCGATCACGGCCGCGGTCCAGGGGACGGTCCGGAGGACGGCCCAAGGGACGGCCCGGGGGACGACCCGGGGGACGACCCGGACGGCGCTCCCGACGATGAACCGGGCGATCGCTCGGGCAACGGCGGTTTGGCGATCACCCGCCCGGCCTCCGGCGGCAGCGGCAGTGCCCGGTGGGCGGCAAAGACCGCCGCCAGGCGATCGCGGATGGCCTCGGGAAAGGTCGTCACCCGGCGCCGGTTCAGATCGACGTAAAGGCTGAGGCTTTCCATCGTAGCCGAGAGGAAGCCTTCCTCGGCATGATACATGCGCTGGAAAAAGCGCAGCCGCTTGTCGTCGAAGCCGAGGAGCTGGCTGGTGATGCGCAGCGGATCGCCTTCCTTCACCTCGCGCTGGTAGGTCAGGTGGATGTCGGCGGCGAAGGTGCTGCCGCCGGTGGCGTCGCGGTGCGCGGCATCCAGGCCGAGGGCGTCGAAGAAGCTGTCGCTCGCGTGATCGAAGGCCAGCAGATAGTAGGCCACGTTCATGTGGCCGTTGTAGTCGATCCACTCCGGCAGCACGACGGCGCGGTGGCCGTCGAACGGCGCTTCGATGCTGGACATACCTCTCCCCGGGTCCCTGGCTGACGTTTCGCGCTGCACGATAGAGCATTGGCCGCGGCGGTCAAAGCCGCTAGCGTCGCCGGGCCGGCTTCCAGGGAGTCCTGGAAACGTCCGAAAACTGAAGGAAAACAATGAGCCGTCTGCTCGCCTTCCTCGGGGGCCATGCCACCTGGGTGCTCTTCGCCGGGGTCTTCCTCGGCCTGGCGCTGCCGCAGCTCTCCAACCTCGCGCGGCCGCTGCTGGCGCCCTGCGTGGTGGTGCTGCTGACGGCGACGCTGGTGCGCATCGACTGGCGGGTGACGCTGGGCTACCTGCGCCGTCCCGGCCGCGCCCTGGTCATCACCGCCTGGCTGCTGCTCGGCGCACCGCTGGTCACCGCCGCGCTGCTCGCCGGGCTGCTGCTTTCCATGCCTGTGCCGGAGCCGCTGACGACCGCGCTGGTGCTGATGGCCGCCGCGCCGCCGATCCTCAGCGCCGCGCCCATAGCGATGATGCTCGGGCTCGACGGTGCCCTCGCCTTGGTGGTTGCCCTCATCGCCACGCTGCTGACACCGCTGACCGTGCCACCGCTGGCGCTGGCTCTGCTGGGTCTGGAACTGGACATCGGTGTCGTCGAGTTCATGACCCGCCTCGCCATGGTGATCGCCGCTGCCGCCGCCGCCGCCCTGGTGATCCGCCGGCTGATCGGCCGCGAGCGCCTGCCGCGCGTCGCCACCCACCTGGACGGCCTGGTCGTCGCGGTAATGCTGGTTTTCGCGGTGGCGATCATGGACGGCGTCACCGCCACCCTGCTCACCCGGCCGTTGACCGTCGCGCTGTGGCTGCTCGCCGCCTTCATCGCCAACCCGGCCCTGCAGATCGCCGGGGCCCTCGCCTTTTCCTGGCTCGGGCGGCGCCGCGCGCTCACCGTCGGGCTGGTGTCGGGCAACTGCAATATGGGCCTGCTGCTGGCCGCCTTCCCGCCCGGCACCGACGGCGACGTGGTGCTGTATTTCGCTGTGGCACAGTTGCCGATGTATATGTTGCCGGCGCTGATGCTGCCGCTGTACCGGCGCCTCGTCGCGCCCGAAATCGATCCGGAAACGCCATCCGTTCGAATAGGTTAGTCGAAATGCGCCGCCAGTTTATCCGGCCGGGCGCGGCCACCCTTGGCCTACCCATGAATTGGTGCAATTCTGCAACAGTGATGCAAAGTGATGACAGCGCCCCTCCCCAGGTCACTAGTCACATCCTGCGGGCTATGATAGGGGAATCATGGTTAGCGCGGCACGGCACCCCCTGGGGATCAAAGGATTCGTTAACGGAAATTCGCTAGCTTTCAGTCGCTGTTTCGTGCGGTCTGCCCGGTGTAACCTGGCCTCGATCCTGTAAACTGCCCTGGGAGCCTGTCCGGGCGAGACAGGAGGCCTTTCCGCCGCAGACCCGGACGCGCCGGCTGGTTGGCGTGTTTGTTCGTGAAATTCAGTGCCTTTTTCGGGGGTAAAGACTTGTTCAGCGGTATGGTGAGTTCGTCGGTGTCGCGTATTTTGCGGCCTTTTCTCGGCGTCATTGCTCTTACGGTCTTCCTCGGTGCCTGCGCGGCAAACCCGGAAACCGCCGGGCTGCAACCTGGCGACCCACAAACCATCCAGATCGCGCAGAGCGACTCTGGCCAGGGTGGCTCGGACGCCTGGGCCGAGAGCGAATCCGGCGACTTCGGGCCGGAAGCCGACGACAACGACCCGCTGGAAGTCCCCAACCGCATGTTCTTCGCCTTCAACGAGGCGCTGGACTTCATGATCATCCGGCCAGTGGCGGTGACCTATAAATTCATCGTGCCGACCGGCGTGCGCAATTCGGTGCGCAACTTCCTGCGCAACCTGCGCACCCCGGTGACCCTGGCCAACGATCTGCTGCAGGGCAATCTGGACCGCGCGGAGATCACCTTCACCCGCTTCTTCATCAATTCGACCATCGGCCTGCTGGGCGTGTTCGACATCGCTGCCGAATCCGGCTTCGCCTACCATGACGAGGACTTCGGCCAGACCATGGGCACCTACGGCGCCGGCGAAGGCTTCTACCTGGTGCTGCCGATCCTTGGCCCGTCGTCGCTGCGCGACGGCGGCGGCCGCATCGTCGACATTTTCCTCGATCCGCTGACCTACATCGCCCCGCAGGAATTCAACCTCGGCCGCACGGTGGCGACGGGTATCGACTTCCGCTCGCGCAACATCGAGGAGTTGGACAGCCTGAAAGCCGACTCGCTGGACTTCTACGCCCGCATCCGTTCCCTTTACCGCCAGCTGCGGGAAAACGAGATCAACAACGGCGCACCCTCGGACGAGGTGCCGAATTTCAGCGAAATCCCCGGCCAAGCCACCTCGTCCCTGGAGTAGAACCATGCGGCACCGCATCTCGAGACTCCTCTTCGCCCCGGCCGTCCTGGCGCTCGCCATATGGCTGCAGCCCGCCGCAGCGGACGCCCTCGACACCAAACAGGCCGCGAACTTCCTTGCCAACCTGCAGGAAAAAGCCGCCGAACGCCTGGGCGATGCGTCGATCAGCGAGAAGGAAAAGGAAGACCACTTCCGCAAGCTGTTCCAAGAAAACTTCGACCTGCCGGCAATCGGCCGCTTCGTCATCGGACGCTATTGGCGCGGGGCGTCGGAAGCCGACCAGAAGGCTTTCCTGGCAGTCTTCGAGGATGCCATGGTGCAGCGATTCCTGCCGCTGTTGGCCGAACACAGCAGCACGCGCTTTCAGATCGGCACCGTGACCGCGGACAGCGCCAACAACAGCATGGCGATCATCGACTCCCGCATCGACCGTACCGAAGGCGAGCCCTACAAGGTGAGCTGGCGCGTGCGCGAGGCCAACGGCGACTTCAAGATCCTCGACATCGTGGCCGAGGGCGTCAGCATGGCGATCACCCTGCGCTCGGAATACGGCACGGTGCTGAAGAACAACGGCGGCCAGCTGCCGCCGCTGACCGAGGCCCTGCGCGAAAAGGTTCAGCGCGGCGCCTTCGCGCCCCAGATCAACTGACGCACACTGCGGCATAGACACGAAAAAGGGGCCCTTTCGGGCCCCTTTTGCTTGGTGCAGCCTGCGCCCTTTGTCGGGCACCTTAACCGCCCGCTCTATCGCGAGAGCGGCTTGTACTTGATGCGGTGCGGCTGGTCGGCGGCCGAGCCGAGCCGGCGGTGGCGGTCTTCCTCGTAGGCATCGTAGTTGCCTTCGAACCACACCACCTGGCTGTCGCCCTCGAAGGCCAGGATGTGGGTGGCGACGCGGTCCAGGAACCAGCGGTCATGCGAGGTGACCAGCACGCAGCCGGGAAACTCGGAGACCGCCTCTTCCAGCGACCGCAGGGTATCGACGTCCAGGTCGTTGGTCGGTTCGTCAAGCAGCAGCACGTTGGCGCCCTGCTTCAGCATCTTGGCCAGATGGACGCGGTTACGCTCGCCGCCCGACAGCACGCCGACCTTCTTCTGCTGGTCGCTGCCCTTGAAATTGAAGGCGCCGACATAGGCGCGCGACGGCGTCTGGTGCTTGCCCAGCTGGATGACGTCGAGGCCGTCGGAGATTTCCTCCCAGACGTTCTTGTTGCCGTCCAGCGAATCGCGGCTCTGGTCGACGTAGCCCAGCTTCACCGTGTCGCCGATGCGCAGGGTGCCGCTGTCGGGCTTTTCCTGGCCGGTGATCATGCGGAACAGCGTGGTCTTGCCGGCGCCGTTGGGACCGATGATGCCGACGATGGCGCCCGGCGGGATCTTGAAACTGAGATTGTCCACCAGCAGCTTGTCGCCGAAAGCCTTGGAGATGCCCTGCGCCTCGACCACCAGGTCGCCCAGACGCGGGCCGGCGGGAATCGCGATGCTGCCCGGCTCCGGCACCTTGTCGGCGGCATTGGCCACCAGCGTGTCATAGGCCTGCACGCGGGCCTTCGACTTGGCCTGGCGTGCCCGCGGGGTCTGTCGGATCCACTCCAGTTCCTGCTTCAGCACGCGTTGGCGGCCGGACTCGGTCTTCTCTTCCAGGGCCAGGCGCTTTTCCTTCTGCTCCAGCCAGGACGAGTAGTTGCCCTCGAAGGGCAGGCCGCGGCCGCGGTCGAGTTCCAGGATCCAGCCGGCGACGTTATCCAGGAAGTAGCGATCATGGGTCACCGCCACGACGGTGCCGGGGTATTCCTCCAGGAAACGCTCCAGCCAGGCGACGGACTCGGCATCCAGGTGGTTGGTCGGTTCGTCGAGCAGCAGCATGTCGGGCTTGCTCAGCAGCAGCCGGCACAGCGCCACGCGGCGGCGCTCGCCGCCCGACAGCTTGGTCACATCTGAATCGCCCGGCGGGCAGCGCAGCGCGTCCATGGCGATCTCGACCTTGCGGTCCAGGTCCCAGGCAGCGGCGGCGTCGATCTTTTCCTGCAGCTCGGACTGCTCTTCGATCAGCTTGTCCATCTCGTCGGGATCGGCCTCGGCGAAGGCGTTGGAGACCGCTTCGAAACGGTCGAGCAGGGCCTTGGTCTCGGCGACGCCCTCGAAGACGTTGCCGGCAACGTCCTTGTTGGCGTCCAGCGCCGGCTCCTGCTCCAGGTAGCCGACCTTCACGCCGTCGGCGGCGCGCGCCTCGCCGGTGATCTCGGTGTCGATCCCGGCCATCACCTTCATCAGGGTCGATTTGCCCGAGCCGTTGAGGCCCAGCACACCGATCTTGGCGCCGGGCAGGAAGAACAGCCTGATGTCCTTCAGGACCTGCTTGCCACCGGCATAGGTCTTGGAGACGCCGTCCATCTGGTAGACGTACTGGTAGGAAGCCATGAAAACTCCGGCGTATTAGCGGTTTATCGCGGTGATCGGATAGCCAGGGGCCAGCCCCAGGGATACACCCGGGAACCCGACCAGAGACTAGATGGGAATACCTGGGCGCGGTTTTTAGCCCATTGGCCGGCTTGGTGCAATCCAAGGCACCGGCCTGCCCGCCAAACCCGCCACCGCTGCCCGGCCTCCGGCCCCTACTCCGTCCCCAGGCCGCGGGCCAGGGAGACCGCCGCCGTCTTGTGCCGGGGCAGCACCAGGCAGAAGCGCGCGCCGCTGCCCGAGGCCGATTCGACCCAGATACGGCCGCCGAAATGCTCGACGATCTGGCGCGAGATGGTCAGGCCCAGGCCGGTGCCACGCGGCTTGTCGGTCAGGTTGGTGCTGGCCTGCTGGAACTTCTCGAAGATCAGCTGGCGGTTTTCCGGCGGCACCCCGCGGCCATTGTCGGTAATGGCGATCTGCAGGCCGTCCGGCTGGCTGTCGGCGGAGACCATCACATAGCCGACCTTTTCGTCGCAGAACTTGGCGGCGTTGGACAGCAGGTTCACCAGCACCTGGATCATGCGGTCGCGGTCGGCATAGACCATCGGCAGCTCGCGGCCGAGCTGCACCTCCAGGCGTGCCGACTTTTCGGCGAACAGCGTGGAGGTGACGGCAATGGCCTCCTCGATCACCGGGCGCGGGTCGAGGTACTGCATCTCCCAGTCGATGCTGCCGGCCTCCATCTTGGCGAGATCGAGGATCTGATTGATCAGGCGGGTCAGCCGCTCGCTCTCCTTCACGATGACGGCCAGGAACTTACGGCGGTCGCCGACGCCCAGATCGGGGTTGTCGAACAGGATCTCGCTGAACGAGCGGATCGAGGTCAGTGGCGTGCGCAGTTCGTGACTGACGGTGGAGAGGAATTCGTCCTTCATGATGTCGAGCTGTTTCAGGCGCTCGTTGGCGCCGCGCAGCTCGGCGGTCAGCGCCTCCAGCTCACGCGACTTCTGCTCCAGGCCGTGGCTGTATTCGATGACCTGGGAGGTCTCCTCCAGGATCTCCATGACCTCCTCGATGCCCAGCACCTCGCCCTTGGCGACCGAGGCGACCATGACGCGGGCCGAGGCGGCGCCGATGGCACCGGCCAGCAGGCGCTCGGTGAAGCTGACCAGCCCGGCATCGGCTTCGCGCAGTTTGGTCACGTTCAGGCCGTGGATACGGCCATAGTCGGCAAAGGCGCGCTCGGCACGGCCCGGGCCGATGAACCGCGCCACGAGATTCTTCAGATCCGGCACGGTGGCCGAGCCGCGCCAGAAGTGCGAGCCGCTCTGGGCGCCCGAATGGCGGAACACGTCGACGAAGAGCACTGCCTGGATGCGCTCGATGGCATTCTGCCGCCCCAGCAGCGAGACCACCACGTAGCCGCCGATGTTGGCCAGCATGCTCCAGAACATGGCGTGCGACAGGCTGTCGAGCCCCTGCAGGCCGAACAGGGCGTAGGGCCGCAGCAGTTCGATGCCGAGTGGACCGGAGTCGATGAAGGAGGTCGGCAGCCAGCCGGGCCGCGCGAAGGACGGCAGCAGCAGGGTGTAGAGCCAGACCACGAAGCCGAGGGTCAGGCCGGTCAGGGCGCCCTGGCGCGAGCCGCCTTTCCAGAAGATGCCGGCGATGATGGCCGGGGCGAACTGTGCCGCCGCGGCGAAGGACACCAGGCCGATGGTGACCAGCGCTTCGGGCTGGCCGATGAAGCGGAAATAGGCGAAGGACAGCAGCAGAATCAGGACGATGGCGAAGCGGCGGATGCGCAGCAGCAGGTTTGAAAGGTCGCCGCGCTCGGTCATGCGCAGCCAGGAGATGCGGATCAGCGCCGGCATGATCAGGTCGTTGCAGATCATCGTCGACAGCGCGATGGCGGCGACGATCACCATGCCAGTGGCCGCCGAGAGGCCGCCGATGAAGGCGAGCAGCGCCAGACCCTCGGCGCGCTCCTTCATCGGGATGGTGAGCACGAAGGTGTCGGCGTCGACCAGCCCGGCGGGAAAGTGCAGCAGGCCGCTCATGGCGATGGGCAGCACGAAGATGTTGATCACCAGCATGTAGAGCGGAAACAGCCAGACGGCGCGCGCCAGGTGGCGCTCGTTCACGTTCTCCACCACCGTCACCTGGAACTGGCGCGGCAGGCAGATGATCGCCGCCATGGACAGCAGCGTGAGGGTGATCCACTGCAGGTAGCTGCCGCCGGAATCGGCCAGGAACAGCTGCGAGACGGTCTGGTCGGCCGCCGCCCGGCGGAACAGCTCGCCGATGCCATCGTTCACGCCGAAGGTGACGAAGATGCCGACGGCGAGGAAGGCGACCAGCTTGACCAGGGATTCGAAGGCGACCGCGGCGACCATGCCCTCGTGGTGCTCCGAGGCGTCGATGTGGCGGGTGCCGAACAGAATGGCGAAGGCGGCCATGACCAGCGCCACCCACAATGCGGTGTCGGCCAGCAGCGGGACGTTCTCCTGCAGCGGCATGGCGACGACCGGGTACTGGCGCAGTACGTTGAACGAGGTCGAGACGGCCTTCAGCTGCAGCGAGATGTAAGGAATGATGCCGACCACCGCGATGACCGTGACCAGCGCGCCCAGGCTGGTCGACTTGCCGTAGCGCGAGGAGATGAAATCGGCGATGGAGGTGATGCGGTGGGCCTTGCTGATGCGGATGATCTTGCGGATGACGAACCACCACAAGAGGAAGACCAGCGTCGGGCCGAGGTAGATCGGCAGAAAGTGGATGCCGCCGGAGGCCGCCCGGCCGACCGAGCCGTAGAAGGTCCAGGAGGTGCAGAAAACCGCAATGGAGAGCGTGTAGATCCACGGGCTGCGGATGATGCTGCGGCCGGCGTCGGCGCGCTTGTCGGCATAGTAGGCGATGGCGAACAGCAGGCAGAGATAGGCAAAGGCAACCGTGATGATGCCCCAGGTAGAGAGCATGGCTAGCGCGTCCCCTCTGGCGGATGGCGCTCGTGCCCGCTGCCGTCGCCGACGACGTCGTCGTCATCGGCCTGCGGGCTCCGTGCTGACAGGCTCTCCGGCGGCGGCCCGGGAATCCGCAACGGCGGCGGATTTTCCGCATCGACCAGGCCGGACACGTTGAACGCCAGCAGCGCGATCACCCCCGCCCAGGCAGCGAAGATATAGAGATAGAGGATGGGGATGCCGAGGATCAGCTCCGGCACGGAGAAGATCGACAGGACCGGCGGATTGAAAGCCAGCAGCGCCACGACGAAGAGCACCACCGACCACTCGCCGTTGCGGCGCAGGCGATTCATCTTCAGCGCCTAGTCCGACGGCAGCCCGAGCAGCGCGCGCGCCCGGCCGACCAGTTCGCGGGTTGAAAACGGCTTGGTGACGTAGTCGTCGGCGCCGAGTTCCATGCCCTTGCGGCGGTCCATCTCGCGGCCCTTGGCCGACAGCATCATGATGCGCACACCGTCCAGCTTGCGGTTGGCGCGGATCGCCTTGCAGACGTCGTAGCCGTCGCGCCGTGGCAGCATGACGTCCAGCACCACCAGATGCGGCAGCTCGGTTTCGACCAAGCGCAAGGCGGTGGCGCCGTCGTTGGCCACCCGCACGTCGAAGCCCTCCTGCTTCATGAGAAAACTGAGGGACTCGACGATATTCGGCTCGTCCTCAACGACCAGAACCCGTTGTGACACCCTGCTCCCCTCCCGCTTATGTCCAGCCCTTGCCGGTCCTCGTGGGGTCGGCGGGCCTCCCTTGCGGTTTTCGGGAACAAGCATAGCACGAAGAAAACGCCCGGCGCCGCCCCTTTGATTTCCTTCTAATCAGATCGTTCGCTCGGGGAGCCTCCGGGAGGGAACACCAGTTTCTGATAGAGGAACGGAATACCCAGCAGGCTGAAGCCGAGGGCGGCGAAGGACACGAAGCGGTCGAGCCCCTCCAGCGCGCCCCAGTCGAACAGCAGCACCTTGGCGGTCGCCACCGCCAGCACCGCCAGCGCGGCATAGCGCAGGCTGGCGAAACCGCTCCTCAAGCCAAGCCCAAGCAGGACCCAGGCGTAGCCGAGCCAGACCAGCGAGTAAGTCAACAGTTCGGCATCGCCGGTCGCCCCGAACCCCAAGGCAACGCCGTGATAGGCGCGGCGCACTTCGAGCGACAGGTAGACGAAGACCAGCAGCAGGGCATAGACGGCGGACGCCATCGCGGCCCGGCGCCGGCCGTCGCTGCGAAGCGCCCAGGCGAACAGCAGCGCGAAGATCGCCGGCACCAGGTAGGCGAGCGCCAGCAGGTTCACGACGGGCCAGGCGCCGACGTAGGCGCCGCTCCACAGCGGATTCGACATCAGCAGTTGGAACAGCGCCGAGTGGACGGCGGCCAGACCGGCGAGAATCCGCCAACCCCACAGCAGCACCACGCGGCCGCTATAGCGGTAGGCACGCAGGCAGCCATAGGCCATGGCGAGCCAGGCCACGGTCTGCAGCGACTGCTCGGCGAGGTCGTAGACACGGCTGCCGAGGTCGCCGGCAATGAGGCTGCGGATCTCGAAGGTGACCAGCAGCCAGGTCAGCACCAGCGCGCCGCCTTCCAGGATCAGCACCAAGGTATCGTCGGCTTGCCGGCGAAAGCGCCTGGCCGCCCACCAGAAGGCCAGCGCCGGTACGCCGTAGCCGTAGAGGATCCAGTTGAGGCCGGGGACGGTACCCAGTGGATAGTCGAGAAGATTGTAGTTCAGCACCAGCCGCACCAGCACTACCCCGGCCACCGCCATGGCGGCGGGCCGCAAGCTGCGCAGGTTCAGCCGGGTCGAAATCCAGGCGATGGCCGGTAGCAGCAGTGACAGGGCGACGGTGAGCCAGGCCTGCTCCAGCGCCATGGCGAAGGCGAGGCCGAGGGCGGCAACGCCGCCCAGGGCATAGATGCCGAGCAGCAGGTCGTTGGCGGTGTCGCCGCCGCGCCAGTTGCCGCGGTCCGCCAAGGCACGCGGCGGGCGGCGTCGGATCTGCGCGGCGGCGGCCAGGCAGAGCGCCGCCACGCCGACCGCCACGGCCGACCAGGCGAGATCGATACCGAGGCCGGTGACACGCCAGTAGGCGAGCGCCAGCAACAGCACCGGCAGGGCGGCGGAGACGCCGGCCCAAACCGCCGGTCTTGCGGCCCGCTTGAGCGTGAGGAAGCCGGTGACACCGAACAGCACGCCAAAGCCGAAGCAGACCAGCACGAAGTCGGCGAGCTCCGGCGGCACCACCGGACCCAGGGCACCGCCGTAGCCTTCGCCGCGGTAACTGTGGGTGAACGGCGGCCAGTCGGCGATGGCCGGCAAGTGCCACAAGGCGACAACGGCCAGCGCCAGCAGGGCGCCGAGGACCGTCAACCCCTCGAACACCGCCTCCCGCCAGGCGGTCGCGAGGTAAAGAGCGGTGAGCAGGAAGACCGCCGCCAACGACACCGCCCCGTAGTCGTCCATGCGCACCAGGATGAAGCCGAGCAGCGCGGCGGCCAGCGCCCCCGCCCAGGCGATGCGGTCCGGCATACTTTCAGGCAGCAGACTGTCACCGCCTGTTTCGGCGGCCCGGTAGCGCACGGCAAGGAACAGGCCGGCCAGCAGCACCACGTAGATGCCGACGGCACCGGCATCGCCCGGCGCCCACAACGCGGCGAACCACAACAGCGGCCACAGCGTCGCGCCGGTCAGCGTGCCCCAGGCCAGCCACCAGGCCCCGGTGTAGCGGGTGATGGCGAGGGAAGCCGCGCAAAGCGCCAGGAGATAGGGGAACAGGCCCCAGGCGAAGGGCTCCGCCGTCGAGACCAGCAGCGGCGTCGCGAAGCCGCCGAGCAGCGCCAGCACGGCGATGAAAGGTCCTTGCAGGATGGCCAGGCCGAAAGCGGCGAAGGCGACCAGCGCCAGCAGCACGAAAGCGGCCAGCGGCGGCAGCAGGCCGTAGAGACCATAGGCGGCGTAGACGCTGGCGAAGGCCGACGACAGGCCGGCGGCGGTCAAGGCCGGCGGCAGGTAGTTGGGCCCGATAGCGGCAATAGCACGCTGCAGCGGGCGGCGGCGCAGCCACTCGCCGCTGGCAGTCAGAGCGACGCCGAACAGGAAGCCGGCGGCGCAACGGGCCCAAGGGCCCATGGCGAGCCAGCCGTGGTCGTAGGTGTACTTGGCGAGGAACAGGCCGGCCAGCGCCAGGGTGATGCCGCCCAGCCAGATCAGGCCGCGCGAGGTCAGCCACTGCTCGATGCCGATCTTCGGCGGCACCGGGGCAGTGGGCGCCAAAGGCGTCTCGGGAGTTGCAGGCTCTACTGGCGGCGGCACCGGCACGGCCTCAGGTTCGTCGGCCGCCGCGCTCTTGCGTTGCGGCATCGGCGCTTCGGCGGCACGCGGCGGCACGGCTGCCTCGCCCTCGGCCGCCATCTGGCGGCGCAGTGCGGCCAGCTCCGCCGTCACCCCGTCGAGGCGCCCGCGCAGATTGGCGAGGTCCCCGGCCGTCGCACCGTTGCCGCGAAAGAAGGCGGCGATGCCGAGGCCCGGCCCGATCAGCAGGTAGAGAACGATGGCCCCACCCAGCAGGATAAAGAAACCTTCATCCATGGCTCGCATTACTCCTCAACAAAGGACAGGCCGCTCAGGCAGCGCCCTGAGGTCCCAGCAGTTCCTCGGCCAGCGCCTTGGCGCCGGGATGGTCGGCCTTGCCGCTGCCCAGCAGTGGCAGCTTGTCGACGGTGAAGATCTGGCGCGGCACCATCAGTTCGCTGGCACCCTGCGACCGGGCGAAGGCGGAAATCTCGTCGCGCGGCGCCGCCTCGCGCTCGGTCAGCAACACCAGTTGCTCGCCCTTGCGCGCGTCGGGCAAGGCGACCACGACGTGCATCTCGTCGGGCCACAGCGTGGCGACGAGGGTCTCGGCGGCGCCGAGGGAGACCATCTCACCGGCGATCTTGGCGAAGCGCTTGGCCCGGCCCAGGATGGTGACGTAACCGCCCTCGTCGATGTCGACGATGTCGCCGGTGTCGTACCAGCCGTTCTGCGGCGGCTCCAGCGTGCCGGGGTTGTCGGCCTTCAGGTAGCCGAGCATGACATTGGGACCGGCGACCTCCAGGCGGCCCCCCTGCTCCACGCCGGGCACCGGCTCCAGGCGATGGTCGATGCCGGGCAGCAGGCGGCCGACGCTACCGGCCTTGAAGTGCATCGGCGAGTTCACCGCGATGACCGGCGAACACTCGGTGGCGCCGTAGCCTTCCAGGATGCGCAGGCCAAATTTGTCCATCCACACCCGGCGGGTCTCGTCGCGCACCCGCTCGGCACCGGCAAAGACGTAGCGCATGGCATAGAAGTCGTAGGGGTGCGCCATGCGGGCGTAGCCGGCCAGGAAGGTGTCGGTGCCAAACATGATGGTGGCGTTGGTGTCGTAGGCCAGCACCGGCACGATGCGGTAGTGCAGCGGCGAAGGATACATGAAGGTCTTCACGCCGGAGAACAGCGGCAAGAGCATGCCGCCGGTCAGGCCGAAGGAGTGGAACACCGGCAGCGCGTTGAACACGCTGTCGGTCGGGTTGAAGTCGATGCGCGCGGCAAGCTGGCGGCAGTTGGCCAGTAGGTTGTCGTGGCTCAGCACCACGCCCTTGGGCTGGCCTTCGGAGCCCGAAGTGAACAGCACCATGGCCGGCGCGTTGGGGTCGAGCCCCCGGGTGCCGCAGGCCCGGGCGTGGATCGAGCCGGCAAAGGGCCGGCCCAGCAGGCCGTAGAGCTTTGAGAAAACCCCGATGTCGCGGCGCAGGTCCTCCAGGCAGACGATTTTCACCGCGCCCGACAGCGCCTCGGCGACATCGCCCAGCTTGGCCTGCTCGATGAAGCGGCGCGAGGTGTAGACCGTGGCGATCTGCGCCGTCTGGCAGGCCGAGATCAGGTTGGCGCTGCCGGCGGTGAAGTTCAGCATCGCCGGCACCCGTCCGAAGGCCTGCAGGCCGAAGAAGGTGACAGCGGCCCCGGCGGCGCTGGGCAGCATCAGCCCGACGATCTCGCCACGCCGGGTCTGCTTGGCCATCTTGCGGCCCAGCACCAGGGCGCCGGTCACCAGGCGGCTGTAGGTCAGCGGCTTGCGTTCGATGTCCTCGACCGCGGGCTTGCCGCCGCCGTGCAGGGCGCGGGCTTCCAGCAGGGCCTGGAACAGAGTGCGCGGTTCCTGGTGGTGGATGCGGAACATCATGTCCGACATCACCTCGTAGAGCGCGTCGCCGGCCAGTTGGCGGCGGCGGCGGCCCCGCGCCTCGGCCGGGATCTGGAATTGGCGCGGCGGCAGCACGGTGATGGTGATCTTGGGAAACAGCCGCAGGCGGAACTTGCCCTTCAGACGCGAGAAGTGGGTGAACTGGGCGCCGTCCAGGCGCACCGGCAGGATCTGCGCGCCGGCCTTGTCGGCGACCATGCCCGGCCCTTCGTAGACCTTCATCAGGGCGCCGGTGACAGTGATGCGGCCTTCCGGGAAGATGACGCAGTGCTTGCCCTTCTCCACCTCGCGAATGAGGGCGCGGGTCGCCAGCGGCGAGGTCGGGTCCATCGGGAAGGCCTCGACCAGGGTCAGGAAGGGTTTTGCCCACCAGCGCGTGGCGATGTGGGTGTCGATGGCGAACATCGGACGCCCCGGCAGGAAGGCGGCAAGCAGCGCGCCGTCCAGGAAGGAGACGTGGTTCACCACGATGACCGCCTTGTCGCCGGCCGCCTTGAGGTTCTCGCGGCCATGCACCTCGACCCGGTAGAACAGGCGCAGCAGCCCGGCGGCGAGTCCCTTCATCAGTTCCTGCGGCAGCAGCTTGCAGACGTAGTACGCGGCGATGACGTTGGCGCCGGCGATGACCAGGAAAACGCCGGTCACCGTCATGCCCAGGGCGAAGAGTCCCGCCACCACCGCCGAGCCCAGCACCATGAAGAGGGCGTTCATCACGTTGTTGGCGGCGAAGCTGCGCGCGCGGTGATCGGCCTCGCTGCGCGCCTGCACGATGGCATACAGTGGCACGATGTAGAGGCCGCCACAGATCGAGACCAGCAGCAGGTCGGCGAGGATGCGCCAGTGCGCGGCCTGACTGACGAATGCCAGTGCGCCCAGCAGCGGCGCTTCTGAAGAAACCGGCACGACCGCGACGCTGGCGAAGTAGAGATCGATGGAGAACACCGCCATGCCGAGGGCGCCGAAAGGCACCGTGCGCGCCGAGACCTCGCCCTTCAGCAGGCGGTCGCAGCCGATCGAGCCGACGCCGATGCCGATGGAAAAGACCGTGAGAAACAGCGTCACCACCTGCTCGTTGCCGCCCAGCACGTCCTTGGCGTAGGGCGCGAACAATAGGATGAAAGTGGCGCCCACCAGCCAGAACCACGAGATGCCGAGGATCGACAGGAAGATGTCGCGGCGCCCGGCGGCGTGTTTCAGGATCGCGCGCGTCTCGCCGACGACGTTCCAGTTGACCTTCAGGCCCGGCGCGGTGGCCGGCGCCGGCGGGATGGTAAGACTGGCCGCCCAGCCCAACAGGGCAACGGCGACCACCCCGGCAGAGACGATGGTCCCGCCGTCTTCGGTCAGGATCAGCAGGCCGCCGGCGATGGTGCCGAGCAGGATGGCCAGGAAGGTCGCCGCCTCGATCAGGGCATTGCCGCCGACCAGCTCCTTGGCTTCCAGGTGCTGCGGCAGGATGCCGTACTTCAAGGGGCCGAAGAACGACGACTGGGTGCCCATCAGGAACAGCACGGCGATGAGGAAGTCGGCACGGCCCCAGGCAAAACCCGCGGCGGCCAGCGCCATGATGGCGATCTCCGCCGTCTTCACCCAGCGGATCATGCGCGCCTTGTCGTACTTGTCGGCGAGTTGGCCGGCGGTCGCCGAGAACAGGAAGAACGGCAGGATGAAGACGCCGCCTGCAATGGCCACCAGCACCTCGCCGCCGAGCCCCGCCGGCGCCGAGCCGTTTTCCGCCCCACCCCCTGCCGCCAGGCGGAACAGGATCAGCACCACCAGCGCGTTCTTGAACAGGTTGTCGTTGAAGGCGCCGAGGAACTGCGTGACGAACAGCGGCAGGAAGCGACGGCTCTTCAGGATATCCAGGGTACGGTCCGACATGATCTTCTCATCCAATCCGATGAAGGTCGTTCACTATTGAGCGACGGCGCCGCCGCCCAGTGCCTGCCAGCAGCCCGCGGTGAGCCGCGCGGCGAAGTCGCCCAGCGGCCGGGTGACGCGCCCGTAAACGCGGAACACGGCGACCTGCAACACCATGCCCAGCACCATCGCGGTGGCGACCTCCGGGTCCTGCGGCGGAATCTCGCCGCGGTCGATGGCCGCCTCGATAACCGCCTTCAGCACCTTCACCGGGGTCTGCATGTCCTCGGTCACCCGCGCCAACTGGCCGTGCTGCACCAGCAGCAGGAAGCGAAACATGTCCGGGTCCTGTTCATAGAGGCTACAGAACAGGCCGACCATGACCGCCAGCTTGGACCGCAGCCCCCGGCGGCCCGCCTGCTGCCCGTCGAGCCGGGCTGCGAGGCGCAGATAGTTGGCCGAGAAGAGCTGCCAGATCAGCTCCTCCTTGCTGGGGTAGTGGCGATAGATCGTGCCTTCGGCGATGCCTGCCGCGCGGGCGATGTCGCCGATGGTGGTGCGGTCGACCCCCTTGTCGGCAAAGAGCGCCAGGGTGACCTGCTCGATCTTTTCCTGGGTGCGGGCCCCCCGGCTTTCCGGGGGGCGGGCCTGCCCGGAGGCAACCGGCGAAACCATCGTCTATCCTCAACTGAAATTATGTGAGTGAACGTTCACTCACATATAGGCCCTTCCCTCTCCCTTGACAAGGGCCTTGGCAGGCGGTGCCCTATCATCAGCTGAGGCTATCAGACCCATATGAAATAACGATTTTACAGATATTCATGAGGCGTCGAGGATTAAGCCATCCTGCTGGAATCCTGCGGATAATCTTGGCAGCGGCAATCGCCGCCGGAAAAGCGGCGACGGGGCTTGTTACAAAACCTGCCCTCAAGGGGGCACGGCAGACACGGCTGGTCACCGCGGAGGATGTCCCGCCGCCCGGACAAACCTGCAGGAAAACAAATGGTTAACCATTTGGGCGCACGATATCTGGTAGGCCTGCGTCCGGTTCGCCTACTCACTTGCGGACTCGATCAAATAATGTAAGATTTCTTACATCTGGTAAATCTCTGGAATCGCTTGGACTCTGCCTTGGAAACCATCGTTAGCATCGTCGGCGGCGTCGCTCTCCTGCTCTGGGGGGTGCGCATGGTGCGCACCGGAGTGACCCGCTCCTTCGGCGCCGAGTTGCGCCGCTTGCTGGCGATTTCCATCAAGTCGCGCCTGACCGCCTTCCTTTCCGGCCTGGCGGTTACCGCCGCCCTGCAGAGCGGCACCGCGACGACGCTGATCATCACCTCCTTCGCCGCCCAGGGCCTGATCACCGGCGGCGCCGCGCTGGCCATCATCCTGGGCGCCGACGTCGGCACTACCGCGGTGGTCCAGGTGCTGTCCTTCGGGCTCAACTGGCTGTCGCCGCTGCTGATCGCCGCCGGGGTGTTCGGTTTTCTCTCCGCCAAGCGCAGCCGCCACAAGAACCTGGCGCGCATCACCCTCGGCCTCGGCCTCATGCTGCTGGCGCTGCACCTCATCGTCGGGGCCTCCGCGCCGTTGCGCGAATCCGAGGTCTTTACCGTGCTGGTGGAGCCGCTGGGCCGCGAACCGCTGCTGGCGGTCCTGGTCGCCGCCGGGCTTACCTGGGCCGCCCATTCCTCCGTCGCCATGGTGCTGCTGATCATGTCGCTGGCGGCCTCCGGCGTGTTCGCCGCGCCGCTGGCCCTGACCCTGGTGCTGGGCGCCAACCTGGGTGCCGCGATCACCCCCTTGGCCGTCGCCTGGGCCTCGCCGGCCGCCGCGCGCCGCCCGGCGCTGGGCAACCTGATGATCCGCACCGCCGGCGTGCTGGCCGTGCTGCCGCTGCTGCACTGGCTGCTACCCTATCTCCAGCTGCTCGGCAGCGAGCCGGCGCGCCTGGTCGCCAATTTCCACACCTTGTTCAACCTGGCCATCGCCGCGCTGTTCCTGCCCTTCGTGAACCAGACCGCCGCGCTGATGGCCCGGCTGCTGCCCGACGAGATCGTCGCCAACGACCCGAGCCGCGCCAGGTACCTCGACCACGGCACCCTGGAGACGCCGGCAGTCGCGCTGACCTGCGCGACCCGCGAGGCGTTGCGCATGGGTGACGAGGTAAAAAAGATGCTGCTGGCGGCCGGGCAGGTCCTGCGCAGCAACGACGAGACCCTGAAAAAGGAAACCGAGGCGGCGGACGACATCGTCGACCGCCTGCACGAGGCCATCAAGCTGTACCTGACCAAGCTGAACAACGAGGAACTGGACGAGCCGGAAAGCGCGCGCTGCGTCGAGATCCTGAACTTCACCACCAACCTCGAGCACATCGGCGACATCATCGACAAGAACCTGATGGAGCTGGCGAGCAAGAAGATCAAGCAGCACACCGCCTTTTCCACCCCCGGCATGGCGGAGCTGGAAAGCTTTCACGTCCGCATCGTCGGCAACCTGGACCTGGCGATGAACGTCTTCGCCTCGGGCGATATCGAGCTGGCCCGCCAGCTGCTGCGCCAGAAGACGCAGGTGCGCGAGCTGGAGCGCAAGTACATCGAAAACCACTACGAACGCGTCGGCGCCCGGCGGCCGGAATCCATCACCTCCTCTTCGCTGCATCTCGATGTGCTGCGGGACCTGAAGCGCATCAACAGCCACCTGACCTCGGCGGCCTACTCCATCCTGGAACGCGCCGGCGAGCTGTCGGAGAGCCGGCTGGTGGAGCACCGCAAGGTCGCAACCGGACAGAGCGTTGCCAGCCCCGATCTGTCATAACACGGGACGATCCTGCCGATGAGCGACGCCATCCAAAGGCTGTATGCGAAGGTCACCCTGGAACGCGGGGGCAACCCCAAGACATCGCGCACCGCCAAGCTGTTCGCCGACGGGCGCACCAAGATCGCCAAGAAGTTGGTCGAGGAAGCCTCAGAGGTGTCGCTGGAGTGCGTCGTCAACAATCGCGACGAGGTAATCCACGAGTCGGTCGACCTGCTGTACAACTGGATCGTCCTGCTGTCGGAGATGGGCATCCGCCCGGCTGAGATCTGGCACGAGATGGAACGCCGCGAGGCCGAGTACGGCATCGCGGGCAAGCTGCCGAAAAACGAAAGTGGCAACGGCAATTCCTGCGCCGGCAAGAAAAAGGCCGCCGGGCAGCCATGACTCCAGCCGGCCACGCGGGACTCGGTGGAAGCGGGGCCAGCACCGGCAACACCCGCGACGGCATTTCCTCGCGCCACGAACGCATCCTCAGCCTGCTGGAAAGCCGCGGCTTCGTCTCCATCGGCAGTCTCGCCAAGTCCTTTGCGGTCTCCGAACAGACCGTGCGCCGCGACCTCAACGACCTGGAAAAACGCGGCCTGTTGCCGCGCTATCACGGCGGCGCCGGCCTGCCGCCGGTCGCCGGTGACGTCGACTACGACAAGCGCAAGCGCCGCCACGCCAAGGAAAAGCAGTCGATCGCCACCCTGGTCGCCGGCCAGATCCCCGAAGGCGCCACCCTGTTCATCGACATCGGCACCACCATGGAAGCGGTGGCCGAGGCGCTGCTGAACCACCGCCGCCTGACCGTGGTGACCAACCACCTGACGGTGGCCACCATCCTGAACCGCAAGCGCGACTTCCAGGTGATCCTGGCCGGCGGCGTGCTGAAGCACAACGACCAGGCGACCACCGGCGAGGCGACCCGCGAGTTCCTCGAAAAATTCCGCGTCGGCTACGGCATCTTCGGCATCGGCGGCGTCAGCGAGGAAGGCGACCTGATGGACTTCGATTTCCGCGACATCGGCGTCTCCGCCACGGCGATGAAGATCTCGCGCAAGCGGCTGGTCGCCCTCGACCACTCCAAGTTCGCTTCCGAGGCGGTAGTGCGTGTCGCCCACCTGCGCGACGTCGACATGGTGTTCACCGACGCACCGCCGCCGGCGCGCCTCGGCCGCCTGATGCACGACAACGAGGTGCGCCTGTTCGTACCCGAGCAGGACGACGCCGGCACCAAGGTCACCGCCCTCAGGCGCTAACGCGCCGGCTTCCCATTATTCAGATGATCGCGTGGCGGATCTTCGCCGAGACCCATTCGCCGAGTACCACGGTGGCGATGATGATCAGCAGGATCAGCGACACCTGGGTCCAGGCCAGGGTATTGATCGACGCGCTGAGCTGCAGGCCGATGCCGCCGGCACCGACCAGGCCGAGGATCGTCGACTCGCGGATGTTGATGTCCCAGCGGAACACCGAGATGCCGGCGAAGGCGGGCAGAATCTGCGGCACCACGCCGTAGGCGAGCACCTGGGGCGCCGAGGCACCGGTGGCGCGGATCGCCTCGACCTGGCCCTCGTCGATTTCCTCGATCGCCTCGTAGAGCAGCTTCGCGCAGAAGCCGATCGACCGCAGGGCGATGGCGATGATACCGGCCAGCACGCCGGGCCCGAGGATCGCCACCAGCATCAGCGCCCAGATCAGCGAGTTGATCGAGCGCGACGAGACGATGATGAAAAGGGCGATGGGCCGCAGGATGCCGGTACTGGGCGTGGTGTTGCGGGCGGCCAGGAAAGCGACCGGCACCGCCATGAACAGCGCCAGCACGGTGCCCAGGGTGGCGATGTTGAGGGTGTCCCAGATCGCCCGCCACAGCTGGTCTATGTAGCCCCACTTCGGCGGCACCATACGCACGGCGATATCGCCGGCCACCGCCGGCGCATCCCAGACGAAGATCCAGAACGTGCGTTCCGACATCAGCTGCCAGCAGGCGACGAAGATCGCCGTGGCGACCAGATAGCCGGCCCAGATGGTCAGCTGCTTGGCACGCTCGCGGCGTTGCCAGACTTTTGTGGCTCCGATCTCGCGTACCGGCATTACTGCACCCACTTCCGAACGTAGCCGGAGGTGTATTCCACCGCCATGACGATGGCGATGATCACCAGCAGGATGGCCGCGGCCGAATCGAACTCGTAGCGGTCGAAGGCGGTGTTCAGCGTCGCCCCGATGCCGCCGGCCCCGACGATGCCGACCACCGCGGACTCGCGGAAATTGATGTCGAGGCGGTAGAGTCCGAGGCCGATCATGCGCGGCAGCACCTGCGGCTGCACCGCGTAATTCAGCCACTGGAACCAGCCGGCGCCGGTCGCGCGCACCGCCTCGGCCTGCACCGGATCCATGTCCTCGATATCCTCGGCCAGCAGCTTGCCGTAGAAGCCGATGGTGGCAAAGCTGAGGGTGACGAAGCCGGCAAAGGGGCCGAAACCGAACAGCTTCACGCAGAAGATCGCGATGATGACCTCCTGGAAACTGCGCGATACCGCCAGGATGCCGCGGCAGAAGTAGTAGACCGGCTTCGGCGCCAGGTTGCGTGCCGCCCCCAGGCCGACGGGAATCGAGATGGCGATACCGACCACGGTGGAGGTGACCGTCATCCACAGGCTCTCGGAGAGGCCCTGGACGATCTCGTCCCAGCGCGACACGAAATCCGGCGGGAAGAAGCCGGAAAGGAAGCGGGCACCGCGTGGAATGCCCTCGGACACCCGGCCCCAGTCGACCTCGGTGGTGCCGAAGGCCAGCGCCAGGTAGAAGGCGATGCCGAAGCCCAGCGTCCAGCGCAGCAGCGGGCTCTTGATGAAGGGCGGTTTTTTCCAGCGGCGTCCCGCGGACAGGGAAATGTCGGCCATCGCAGCGGCGCCCCTAGTTGCCGGTCAGGAGATCGCGGTCGAGCACCGCCGGTCGGTGATCCTCGTGCAGTGCCTCTTCCAAGGTCTCCTCGCCCTCCGCATCCTCGTCCTCGACCTTGCGGATGGTGGCCTCCCAGTCTTCCGCACCGTAGATCTCGGTCAGCACGTCGGCGGTAAGGCCGTCGGGCGGACCGTCGTAGACGATCTCGCCCAGCTTTAAGCCGACGATCCGCTCGGCGAACATCTGCGCCAGCATAACGTCGTGGATGTTGATGATGGCCGAGAGATTGCGTTCCTTACACAGCTCGCAGATCAGGCGCATGATCTGCCGCGAGGTCTTGGGATCGAGCGAAGCCGTCGGCTCGTCGACCAGCAGCACCTCCGGGTCCTGGGCCAGAGCGCGGCAGATGCCGACCCGCTGGCGCTGGCCGCCCGAGAGTTCATCGGCGCGCTTGTCGACCATGTGATCGAGGCCGACGCGGCCGAGCAGGCGGAAGGCTTCGTCGATGTCCGACTGCGGATACTTGCGGAAGTAGCTGCGCCAGAAACCGACGTAGCCGAGCCGGCCGGACAGCACGTTCTCCATCACCGTCAGGCGCTCGACCAGGGCGTATTCCTGGAAGATCATGCCCATGCGCCGGCGCGCACGGCGCAGCGCCCCGGCCCCCAGGCCGCTCAGTTCCACGTCGTTGAGATAGACCTTGCCGCCCGTCGGCTCGACCAGGCGGTTGATGCAGCGGATCAGCGTCGACTTGCCGGCGCCCGAGGGACCGATGAGGGCCATGATCTGGCCGTCCGGCACGTCCAGGTCGACACCCTTCAGGGCGCGGTCGCCGGTGCGGTACTGCTTTTCGAGTTTCTGGAGTCTGAGCATCGGCTTCCCAAATCGGGCCGCCCCCATCGGGCCGGCTGGACAGGAAGACGGGGCCGGCCCGAAGACCGGCCCCGCCCCTCCGTTACGTCACTTGCAGGTGTATTCCACGCCGTTGGCGGCATCGATCTTGCGGATCACTGACCAGTCGGACTTGTGGTAGATGGAGATGAAGCGGCCTTCCTTCTTGAACTCCTCCTGCAGGGCCGAACCGTCCCAGTTGAAGGTGAAGAAAGCCTGCTTGATCTTGGCAACCAGCGTCGGGTCCAGGTCGTGGGCGTAGCCGTAGCCCGTGGTCGGGAAGGTTTCCGACTTGTAGATCGAGCGGATCTGGTCCGCCTTCACGACCCCACGGTCGAGCATCCGCTTCATCACCGAGTTGGCGACCGCCGCGGCCTCGTAGTCCTTGTTGGCGACACCGATGACCGAATTGTCGTGCTTGCCGGAAAAGGCGGTCTTGAAGTCCTTGTCGGCCTCCAGGCCGAAGTCCGCATTGAGAATCGCCGAGGGCGCCTTGAATCCCGAATTGGATGTCGGCGAGGTGAAGGCCAGGGTCTTGCCCTTCAGATCTTCCGGCGACTTGATGGAGCTGTCGGCCGGCACGATGATTTCCATCTCGTAGCCGTAGGAACCGTCGGTCGAGGCCATCATCGCGAAGGGCACGAAGCCGGCACAGGCGACGGCCACGGGGTTGCCGCCGGTGTTCACGCCGGCGATGTGCAGGCGCCCGGAGCGCATGGCCTCGTACTGGGCGGCGTAGGACTGCACCGGAAAGAACACCACCTTCTTGCCCGTCACCTCGGCGAGATGCGAGAGGAAGCCGTCCCAAACTTTCTGGTAGACCGCCGGGTCTTCGACCGGGGTATAGGAGAAGATCAGCGTGTCCGGATTGCTCCAGTCGGCAGGATCGAGCGGCAGGTCGGCCGTCAGGTTGCCGTCGCGGTCACAGTATTGTTCATCGAGAAAACTGCGCGGACAGTCTTCCGCTGCCGCCGGCGGGGCCAGCGTCGCGGCGACGGCCAGCAGGCCGGCGGCCATAAATAGAGAATAGAGTGTGCGGATCTTGCGCATCGCAGAGCCTCCCATAGCGGATGTTCCCCCCGCGCCACCACGCCGTTACGCAGCGGACGGATGATTTTTTACAATTATATGTAAGAAAAGTTACAGGCCCCGGCGACGGACTGGCAAACGATTTGTGGACCTTAGCGGCAATCGCCTGTGGGCGGTCCACGTCGCGCGGGGCGACAGGCCATCGCGCCAGCAACCGCAAGAGGCAACCGGCACTTTCTAACCGGCAGCCACTTCCCGCGCCGTTTCAAAGAAGGCGCGGATGACCTTGCCGGCGGCCCGCTCGCGCAGGCAGACCAGCGCCTCGTCCATCAGCACCTCGCTGTCGGAGAGGCGAATCGGCACCAGGCGCGGGTCCTGGCCGAACTCGGCGGCGGAGACCACGCCGACTCCGCCGCCGGTGGCGACGATCTCACGCACGGCCTCGCGTCCCTCCGCCTCGATCGACGGCGTCAGGGTCAGGCCCTGGGCGCGTGCCGCCGCCTCGATGCTCTGGCGGGGCTTGGAGCCGCGCTCGCGCAGCACCAGCATCTGCTGGGACAGCTCGGCCAGGGTGATGGAGTCGCGCTGGCTGAGATCGTGGTTCTTGTTGGTGAAGGCGATCAGCGGGGTGGAACTCAGCTTGATGACCTCGAAGTCGCGGCTTTGCGGCACCTCGCCCAGGATACCCACCTCGGCCTCGTAGTCGTAGAGCTGGGCAATGACTTCTTCGGAATTGCCGGAGCTGACCACCATGCCGACCCCCGGGTAACGTTCGCGGAAGCGCCCGAGGATGTGCAGCATGTGGTGCGCGGAATCGGCCACCACGCGCAGCGATTCCGCGCGCAGCGCCCGCGATTCGGATAGCAGCTCCAGGGCCTGCTTTTCGACGTCGAACAGGCGCCGGGTGATCTCCAGCAACTGCTGGCCGGATTTGGTCAGAGTGACCTGTTTCTTGTGCCTGTTGAAGAAGATGACGTCATACTCCTCCTCCAGCTTGCGCACCTGGTCGGAGATCGCCGGCTGAGTCAGGCACAGCGCCTCCGCAGCGCGCGAGAAGCCGCCGCAGATCGCCACGTAATGGAAGGCGCGCAATTGGACGTAGCGCAAGGCGGACCCTCCTCCCGATTGTCCCCCAGGCGGTCAAAAACCGTGGGGCGGTCAAAAAATCGTCACGTCCTTCTATTAGCATAACCTATCGAACATATACAAAATAACGATTTTACAGATATGTCGAGCGGCCCCAGGATGGCGCCGAACCGCCGGAAAGGCCGGCTTTATCCCTTTCGGCCCCTCGTAGGCCTCTTGCGCTCCGGAGCCCCCCTTTGCGCTCAGGAGCCCCTTCTCTCAGGAGAGAGTCGCAGATGACCCGTGACAGCGGCACCGCCGTGGCCCCTAAACCCTCGATGGTCGAGCCACCCCTGGAGGGCGAACCCTACCTGCTGACGCCCGGCCCCCTGACCACCTCGGCCGGCGTGAAGCGCGCCATGCTGCGCGACTGGGGTTCCTGGGACGGCGATTTCCGCGCCATGACCGCCGCGCTGCGCCGCCGCCTGCTGGCCATCGCCGGCGATGTGGAGGGCCGCTACGACTGCGTGCCGATGCAGGGCAGCGGCACCTTCGCCGTCGAGGCCATGCTGGGCAGCTTCCTGCCGCGCGACGGCAAGGCCCTGGTGCTGGTGAACGGCGCCTACGGCCAGCGCATCGTGCAGACCCTGGACTATCTTGGCCGCGCCTGCACGGTCATCGACAAGGGCGACTACCTGCCACCGCGCGGGCCGGAGGTCGCCGCCGCGCTGGAGGCCGACCCGGCCATTACCCACGTGCTGCTGGTTCACTGCGAGACCTCCTCGGGCATTCTCAACCCGGTGGCAGAGATTGCCCAGGTGGTGGCCGCCAAGGGCCGCAAGCTGCTGATCGATTCGATGAGCGCCTTCGGCGCCCTGCCGCTGGACCTGCGCGACGTTCCCTATACCGCCATGGTGTCCTCGGCCAACAAGTGCATCGAGGGCGTGCCCGGCTTCGGCTTCGTCATTGCCAGGAAGAGCGAACTGGAGGCCGCCAAGGGCCGCAGCCATTCCCTCAGCCTGGACCTGCACGCCCAGTGGGCCACCATGGAAAAGACCGGCCAGTGGCGTTACACGCCGCCGACCCACGTGGTCGCCGCCTTCCTGCAGGCCCTGAAGGAGCACGACGCCGAGGGCGGAGTCGCCGGGCGCGGCGCGCGCTATGCCGAAAACCGCGACGTCATGGTGGCCGGCATGCGCAAGCTGGGCTTCGAGACCCTGCTGCGGGACGGCTGGCTGTCGCCGATCATCGTCACCTTCTTCAACCCGGCGCACCCGCGCTTCGACTTTCAGACCTTCTACGACCTGCTGAAGGCCAAGGGATTCATCATCTACCCCGGTAAGCTGACGGTGGTCGACAGCTTCCGCATCGGCTGCATCGGCCATCTGGACGCCGCGGTGATGCGCCGCCTGGTGGTCGCGGTCGAAGACGCCCTCACCGAGATGGGCGTCGACGACGCCACCCCGCCGGCCGCTGCCATGGACGAGCGCGCCAAGCTGGTCGCCTGAGAATACAAAGGACACGTCATGACCCAATCTTCTTCCGTTAGCGTCAACGGGCGCCGCTACGCCTTTCCCAAGGCGCCGGTCGTCGTCGTCTGCATCGACGGTTCCGAGCCCGATTACATGGAAGACGCCATGGCCGCCGGGCGCATGCCCTGGCTGAAGTCCGTGCTGCCGGGCGGCGCCGACCTGCGCGCCGACTGCGTGGTGCCCAGCTTCACCAACCCCAACAACCTGTCCATCGTCACCGGCCAGCCGCCCGCCGTGCACGGTATCTGCGGCAACTTCTTCTACGACCCCGCCAAGAACGCCGAGGTCATGATGAACGATCCGGCGTACCTGCGCGCGCCGACCCTCTTCGCCGCCTTTCAGGAGGCCGGCGCGACCATTGCGGTGGTGACGGCCAAGGACAAGCTGCGCCGCCTGTTGGGTCACGGCATGACCATGAAGGCCGGCGAGGCGGTCAGCTTCTCCGCCGAGAAGGCCGACGAGGCGACCGTCGCCGAGAACGGCATCGATGGCCTGCTGGAGATGGTCGGCAAACCGCTGCCCAGCGTCTATTCGGCCGACCTGTCGGAGTTCGTCTTCGCCGCCGGCGTGAAGCTGATGGAAGCCATGCGGCCCGATCTCATGTACCTTTCGACCACCGACTACATCCAGCATAAGCACGCGCCCGGGACCGAAGGCGCCAATGATTTCTACGCCATGATGGACAGCTACTTCGCCCAGTTGGACGCCGCCGGCGCCGTCATCGTGCTGACCGCCGACCACGGCATGAACGCCAAGCACACCGCCGACGGCGCGCCCAACGTGCTGTACCTGCAGAGTGAGCTCGACGTTTTCCTCGGCGCCGGCAAGGCGCGCACCATCCTGCCGATTACCGATCCCTACGTGGTGCATCACGGCGCGCTCGGCTCCTACGCCACGGTCTACCTGCCTAAGGACGCGGACGTCGCCGCTGTCGCCAGCTTCGTCGCCGGCCTGGGGGGCGTCGAGCGGGTGCTGACCCGCGAGGAAGCCGCCGAGGCCTTCGAGCTGCCGGCCGACCGCATCGGCGAACTGGTGGTGGTTACCGAGAAGACCCGCGCCGTCGGCACCCGCCCGGACAAGCACGACCTGTCGGGCCTGGAGGTGCCGCTGCGCTCCCACGGCGGCGTCAGCGAACAGCGCGTGCCGCTGGTGGTGAATCGCCCGGTCTCGGGCATCGAGGGGCGGCGCCTGCGCAACTTCGATGCCTTCGACATCGCCCTCAATCACGTAGCAGCCAGCCGGTCCGCGGCCGCCGAGTAAAGGAACCTTCCCAATGAGCATCGCTGAGAACTTTGCCGCGGCACCGCGTCACGAACCCATGCGCATCGCCGGCCGCAAGGTCGATGCCGAGGGCGTCATCGAAGTACGTTATCCCTACACCGACGAGGTGATCGGCACGGTGCCGGCGGGCAACGCTTCCCACGCGCGCCAGGCCTTCGAGATCGCCGCCGCCTACAAGCCCAAGCTGACCCGCTACGAGCGCCAGCAGATCCTGCTGAAGACCGCCGAGCTGCTGGTCGCCCGCAAGGACGAGATCTCCGACGTCATCACCCTGGAGCTGGGCATCTCCAAGGCCGACTCCTTCTACGAAGTCGGCCGCGCTTTCGACGTCTTCTCTCTGTCCGGGCAGATGTGCATCCAGGACGACGGCGAGATCTTCTCCTGCGACCTCACCCCGCACGGCAAGGCGCGCAAGATCTTCACCACCCGCGAACCGCTGACCGCGATTTCCGCCATCACGCCGTTCAACCACCCGCTCAACATGGTGGCCCACAAGATCGCGCCCGCCGTCGCCACCAACAATTGCATGGTGGTGAAGCCGACCGAACTGACGCCGCTGACCGCCCTCATCCTGGCCGACGTGCTCTACGAGGCCGGGCTGCCGCCGGAGATGCTCTCGGTGGTCACCGGCCTGCCGCAGGACATCGGCCTGGAGATGATCCAGAACCCCAACATCGAGCTGATCACCTTCACCGGCGGCGTACCGGTCGGCAAGATGATCGCCGACAAAGCCGGCTACAAGCGCACGGTGCTGGAGCTGGGCGGCAACGACCCGCTGATCATCCTGAACGACCTCAGCGACGACGACCTGGCCAAGGCCGCCGCCCTGGCCGTCGCCGGCGCCACCAAGAATTCCGGCCAGCGCTGCACCGCGGTCAAGCGCATCCTCTGCCAGGAGAGCGTCGCAGACCGCTTCGTGCCGCTGGTGCTGGAACTGGCCAAGAAGATCCGCTTCGGCGACCCCATGGCCAAGGACACCGACCTGGGCACCGTGGTGCACGCCCAGGCCGCCGAGATGTTCGAAAAGCGCGTCCACCTGGCCGCCGAGGACGGCGCCGAGATCCTCTACAACCCGGGCCGCCAGGGCGCCCTGCTGCCGCCCATCGTGGTCGACCGCGTGCCCCACGAGTCCGAACTGGTGATGGAAGAGACCTTCGGCCCCATCGTGCCCATCGTGCGCGTGCCCGATGACGACGAGGCCGTCATGCGGATCTCCAATTCGACCGCCTTCGGCCTCTCCTCCGGCGTCTGCACCAACGACTTCCGCCGCATGCAGGCCTACATCAGCGGCCTGAAGGTCGGCACGGTGAACATCTGGGAAGTGCCCGGCTACCGCATCGAGATGTCGCCCTTCGGCGGCATCAAGGACTCCGGCCTGGGTTACAAGGAAGGCGTCATCGAGGCGATGAAGAGCTACACCAACGTGAAGACCTTCTCGCTGCCCTGGGGGTAAAGTTGCAGCACGGCAAGCCTGTCACCCTTGTGCGAGCGATTTCGCCAGGAAGCCCAGGATGGTCCCAAGCATGACGCAGGCGGCAAGACATCCCGCCGAGACGAGCAGGCGTTTGCGCAAAACCAGTCCCTGGGCCGTCAGCTTGCCGGGCGAGAAGACAGCGTTGAAGGGATTGAGCCGGAACCAGCCGTGCAGGTTTTCCGACGCGCCATGATAGGGAAGCCGGACTGCGTACCAGACCAGGGCAACGGCGGCGACAAAACCGACCACAACACTCAGCATGAAGGCGATATTGGCCATCTAGGGACGGCTCCATTTCCAAATGCCGATAGAATAGCAGGCAGCCGCAGAAGCCGCCTGAAGCAAAACAACATAAGAAGCTAGGATCTCTGATTGTCTGAGTTCGCTGTCGCGCTGGTGCTGAGCGCGGCGCTGCTGCACGCCACCTGGAACGCCATCGTCAAGGGTACGCGGGCGCGCGCCCTGATCCTGGCCGCGGTGGCCGCCACCAACGGCACCGTGGGGCTGGGCCTGCTGCTGTGGGCGGAGACGCCGGCACCGGCCTCCTGGCCCTACATCGCCGCCTCCTCGATCATCCACTACGCCTACTATTATTTCCTCGCGCTGGCCTACAAGTGGGGCGACCTGTCGCGGGTCTACCCGATCTCGCGCGGCATTGCGCCGCTGCTGGTCTCCCTCGGCGCGCTGATCTTCGCCGGCGAGCAGCTCTCGGCGCTGGGCTGGGGCGGTGTCGCGCTGATTTCCGCCGGCATCTCGATCCTCGCCTTCTTCTCCAAGGGCCCCAGCATCCCCGACCCGCGCTCGACCCTGGCCGCCATCGCCACCGGCCTCATCATCGCCAGCTACAGCATTACCGACGGCATCGGCGTCCGGCTCTCCGGCAGTCCCTTCGGTTACATGGGCTGGCTGTTCGTCACCGAGTTCCTGGTCACCGCCTTCGTTTTCGCCCGCCTCAGGCCCAGGATGACCCCCGAGGCGCGCGCCACCCTGCGGGCCGGCTACTTCGGCGGCTTCTGCGCCGTGGCCGCCTACGGCCTGGTGATCTACGCCAATACCCTGGCGCCGCTGGGCATGGTTTCGGCCCTGCGCGAGTCGAGTGTGATCATCGCTGCTCTCTTCGGGGTTGTCATATTCCGCGAACGGCCCTGGATCAGCCGGATCGCCGCCGCCCTCACGGTCGGCGCAGGAGTCCTGGTATTGACGCTCACCCGCTAATTGGATGACGTATCAGTCAAATCTTCCAATACATAAAAAGAATAGATTTCCCCTATTCAAGTGTGGCGGGCACACTGCGCGCTTGGGACAGGCTGTGGCGGGGAGCCGCAGCGCCGGGAAACGCATGAACGTAACAATAATCCGGTAAATCCGGGCCTTCAGCTAGCAAACAGGGAGTTCACCACACCATGAAATTTCATAGCATCTGTCTGACCGCGATCGCGGCCAGCCTGCTGGTCGCCACGGCGGCAAAGGCGGAAACCGAGTTGACGGTCTATACCGCCGTCGAGGCGGAAGATCTGAAGCGCTACGCGGAGACCTTCAACGCCGACCATCCGGACATCAAAATCAACTGGGTCCGCGATTCCACCGGCATCATCACCGCCAAGCTGCTGGCCGAAAAGAACAACCCGCAGGCCGACGTGGTCTGGGGCCTGGCGGCGACCTCGCTGCTGCTGCTGAAGACCGAAGGCATGCTGGAGGCCTACGCGCCGGCCGGCGTCGAGAAGCTGGACAAGAAGTTCGTCGACAAGAGCACCCCGCCGGCCTGGGTCGGCATGGATGCCTGGGTCGCCTCGGTCTGCTTCAACACCGTCGAGGCCGGCAAGCTGGGCCTGCCCGCGCCGACCTCCTGGAAGGACCTGACCAAGCCGGTCTACGCCGGCCACGTCATCATGCCGAACCCGAACTCCTCGGGCACCGGCTTCCTGGACGTGTCTTCGTGGCTGCAGATATTCGGCGAGGAAGACGGCTGGGCCTTCATGGACTCGCTGCACCAGAACATCGCGCGCTACACCCATTCCGGCTCCAAGCCCTGCAAGATGGCCGCCGCCGGTGAGATCCCCATCGGCGTCTCCTTCGCCTTCCGCGGCGCCAAGTCCAAGGCCGAGGGCGCGCCGATCGACATCATCGTCCCCTCCGAAGGCGTGGGCTGGGACATGGAGGCGACCGCCATCGTCGCCGGCACCGCCAAGCTGGAGGCCGCCAAGACCCTGGTCGACTGGACGATCACCAAGAAGGCCAACGAGATGTACAACACCGGCTACGCCGTGGTCGCCATGCCGGGCGTCGCCAAGCCGGTGGAGTTCTTCCCGGACAACCTGGTCGACAAGATGATCGACAACGACTTCGAATTCGCCGCCAACAATCGCAAGGCGATCCTCGAGGAATGGCAGAAGCGCTACGACTCCAAGTCCGAGCCGAAGAGCTGAACCCATCCTGACCGTCATCGAAAGGGCGCCGCGCAAGCGGCGCCCACATTAGCTACGGCACAACCAACCGCCAACAGAGCCGTGGCACCAGCCCCAT
>ERZ1740062.11-NODE-11-length-160055-cov-15.416644_pt1 | contig 160055 bp, 119 predicted proteins | sample MGYA00581741_ERZ1740062 | MGnify/ENA primary metagenome ERZ1740062 (study PRJEB43018, sample SAMN04849747) | marine metagenome | isolation source: floating plastic debris | place: Pacific Ocean | collected 2008-09-01 | study: EMG produced TPA metagenomics...
GCGTTTGCGTAGCATAACGTAGTTAACGCAAGGACTCTGCGATTACGTCGCTATCGCTCGTAATGACGAGATTATGTAGGTTTTGCGTAAGTCCTGTCAAATATGAAAAAATTTGTTTAATAACCAAAAATCTTGTAGAGACATTATATGTAATGTCTCTAAAAAGAAATTTATGCTTCGATTATCAGTTTCCCTGAATTTAAGCTACTTCTCGAAGTTGCGGCTTTTCGCTAGCTTCATTGAAAGATAGAGTTAACTGTTCTGTCTGTGGTGCATGAGCAACTTCTAATACTTGAACATCAATATTAATACTCACCAAATAATTACCGGTATCTGCACCAACAGCTTCAGCTACCAACTTGGCTATTTCTGGACGTTTGGCTGTCAAAACATCCCGTAAAATACATCTATCCCACTCATGTTTAGCAGTAGGGTTGAGACTAAGAATATAATGTTTAACCATTGTCATAAATAAACTATAAATTATTTACTTTGTATTTTTTCGATATCTGTCGATAGAAGAGTTGTCTTAAATAACTATCATCGGTCAACCTGTGAGCGTAAACGAGAATTTCACCAGCAGAACCTCATTTCATGGGCTTTTAGCTTAGATACTAATTATATGTATTGAATTAAAACAGGCTGTAGTTGATTAATTCCCATTGTAGTACCCTTGAACTACTTTGTCGAGTTCTACTTGTCTAACTTACTTGGTGGAAGATTAGAATTTAAATAGTTTGACATATGAAAATATATGAAATTCTTATTAAGCAGGCTAATGTAATTTCCTAATCCCTTATTCTTCAATGATTTGTAGAGAAATTTAATTATACATTTGGTGAGAAATATCAAGCTTTTGCAAAGAAAGTTCTTGAAAAATAAATTTAAGCGCTTTTCACATTGTCACTCATGCAATAATCTAATTGAGGACGTGATTTTCACGCAACCCGATTTAGAACAGAAGAGGAAAACTTAATGACTGCAACTGTCGCCCAATTAAAGCACGAGGTTAAAGACCTCGGCCTAGCTCCTTTGGGAAAACAGCGTATCGAATGGGCTGGACGAGAAATGCCAGTTCTCAAGCAAATCCGCGATCGCTTTGAGAAAGAGAAGCCTTTTAAAGGTGTTCGTTTAGTAGCTTGCTGCCACGTTACAACAGAAACAGCGCATTTAGCGATCGCTTTGAAAGCGGGTGGTGCTGATGCAATTTTGATTGCTAGTAACCCCTTATCTACTCAAGATGACACCGCTGCTGCTTTGGTGGCTGAATACGGTATTCCAGTATTCGCGATTAAAGGTGAAGATAACGATACCTATCACCGTCACGTACAAATTGCTTTAGATCATCGTCCAAATATTATTATTGATGATGGTTCTGATGTAGTTGCAACTCTTATTCAAGAGCGTCAAGAACAACTATCTGACTTAATTGGAACAACTGAAGAAACCACCACAGGTATCGTTCGTTTGCGTGCGATGCTCAAGGACGGAGTTCTTACTTTCCCTGCAATGAACGTCAACGATGCTGACACCAAGCATTTCTTTGATAATCGCTATGGTACAGGTCAGTCCACAATGGACGGTATCATTCGTGCAACCAATGTTTTACTAGCAGGTAAAACAGTAGTTGTAGCTGGTTACGGCTGGTGTGGTAAAGGTACAGCAATGCGTGCTCATGGATTGGGAGCAAACGTAATTGTTACCGAGATTGACCCCGTTAAAGCAATTGAAGCAGTTATGGATGGTTTCCGCGTCATGCCTATGGCTGAAGCTGCTCCACAAGGTGACTTGTTTGTAACTGTTACTGGTAATAAGCACGTAATTCGTCCTGAGCATTTCGATGTGATGAAAGATGGTGCGATTGTTTGTAACTCTGGTCACTTTGATATCGAGATTGACCTGAAGTCTTTGGGTGCAAAAGCTCAAGAAGTAAAAGAGGTTCGTCCTTTCACCCAACAATATCGTTTACCTAACGGTAAATCAATAGTAGTTTTAGGTGAAGGTCGTCTAATTAATTTGGCTGCTGCTGAGGGACATCCTAGCGCGGTAATGGATATGAGTTTTGCTAACCAAGCTCTAGGTTGTGAATATCTAGTTAAGAATAAAGGTAAGTTAGAACCAGGTTTATATTCTATTCCTACAGAAGTAGACCAAGAAATCGCTGCATTGAAATTAAAAGCAATGGGAATCAAACTTGATACTTTAACTCAAGATCAGATTGATTACACTAATTCCTGGACTGCTGGAACCTAGTTCTGTAACAAATAGGTTATGGAGAATAGTTTTTGAGAATATTCTTGAAAATAATTTTAGAGAGTAACTTAGTGAATTTACTTTTTAGCAAGTAAATATCTTAAATATTTTTCAGTTTTTAAAGATAGGTAAGTATTGCTTACCTATCTTTTCTTTGTTTATCTAATCTTTATTTATTCAACAAAATAGAATCTAAAACTAAACAGTAATAAACTGATATTATCCCTGATTTATTCTCAAAAATGGTGAATAAAATGATACAGGCTTTTTTAAAGTTTATTCATATTATTAAAAAAAATAAATAAGTAGGTTGGCGGAAATAAATCGAACTATGTAACAGAATGTAAATTACGCTCGAATAGCTGATTTATATGAAATCCAAGCTTATTTACAAAACTAAACTTGGTTATATTTTTTGTGTCAATTGGTTTAAAAATCTATTCAAATCAAGCTTTTAAACAAAAAATACTTAAATCAATTATTACTAGTAATAACTAGATATAAAAAAGTAAAAATTACTACATACCCAAGGAACTTTTGATGAAAAAAATTTATGATGACAGTGACAGTAATAATATTTTTGGAAGTTTTTACAACGAACAGATATTTATTAGTGGTGGTGGGGACTTTATCGACGCTGGTACTGGTGATGACGATATTTTCGGTAGTTCCGATGGTGAGGTAATTTACGCAGGAGATGGGAACGATAATATCTTTGCTAATGGTGGTGGGGACTTTATCGACGCAGGTGCTGGTGATGACGATATTTTCGGTAGTTCCGATGGTGAGGTAATTTACGCAGGAGATGGGAACGATAATATCTTTGCTAATGGTGGTGGGGACTTTATCGACGCAGGTGCTGGTGATGACTATATCTGGTTAGGAACAAACACTTCTACTGTTTTCTTAGAAACTGGTACTGGTTATGACACTATTGATAATTTCCAGTTAGGTGCAACAAAGTTACAACTAGGTAGTTTAGACAATATCAGCTTGACTGATAACAATAATGGAGTAGAAATATTCCAGGAGGGAGACTTACTGGCATTTATCTCATGGCAATCCGTGAGTAGTTTTAGTAGCAATTTTAACAATATTTTTATCTCTTAGGTCTTAGATTATTTGTAACTAATGTTTTTAAAATTAATTTGATTTTGTATCAAAAATAGTATTGTGAAAATGCCGACTGATGTCGGTATTTTCTTTGAAGAGATAATTTTAAAATTCCTATCATACCTATATTAAATGAGTATTAGGCTATATAGAGATATTATTTTAATCACATAAAAACAGTTCTCAGACTTTTTTAAATTTTCACTTTTATCACCTGCTAATTTCAGAAATATACTTTAGAACAAGTGTATATAAAATTATCGTAATTTTTCTAATTTTTGCTTTTCTCTGGTGCCGGATACTACAATAATTTACTGTAGAAATAGAGACAACCTTTTACTATAGGTTTAATCTGAAGGTATCTGTCTTACTACATATATTTTTATTTAACTTTTTATGAAGTATAGAAACAAATTAAACCAACTGCTTGACAAAAATCTGATCATTAATCTTGCAGTATCAAGATTAGGGTTAAATAATTACATTAAAACCGACTCAGATAAAAGTTTTAATCAAGACTCCAATTTAGATAAGTCTTCCTCCTGCATGTCCTCAAATACATCCTTCACTCAAGGGTTAGAGTTTGAGACTTTAAGCGATGACACCACGCTATCCTCTAGGACTCATAGCTTATCGAATACTGAAGAAAGCACCGTACAAGTAATTATCTTTCATTTAGAAAATGCTGTATTGAGTATCAAAGCATCAGAAAGTAGCGCTACATCTTCTCAGAAGAAGAGATATTTAGCTCAAACAATTTTTCACCTACATGAAGCTAACAATAATTTGTCTAATCTAGGAAAATGTGACCTGCAAAGCGATATTAACCAGATTATCCAAAGTATCCATACTCCTGATAATGTAGAAAAAATCTACCAGAAAAAACATGATGGTTCATTCTCAAATTATCTAGAAGAAATAAATCGGATTTTAATTGCCATTGATAGCTCTATAGATAGTTTTGATGAAACTTTCGACAAGACTGTAGTAACGAATATAAGTTATGACAACTTCCTCTCCAGACAGTCTTATTTTAGTGCGAAGGAAGTTTCTTTTTAAGACAAGACTTGCGCAATAAGCTCCCAGGTCAGGGATTTCCAGAAAATAAATATACGGTAGATTATTTATTTTTTCCCTTCCCCCTGCTTTGGGAGTAGTTAGCGGGAGCTATATATACCGTAAACCCAAAAATGACATTGTTGCAGACTAAATAATTTTGGTATCCCAATTAATATTTATGTCCCCCACAATACCCGCTAATAAAGTGGGGGTTTGGTTTGGATAAACTCTAATTTTGAGAAAAAATAGGGTGAGAAAATGAATCTATCCCATTCTTATTTAATATTTTTCTACCAACTGACTCTGCAACAGGTCTCAAAACATTTACTAATTCTCTCATCTGTATAAGGGATAGTGTTTGACGAGCATCAGAAACGGATTTTTTCGGTTCTGGATGACATTCAATAATCAATCCATCTGCACCACAAGCAACAGCAGCTTTTGCTAAAGGAAGGACTAATTCTGATTTGCCTACTGCATGGGAAGGATCTACAATCACAGGTAGGTGAGTAATTTGTTTAAGAGCAGCTACGGCAGCTAAATCTAAAACATTGCGAGTATAGTTATCAAAACTACGGATACCCCGTTCACATAAAACCACATTCTGGTTTCCGTTACTGAGAATATATTCAGCAGCCATCACAAATTCTTCGATTGTTGAGGCTAGACCACGTTTGAGGAGGATAGGTTTCTCAGTTCTACCTAATGCTTTAAGCAAATCAAAATTTTGCATATTTCGACTACCTACTTGCAGCATATCTACATACTCAGACATTACTCCAATCTGGTCAATAGCCATCACTTCCGTAACAATAGGAATGTTGTATTGCGATTTTAATTTGGCAAAAATTTCTAATCCAGCTTCCCCTAATCCTTGAAAAGCGTATGGAGAAGTACGGGGTTTGTAGACACCACCCCTGAAAGCATGAATACAATCTGGAGATAACTCTTGAGCGATCGCGTTCATTTGTTCGTAATTTTCTACAGCACAAGGTCCTCCGATAATTGGTAATTCGTTACCACCAAAAACAACTTGTTGACCAATTTGGACTTTGGTTTGCTCTTGAGGATAGGATTTAGTTGCTAATTTAGCGTTTTTCATTTACTGATTCTCCAATGGATATGTTTGAGTGCGTTTAAGAAGTAAGTTATGTCTGAGAAGTGTTGACTACCGTGGTTTGGATATTTAGGTAAGCAATAAAAAACCCGGAACTTATAAAGTTCCGGGTAAAAGCCTTTAGTCAACACGACACTATCTACCCAGAACTAGTTCTGAGCCAAAAGTAAAAACCGTAAAATAGTTGGGTTAGATGAGTCATGGAAGTAAGAATTTACTCAAAATACAATTTAATGAAAATAAAGCTTTGATTTTTTGATTCTTTTGAGGACGGGCATTACTCAAATCACAGTTTAAAAAAATTTAGTGGTAAGAGCAATAATTTGACAAATACAAATATCTAAATATAAGTCTAAAACTAGCAGAGGCTAATAAAAACGTCAAGAACCCGGATAATTTTTCACTGACACCCCTAAAATTTATATATTGTATCTATAAGTACAAATAGTCAAAAAATAATATAAAGTAATAGACATTACTTTTATCTAAGTTATTAATTTAGTCCTTGATAAAGAGAAATTTGTCTATTTTACTTATTGAGAACAATTTAGGCGATTACTTACGGCAGGGCGAAAGCACATCGCTTAAAGCCTAAGAAAGTAAGCTAAAAGTTAATAAAGAGAAGTATTATTAATATCTAATTTTACGAGTTACACATAAATATTATCAACAATTTAGAAATCTATAAATTAACCTAAAAATTGAGTGTAAAAATCCTATTTTGCCTATTATTGTGACTTTTCTTACAGTAATTTATAAAAATGTCGTAGATATTGTCAATCTTAGTAATGATAATTTATAAGTTGTTAACTCAAAAGTGAGAACTTAACTTAAATGGATTTTTCCAATTATCATTTATGAGTTGAGCTTCATTTCGAAGATGGATTATTAGTTGGGAGTAAACTTTTACTATGCCTAAATCAAAGTCAGTTAACTCACCACTCAACTATCAAGAGTCTTATCCTTGCCCATTGTGTAGAGTAGGTGAAATATCTCATATGCCATTGATGGAGGCAATGTCATGTGATTTTTGCCAGCAAATCTTTACAGTTAACTTAGATAAGCAGCAATTGATTATGCCATCCAGACAACCACCTTTAACATGGCGTTGGAGTGGATCAAGTTGGAAACAAGCTCATTTAGAAGGTGTTGAACTAGGTTGGGGTTATGTGGTAGCTGCAATACTATTTATTGCTTTTCCTAGCACATTGATGGGAGTTATTGCCTACTGTTTTCCCCCAAAACCTAATTTTCCTATCAGTTGGGTGCCATATCTTTGGACTGTTTTGACGTTTCTATCTCATTTGTCAATTATTATTTGGCTATTAATAGAAATTTATCAAATTCCTATTAACTCCTATATCAGAGCATTTAGGCAACGAATTTTAAATTAAGCTACATTAAAATATTTTAAGCAAATAATAAAAAATATGAAGGGATGCAAAATGAAAATATCAACTAACTATTATTAATACAATGAATAATCAAGAATTAATAATGTGCAATTAACTATCTGAAATTAATTATCAGTCAGTTAAATTTAACTGTCTAAATATTGGCTTAATAAAATCTAATTAAAAAGTAAGGTTTTCGCAAAAATTATGATTGAATAGTCTAATAAGATTTTAATTAAAAAGATTCATAATTCAATTTTAATTTAGCTAATACTTAAAATAAATAATGTATCCAAAAATACAATTAACTGTAACTAGAATCAAAAATAATCTTGACTTTTATCAGAAATTGTCTAAAAGTAAAAAGATTTGAAAATTATATCAGTTAATGTATACAAGCCAATACAGATAAGCTAATAAGAAAGTAGCATCACTCATAATCAAAAGTAATTTGTAAGCGTAAATCGGGTGGAGACAGATGGAGCGGTACTATAGGGTTTTAGAATTAGAGCCTGGAGCAACACTTGAGGAGGTTAACCAGGCTTACAAAGATTTAGCTTTTGTTTGGCATCCAGACCGCATCCCGAAGGATAATCATCGCTTGCAGCAAAAAGCACATAAGAAGCTACGTGAAATAAATGAAGCGCGAGAAGTATTGCGATCGCAAAACGATCAACCCCAAAAAAGTAAGTTTTCTAGGGATACAACACAATCATATCAGTCGTCTAGAAATCAGTCCGTAAACCATCAACCACCAAAATACCAGCAATCGAGAACTCAGACTTCCAACACATCAGCACCAAAAAATCCATCCTACAAAAAATATTCACCCTCTTCTTATTACAGACAACCAGCTCGAAAACCAGTTCCTAAGAGTCCTTATCCACCAAAACCAGATAAAGATTTGAGTGGTAAGGACTTTAGTGAAGCGAAGTTAAGTAATAAGGATTTATCTGGACGAAACTTAAGTTACGCGAACTTGAGCAAAGCTGACCTGAGTGATACTTTTATGCACAAAGTTATTCTCAGGGGGGCAAATTTATCGGAAGCAAATTTATTTAGAGCAAATTTATTATTAGCAGACCTCAGAGAAGCTGATTTGTCTGCTGCTAATTTAATTGGTGCGGATTTGAGTGGAGCGGATCTACGGGGTGCAAATCTTACAGGTGCAAGAGTTCGTTCTGGCGATCGCCTACTTGTGAAGTTGATTGGTGCGAACCTCGCAGGTGCTATCATGCCTGATGGGTCTGTTCATGATTGATATCAAATTCGTTAGTACATAAATGATGGAGGTTTCCAAACTACCGGATAATCCCTATGATTTTTATGTCTAACTTTTAATAGCAAGTCCTGCTCATGAATCTGGCAATCATTGGTTGTGGTTATGTTGGTCGTGCAGTAGCCCAATATTGGCATCACAAAGTAGTTTTTATTGTTTCTGTGACTACTACGACAGCAGAGAAAGTTCCTCTTCTGCAAACTGTGTCACAAAAGGTTACAGTTTTAAATACTGAAGATACACAGGCATTAAAGTCATTTTTACAAAATCAAGATGTAGTCCTTGTAAGTGTGGCGAGGAAAGGTAAGAGTAGTTATGAGGATACATATTTAGGTACTGCTTGCAATCTAGTTTCTGTAATTACGGAAACTAGTGTGAGACAAGTTATATATACTTCTACTTGTTCGGTGTATGGCAATTTGAATGGAGCATTGGTAACTGAAGAAACTCCAGTGAATGCAGTTAGTGACGCAGAAAAAGTTTTAAAACGAACTGAGGAGACATGGCTTGGTGCCAGTAGCGATAAACTAAGAGTATGTATTCTTAGATTAGGGGGAATTTATGGAAATGGAAGAGAACTTGTAAAAATATATTCCCGTCTTGCTGGTAAAACTCGTCCTGGAGACGGTAGCAGACCTATAAATTGGATTCATCTTGAGGATATTGTGGGAGCAATAGAATTTGTTCGCGAGCATCAACTTAGGGGTATATATAATTTAGTTGATGATTCTCAATTTACCAATAAAGAATTGATTCAAAATGTCTGTGAAAAATATAATTTAGACCCAGTGAGTTGGGACCCCTCTGTTCAAAGCGATCGCTCTAGCGTCAAACTTTCTAACCAAAAAATTAAGAATGCTGGTTATAAGTTAATTCATCCGCAAATTATTTTTTGAATGAGTGTAACTAAATGACTGCAAAATATACAGCATCCTCGACCTTATTTTATCAGTGGCATCAGTATCGTTGTGCTTATAATGTTTCTCAAATAGATCATTCTCCGTTGGAAGAACCAAGTTTATTTTTGATTCATCCGATTGGTGTAGGGTTATCAAGAGTGTTTTGGCAAAGGTTTTCTCAAGAATGGTATCAACAAGGAAACACAAATACTATTTATAATCCCGACTTACTTGGGTGTGGTGAAAGCGATAAACCCCGGATTGCTTATAATCCGGAAGATTGGGCAGAACAGTTACGGTATTTTTTACAAAATGTGGTAAAGAAACCGGTAATTGTGATAGTCCAGGGAGCTTTATTTCCGGTTGCAATTGAATTAGTCAAAATAGAACCAAATTTAATTGCAGGTGCAATCCTTGCAGGACCACCTGCTTGGAAAATTATGACTAACGATATACCCGAAAGTAGGAAAAAGGTAATTTGGAATATCTTGGATTCTCCCGTGGGAAATTTATTTTATCGTTATGCACGAAGGGAACAGTTTCTGGAAAATTTTTCTACCTTACAGTTATTTGGTTCTAGTGAGAATGTAGATAAAGAATGGTTACAAACTCTAGAAGCAGGTGCAGCAGATATGTCCACCCGTCACGGAGTCTTTTCCTTTCTTGCCGGTTTTTGGCGTAAAGATTATGCTCAGGATATTGCAGCTATTGATAAACCCGTACTGGTGGTATTTGGTGAAGCTGCATCGAGTATTAATAAAATGGGTGAAGCAGAAACTCCAGACCAACGGGTACAAAAATACGCTGAAGTTTTACCCCAAGGACGTAGTATCAAAATTCCTGGGAGAAACGTTTTACCATATGAATCGACCACAGAATTTGTAGGAGCGATCGCACCTTTTGTTAAGGAGTTATCTATGACTAACACTTGAAAAAGTAATTAATCAAGCTCATAACTGTGATGGGTCTATTCCCAACTCTCGTAATTTCGCAGCTAAGGGTTCAGTTCTTGCGCGTTCCTGCTCTGCTCTTGTATGCCCCTGTATAGCGCGTTCTGCTGGTATGATTACAAATCTCCATTTGTATGATCCCAGGGCAGCCATAAGCCTTGTACATTGTGATAATAGCCCTGCCAAATTCCTCAATTTAAATGAATTTCATTCAAATTTTGAATTGGTATAACTTAAAAAAAGTTATCTAACAACCTTTGTTCCAGTATTTTGTTCCAGTATTTTGCTCCAGTATTTTGCTCCAGTATTTTGCTCCAGTATATTTCTTCGAGTTTAAAACAAAGCCTTATTTGATTGTGTTGTAAATTTTATTGTGCTGTAGTTGCTGCGGTTGAATTTTCCTTGTTAGGTAAAAGATAAATACCACCCGAAATTAATGTCAGAGCTACAGAGACCCAAAACATAGATATAGAAGCAATTTGCCATTGCGGTGATAAAGGTGCAATTAAAAGAGCGATCGCAATAATTTGGGTCACAGTTTTGAGCTTTCCCCAAATATTTGCACCAGAAATCTTTGGTTGATTTACCCTCCAACCAGCGATCGCTAATTCTCGTGCCAAAATTAGGAATACACCCCACCCTGGAATTTCTCCTAATTCAATTAATGCTAATAAAGGTGCGAGTACCAGTAATTTATCAACTAAAGGGTCAAGAAATTTCCCCATTTCGCTGACTTGATTGAGTTTTCGTGCTAAGTAACCATCCAACCAATCAGTACCAGCAGCAACCAGAAAAATCCCCAAACATATCCATCTAGTTTTATCTGTCGGCTCGTGTAAAGTATACAAAATAAAGGGTATACCCAAAAGACGAGAAAAAGTAATCCAATTCGGTATAGTCATGTTAGCCTCCTTCGGAGGAATTCAAAATTCAAAATTCAAAATTCAAAATTCAAAATTATTACCCCATCGATAAATCGAGGGATTTGAATGTTTTTTCTTTTTTCCACGGATATAGTTTACTTCCCTAAAGAGGTATCCGGGGACTTGCATCCATTTTATTTTTTGGTCAGTTATTTACAGGATTTAGCGCAAAGCCCACTATTTATCAACCATCATCCATTATCTATCATCTAATTATGGGAGGATTTGTTTTTGAGGTTATAGACAAAATACGATGACACAAAATACAGAATCCCAATTCCGTACTGAAAAAGATTCAATGGGCGATCGCCAAATACCTAGTAGTGCTTACTATGGTATCCAAACTTTGCGAGCTACGGAAAATTTTCCCATAAGCGGAATTAAGCCTTTAGATACTTACGTAGATGCTTGTATTCTGATAAAAAAGGCTACTGCTTTAACTAACGGAGAATTAGGATGTATTCCCATAGAATTTCAAAAAGCAATTGTCAAAGCTGCCGATGAAGTACTTAGCGGCAAACTCCGCGACCAATTTATTGTAGATATTTATCAAGCAGGTGCTGGAACTTCTCACCACATGAATGTCAATGAAGTCCTAGCAAATCGAGCCTTAGAAATTTTAGGAGATATTAAAGGTAATTATCAACACTTGAGTCCCAATGACCACGTCAATTACGGTCAGTCTACCAATGATGTAATTCCCACAGCAATTAGAATAGGTGGCTTGCTAGCCTTATCAAGAACACTATATCCAGCCTTAGAAAAAGCTATCAAGACTCTCAATTATAAAGCTCTGGAGTTTCAAAATATCATTAAATCCGGCAGGACTCATATGCAGGACGCAGTCCCCGTTAGATTAGGAGAAAATTTTCGAGCTTGGGCACAAATTCTAGTAGAGCATCAGAATCGCATATACACAGCATCAGAAGATTTAATGAATCTGGGTTTAGGAGGTAGTGCAACAGGTACGGGGTTAAACACCCATCCTCAATATCGCTCCCGCGTGGTAAAAATTCTTTCAGAGCTAATTGAAGCTCCATTAAAACCTGCAACTCATCTCATGGCTGCAATGCAAAGTATGGCACCATTCGTTAATTTATCCGGTGCCCTGCGTAATCTAGCGCAGGATTTAGTCAAAGTTTCCCATGACCTCAGACTAATGGATTCTGGTCCTGCAACCGGTTTCAAGGAAATTCAACTACCACCCGTACAGCCTGGTTCTTCTATTATGCCGGGTAAATACAACCCAGTAATGGCGGAAATGACATCAATGGTTTGTTTCCAAGTGATGGGTTATGATAGCGCGATCGCTTTAGCTGCCCAAGCAGGTCAATTAGAACTGAATGTGATGATGCCTTTAATTGCCTACAATTTGATTCACAGCATTGAGATATTAGGTAATACCATTACAGCATTAAGCGATCGCGCTTTGACAGAGATTACTGCAAACAAACAACGTTGTTTAAAATATGCAGAAGGTAGTTTAGCTTTAGTTACAGCTTTGAACACCCGTATAGGTTATCTGAATGCAGCTTCAGTCGCAAAAGAATCTTTAGAAACCGGTAAGTCTTTAAGACAAATTGTTTTAGAAAGGGAATTGATTGATGAGGCTGAGCTTGCTGAAATACTAGATTTGGAGAAACTTAGCACTATTAAACCTTTAAGCACTTCTATTGAATAATGTTGATTGAATGTGCAACAACTTTAAACTACAACGACTTTCAAACTACAACGACTTTGAAAATTGCACATTCATTTCTTTTTATCTAAACTTTATTCCCGAACTTCACATATCCAAAATTAAACTTAATATCAGACTTTATTTATCCACCTTTAGTTCCAGAGAATTATTTTCCTATAAGTATCTGATAAAAGCCCTTGATATGACGTTTTTTCAGTATTGTGGCACCATTATAAAGCACTATTTTTTTAGAACCTATAAAAACTTGCAAAATAAATATGTCTGCAAAACATCAGGAATCAAACAATAACTTAAGTCAGCCCCAAAATTTAGGAAAGCGGTACCCCAATGATCGCCATAGCAAAGCTATCGCCAAAGTCCTGGGAAATTTTGTGATCAAGATTGGTTTTCTTTCCCTAGGGTTAGGACTCATTGTATCTTGTCAAACCGAATCTTCTCAAAAAGCTTCTGATGCATCAAAGCAAAATTCTGCTGCAACTCCGGAAGTTACTATTGGGTCTCAAGAAACAGCTATTATTCCACCATCTACAACTGAATCTATCAAACCTAATCGGGAAAGTAGTTCCAGTTCTGCCAAAAAACAACCGGAAGTTGCAGTTCCGGTGGTTCCTCCCCTACCCCCAAGGTCTCAAAACAATGCTTCTAATCCCAACTCCCAAGACAGAAATTTTTCTGGTCAAAATACAGAGAATCTTCCAGTAAATCCTCAACCTAGTAACGAATTTCCTCTTCCTGCTCCTACATCAGAGGAATCAGTTCCCAAACAAGCAAATAATAAATTTAATAAGTATGCTGAATATGGGAGAAAACCACGAGGACAAAATACCTATCAGAATAAGCAACTAGGCTTTAGCTTCAAATATCCCAAGGGTTATATTGTTGGCAAAAGTCAAGCAAATTTTGGTGCAAAACCTGGGGTCTCTAAGCAGAAATTAGATGTGTGGACTGACGAAGATTATCAAGCAATTAAAGCAGGAAAATTCCGAGGTACGGAATTACCAGCAAGTGTCAGTATTTCTGTAGAAAAGAATCCTAAAGGTCTGGATGCACAACAATGGTTACAAGAAAATGCCGATGAATTTGGTTCAACAGCCAATCAGACTACTCGTCTAGTTGCCGGTCAAAAAGCAATGGCTTTTAACACAGCAGATTTATATGAATCGGAAAATGTCGTATTACCAACTAAAGATAATTCTAATATTATCATCATTAGTCTTGCCCAAAATAGAAATAATTTAGACAAAGAATATAAGCAAGCCTTTGAAAAAGTTATTTCCAGCTTTAATTTACGGAATTAGTGACTGTAGTTATGGTTGTACTAAATAGCTGTATTAATAAATTTTTATGCTATATGGTCAATCAAAAACTGATTTTCCTGAGCTAAGAATAGAATGATAATAAGGGTTTCGACTAATTTTAGGATTTGGGTAAATTTAAACCCAGCACTCAAGGTTAGCAAGAGGAATCAATAGGGTTTTTGATTTTTTACTCACACACATTTACCTAATCCCTATGTTCCAGCTTAAAAACTGTACCTATCCTTAAAAACACTTTTACGAATAAAATTAGGATTAAAATATGCAAACCCAACCGCCATCTGTAAGTTTAGTCAAGGCAAATTCCTACGAACGGCAGATATTACGAGAGTCATTAAATTCATTGCTAGAACCTTTAGGTGGCATGAAGACATTCGTAAAACCTGGACAAACTGTCTTGCTTAAACCCAATTTACTTACAGCTTCTCGTCCCGGTAAAGAGTGTACAACTCGTCGAGAAGTAGTACATGAAGTTGCAAAGATGGTTATAGAAGTTGGTGGAAAGCCTTTTATTGGAGATAGTCCGGCTTTTGGTAGTGCTAGAGGAGTAGCGATCGCAAATGGCTATCAGACAATTTTAGATGAATTAGAATTACCGATAGTTGATTTCCACGGTCAACGTTATCAAGTAGTAAATGAGAAATTTAATCATTTATTACTTTCCAAAGAAGCGATGAATGCAGATGTAGTAATCAACCTACCAAAGGTTAAATCTCACGTCCAGTTAGTGTTAACTTTGGGAGTAAAAAACTTATTTGGTTGCGTTCCAGGAAAGATGAAAGCCTGGTGGCACATGGAAGCGGGGAAAGATAGCAAGCGTTTTGGGGATATGTTGGTAGAAACTGCTCAAGCTATCAATCCGGATTTAACTATTTTAGACGGAATTATAGGTCATCAAGGAAATGGTCCTAGCGGTGGAGAACCACGTGATTTAGGAGTTTTAGCAGCTTCTGCTAATGTGTATGCCTTGGATCGAGCAATGATAGAAATTTTGAATGTTCCTCCCATGCAAGTTCCTACAGTTGCAGCATCTATACGAGGAAACCTTTGTCCACCTTTAGATACTATTTTTTTCCCGGGATTACATCCTAATATATTGAAAATAGAAGATTGGCAATTACCTGATAATTTTGTACCTATTGATTTTGGTATGCCCAGAGTAGTTAAATCAACATTTAAACACCTTTATATTAGATTTATTAAAGAACCTATAAAAGCCTATGGGCAACGTTAGTCTGTGCTAATTAATTATTTTTTTGTAAGTGCAAACTTTGTTACAACAAAATACAAACTAGCAAAGTAATCTGTAAATACCCTCCGATTACTTAACTAGACCGCCCTAATTTTAGTGGCGGTTTTTTCGTCACTATTACCATTTATTTAAGTACTAATATTTTAAATGATTGTTCTTGAAAAGAACTTATATATATAACTTATATATTTATAGTTATCATTACAACAATATCTTTTCTCCCATCACAAAGAATCTCTGCCTAACTTCAATAATTCGCTGTTGACGAATTATATATTCAATCATTTAGATTTAATATATATTATTATCTAAAATTTAAATTTATGTTTGGGTGTTATTACGGGCATCTAGAGACTTATCAGACTCTCAGGGCGTACTTCATCTGTAGACATTATGCATTGAAAATTATATATACCTGTAATTTTATTTGATCTATTTTTTATCAAGTATAATTACTAAGATAAGTTTATAAAAAACAAAGATATTTAAGTAGTTGTGCGGTTGATATATCCGGTATAAAATATTTTTTAAAAATCTTAAAGCCAAGCATTAGTAGGCTTTTTTAGAAAAAACGCCATAAATATTGCTTGAGAATCATTTCGGTATTACTATAAGATAGTATAGTGTTGAGTAATTTTTAATGCTATTTTTTCCACCAGTGCTGAACTAGATAATTACATTGTCTATCGTTGAATATTGGCAAATTGGCAACATAGATCCATGGGAATAGTTTTATTATTATTTGGTATCAACAAATAAAAGTACAAATTAGACTTTATTAAGTAAGTTAAAATGCCATAAAAAATTAGTAATTACCTTACCTTTTCATCTGAAAAAGTGGCTAAAATAAGAACAGGACTCTCGGTAAGATAGTCAATTTAAAATAGACCAGACAAACTTAAACTTTTTATGGACTCAAATAGTCAGTCTCCTAATTCTGCCGACCCACATTCTCATCGAATGGTAGACATTCTAGGAGCTGCGATCGCTCTTTTAACCTTGACCCTACCGTTATTTGTTATCGGCAGTTATTCTTCAGCACCAATTGAGAATCGACCACCTCTTACCTATAACGCTAGGAATAAGTAACAATGTATTAAAAATATATGAAAAATTGACCAAGCTTTGATAAGTATTGATTGAAAAAATATTTTAATCAAAGACAATATCTGTCTGTGATTAAAACTAGTTAAAAATTTTGAAACAATTGTGAAATTCAAGTTGCATAAGCTTTCAGCAACAAAAACTGTATTGAGTCTAATTAATTAACTAAGAGAAATTCCAAATTAAGGAGACCATATCTATCTAACTGAGTATCTAGTCTTAGTAACTCATATAATGTCCGCCAAATCATCCATAATATGTCGTAGCCTTCATCGAAGATGTACCGAAGGCATGTATAACGGAGTGAAATGTTAACAACCGCCAGGTTTTGAGATTGTTAGTCTTCGACCACCCTTGTCTGCAGATGCTTCCTTGGGAATGATGGTTGTTTAAACGGACTTGATATCAAGAAGAAAAATGCCAGGTCTCCATATAAAAACGTAAATTGTTTAATGAAAGTCAGAGAGAATTATTTTTCTCTCTGACTTTCATATTTATAATTTTTTAAAAATTTTTCTATGACTAGAGGAAAATCGAAATCCCAGATACCCGCCAGATATTAAAGCTTTCGGCGTTACTTCGGAGGTCTTTTTGCTCCCCGTTCAAAAGTTTCCTATCTAAATCCAGGCAGGGTCTTTACGAGGAATTTTACTACCCAAGGAACTTCAGCGACATAGTTCTTTGAGAAAGTACTTTGAGAGACTACCATATTAGCCTAAAATTCTACACGGGGAAGCTTTAAAGTACCCGTAACTTTAGCCTAGGAGTGAACTGTGGACTTATCTCTTATTCCTGCTCAGCCTAAATCAGGTCTGATTAATGTTCTTATAGAAATAGTTGGTGGTAGTAAAAATAAATATGAGTTTGACAAAGATATAAATGCTTTTGCCTTAGACAGAGTATTATATTCTTCAGTGAAATACCCATATGATTATGGTTTTGTACCCAATACTCTAGCTGACGATGGCGACCCTTTGGATGGAATGGTGCTTATGGATGAACCAACATTTCCTGGGTGTGTAATTACAGCCAGACCAATAGGAATGTTAGAAATGATTGATGGTGGCGATCGCGATGAAAAAATTCTCTGCGTTCCTGACAAAGATCCTCGTTATGTAGATGTAAAATCTCTCAAAGACCTTGCTACTCATCGTCTAGATGAAATCGCTGAATTTTTCCGCACATATAAAAATTTAGAAAAAAAAGAAACAGAAATCTTAGGCTGGAAAGATGTTGATGCAGTCAAACCTCTAGTAGATAAATGTATTGCTGCTGGAAAATAGAAGATTAGTGAAATTTACTATTATCTTTTAATCAGAGCATTAGTCAAAAAGGGAATATTCTTATTTTCCTTCTTGACTGGCTCATTTTTACAGATAAACGAAAATACGCAAGTAAGAATAAAATATAGTTGCTTTCTTACATTTGAAATCAGATGCAGCGCACCCTTCTTTTTGCCAAGATTCATAATTGCACTTTAACTTCAGCTAATATTAACTACGTAGGTAGTATTAGTATTGACTCAGTGCTGCTAGATAAATCTGGTATTATGCCATTTGAACAGGTACAAGTAGTAAATGTCACGAATGGTCAGCGTTTCATTACTTATGCTATACCTGCTAAAGCCGAGTCTGGAGCTATTGAACTAAATGGGGCTGCCGCACGTCTAGCCACTATTGGTGATCGCCTGATTATAATGGCATACGGGCAGTTTTCTCAAGAAGAATTATGTGCCTACTCTCCTACAGTGGTGATTGTAAATCAATCAAATCAAGTTTTGGAAGTACGGTGCTATAGCGATTTGCTCGGTAATGTCTAATTTCAAAGAATTATGTCTAATTTCGAGCTGTCCCATCCTAGCAAATTGAAAAGCAAGGGAAACAAGGGTTTTCAAAATTCACCGGGACAATTTTTTGCCCGATTCTGGGGTGTCAGGGGTTTGATTCCCACACCTGGTTCTCAGAATAGCTGCTACGGAGGAAATACCGCCTGTGTAGAAATAAATGTTAATGGGAAATATCTGATATTTGATGGTGGTACGGGTTTACGTATCTTGGGAAAAAGCTTAGAGAAACGGAATGAGTCCATAGAAGCACACCTGTTTTTTACTAACTCTCAGACTAATCGCATCCAGGGATTTCCTTTTTTTGCACCCGCATTTACTCCAGAAAATTGCTTGTATGTATATGGTACAGCAGCATCTAATGGAGCTTCTATCAAACAAAGCTTATGTGACCAGATGTTGCAACCACTTTTTCCATATCCCTTGCAAGTTATGCAATCCCAACTGCATTTCTATAATCTTAATGTTGGTAAAGCGATCGCTCTGGATGATATTACAGTTAATACTGGATTAATCAATAGGAATCAGAAGTCTGTTGGATATAGAGTAAGCTGGAAAGAATACAGTATTGCCTACATTACAGATTTAAGTGCAAATATTAATCAATTGGAAAGAGAAGAAATCATTAGTCTAACTCAGGGAGTTGACTTACTAATTGCGAATACCACATTTACCCCCCCCAGAGAAATTAGTAATCAAGATTTATACTGGAACAATGCTATTGATTTAGCCCAACAGATGGAAGTTAAATACCTAGCTATTTCTCAGCATCACCCAGATAATGATGACGAATATCTTGATCAAGCAGAGTTGAAAATTAAATCTGCTTTTCCTCAAGGGATTATTGCTCGTGAAGGTTCGGTCGTAAATATTGCTTAATTATTTGCTTAATTATTTGCTGAATATCTACTCTCTTTGTATATTTTAATAATTAGAATTGGTGACGGTGTTAAAAAATCAAGGATTTTCGGAGGATGTGGGACGTTGTGAGACCTGCTTCGGTAGCAGCTTTCGTAATGAAAAGCATGGCGTTGGCTAAATTATGGATTCAAGGCTTGTTCACATTTTGTTACAAGCCAAGAGACTCATTTGTGTATCAGAAACTTAATCAGCGATCGCTAATTAGCAGAAGTCATAATAATTGACCACTATCGGGACATCATTAATATCTATCCACATCTTTAAACTGGGAATTCACTTCAAACTTACTTCTAGCAGCTTCTCCACAAGTACGTGGTGTTGGGAAAATCTTTTCTGGATTCGCTAAACCTTGAGGATTAAATACTCCTCTTAACCATTGCATAGTTTCCATATCAGCATCGCTGAACATCGAAGACATATAACATCTTTTTTCAGCTCCAATACCATGTTCTCCAGAAATACTACCACCAACTCTCACACATAGTTTCAGTATTTCCCCTCCTACTTCTTCTACTTTTTCGAGTTCCCCGGGGACAGAGTTATTGTAAAGAATTAGTGGATGTAAATTACCATCACCAGCGTGAAAGACATTAGCAATTCTATACCCAGATTTCTGACTTAATTCCTCAATTTCTTTTAATACATAGGGTAGCTGAGTACGAGGAATTACCCCATCCTGTACATAATAATCGGGACTTAAATGCCCTGCTGCTGCAAAGGCTGCCTTTCTACCCTTCCACAACTTTAAGCGTTGCTCTGGTTCGCTCTCAACAACAACATCACGCGCTCCATTTCGTTTACAAATCTCAATTACTCGCTGTTTGCTTCCCTTAACTTCTATATCCAATCCATCAATTTCTATCAACAAAATGGCTTCTGCATCTCTGGGATAACAGTTTAAGGCGGTTACATCCTCTACAGCATTAATACTTAAGTTATCCATAATTTCCATACCACCAGGAATAATTCCAGAACTGATAATATCTGAAACCGCTCCACCAGCGGCTTCCACACTGGTAAAATCTGCAAGCAATACACAGATTGACTCTGGTGTTTTCAAAATTCTGAGAGTAATTTCTGTTGCAATACCTAAAGTCCCTTCAGAACCAACGAAAATACCTGTCAGATCATATCCTGGGGTTTCTGGAATTTGTCCGCCTAAATCGACAATTTCTCCAGTTGCAGTCACAACTTTCAGAGACATCACATGGTTGGTTGTGACACCATACTTTAGACAATGTACACCCCCAGAATTTTCTGCGACATTACCCCCAATAGAACAAATAATTTGGCTAGAAGGGTCAGGAGCGTAGTAAAAGCCAGCACCACTAACGGTTTGAGTTACCCAATTGTTAATAACTCCCGGTTGTACTACTACGCGCTGATTGTCTAAATCTACGTTTAAAATTTGTCGCATCAAAGAAGTGACAATCAGAACACAATCTTCTATAGGTAGAGCACCACCGGATAAACCCGTACCGGAACCCCTAGCGATAAAAGGAATTGAATATTTGTTACATATCTTTACAACAGATGCAACTTGCTCTGTTGTTCTAGGTAATACAGCTAAGGAAGGACGTTGACGGTAACTAGTTAATCCATCGCATTCATAGGTAATTAATTCTTCACGACGCTGTACCACTCCTTTTTTACCAAGTACAGCTTCAAATTCTTTAATTATAGGTTTCCAGTGACGCTTTTTTTTATCTTCAGCAAGCATAGTCTTTATATTAAGTAGATTTTGCCGATAAATGCTAGTAACAGGTGTTAATAATATTGTGACAGGTGAAGAGTGAGGTGAACAACCAGAAGATAAGTTTTGTGTCAGTCGCTTCTTTGCGAGAGACTAAGTCTAAGCGTTAGCTATTGGGTGTAAGGTTTTACGCTCCAATTCAAAGCTCAAAAGCGGTGCGACTCCGCTCTTCTTACAAAAGTTGTTCATGGGGGAAACCCCCTTGACGCTAGCCTCTCCCTTTGGGAGAAGATCACACTTTTGCGCTTTCTCAAAGCACTAGGGAACGTGTACCAAGAGAATTCAAAATTACGTCAACAGGACTTACGCACTAACTACGTATTTACGTCATTACGAGCGAAGCGAAGTAATCGCAAAACCTTATTTTCCGTTACGATTGCGTAGATCCTGGTCAATATACCTTTAACCCTTTACTTTTGCGTAAGTCCTATAATTAATGCATTTAATGAATGCATTTTCATTGCACTGCAACATAATTTTCCACAACTTCTTTCCAAATCAGATAAGCTTTTCCATTTAAATGAACTCCATCTGTAGTGTATTTAGCATCTAACTGATTTTCAGAATCTGCTAAGCGAGAAAATATATCTATATATTGACAGTTAAACTGTTTCGCTATCTCTTGTAGTTCTAAATTGAATTGAACTAAATCATTATTATTTTGTAAAAATAATTGTATATCGTTATTTACTGGCAAAATACTTTGAATAAATATTTCTGTCTGTGGAGTTTGAATTTGTAATTCTCTTAATATATCTTTATACCCTTTTAGAACTTCCTGAATTGATTTTTTCTCATTCACCAAATCGTTAATACCAACCATCAAGAAAATCTTTTTTGGCTTTGTTTGAGCGATCGCATCTAAACGGTTAAAAACTCTCCAGGTTGTATCGCCAGAAATTCCTCGATTTTTAATGTTAGGGTTTCCTAATAATTCTACCCATTCCCCTTCATCAGTTAAACTATCACCTAAAAATATAATAGAATCATTTGATTTAGCAAGAATTTCAAATTGACTCTTTTTATGCTTATAGTAAGAATTTATTCCCCAACTACTTTTATTAGAGTCTTTTCCAGTATTTAAAATAGAACTTTTAATATAAGATATTCCACCTTTACGATAAATAAAGAATACAGCAAATAACAGACATAAAATATTCAAGCCTATAGAAAATAAGAATAATACGTTATTGTTTTTATCACTCATAACTTTCAATTGCGATTGCCTATAATGCTGGAAATTATATTTCTATTTTTTCTGGAACTAAATTATCTAATTGTTATCAGTGAGAAACTTTTGGATTCGTAACCAAACTTTTTCTAATAAGTCTATACATTCAGTATCAAACCACTCTATTTGATCTACTTTTCTAAACCAAGTACGTTGACGCTTAGCAAATTGACGCGTATGTAAAACAATTAATTCTTTAGCCTCATCTAAAGAAATATTCCCAGCTAGATAAAGATTTATTTCTTGATATCCCAAAGTATTGAGTAAAGGTAAATCACCTCCATATTTCTGAACAAGATATTTTACTTCCTCAACAAAACCATCCTTGATCATTTGTTCAGTCCGATGTGCAATGCGATTTGTCAAATGCTTAACTTCACAATCTAAACCTATCTGAAGAATAGGATAGTCTGGTGGGTTTTCTCCCTGCAAAGCAGAAATCGGAATTCCAGTAGTATAAAACACTTCCAAAGCTCTTAGTGTACGTACTAAATCCCGGTGATGAATTTTTTGAGCGGCAACCTCATCTACCTGCTGTAACATCTGATATAGTTGAACCTGACCAATAAATTCAAGCTGCGATCGCAGTTGTGGTTGTGGTGCGACTCTAGGTATTTTCATACCTCTAGTAATGGATTTAATATACAAGCCAGTACCTCCAACCAAAAAAGGTGGAGAAGAGAAAGGTAAAGAATCAGGAGGAAAGGATATAATTTTTTGTGCCTTCTGCTGATAATCTGCAACTGTCAGAGTATCTGTGGGGTCGCATATATTTATCAAGTAGTGCGGTACTTGGTTTTGCTCTATCAAATTAGGTTTTGCAGTACCAATATTAAATTCTCGATAAACTTGACGAGAATCCGCACTAATAATTATTGAACCAAGTCTTTTTGCTAAGTTTAATGCTAATCCCGATTTACCAGTTGCTGTTGCACCACAAATCACAATTAATTTAGTCATCCGCTATCAGTTGACAGGTATTTTAGTGAGATTAATAAAAAGATATGTAAATAATTATGAATAATTAGCAGTCATGTTTGACTGGAAAATACTGGTCACTTGAATTCTCAGCAATACCATATCAAGAACAATAGAGACAAATAATTTTTTCATAGCTGAGCATATTAAAAACTTAGTAAAGTTTATAAAGTTATTTGTTAGTGACTTGACAAGTTTATTTTGTACAAGTGGAAAAAATGTGGGACTTCTCATTATCAAGGATAGAAAAGTCTAAAATTTGAGTATGTCAACGTAAATGAGCACAGATAGTTGTATTGTACTGAAAATCTTAGAATATAAGCTAATAAAAGAGTTAAATAATAAATTAGGGGCTATATGTCCTAAAAAAACGTATTTTGATTTATCTTCCAAGGAGTGTATTTAGAAATTATTTAATTTTAGTAATGAGATTATTGATTAAATTTTGTTAATTAAATTCATATTGACAACTTTTTTATCAATTTCAACTAGCACAAGAGCGCTAGTTAATTATTTTTAAACTGGTATAACCCCTTTATTTTTTTCTTGTTAAAAAGCCCTACAGTCGCCATCAAGGCTTTTATGTTAGAATTTTGGAGTATTTTTGACTTTTTGAAATTTGGGCGACTTCAAACCCAAGAATCAGGAGAACTTTCATGACGAGCAGTTACAGTGCCGATCAGATTCAAGTCTTGGAGGGTCTGGAACCCGTCCGTAAACGACCAGGGATGTATATTGGTTCCACTGGTCCGCGAGGTCTGCACCACCTAGTTTACGAGGTTGTTGACAACTCCATTGATGAGGCGTTAGCGGGTTATTGTACCCATATAGAAGTAGATTTGAATGCCGACGGTTCTGTTACTGTGACCGATGATGGTCGAGGTATCCCAACCGATATTCACCCCCAAACAGGAAAATCAGCATTAGAAACTGTGCTAACAGTGTTACATGCTGGTGGAAAATTTGGTGGTGGTGGCTACAAAGTTTCCGGAGGATTACATGGTGTTGGCGTATCGGTTGTAAATGCGCTATCATCCGTTATTGATGTAACAGTCTGGCGAGAGAAAAAGGAGCATACACAGCGCTACCAAAGGGGTGTACCAGTTGAAGAACTACAAGTTAAGCCAGATAAAGAATCCCGTCACGGTACTTCAGTAACTTTTAAACCTGACGAAGAAATTTTTACCACTACAACCGAATTTGACTACACAACGGTAGCGAATAGATTACGGGAATTGGCATATTTGAATGCTGGAGTAAGAATTACTTTTACTGATAATCGCTTAGAACTCATAAAGTCCGAAACTCCGAAAGTAGAAACTTATGAGTATAAAGGCGGTATTCGGGAATATGTTGCCTACATGAACAATAGTAAACAAGCTTTGCATGAAGAAATCGTCTATGTGCAAGGAGAACGTAATAATGTTCAGGTAGAAGTGGCATTACAGTGGTGTGTAGATGCTTATAGTGATAGTTTGCTTGGTTTTGCAAATAATATCCGTACAGTGGACGGTGGTACACATTTAGAAGGATTGAAAACTGTTTTAACCAGGACTTTAAACTCTACTGCTCGCAAGCGAAATAAAATTAAGGAGAATGAATCTAACCTGAGTGGAGAACACGTTAGAGAAGGTCTGACAGCAGTAATTTCGGTCAAGGTTCCCGATCCAGAATTTGAAGGACAGACGAAAACTAAGTTGGGAAATACGGAAGTTAGGGGAATAGTAGATTCTTTGGTTGGAGAAGTTCTAACTGAGTATTTGGAATTCCATCCCAATGTAGCTGATTCTGTTTTAGACAAAGCTATTCAAGCCTTTAAAGCAGCAGAAGCAGCACGTCATGCACGAGAGTTGGTACGACGTAAGTCAGTATTAGAATCTTCACCATTACCTGGTAAATTAGCAGATTGCAGTACTAGAGACCCCGGAGAATCAGAAATTTATTTAGTAGAAGGTGATTCTGCAGGAGGAAGTGCAAAGCAAGGAAGGGATAGACGCTTCCAAGCCATTTTGCCACTGCGAGGAAAAATTCTGAATATTGAAAAAACCGACGACAGCAAAATTTATAAGAACAATGAAATTCAGTCTTTAATTGCTGCTTTGGGTTTGGGAGTCAAAGGAGAAGAATTTGATGCTTCTCAACTGCGTTACCATCGCATCGTAATTATGACAGACGCTGATGTAGATGGAGCTCACATTCGCACCCTGCTATTGACTTTCTTCTATCGCTATCAAAAATCATTGATTGCAGAAGGTTACGTATACATTGCTTGTCCACCCCTGTACAAACTAGAGAGAGGACGAAATCATTACTATTGCTACAGCGATCGCGAATTGCAACAACGTATCTCTCAATTCCCAGAAAATGCGAATTATAATATCCAGCGCTTCAAGGGTTTGGGTGAAATGATGCCAAAACAACTTTGGGATACTACTATGAATCCAGAAAGCCGTACCCTGAAAAGAGTTGAGATTGAAGATGCGGCTGAAGCTGATAGAATCTTTACGATTTTAATGGGCGATCGCGTTGCACCACGTCGAGAATTTATCGAAACCTATGGCTCCAAACTCAATTTTACAGATTTAGATATCTAGTTTGATTTGAAGAAGAATAATAATTAAATTAAACTCTTGAATATAAGGAATTCATTCTATAATTCCTTATATTCTGAAATATTGAAATACTGAATGATATTTGAATGTTACTGTTGACATGAATTCTCTCAAAAGCAACAAATAAGTAAATATAATCACTAACGAATAATAATTAATATTTCATTTTTTACAAAAAATTCTTCAAAAATTTAGAAGCAATCACTTGAACTAGTAAATATATTTATTGAGTTTAATTAATCATTTATTCTCTAAACATATTACTGTCCAAATATATTCGATACAAATTACAAGAATTAAATCTAACTACTTCATATAAGTAGGCATATGAAAAATTATACATGCAAAAAATAAAAAAATATAGCTGTAAACCTTATTTATACGTTATTTAGCTATATAAATCCTGTCATCAATATGTGTAATTTATTTAGTTGAAGTACTGATATCAATGTTTGCATACATTGGACTTAGAGTTGTTAGAGTTGCTGGGCAATACTTGATTATTGGGATATACATTAAAAGTTAGTACTAATGCCTATTATTTATGCAAATATAATTAATAAGTTGGTTAAATTTTTTCTTATATTTTTTTAATACACAAGTACTATAAACGGTATATCAGTAGTTCCCAACACAAAAAGAAAGTATAAATTTACATTTTTGCTATGCAATTTTGTATCAATTACGTTAATATCAATAGTCCTAAGTGTCAAATGAATCTGAATTGATTAAAATATTTATGTATATGAATAAAAGTTCTTGTCAAGTTTCTTAAGGTTGAAATTTTAGTAATGCGCTAATGTGTGATTAAGGTCTGAAATAGTTTGGTGAAGAGCTAATCTATTTGCATATCTACTTGTGCATTTGTATTGCTATCGACAGCACTTAAGATTGGAATCAGTTGACACTTACGTATCTAATGAATCTTAATAAGAGGACAACTGCTACAAATTTTATTTCTGAAGTGCGAAGGAAGCAAATATATCATAGTAACAGAGGAGTTTTAGACTGTGGCTTGCTTTTTGTCAAAAAACACATTAACGAAGAGTGTTTTACAATTTCTAGATTTAAATATTCAACTGCGAACATTCAATTATTTGTAAAATGTACGCAAGAAAGAATGTTTAGAACCTATCCACTAGAAAACAAGCAGAATGTACTGTTTTCAGTAATCCATGTTGTATAAAGTACCTATTATTCCTCAAAAACAAGTATGCGCAAGCTTAAAGCTGCTGATATACAAACCTATTTTCAAGAAGTTTTAAAGAACTTCTTGGTTATGTATAGGGAATGTGAATATATATATTTCTGGGGAATCTCTGTTTAGCTTACTTAATTACTTTATGGTTACAACACAAATAGGACAGTGCAATTTCTGTGAAACAAGCTACAATCGGAACAGTCTTTACAGGAGAAAATGCCATAATTCATATTAATTTTGTATGAAGTGGTGATTTTTTTTAATTAAGACAGGTCTTTTTTTAGACATTATTAGTTACAACAGGTGTTGTTGCTAGTAATACAAAAATCATCACGGCGAATAAATTTACCTTACTCAAACAAAATTGCGCATGACTTTTGTATAGCGCAGGTAGGGAAATGCAAAACTTTTATAAATCGACCGAGGTAAAGTTTGCTGCTAACTTTTCTAAGAGTTAGAGTAAATAGATTTGTCATCATTTAAGAGCGGCAAATATAAATTGATTAATTGATTCTGCAAGGAGCATGAGGAACGCGGCATGAACCAGGCTAATAACGTACTCGAAAATATTTATCAACCTCAAGCAGGGGTAGTGGTAAATCAGTCTGAGGTTGAGTTGGATGAACTCCTAGTTGAAGAAGAGGAAGAAGAGGAGGAGATAGTACTCAACGAGGAAGGCGAAATAGATGAAGAATTTATAGAAGCTCAGGCTGAAGATGTGGAGACGAAGTCTGGAAAAACTAAGCAAGCACGTCGTCGAAGTCAAACTAAAAAGAAGCACTATACTGAAGATTCTATCCGTTTGTACTTGCAAGAGATTGGTAGAATTCGTCTACTACGAGCAGATGAAGAAATTGAATTAGCACGAAAAATTGCTGATTTATTAGAAATGGAAAGAGTACGTGAAAAACTTCTACAACAGTTAGATCGCGAACCTAGAGATATAGAGTGGGCTGAAGCTGTACAATTACCACTTCCACAATTTCGATATCGCTTACACGTAGGTCGTCGAGCGAAGGACAAGATGGTACAGTCTAACTTGCGTCTAGTAGTTTCTATCGCTAAGAAATATATGAATCGCGGTCTATCCTTCCAAGACTTAATTCAAGAAGGTAGTTTGGGCTTGATTCGTGCTGCTGAGAAGTTTGACCACGAGAAGGGTTATAAATTTTCTACCTATGCTACATGGTGGATTCGTCAAGCTATTACTCGAGCGATCGCAGATCAGTCCCGGACTATTCGTCTTCCAGTTCACCTCTATGAAACCATTTCTAGGATTAAGAAAACTACTAAATTGCTTTCTCAAGAAATGGGTCGCAAACCAACTGAAGAAGAAATTGCGACCCGCATGGAGATGACGATTGAAAAGCTACGTTTTATCGCTAAATCTGCTCAGTTACCAATTTCTTTGGAAACTCCTATTGGTAAGGAAGAAGATTCTCGTTTGGGTGACTTTATCGAATCAGATGGTGAAACCCCCGAGGATCAAGTTTCTAAGAGTCTTCTAAGAGAAGATTTAGAGAAAGTTCTTGATAGTTTAAGTCCTCGTGAAAGAGATGTTCTTAGACTTCGTTATGGATTAGATGATGGTCGAATGAAAACATTAGAAGAAATTGGGCAAATCTTCAATGTGACCCGCGAACGCATCCGACAAATTGAAGCAAAGGCATTGCGTAAATTGCGTCACCCTAACCGCAATAGCGTTCTTAAAGAATATATTCGTTAAATCAATATTGGCAAATAAAATAGAGTAGAGAAAGAGCAAAGGTAAATATCAGAATAAATAAGTGTGCTAAATTATCAATAATAATGATAATCTTTGCAATATTATTGGTAAGGTAAAGATAACACTGAAAATTTACCTGGCTAAAAGTTGGATTTTCTTAAAGTTTGTATTGCCCTTACTCTAAGAAAAGAAAGGAAACTAACAGAGCTATAAATGAGTTTTTCTCGATACTAGTTTCCAGATTAAATTTTTCTCTAAAATACTATATCAATTGGATATTAGCTTAGAATAAGTTACTGATATGGCTATCTAATTGATAGCTATCATAGATAACCTGGAAGTTAAATTAACTCCCAGGTTTTTTAATAACCTACTAATAAAAGACTTGCTACTAAATTATTTATTCCTGAGTATCTAAAGGATCCCCCAAAAATGTAGAAAACCTTTACCTGACAAAATCTCAATCAAAGCCGCAGCAGAAAAACCGATCATTGCTAAACGACCATTCCAAATTTCTGCTTGAGGAGTAAATCCCCAACGCCATGCATTACGATCTTCCACTACAGGGGTAGATATATTAGATGGTGCAGTCTTTGTTGAATCTGTCATGACATATACTCCTATTTGGACATACTACTTTTTATTGTCTTATATTAAATTTTACAACTTTTTTTTTCATTTCATCAATCATATTTTAAATAATTATATATTTTGTTTGACTTATATGAATAATAATGATAAACAAAATTCATACTAAAAGAAGAGCCAATATTAAGAAATATATACTAGCCGTAATCTGAATTTTTGTAACTCTAACTCAAATATGCTGAAGTACCAAATAGATATCTTTAGCAATTAAATATGCGCAACCTAGATTTTCTCTAAAGACCTTAAATTTAACTTCTCTAGTCTCTACATTCTTTTCCGGAGATATCTAATAATTAAAAATATTAGCTTTCAGCAGATTATTGAGAATAGTATTCAATATTCTCTACTAAACGCCTCCAAATAAGAAATATGTAGATTTCTTAAAAAAACCTCGCTAGTGCTCTAATCGAAAATTTTATGTCCAAATTTTAAAATTAAGCAGGTTTTTATAACAATTTGATTAAACAATGCGACAGATGGACATATGATAGAGACCTTTTATGAAATGTCTCTATCATTGAATGTGTTGCAACCATTTTTTAATTTGCTATTAAATTTAAAAAATGCTGCCAATAATCATACATAAGCGTTGCTAATTCAAAATATGAATCATAAATTTTAGGCTATTTAGAGATGTTAAATTGAACATCTCAATCAGTGTTTGAAGAATAATACGCCAATTGCAACCAAACATAATTCATGACCATGATCAGCAACGCCCAAAAATAAGCTAAAACTTAAAACTAACAGAAAATTATTCTTGAGTAGGTGGGCACAAATAGACACAGGTATATAACGAAATTTAAAACATCTAAAATCGTTGCGATTGCTGCATTTGCTACATTTCACTCGGCTTCGGACATAAGTTATAAATTTTTCCACCTACTTACTTATCCAATTCAGCTATTAACCGAAGTTCCTACATTTGTAACCGAAATAACTTTTTCATCACGATTAAGTTTTACAATATCCTCACCTTTGTCATCTTTACGCATAAGAGGAACTGCGTCTATGGATAAGCGTAATACTCGCTGATGATTTGTAATTATAGCCACTTCAGAATCTGCGATCGCCTTAGTAATTCCAGCTAAATTATCTTTTGCTGCGGCAAATTTTATGGTCTGTGCTCCTAAATCACCACGGTTACCTAATTTAATCTTGTTAGGAGTTATTCTCTTAGCATAGCCATTTTCAGTTACTAACAGCAGATTTTCATTTGCCCTCAAGTTTACTAAACCTACCATATGATGTTGTTTACCTATACGTAAACCTTGTAAACCCATGGCGGAACGACCGGTAATCGGCAACTGTTCATCGTTAACCTCAAAACGTAGTAACCTGCCTCCAGAGCTTGCTAAAACTAACTGTTCACCAACAGATGCTTGTTGAATATGTATCAGTTCGTCATATTCTTTTAACTTAGCTATAGTAACGCCGCGACGAGTTATACTAGCAAAATCATTTAAGGCTAAACGTTTTATTCGTCCTTGTTTAGTTAGTAAAACTATTTGCCCATTCTCAGAATATTCAGATAGTAAAAAAGGATAAATTACAGCTTCTTGAGCGGCTTGAGCAGCAGAACTCATCACAGTAATTAAGGGAGTACCTCTAGCATTACGTCCATTGCTCGCAGGAATATCTGTAACCTTCACAGGGTAGACTTTACCACTATTAGTTGTTACCAATAAATCTTTATCTGTCTGGGTTAATACTGACTTCGTTAAAAAATCATTATCTGGCAAAATACTATCTAATTTAGTCTTTTTCCCAGTATTTGCCAATTTACGGACATAGCCACGATGGGTAAACTCTAATATTACTTCCTTAGGTGCTGGAGTAAATTTAGCACTTACAAACTGACCTTTAGATCCTTGTGTGACATTACCGCTATTGTGTTTTCCAGTACCCTTATTTACAACACCTTCAACAAGTTTTGTCCGTCGAGGGTTACTAAATTTACGTTTTAGAGCACGGAAATCTTTTTTCAGAGCTTTTAATAACTCTCGTCTATCATTAAGTAACAAACTTAATTTTGTAATCTTCTCTTGCAGTTCTTCTGACTCTTGGTGGAGATTTTTTTGTTCTAAACTCGTTAAGCGTCGCAAAGGCATGGATAAAATAGCATCAGCTTGCTCTTCACTCATTTCAAAAGTATTGATGAGATTGACCTTTGCTGTACTACCATCAGCCGCACTTCTAAGAATATTTATCACCTCGTCTAGGTTAGATAACGCTTTAAGGAGTCCAGAAACTAAATGCAAACGACTCTGAGCTTTATCTAATTCATGAGAATAGCGACGGTTGAGAGTTTGTTCGCGGAACTTTAAAAATTCTTCTAATAATTGACGAATAGAAAGCTGTCTTGGTTGACCATCAACTATAGCTAAAAGGATAATGCCGAAATTAGACTGTAATGCTGTTTGGTGATAAAGCCGATAAAGAACTTCCTCGGGATTAGCGTCCCTTCTAAGTTCCACAACTACTCGCATACCTTCGCGATCGCTCTCATCACGAATATCAGCAATACCGTGTAATTTTCCTTGATTAACTAAATCGGCAACTTTTTCAATCCAACCGGCTTTATTAACTTGATAAGGTAATTCTGTAACTACAATTGCTGTCCGCTTTTTATTTCCACGACTTCCAGGAACCTGTTCTACCTGAGCAATTCCTCGTAAGACTATACTACCCCGACCTGTTTTATAAGCTTCAGCAATCCCCTTTTTTCCAACAATTTCCCCACCTGTGGGAAAGTCTGGTGCAGGTATTATTTTAAATAACTTTTCCTCAGATAAATCAGGATTGTCGATTAATGCAATCAACCCATCAACCACTTCACCTAAATTATGAGGGGGAACATTAGTAGCCATTCCTACAGCAATACCGGCACATCCATTGAGTAGGAGAAACGGCAATTGCGCTGGTAGTACCGTCGGTTCCTGCTGAGAATTATCGAAATTAGGAGCAAATTCCACAGTTTCCTCACCAATTTCTGAGAGCATCCCCTCATGAGAAATTGATGATAGACGTGTTTCTGTGTAGCGCATTGCTGCTGGGGGATCATTATCTACGCTACCAAAGTTACCGTGACCTGATAGCAAAGGATAACGGCTAGAAAATTCTTGTACTAAACGTACCAAAGCATCATAAACTGCTTGGTCGCCATGGGGATGATATTTACCCAGTACATCCCCAACCACACGAGCACACTTACGATAGGGACGGTCTGGGGTTAAGCCCAACTCGTGCATAGCGTACAGAATCCGTCTGTGTACAGGTTTTAAACCATCTCGCACATCTGGTAACGCCCTACCCACAATAACACTCATGGCATATTCGAGATAGGACTGTTGCATCTCTGTGTGTAGAGCTGTGGTGATGACTTGTCCCCCTGAGAGAAGGTTTAACTGTTTTGCCATGAGTTTTTTACCTGAACTTTCACTACACAAAAATTGCTGTTGGATAACATGCTTTGCAACCACAGCATAACGGATCAACTACCAACCATCGTAAAATATTGATACTGGATTGATACTGAAAAAATAAAAATCAGTAGTATTATCCTTGATTACACTGTTCTCAATTGATTATTAAGAGAGAAAGTGCGCAAATATAGAAGAAGTGGGTGGTATTTCCCCTCATATCCATGATGCGCTGTAACTATTATTATCGAGTATAAAAAGTTTAAACTCTCATGAAAACTGTTTTGATTGTCGAAGACGATCTGATTAATGCTCGTGTTTTCTCCAAGATTTTAACCAAACGTGCTGGCTTGGACGTTAAACATACAGAAAATGTAGACGAGGTAATCAGAATTGCCCAGTCTGGAGAAACAGACATCATTTTGATGGATGTTTCACTTTCCCGTAGTGTTTACGAAGGCAAGTCTGTTGATGGTATCAAGATTACACAAATGTTGAAATCAGATCCTCAAACAGCAACATTACCGGTTATCTTGGTAACAGCCCACGCTATGGAAGGCGATCGTGAAAACTTTCTTAAACAAAGTGGTGCGGATGGCTATATTTCAAAGCCTGTTGTCGATCATCAACAATTTGTCGATCAAATCGTAGCCTTATTGCCTAAAGATAGTGAGTAATCAAAAATCTTTCATCTTTCATATCAATTTTAATTTGATTTTAGGTCTCCTCTGGTAAGCAAAGGACATCTAAAAAATTCTTCTTAACTTAACAACCTATGCCAAGAATTAATACTCGTCAACTATGTCAAGTATTGGTTCTTGGAAAATAAGTTGAAAACAATATACATGTACTATACAATAGTACAATAAAGTCAGAAAATTTTATTAAATTTGATAATTTTCCATAGTTCTTTATCAGAATTTATTTATATTCTTGTAGAAAAATAGTTTAAAAATTTTAGAGTTCGTAAAAATTATTTAGCTGTAAAATATATTGCTATTGGCAACTAGTCCAAGTGAGGATTAGTTAATGTCAACAACTCAGGGCTAAAGCCACTGAGCTTCAAGCATTGTTTTGAAGCTCTTAGTTGACCAGACTAAAGGATTAATTTCCTAGGTTTAGAGTAAGTGTTAAAGTTCATACCTTGGAAAAATTTTGAATCAAAAAGCCTTAGGCTATTAATTTTATATCATCCAGGACTTAGGCAACAATAACGGAATTCCGTCCAAAGCGACCGTAAGAAAGTGATTTCAGAGCCTTATTTTTCGTCACGAATGGTAAGTCTTATCATCTTGAAAAATTTTTATTAATAGGAAAACCTGTTAAGTGAGATTACAGGGCTAATTACGCGATCGCCTATCGTATATTGTGGTATCTATAAATACAATTGAGTTGCTTTAGGCATTAATCAGTTCATCAAAAGGCGGTAACTAAACCGAACAGGCTTTAAATAAATTAAAATATCAAGTTAGAAAATGACAAAAAAAGAGCGATAATACATGGGGTAATCTCCCAGACAATCGCTCGCATATGAAGTACTTTTGAACTATCGCCTAATGCAGATTTTTCATTTTGTTTTATTTACCTTGGTAATGGTAAATTTCGTCCCCGTTGAAGAGCAGCTTGAATACGTGGTAGTGCTAGAAATTGCTTAGTGTCAACTAATAAACGTTGACCCCATAAATTTTGCTTGAGGAAATCCAAGTCAGCGTAACGTCCATCAATACGTAAAGCTTGTTCTCCCATGACTAGACTTTGCTCTCGATCGCCTTTAGCATAGAGTGCGACAGCTAAAGCTAGTAGAGGTTCAGCTGCTTTGTTATCCATACTGCTTGCTTGTCGCCATTTTGCGATCGCATCTTGAACATTACCTTTTTCATACAAGATTAGACCAATATTGTTTATCGCAGGCCAAAACTTTTTATTCCTAGCAATAGCTTGCTCGTATTGATTTACAGCATCGGTATAACGAGTAAGCATATAGTAAGCGTTACCCAAATCAAAAAATCCCTCTGCGTCATCAGGTTTAAGTCTTAAACCTTCTTGATAATAGCGAGCAGCTTCTTGATACTTTTCCTGTTGAAAATGCACGGAACCTAAAGCAAAAACTACGTCACCATTTTGGGGATTTAAAGATTTAGCTGTATTCAATGCTTTAATTGCTCGGTCGAATTCTTTAGTTTGTAAGTACAAACCACCCAAAAGAAACCAAACCTTATCATTTCTTGGAGCTAGTTGTGTTGCTAATTTAGCTCTTGGAAGGGCTAGCTCATATTGTTGAAATTGCCCTAACTGAGCAGCTTCCTGTGCTAGAGACAGTCCTTGCTGTTCTAATTTTTTGGTATCAAGTTCTAGTGTATGAGGTATAAGTGCTTGTGCTTTCACTGGTTCAGAGAAAGTACATAGGCTACAGGCGATCAAAAGTGAAATAAAACCAATTTTTTTAGGCACAACAGAGCCTCTTAAAAACACATAAAATAATCTTTCAGATAGCTTAAACGATCTCCGGAGATAGTGAAAGGAAAATAATGGGTTCATTTATCTATATAGCTTTTATTTTTATACTACAAAAATTGCATATGCGCTTGATTCTGAATTTTAATTCAGAATAAGTAAGTATTGAAAATAGATATGAGCTTATATTCTAGTCAGTAAGAGTAAACGTAAAAAGAAGTCAAATTGTTGCCAATAAAATTATTATTACATTTGTCAACTTCTGAATTCCTGAAAAAAAGCAGTTTAAGTAAGAAGAATTAAAACTACTTGTTTGCTTCCACTCACCCTATTAACATCAATTATTGATTACCTCCACTCAAAGAAAAATTAATATACCTATTACCTGTTTGCCAAGAATACAGGTAAAATCCAAAGTAGTAGCCTAGACCTGTGTATCTATTTATAACCTCATACCAGTATATCGGGATGTAAAAATTGTATTCTATAATTTTGTAAATCGTCCTGAAGGTTAATTATATTTAAGTAAATGAATTTCATTTCAATCAAATTTCAACTCAACTAATGAAAAATACGACCTTAAGTAGAAAATACATCTACTCAATGTCGTATCTAAATGAATTATTAAGAATTTATTAGTAACTTAGAGTTTTTAAAACAAGCTTAGTTTACCTTATTTCTTTTTCTGACTTTTTTTGCCCAAACCTAACCCTGCAAGTCCAGCTAACAATACAGCGCTGATCGTAGCCGGTTCTGGTACGCTCTTGATTGGTGAAGTACCTACTTTGATCTGGTAGGCTAATTGAGAATTGTTTGGTTTATTAACATTCCAAGACAGGGAAGCTAAGCCCGTAATAGTAAAGGAAGAAGAGATATTGCTTATCTGAAGATAATCTACATCGCTACCATTCGTACCTTGAGATGATAATTTACCAATCTGAGTACTGTTGAATGTCAAATCACTCAAGCTGATTTGGCTATCGGTAGCAGCACGAGTACGAAAGAAAATATCTGTCACCGAACCGCTAAAATCTTCACTGCTGAGTAAATTTCCATCAAGGAAGTAATTTACTTTACTGCCGGTATATTCCAAAACGAAATTATATACGCTACTGTTTCCCCAGGTGAATTGTCCCTGAGCAACAGGAACACCTTTTGCTGTATTAATTCCTAATTCGCGATCGCCGTTGAATTGGTTATTGCCAATTCTTCCTTCAGCAACAAATAGTTCTGAAAATTCATCATTATTAATAGCATCGCGGAAATCTGTATCAGTAAAGTCACTTCTATCAACTAATGTAAAAGCATTAGCGGAATTAGAGACCGCACAAAAACCAAATGCTGTTAATGAAGCAGCAAAAAATAATTTACACTTATTTACTTTGGTCATATTTAATTCTTATTTTAAGTATATTAAAGTTTTGTGATGGTTTACTAGAAAACTATTAGTTCCAATTAGCTAATAGTCATTCAACAATCAAATTGTCAGCTTTGAGACTTATAGCTTTGAGACTTATCCCAATGCCGAGTATTATTCCGAATTATTTAGGTAAGTCCTCAAAGAAAAAAATGCGTTAATTTTTTTTACAAATTTATTATCAATAGCTTAAAACTAATGACCAGAAAAAATAAAAAGATTAAGGTTTGAGAGAACTTTAAAATTACCTTTTTCACATAGCACTGATTTACCATACAAATTCTATGTAAAGTTGAGTTAAGTAAAATGAATTATGTGAAGATTTAGGAATGCAACATCTCTAGGATAAGCAAAAATTGCATCATCGTCTCTTACAAGACATAATGCTTGAATTTAGTAGGGTTAGAAAAGATAGATGCATAGAGTTTTGCAGCAGATTATAGATAAATATTCTAAATAAAGGTAGTTCGTTTTATGTCTCTGCTTTTTCTAAGAATAGTGAATTTATTCGCAGAAGTCGATATTGGTCTTTGAATTTTACACAAAATTTGCAGACAGATAAATATTTATCTTTAGATAATAATAAATATCGCACTCAGGATAAGAATACATGGTACTGAATTTTTTTATCAGGACTGCCTTACTCAAGGGAGCAGATAAATTACCGTAATTGAGTACAACAGAAAGTGAATTATGATATTAATTAGACTTGGATAAAATTTTTCCTGTTACAGATATTAATAATTTATTCCGAACATCTATTGTTAAAAGGACTTAATAACTAAGCACAATATTCAGTTCCGCACGATATAAAGAAGGGCGAACGGTAAAGATTAAAAAGCAAATCAGGGCATACTGCTTCTATGCTATTACCCGTTCTCCATTCTATATAACAATCTAACTATTTTATTGACTAATTAAGGCAGGTTCTTTAGTTACTGACTGTAAGATATCTTCATACAAGCTGCTTAGTTGAATAGCTACACCATCCCAACTAAACTTATTTTTGACACGTTCTTTACCACCTTGACCTAATTGATCGCGGAACTGTAGATCGGTGATAATTCTATCTATCGCCTTTGAAAAACTTGCTGAATCTTTTGGTGGTGCCAACAGACCAGTTTCTTCAGGTACCACAGTAAATTGTAGACCCCCCACATCGCTTGCTACTACTGGGGTTCCGCTAGCCATAGCTTCTATAGCAACTAATCCAAACGGTTCGTAATGACTAGGAACAACGCAAACATCAGCAGCAGCATAATAAGACGATAATTCCTCTTGACTCAAGCGACCAGGAAAAGTTGTACATTCCCTCATCCCTAACTCATTAACAATTTTTTCAATGCGATCGCGTTCAATCCCATCACTATGACCAGGACGACTACCCCCAGCAATAAGTAATTTTAAGTTAGACGAACCATACATTTGAGATTCTCTGACTGCCCGAACTAATGTCTCAATACCTTTTCGTCGGTCAAAACGTCCTACATAAATAACAACTCTTGCTTCTTGGTCAAGACCTAACTCTTTTCTTGCAACTTGACGCTCAATGTGACCAAATCTTTGAATATCTGTACCACAAGGTATGACATCAATATTCCCTTGAGAGGAAACCAGTTCACGCATGTGCTGCTCTTCTTGAGGACTTGTCGCAACCACCCGGTTAGCTGTTTCTAATACTTCTTTCTCCACTTGTAAACGTGTATTAGCAATTAAGGGAACTTTTCTAGTTGCCTTGTATTTAACTGCTCCCAGAGAATGATAAGTATGAACTAATCTGCTATCTTGGCTTTTCTTTAATTCCATACCAACCCAACTTGAGAGCCAGTAATTTGTATGAATTAGAGGATAAGTAAAGCCATTATCTCTTTGAAAATCTTCGATATTTTCAACAAACTCTGGCAAAACATCAAAGATATCATCTCGTGGGACAAAATCGACAGAACCTGCCTTTAAACGGATAGTTCGACAATTCTGCGTATGCTCAACAATCGTTTCTTGTTTGGTATTCACTTTACGGGTGAACATATCAACTTGCCATCCCAAATGCCCTAGTGCTTCACCTACATGACGCACGTAAACATTTTGCCCTCCAGCTTCTTCTTTACCAATCTCAATCGCCGGATCTCCATGAACGGAAATTAGGGCGATACGTTGCTTTGTTCTAGAGTTCATAGCTAATTAGTTTCTTGTATGAGCAAGGTTCATAGCGGCTCTATATTGCTTATCCGCCGTTCCGAGCAATTATTTCAATGTTGTAGTTAATATGTATTTTAGTTTAAAACGTCACATTTTTTTACACTTATGTGATTGCAAGTATATTGAGAAGATAAGCGTTTTCATTTAATATCTCTATCATATGCATTTTTTATTTTATTAAATGCATAAACTACAATCTCAGCATTTTTAAAATATGAGTGCATGGCGATGAAAGCACATTTATAAAGAGTACGTATTAAAATAGTCCTTGGTTTTAAGAAATAGCTGGAAAAATCATTTTTACACAATCAATATAAGATTTATTGATTTATCAGTAGTAGGCTTGAATTAAATATTTTGGGTTTTTCAGGACATAGTATGCTTAATCATTAGTAAAAAACCTTGAAATACTTCTTCTTAAAGGCTATTAGAGCGTCAAAGTGAGTGATTTGCTATATTTATATTTTTGATATAATTTTTTCTTCTTATGGCATCTGCCATCTGCCTAGTCTATGACAATGCTTTCAGCAAACTACCTTTTTACAACTATTTAATTAGCATAACAAGTACCAAAAAGCCATATTTTATCGGGTTAGCGTAGCTCAACCCATGTATTCAAAGCTTTTCATTGTCGAGGAAGGGAGTGCAAATTTTATAAATAATTACGTTTCCCTAATTATGTTAATTTTGAAGAAATTTATAGGATTTTATTTCAATGCTTTTCAATATAGTATTTATATTCTATAAAAAATTAATAGCTATACTTGCAATATATTTTTAATTATTATTTTTCGTTTTACATGTAGATAAATATGTAGATACTTAGTTCTACAAAAATAATTCGATATTTACCATTGCTGAATAATGGGATGATTTCATCTAATTTAGAACGGTTTTTCAATGATTATCGTCAATAATTAGGGCTTGCAGAAAAAGTCTATCAAGTAAATCTGGAAGCTACACAACCTGAAAAATAAGCTGGTTCATCGCTTAATTTTCAAATTTATCTGGGAATTTCTCATGAGAATGCAAAGATTTTGAGTTTATAGATATTATAGGCTCAAAATCTGTTCGGTGAAAAAAGGCTGATAACCCTTGTCTGGTCTAGCTTCTAATTTTATTCAGCAAGCCTTAATTATCCTGCGTTTATCAATGGCAAATATTTTTTCTAAATAAGTAGTTATAACAGTTACGTAAACGAATAGTAAATATTTTTGATTTATCAATTATTCTGTAAAGTAATCTGATTTGACTATTATCGCTGTAGTGGAGGCTTAAGCATATACGATTAAATCTTTTTGAGTTGGTGTTTATTTATTCAAATATGAATGCTATAAATTCAACTACATATTTGGCTTTCAATTTTTCTAGTTTTACTTTCCTACAAATAATTTTAAAATACGAAGTTTTTTAATCATAAGTTTAATATTAATTTACTACCATCACAAAAAATAATCTTAAATAATTAGATTATTAAATTGGAGAGAAGCGGCAAGATTTGTTAGGAATTATGCAAAAGCAACTTAATTCCGTCCGAGACCGTTTGCATAGCATGTCCCTGCTTGACTTTCCATTTGCGACGTATAAGCTCTGCCGAGTACACTCAGAGTTAATTAGTAAAGCCTTAGCTAATATAGCTCCTGAGATTACTAGTCTACACCCTTTCAAGGCTAAGGGAATTCATGCCGTTAGGCTCAACACTACATGACCGTTACTTCGGACAAATTTTCGTTGCGTAAGTCCTGTTTATATTAAAAATCAATATGGTCAGAAGTAAAAAAATCGAAATATAATATTCATTCAAAAACCATAACACGCAACCTTTACCATCCTCTATAAATTTTTATAAGAAGTTTTCAATTTATGTATCACACAACTGAAGTAATTAAGCAAAATAAATTAAATAATTTATGTATAGTAAAGCCTACTGATATAACCACTTTTAAGCTACAAAGTTTCCCGCAGGCTATATACCATGATGACAAATATGTCGGGAAGCACAGGTGAAACTGCTCCGCTATAGCTAAAGCTTAAGATATATTATTTCCCAGAAAATCAATAATGCAATAAAATTAGCTTTGGGGATCATAATCCTCTCAATAAAAAAGATTTCCAGGATTACAAAATACTTAAAGTTAAGAATCTTTAAAGTTAAGAATCTAAGTTTTTGTAACTCAAACTCTTAACTTTCGATACTTTTTCTGAAAAACTAATTGGTTGCTTGTGCAGCTAACATCTCCTTTAATTTTTCTAATTCATTTGCCCAACGTGGATCTGGACGAACTCCCTCTGAGTCATTTGATGAGTGACTTTCTTTAGAACCACCACGGCGAGATTTTTTGGAATTTGAAGCACTTTTCTTACCTTCTTTAGAAGTCGCGGGAGTCTGGGCAGCTGCTTTATTAGGTTGTTCTTCTCCTTCTTCACCTTTGGCACGTGGTAATGCTTTTTCTATTTTTATAGGAGAATCTTTAAACATCTGACCATTATATTTTTCAATAATTTGGTCAGCTTGCTCATCATTATTAACAGTAATAAAACCAAATCCTCGACACTTGCCAGTTTTGCGATCTTTTATTAGCTTGGTAGTAACAGCACTACCCTCCTCTTCAAAAACTGACTGCAATTCTGATTTATCAATTGCTTCTTTTGGCAAGTTGCCTATATATAGACGAACAGACATATCCTAGACCTCCACGGTTGAAAAAATGCAAACAGGTAAAATAAAACATTCAGTTGTGACAGCCACTGAATACAGTAGATGCATACTCTTAACAACTAATTCTTCTTGCTCTAAACTGCTAAAACGCACAGTACAGTTTCTTAACAAAATTAATTTTTCTCAATTGCCTCGGTGCGTATAACACTCACTAACATTTTTATTCTAAGAATTGTAATTTCAAAAGCTTATTACTTGTAATAAGAAACAATCCAATGTTTTTTCGCGAGAGAATTAAACACCATTCCCTACAATATCATGCTCTTTTAAATGCAACTAGTTCAACTCACACATTTTTAGAGCTTAAACAGACTTTTTGCAACATAGAATATATTATCTTCTAAAATCCTAATTTTTTGCATCAACAAATAGCTAGTATCGTTAAGCGTAATTAAAAATTCAAAATTTAAATTCTAAAATGCTGACATAGTCAACGTTTTATCGATTTTTAATGATTTCTTCATTTACGCCCCGGCGTGTTATTGTCTGGTAACTTCACTGCTGCATTGGGAAAATAGATATACTTTATATTGATTTTAGGGCTATTACATAACGGTATCTTATACTTTAAAGAATTTTTCCATTAAGATTATATGCAATAAAAATTAACATGATTTATTATTATATGCAATAAAAATTAATATTTTGACTTGAATAGGGCTTACGCAATCCTAAAAAGCTAACGGTGTTTCAGACCTCATATTATGTCCGGTAGCATACCCATAGTATGTCACTGCAAGTGAAACAGAGCGAAAATTAGCAATCGCAAGGCTTTGAGATTGCTTCCCTCCGGTCGCAATGACGGTCACTCAAGCGGACTTGATATCACCCATGGCTTTATCGTTCCTCTGTAGCTAGTATAGTGCGGCTTAAATAGCGCCCCCATTTTTTTTTACCCAAATTGATTCTCGTGATTAGATTTGAGATGGGTATCTTCTTTACGCCAAGTGGTACTAGTTATAGCCCTACTCTACAAATCTAGACTTTTCAGGTTTAATGTCTTTTTCCGGCACAAAGAGTCCTAAATATTGAGATTAAAAAAAGGTTTTAAATCAAAATCATGTATTTAAAATCACGTGAAATCTTTTATTGCCTACTTGATGAGAGTATTTGTCACAGCAGATAATGCTTTGCGTAAAGCCTCTCCGGAATACCTCCTTTCAGGGCTTATACTTCCTTAGGGTCTTTCGGAGGTAAATACGTAGCCCATGGGTAATCTCTAAAATTAAAACTTTATGTACAAGGCAATTATATTATCCATTTAACAAAATGTAAGCACCAAAAGCCGTTGTCATAACACTTAGAATTGTTGACCACATAGGATGAGGAATACTTATACTTTGACCCGTATGAGTATATAAGGTATTAATATCTAAATAAATATGATTGCCACGTCGTAACCAACCATAGATAGTAACTTGTCGGCCGATAAAATCTTGGGGGTTAACTGCTTTCACGAACCAAGAAATATGATGTAGTTTTATTAAACCGATGTTGGTATTGAGCATTAGGTCTTGTGCAAGATAGTTGCTTGTTCCTTGACGACCAATAACTTTGCCAGTTATTTGCAACGGTGAACTATCTATTGGTAAAGCATTGGGGCTAGCAATCAAGTTGCTAAAATTTTCATTGGTCTGAATAGTTACAGGATTGATTTGGGGAAATAAATAGTTTATCCGTATCAGGGTACCAAAACTGAAACCAATAAGCATACATCCCAGTAAAAAGTACCAATCATCATATATCCATTTGAGATTCCAAAGGTGAAATGCAAAACCTATTTGCCAGATTAACCACAGGAAAATACCAATCAGCAAGCCAAATAAAATGCCTAAAAAAGGAGCGACTCCAATAAAAAATAATTTACTGTATTGTTTTGAAACTAATTGGGTATTAATATCAAGTTCGGGTTGTAAATGCCAATTCAGCGCCATAGTACATAAATGCTTAACTCGATCGCCTAACATTGGATGAGTTCCTAAAGCAGCAAAAAACCAGCGATAACGATTAGTACAGTCCCACATTAACAGAGACTCCCAAGATAGAAAAGGAACTCCACTTCCGTAGGCAATACTCTGTTTATATCCCACTGGTAAAGACGGATTCAAGCTTTCAAGTTGCCAACTAGTTTCTTCTCGCTTGGCAATATCTGAAGCTATCCCCATAATAACTTTGAGCAATGCACGAATTGCACCATTGGGGTTACCCGTTACTTCAGTTCCAAAGCGATCGCCATAATAAAGCCGAATCTGAGATAGCAATGCACCAGTAGTAATAAGTAAACGCCAAGTTAAGTAAAATATATTGGCAATTATCCCCAGCATCGAACGTCCTATCTTATTGGAGATATGGTCTGCCCATTGAGATAATTGTTTATAAATTCCGTAAATAGGAATAGTTGCTATCAGCAATACAGACATAACTATATTGTCTCGATTGCTAATATGAGCTAACTGTAGTGCATATATGGTAGCTATTTCATCATCTTTCAACTGCTCTAATAAACCCCGACTGACAACAACACGACTATTACGAGGAAGATTACCGTAGGTAAAAACAATTGGTGCAGGGTTATTAATAATATACAGTTTTAAAAATTTCCATTTTCTTTGCTTATAGTAACGTTGAAGCAATCTAACTGCTTCTGGACTATAGTTGTTTAAATTTTGAATGCTAAAGGGTCGAGTTTGATAAAACTTCTTGAAGATTAGGTCTAATAGCCATGGAGATGCGACTAACAAAATAGTAAATAAATAGACTAGGAAATAAAATGAGTCTTGGTAGAGAACTTGTAAAGGGTCTACAAAAGGTAGTTTCACTAAAATAGAGTTGACATTTGCCATCAGTATATTTAGGATAATCTGCGCAACCCAAAATAAAGTCGTAAGAGTTCCTAAACAAAGTAACCATAAAGGAATTAAGTTAGTTTTTCCTGACCTTTGCCATGTTTTTGCCCTTCCGGCTTGTCTCCATTCAATCAATGATGAATTTGCCCGAGTAAATTTAGAAGAATTTGCATGGTTTTTTTTATCGTTTATCTCTGAATATCTTCGTTTTTGAGACGATTGTTGGAGTAATTTTTGAGAAGCTGCTAATTGTCCTGACTGATTTTGGGAAATATTAGTATCTTCTGAAATATCCTCAGAGTTGCTCAAAGGAATAAACTCTGGAACTTCACCGGCTAAAGTATCTTGCTTGGACTTAATTTTACGCAACTTAGTCAAAGAATCATTAGCCCATACCTTGATTTTTTGATTGCTGCTTTTGCTCAGAGCTTCAGATAAAGCGATCGCGGTTTCAATTTCACCAATACGTGAGTAAGTGACAATTAATCCTATCTTTGCTTGTATAATTGCACTCTGACCATCGCCTTGATTTACAAGAGCTTCTAGTATGGTTTTAGCTTTTTGATAATCTCCTTGCTTAAGGGCTGCTAGACCAGCTTGCAAAGATGATTCCGACTGTGAGGGCATTGAGATTTATTGCACTCTAATTAATTGGTATTTTGTAATTAGCACAACGGGTGCAAGTATATATATCAGTTGCCTCGAAGAAATAGTAGCTAATCGCGCAATCCCCAATTTACCCATTTTCTTACTGAATAAGCATCTAGGAAATTTGTTTGCTTTTGCTAGGAATTGCGCACAGCTAGGGGAAAATATTAATCCTTGAAGAACTATATTATTCTCTCCATATTGCTTAAATCCTACTCTTGAGATGTGCAAAAGAATATTTATAAACTATGTCACTGTTTTAACCTATTTTTTATCTGGTTCTGTACCAGAAACTACTGGTGCGATAGAATTTAACTTTAATTCTGGATGATCTGAGCGTAATTGTTCACAATTCCATTGGTTACGAAATAGTAGTACTGGGCGTTCCATACTATCTTTAACCGTAGTTGTGTTAAATATGCGTCCAACTTTATCAAGAGCCTCCCAGCCTCCCTCAACCCAGCGAGCAACGCTGTAAGGTAAAACTTCTAGGTTAGTTTCCACATTGTATTCTTGAAGTAAACGAAACTGTACTACCTCAATTTGCAACTGACCAACGGCAGCTAAAATCGGGTCGCGCTTAGCCTCATCAACAAAGTACATAATTTGAACAGCACCTTCCTCTCGCAATTCCGAGACACCTTTTTGAAATTGTTTAAACTTAGAAGGATTGGGGTTACGCAAAACAGCAAATAGTTCTGGTGAGAAATATGGGATTCCTTCATACTCAAGCTTTTTACCCGTGTATATGGTATCGCCAATAGCAAATACCCCAGGATTGTTCAAACCAATCACATCACCAGGATAAGCCTCATCAATAGAAACTCTTTCTTGAGCGAATAGTTTTTGAGGACGGGATAAACGCACATTTTTACCTGTACGAGCATGAGAAACTGTCATATCTTTTTCAAACTTACCCGTACATACACGGATGAAAGCGACCCTATCCCGATGCTTTGGATCCATATTCGCTTGCAACTTAAATACAAAACCAGAAAACTCTGGATAAGTAGGAGAAATTTCTCCCTGAGTACTGTTTCGCCCTATAGGTTTTAAAGCGTATTCTAAGAAATCTCTCAAAAATAGTTCTACACCAAAGTTAGTCATTGCGCTGCCGAAAAATACGGGTGTCATCTTGCCAGAATGCACCAGAGACAAGTCTAATTCTGGAGCTACACCTTCTAGAAGTTCCAACTCATCTTTCATTTGGAAATATAATTCTTGGTCTAATAGCTCTTCAACTTTAGAATCTCCTAAATCCAAAACCGTATCTATAGCTTCCCTGCTACCATGAGCACTTCTTTCAAATAAATGAATTTGCTCCTTTTTGCGATCAAATACTCCTGCAAAGCGATCGCCCATTCCTATCGGCCAATTCGCTGCATAGGTTTGCAAGCCTAATTCCTGCTCAATTTCATCTAGCAGTTCCAAAGCCTCCCTACCCGGACGATCTAACTTATTCACAAAGGTAAAAATCGGGATACCCCGCATCTTACAAACTTCAAATAGTTTTCTAGTCTGCGGTTCCAAACCTTTGGCAGCATCAATTAACATCACTGCATTATCTGCTGCTGCTAAAGTTCGATAAGTATCTTCACTAAAATCTTGGTGTCCTGGAGTATCAAGTAGATTAATTTGACAATTTTGATAATTAAATTGCAGTACCGTTGAAGTAATAGAAATTCCCCTCTGCTGTTCCATTGCCATCCAGTCAGAAGTGGCTTTACGTTGTGCCCGTCGAGCTTTCACAGAACCTGCTTCATGAATTGCACCTCCGTAAAGAAGCAACTTTTCTGTCAGGGTAGTTTTACCAGCATCAGGGTGGGAAATAATTGCAAAATTACGTCGCCGTTCTACTTGTTGAAAAAGTTCAGACTCAAGTTCAATTGACATATTAATTAAAGAATGTAAATTACGCTTTTAACCTAACTTAACTTAATTTTTCACCTATTTGGATAGAGTTTTAATCTTAAGGCAACAGTGGTCGTGATAGTGTCTTATTATCATCAAAAAAACTGATTAAACATAAACAGATAGAATTCGGGGTGAAGAATGTACGACACGGACAGCCGAACATTTTTATCCGCACTGTCTCATGGAGCAATTCTTTTCAGTGGTTTGATATTTTCAATCATCATTCCAGTTGTTGTGCTTGTATTGAGTAATGATTCAGTTGTTAAGGATAATGCTCGGGAATCTGTTAACTTCCATATCAATATTTGGCTCTATGGAATTATAATTGCAGCTTTAATTGCGGTAACTTTTGGCTCACTTAATTTTTTGGGTTTCTTGTGGTTTACTACACAATGGATGGTAACTATTTGGGCACTTTTCTGCGTATTCAGTAATCCTGATCAGCCTTTTCGTTACCCATTTATCCTTCGAGTTATCTAGGTTGAAATTATTCTTAACTATAAATCTATTTTATACAACCAATTGTGTGACATTTGGCATGGGTTTGTTAGATTTACTAGAGAATGAGTACTACAATCTTTATCTGAGACTCTTAGGTAGTATATCCGTATTTGATGAATCATAGCGACGTATAAGTTCTGTCAAGCCAGCTTGGAGTTACACAAAACATCTCCATTTGCTTATTTGAAGGTAGAGATCCTATTGCATTCACAATATACAGCACTACCTAAATATGTAAGATACGACCATCTTCACTATGACTAAATATCTTTGCGTAATTCCTAGTTATAATCATTTAACTCATTACTATCAGGCAACTAATTACTTTTAGAGAATTAATAGTTAAATGAATATTTATGATTCTGAGAATTCATTACTATTACAGATTATGAATATGGTGAATTTTCGTTAAAACGAAGTAACCGTAAAAGTATATTATTTATTTATTAAGTTATGGTGCTAAATGCTTCATATTAATAGAAAATATCCTTAGAAGAGAGCATTGATTCCATGCATATAGAAAATTATATATAGCTAGTTTTAGAACTGGTTGAGAATTTAGACGGAAAATAAAAATTCTGGAGAGCTTGAATTCTTACTTATCTGTCAAAGCTGATAATTTTTTTAATCTTTGCTTACCATGTCTTAACTGTAAAATACAAAATTGCCCCACGTACTAGACAGTAGGGCAGAGGAAAGTTAAGCGCTGCTTCTAGTCTGGATGATAGAAGCTGGTTTTCACCTTAATTGTGTGACGCTTTATATTGTGTCTGCTTAATCATTTACATTCCTTTATACTCTTATGTTTCCAATACATCGGCCTCGTCGCTTACGCAATCATCCTCAATTACGCCGGATGGTTCGTGAAACTGTTGTTACTGTTAATGATTTGATTTATCCTTTGTTTGCCGTTCCTGGTGAAGAAATAGCTAAGGAAGTTAAATCTATGCCGGGAGTATTTCAACTGTCTGTAGATAAGATTGTTGAAGAAGCAAAAGAAGTATATGAATTGGGAATTCCAGCTATTATTTTGTTTGGTATTCCAGAAGATAAAGATACTGATGCGACGGGGGCTTGGCACGATTGCGGTATTGTTCAAAAAGCTGCAACTGCTGTAAAAGAAGCATTACCAGATTTAGTTATCATTGCAGACACTTGTTTATGTGAATATACAAGTCATGGTCACTGTGGATATCTAGAAGTAGGTGACCTCACAGGGAGAGTCCTAAATGATCCAACTTTAGAGTTACTTAAAAAGACAGCGATATCCCAAGCAAAAGCAGGTGCAGACATTATTGCACCATCTGGTATGATGGATGGCTTTGTAAAAGCAATTCGTTCTGGATTAGATGAAGCAGGGTTTGAAGATACTCCTATCTTGTCCTACGCTGCAAAATACGCATCTTCTTACTATGGTCCTTTTCGAGATGCAGCAGATTCAGCCCCACAGTTTGGGGACAGAAGAACTTACCAAATGGATCCAGCGAACTCTCGCGAAGCTATCAAGGAAATAGAGCTTGATATTACTGAAGGTGCTGATATGCTTATGGTAAAACCAGCTCTAGCATATATGGATATTATCTGGCGCATTAAAGAAGCTAGCAATTTACCTGTTGCTGCTTATAACGTTTCCGGAGAGTACTCTATGGTTAAAGCTGCTGCTCTTAATGGTTGGATTGATGAACAGCGAGTCGTGTTAGAAACATTAACTAGTTTTAAACGTGCAGGAACTGATTTGATTTTGACTTATCATGCCAAGGATGCAGCTAGATGGTTAAGCTAAATTAACTGTTCCACTTTTATTTTTAACAAAGTAGGTGGGTGTAAATAAACGTAACTATAATTCTGTCATTACGTTAGCTAGCGCTATGCTCCGCAAATACGGAGTGTTCCCTCTTAGGGAAGGAGGTACGACGACGTAATTGCAAGAGTTTCAGTGTTTTTTATATTCTGTTACATAGTTATATTCAATCATGCCTGCCTACTAAGTTGACTAAAAAATATCAGTCAACTTGTTAAAAAAATACGTATTACTAGTTATATAAAATCATGTCATTTATTAACTTTTCGATATACTGTTAAAGTGAATATTTTTGCAAAAATGCTTTTAGAATTTGCAGCATAACTATAAAAAATTATTATTGTTTATTTATATTAGGATTTATGCATTAACAGAAACATAAAAATAGAGGGTATAGTTTTCAAGACTTTTAGCTACATTATGAGGCTACTTTATTGCGATGGTCTTCGACTATCGCAATAAATTAAGGTGCACTTTATAAAAGCTTGAAACAAGGTTAAAAAGTTGAACTAAAAAATAAAACCACAAGATAATTAATTTCTACAGTGTGTAATTACTCTATATTTATGATCTAGACACTCGTTAGGAATAATTAGCCTTTGCCTAAAACCGATCCGATATAGCTAATCCTTAAGGCGTAGTCTGTCCGTGAAAGTTTATACTTCCCTAAAGTCGTAATGGCGAATTTACGTTTTAATTGCCTAAGTCCATCTATTTTTCTTCTATTCAAATAATATCAATTATTATTTATATTTTTACGTTTATTAAATAAGTGCAGAATATATTTTTTAGCAATTTTATGAAGAAAGTGTTTTGCTAATTCAAATAATTTTTAAAGTTACCGAAAAAATGTTACGTAATACACAGGAAACCTGTAAGATAGAATTGTTAAAAAATATTCTCGATTGACCGTATAAGGTTAATCAATTTAGTAACCTAATTTTATAGTGTTGAGAGGTAGTAATTGGATATGGATATGCAAGTCCTCCGAGAACGTGCAGGACTTAGTCGTACCGAAGTTGCCTTCAGGCTTGCAATAAGCGAAACTAGTGTACGTAACTGGGAATCAGGACGAACTGAACCAACTATGACTCCGAAGAAGTACTTAGAGACTTTACGTTTATTTCAATGTACTCCGGAAGAGCTAGCTGTTGCTAGTGAAAAGTCAATTAATCAGCGACATAAGCGTAAACCGGGAAGACCAAGAAGATATCCGGAAACTCATATAAATTCGTCTTCACAAATAGCAAAAGTTAGCGATTCTTCTATTTATAATTAAACTCTACTTATTTTTGAAAGAAAGCAGATGATAGATTATCAAACTTGCCATATAATGCTCTCATATCCTGTTTATAAGCCAGTATTGTCAAAAAACTTTAAGAAGAAAATTTCAAATGTATTTAACCTTTAAGTTAACAGTGGTTATGACAAATTGAATCTGGTGAATATCTTATGATATGTAGTTGACGATTAACTATCTTTTTTATTAGTTTATTGCAGAGGTTTTAATACCTCTATTTTTTTTGTTAAAATTTTGGATAATCATTATAATAAATTCTAGCTTGATAAACATGAAGTATATTCTTAATTAATTATAATTTAATTGAAGATAATAAATAATTCCCAGGACTTATTTTTGCTAAAATTAAGGTTTAAATACTAGTAACTCCAATGCTTAAAAACCTTTGTTTATTGATGACACTCTTGATTTAAAGTTTATATGCCGGATTAATTATACATAAAAAATATCATTCAGTAAGCTTTATTTTGTGATTGATTTATTATAAAAATAGCTTTTTAACTTAATAGTTAATTTACCAAATCCATTTTTTGACAATTGATTTTAATGCACTTGTATGGGAATTGAACTGGAAAATTCATCAGCGACAATAAGTAAGTATCATATTTGCTATAAAGCCAAGTACATTACCACATTTTTCCTCGACAGCTGGTATTATTATTGTCCAGAATCGAATTCCTGTATGACCTTCTCTTCTTAACTATTAGAGAAGTTTGCTCAAGGAAAAAGTTGGTTTAACTGTTTACCGCTCAAAGCGATGACACAAAGCCGTGCACGTTCAAAGCTCCTTCAGTATATTTGGAGAGCAAATGCACGATAACATGATTAATTATTAAAAAAGTAACCGTAGCTTTAAGGTCTGATGGCAGAAACACTATTTTTCAACGCTCTGCGAGAAGCCATTGATGAAGAAATGGCACATGATGAGACTGTATTTGTTTTAGGGGAAGATGTAGGTCACTACGGTGGTTCTTACAAGGTGACTAAAGACCTATACAAAAAATATGGAGAACTACGGGTATTAGATACTCCTATTGCTGAAAATAGCTTTACAGGTTTAGCAGTAGGAGCAGCAATTACTGGTTTAAGACCAATTATTGAAGGAATGAATATGGGGTTTTTACTCCTAGCATTCAATCAAATTGCCAACAATGCTGGAATGCTACGCTATACATCTGGGGGAAATTTCAAAATTCCTATGGTAATTCGAGGTCCTGGTGGTGTAGGAAAACAACTAGGTGCAGAGCATTCACAGCGCTTGGAAGCTTACTTTCAAGCAGTACCGGGATTGAAAATAGTTGCTTGTTCAACACCATTAAATGCCAAAGGATTACTGAAATCTGCTATTCGCGATGATAATCCAGTGTTGTTTTTTGAACATGTGCTTTTGTACAATCTCAAAGAAGAATTACCGCAAGAAGAATACTGGTTACCTTTAGATAAAGCTGAAATTGTACGTAAGGGTAAAGATGTAACAATTCTTACTTACTCTCGGATGCGACATCATGTCACCCAGGCAGTAAAAACTTTAGAAAAGCAAGGTTTTGACCCAGAAGTTATTGATTTGATATCTTTAAAGCCCTTGGATTTAGAAACTGTTGGTAATTCTATCAGTAAAACTCATCGGGTGATGATAGTAGAAGAGTGTATGAGAACAGGTGGAATTGGTGCAGAACTAAGTGCCTCAATTAATGAACTCTTCTTTGATGAGTTAGATGCTCCTGTAATGCGCCTTTCTTCCCAGGATATACCAACTCCTTATAATGGAACTTTAGAAAGATTAACTATTGTTCAGCCAGAACAAATTGTCGAAGCAGTAGAAAAAATGGTAGGATTGCGCGTTTAGTATTGAGAAATTAGTCATTAGTTTTTCATATATTAATCGTGGGATAAATACTGATTATCCATCCCAGGCACTGTTATTTTAGGACGGGTGGTATATCGATGACCATGTGAGTAGGCAAATTTATCGCCTACTCATAACTAACTGATTGATAAATAAAAAAGAAAGCTATCATAGCTTTGGGAGCAGCGAGTAATAGTATGCAAGGAAAGCGATCGCTATTAGTTTTAATTTTATCTTTGGTAATTGCTGCAATTTGGGTAGTTGCCACAACTGATGTACCCTTGGGACTTGACTTGAGGGGGGGGTCGCAATTAACCATTCAAGTCAAAACTACGGATAAAATTACGAATATCACTCAAAGGGATTTAGAAGCTGTACAGACTGTTCTCACTAATCGAATTAATGGTTTGGGCGTTTCTGAGTCAGTTGTTCAAGCAATACCCAGAAATAATCAAATTTCCGTACAATTACCAGGTGTCGATGATCCAGAGGCAGCAGAAAGAGTCCTTGGTGGTACGGCACAATTAGAATTTCGTCGTGAAAATGTTGAGAAAAGGTCTCTTGTACAAGTAAGACAGGAAGAGTTGTTCAAGTTACTTTCTGATAAACAAGACGTAGACAAGACAGGAGACCAAGCTGCAATAAAAGCTCTGGATGCAAAAGTTGCTGAAAAACAAAAGCAGTTAATAGATGCTCAGAATGATCTGTTTGAAAAGACAGAATTAACTGGGGAATATCTCAGAGATGCTAGACAAGGATTGGACAATGCTGGGAACTGGTTAGTAAGCATTCAGTTTAATAATAGAGGAGCAGAATTATTTGCTCAACTTAGTAAAGAAGCTGCTCAAAATGGAACTAGATTAGGAATTTTCTTAGATAACGAACAAATTAGCACCCCTACAGTTAGTCCTCAATATAGTAAAACTGGTATTGCTGGAGGTAATGCTCAAATTTCAGGCAATTTTGACGAAAATTCATCTCAGGAATTGGCACTGCAACTCAAAGGAGGAGCTTTACCTTTACCTGTGGAAATCGTTGAAAACCGTACAGTTGGTGCCACCTTGGGTAGGGATAGCATTCAACGTAGTATTTACGCGGCTCTCTGCGGCTTGGCACTGGTGTTAATTTTCATGGTTGTGTACTATAGATTACCTGGAATAATTGCTAATATCGCCCTAGTGATTTACGCTCTTTTCAACTGGGCTTGCTTTGCTTTAATACCCATTACTCTCACATTACCAGGGATTGCTGGCTTTATTCTTAGTATTGGCATGGCAGTTGATGCAAATGTACTGATATTTGAAAGAACTAGGGAAGAACTTAGATCTGGCAAATCTTTGTATCGTGCAGTAGAATCTGGCTTTTACCGAGCATTTTCCAGTATCTTAGACAGCAACGTAACTACCCTTATTGCTTGCATGGCACTTTTCATATTCGGTGCTGGTCTTGTCAAAGGTTTTGCTGTAACTTTGGCTGTTGGGGTTTTAGTAAGTATGTTTACAGCAGTTACCTGTAGTCGAACTTTGATGTTTTATGCAATTTCTATACCTTCACTACGGAAACCAGAAATTTTCTGTCCGAACCTGCCCACTAACAAAAAGGCAGAGGTCGTATGATCAAAATTAGTGTCAATAAATCGCGATCGCGGTGGTGGATAATTTCTGCTGCTATTATTGCTGCGGGTATTGTAGCAATGATAATTTCCTCACAAACCATTGGTTATCCACTGCGTCCAGGCTTGGATTTTATTGGGGGAACTCGCTTACAAGTAGAGCGAGATTGCTCCATTAGCAATAACTGCGATGGTTCAATTGATATCAATAACGTCCGAGAAGTTGCGAAATCACAAGGCATTGGCGATAGCAATATTCAAATTATTGGTGAAGGTGATAATAAAAATGGCATACTAATTCGTTCTAAAAGTTTAAAGCCAGAACAACGTTCCCAACTACAAGATGCTTTAGTCGAAAAGATTGGTAAATTCGATACTAAAAAGACTCAGATAGATACGGTAGGTCCAACTTTAGGACGACAGCTATTTACTTCTGGGGCTGTAGCTCTGAGTATCTCTTTTTTAGGAATTGTTATATATTTAGCCATACGTTTTCAGTTAGATTACGCAGTTTTTGCAATCATTGCCACTTTCCACGATATATTTGTGACAGTAGGTATTTTTGCAATTTTTGGACTGCTTTTCAATCAAGAGGTCAATAGCTTATTCGTTGTAGCTCTACTTACTATTACGGGTTTTTCAGTCAATGATACGGTAGTTATTTATGACCGAATTCGGGAAACTCTCAAAGCCAATCCTCAACGTCACATAAATGAAGTTGTCGATGATGCTGTTAATCAAACTCTTGGTCGCTCTATTAATACTACTTTCACGACTTTATTACCTTTATTTGCTATCTACCTATTTGGTGGAGAGACCTTGAGAAACTTTTCTTTAGCTTTAATTATTGGTTTCATTGTGGGAGCTTACTCTAGTATTTTCATTGCTAGTACTCTTCTGGCTTGGTGGAGACAGCGGCAGTTTAAGTCTACTACAGTAGATAGTAAGCAATCTGTTGATGCACCTGCTGATAGTTAATTCGTAAATAAAATAATAGTAGTGGATATTAAACATTATCAGAACTGGAGACTTATTTCTTCGATTTCTATCCAGTTCTGTGTATATGTTTTTGCAATATAGTCCGGCTTTGTTTGCCTATGGAACCATCGCAAAATACCCCCATGGATGATGAAAGATATAGAAGTGATGATGTAACTTTTAATAAGCAAATGATGAAGCTACATAGATTAACAGTTATCGCTCGCTGGTTATTTGCATGCTTTCTATGGTTAACTGTTGCACCGATTTGCCTGTGGAACTTACGCAGCGAGATAATTTTGTGGAAACAATACTTTACTTGGGCTGCTTTAAGATATGGTCTTGCTTATCATCGCTTATCTACTATTGGTCTAGCTTTCTGTATTGGTACAGTCTTGGCGACTTTAGTTTGGCAAAGTCGTAATATACTTTTAGGAATTTCTAAAGCAGAGAAGCAGCGTTTAGAAAAACAAGTCTGGCAAATTCGTCATCAAGGATCAAGTCATCCTCTGTGGAAGTGGATTTGTGAATAGGGGAGAAAATTAGCGTTTTCTATCCGAGTAAGTAGGTAGGCACAAATAAGCCCCTTGCTTGACTTGTAAAAGAAGCTAAATAAGCTTTTAAGTATTACCTTAACTAGTTCTTGCTACGAAAACTCATGGGGTGCTCAATAGAACTTGTTCTTGGTTTCACTACTTGCCACTGGCAATGACTTACCTGAGTTTTTTGATGCTGATCTACTTAGAGGCTAACTCTTAGCAATTATGAATTAAAATTATTTTTATTAAAGATATTTATCAACAAATATTAATTCACAAGATAGTATAGTCTTTCATATGCATTTTCGTGTGTTTATATGTAGTTTTGTGATTTTTTTTATCAAAGTTAGTAAGGGTAGTACTTTTATACAGGTGTGACAAATGAATTCATCTCATATCGAATTTAGCGATCGCCAATCTAAAATAGACTTAGAACAGTTACAAAAACTTTTTGAGCTAAGTGCATTTTGGGCACAAGATCGTAGTATTAAGGATTTGGAAATTGCTCTAGCCAATAGCAAACCAGTCATTTCAGTCTGGGATAGAAACAGTTTAATTGGCTTTGCCAGAGCTACTAGTGATGGTGTCTATCGAGCTACAATTTGGGATGTAATCATCCATCCAGAATATCGAGGAATTGGATTGGGAAGTAAATTAGTAGAAACTGTTCTGAGTCATCCCTTAATGTATAAGGTAGAGCGAGTTTATTTAATGACTACTCATCAGCAGCAATTCTATGAAAAAATAGGATTTGAACAAAATAGCACCACCACAATGATGCTCCATAATAAAACTAGTCTTGGTTCTCTTCCATCTCCAGAAGCTCATGTGAGGGAACTCCACGGGGCATAGATATTTGTAGTTTAACAGTATCTGTGTTGGAACCCGAATCATCTGCTACTGGAACTATTTGCAAATTACCCCCCATACTTTCTAAAAGATTTTGATTGAGTAAAAGTTTCATTCCATGAGAAATATCGGCACCTTTATCAACTTCTTGGAAGTGATGATAGGGCAGTTTTTCATCTAAGCTATCACTATCTGATTGGAGTAAATCAATAGATTCTTGATCTGGTAGAGTGTATTTTGGTATATCTAGAAAGATATTCACCATATTGTTATCTATCAGGGAAGCTTCTGCACCAATATGAATCCCTCCTTCTTCCATTTGGGCTATAGTCGTTTCTACTAAACCAAGTAGAATTTGTCGTAACCAATGGATATCTGCTAGTACATACACTTCTGAATCTGGAATTGAAACTGTAAAGGGAAAATTACGGTTTTGAGCCAGCATCCTAGTCAAATCATCAACTTCCTGTAATAAGTTTTTCACAAGATAGGTCGAAATGTTAAGTCTATTAGTACCATGCTCTGTTCTTGCGACCTTTAAAATACTGTCTAGTAGTTTTAGTAAAAGTAGGGTTCGCTCATGAGCTTGGGCAATAAATTCCCTTTCTTCTTGAGGATTTTCACATAAATCTTGCAAAATTAACTGGTGTAAACCAATTAAACCATTCAGAGGCGATCGCAACTCATGAGTGGTTCTTGCTAAAAATCCGCCTTTAAATTGACACATTTCATGTGCCATAAGGTAAGCATTTTCTGAGTGTTTAAGTCTCTGAGATATTTGCTTTAGCTGATCACCTGAAACTTTTTTTTCGACAAAAGAATCTACTATTTTCTTCTGAGAAAGTTTAACTAATCCACACAGACCTATTCCGAAACTCAGACCAATTGCGAAATATATCCAGCTATTTAATTCCATAACTTTATATCTACTAAGTTTCTTAGCTATTTGTAATTATTTAAGAGAAGATAGAATTATTAAATTTAATAATTTTTCGGATGCAAAGTGATACAAAGTATTTTTTGTAAATATTTTGTGGCTTAATTATAGATTAACCAATTCTAATTCAGGTAAATAAGCATCTGTAAAAAATTAATTTAACATTTCCTCTAGGCTGCTTCTTATCTGGGAAGTTTAGAACAGCTATATTTAGTAATAAATATATAAACAATAGTGTATGAGTACTTATTAAACCACTATTCGGGATAAGCTCAAACCCTTATTAGACAGTTACTTAATTTTGGTGTATCTCTAATTTTTTGTATTGTTTTAGGCACTAAAACACGTATATACACTTGATTTTTCCCAAACTGATGTTATTAATTAAAATTATGTTGCGTTTCTTTAATTAATGTGAATGAGAAGTATCTAAATAGGGCTTGCTGAATAAATCTAGAAATTGAATCTAAGTTTCACAGGGATTGAAAAATCAAGATGTGGTTGATTAGTCCTCAAATTTACACGGTTATTTTCTTTGAAAGTGCAAGGATTTTAGACATACGTCTTCGGTGAATAGTCTTGCACTTGTTTGGTGAAAAAAACTTTGTGTGTCCTTTATCTGGTAGTATTTTCAGTTTCTTTCAGATAGCCCTAAATATTTTGCAATATACGACTGTACTTCTAAGAAGTGTCCTACTTCAAGTCAATTTTTACGCTACCCTGACGTAGAATTGCCCATTTGTGATCATTCCATTCAATTACAGTAGAAGGTATGCCGATATTAACTTCTTCATCTACAAATTCTGTCGTGGCAAGAGTTAACACATTGGGAAACTGCTTATTGATTTCAATCGTACTCATTAAAGGTGGTTGTCCAGATAAATTAGCGCTTGTAGTTGCTAGTGGTCCAGTTTCAGCCAGAATTTTTCTAGCGATCGCACTGTTTGGTACCCTAATACCAATTGTTTGAGGGTTAAGTGGATTCATGCATGCAGGTACTTTTTCAGAAGCTGGCAATACTAAAGTTAAAGCTCCTGGCAGATATTTCTGTGTCATTTCCTGCCAAATTTCTAACTCGTCATTACTGCCAATTATGTAATCCCATAATTGTGAAGTGTTCGCAGCCATTAAAATTAGTGGCTTTTGGTACGAGCGCTTTTTGATATCAAAGATGGATGTCCCTAGCTTTGGAATTACAGCTAATGCTGGCAATGTATCTGTGGGAAAACTAACTACTTTTCCTGCAATTGCACCAGCAATCAAAGCGTCCAATGAAACTTGCATAACTTGAAATCATGCTTAAAATCGGTATCTAAATATAACAGGACTTATACAGTTTAAATACTAAATGTTAAATATATTTAAATATATTGATTTTTTATATAGAAATCATCAGAAAAATTTTGGATATATATATGGGGGGAGATAAAAAGGTGTCAGTATTCTTCTTATGGTTTTCTTAACATTATGTATAGCCCTTAAATTTATCAGGATTTATTTCATATACATAATTACAGGTAATACCAAAAAAAATCAATCAAACTCGAACCTGATCTTAACTACTTATATATTTCTTATAAGCAAGGGCAAAACGTCTTATACCTGATAAATCTGAATGAATTTCAATATTGCAATAACCTCCTTGATTTCCTAATAAACTCTCTACTAAATCATCTTGTCCTGCCATCATTTCTAAAAGCAAGATTCCCCTAGGAGCAAGATACTCACAAGAAATATTAATCAAATGACTGATATAGGTCAAACCGGACATACCTCCGTCTAAAGCCAAATGTGGCTCATGATTTTTAACTTCTGATTGCAGGGTAGGTATGACATCAGTTGGTATATAAGGTGGATTAGATACCATGCCGCTAAATTTACCTTTCAAATGACTTAAAGGTTCCCACCAACAGCCTTGATAAAATTTTATTTTTTCTGTGAATTGATGAGTAAAAGCATTTGCTCTAGCGATCGCCAAAGCTTCTGGAGAACAATCGACAGCATGAATATTGGCATCCTCAAAAGCATCTGCTAACCCTAAAGCGATCGCACCACTTCCAGTACCTAAATCAGCCCAATCTCCTCTGCGCAGTTGTGGATATTTTTCTGTAGCCTGGACTGCTAAATCTATTAAAGATTCTGTTTCTGGTCTGGGAATCAAAACTGCTGGGGACACCTTTAGATTAAAGTTTCGCCAGGTCGTATTTCCAGCAATATACTGTACCGGCATTCTATTCTCAATACGTTCCTGCCAGAGCTTTTCTAACTTTGTCAATGGCAGTTTTAGCTCAATTTCCTGCCAATTTTTAAATGATCCCAAGAGTATTGCTAAACGGTCTAAACCGGCAACCTCTTCTAATAACCAGTCAACCTCACCAGCAGAAATATCAGTGGCGATCGCTGCTTTAATTGCTGCTTGTCGCCACTGCCAAAGCTGTAAACCAGATATTTTTTCAGACTGTTCTTTCATTGATTGAACAGTAAATTATTTACTTTTTCTTAGGGGCATTATTACTGTTTCGGGGTAATGTCTGGATAAACTTTCTTGATTCTGGCGATGGAACGATGGTAACTTGCTTTAACCACTCGTCATCTTTCTCTTTGAGTACCTTGATTACACCGTCTATATCAGCTACTTGAATATCAGCTTGCTTGTACTTGGGTTTAACTTGATTTAGTAAACCTATAGCATCTTGCTTACTGGTAAAAGCAGGAATAAATTCTTTATTACCCTCTTTTGGTTTAATTGATACATAACCCTTATCAGGTGCGAAGCGAACAAAGAACAAGGGCACACTTTCCATTTTTTCTACTTTCTGTCCGTTCTTACGAAGTAGTTCCATCGCTCCTTGAACTTCTTTATCTACAGGTTTAAATGCAAATAATAGACGGTTTTGTTGATTTTTAGTATTCTGAAGCTGCTTATAAATCAACCCTAATGGCACTGCTGTTACAGTCAATTCTTTAAACATCTGTGCTTGTTTAGGATCTTTGGTCTTAGTACTCTGTAGCTGAGAGACAAAAGTTTGAGCTTCTTGTCTGCTCATGTAAACACCGGTAATTGCCTTGCTACCTTGTTCTCCTTTTTTTGCCGGTATAGGACGGCTCAAAGGCACTCCGTTCTTATTTGTCACCATGAACACAGGAACTTCATTGAGAGTCCCTACAACTTCTGACTCTGGCAATGCTACTACTGGGAAGGTCCCTGATGCTACCGTTGCCAGCAGAGTGCTTCCTATTAGACCTACTTTTGTTCCCCAACGGACTAATGATTTCATTATTTCTCCTCGCATTAACACTTTTACTAAATGTTCAGACAGACGATGAAATGTGTATAGAATAACTAGTCTTAGTTATAGTATTTTCAACTCAAATTGTCTGTACGCTTATCTGCTGATTTTCTCCTTCTGCGTCACCTCTGAATGTATAGCTAAAACTATCAAATTTGTCTTTTAACAAATATCTATAATACAGAAATTAGCCATCAAATTTTAATCAAATTGGGTAAGAACAATATTCTATTGCTTTTACTCTGGAGTTGGTGACGTAGATGATTTTGATATCGTTCCAAATCCCTATAATTTTCGGCATTCTTTCGATCTTACGACACTCATTCATTTACCGGTATTAAATGATGCCTGCTTAGATTAAGGAACTGTTTACATTAAATAGATATCTGTTGATACTTATTGTTATAACTATTTTAATGCACTCTAATATTAAGAAAATTTTGATGCTTTCTCATAGTTTTTCTTATACTTTTTGAGTTCAGATACATCGTTCCAAGATGTTTTCGGATATAAATATAAGCATTAAGGGATTATATGTTTTGTGAATCAATTTCCAGTTAATCATCAAATTTTGATATTAACCAAACCTTATAGAGTATTTTTTAAAAGCATAAATAAATATTATATTTAATATAAGTTAATTATATAAATTGAGAGACTCTTTTTGTAATTGCAGAGTTTTCCTGAAAAAAGCCTCAAAGCTATATACACCAATACTTTACCTCTTTTTTCTGATTTGTATTGATATATCCCGGTTTGAGGGATTTCTTAGGTGGTACAGTACATTTATTACTATGAATTAATTTGAGGATTTTTCCTCCTTATTTCTAAGTCCTATTAAGTGAATATCAAGGTCAGGTCAGTGACTGTGTTCCAATTCAAAACTATTACTTCAAACTAAAGTCGTCTAGCGTAGCGGGAGGAAGAACAGCTTGAATAAAGATTAAATAATTTTTACCCTTGTGAAGAAAATACGGCTTGTATCTTTAATTAAATAATTAGAAATAAATCAATTACGTTTGCCGGCATTCATACAGGAATTTTACATTTTATTTGTTGAAACAGTTGCCATAGGGAATTTTAAATTGCTTAGATAATGCCTAGGATAAATCTACGAAGTATGTAAATCAAAAATTAGCAAAACCCTAAAAGAAAATGAATTCAAGGAAAGATGATAACGAATCAATCAGAAATGATCCAACATTACTATGCAAGAACTTGCTAATCGGAAAACTTTTTACAGAATATGCATATAGTTTGAATTATTTCGATTAAAGTATATTTATCACTCAACACATAAGCACTTACATAATAAAAATTATTTAAAAATATCTTCATTTTAATAATTAAATCGGGATGACAGGATTTGAACCTGCGGCATCCTGCTCCCAAAGCAGGCGCGCTACCAAGCTGCGCTACATCCCGAAAACAGATAACATTTTTACTTTGCCATCTTTAAATTTAACCTTTATAACAATAGCACTTTAGCGAGAATAAATCCATACATAACAGAAATTTTATATAAAATTTTTATACATATATAAATATAATTATCCTTACCTAAGTAAAATTTCATAGGTAAATTATAAAGATTAATTCAGTTCAATGCTTTCTACTCCATGTAATCAGGCAGTAAGCTAATTAACATGTGTAAGTAAGCAAAAAATAACTAATGAGGATACCAAAACATGCCTTTTATTCCTTCTGGATCGGGCATAAAACCCAAGTTTCTATAAAAATCGACAACATGAGGATCTGCAAATAAAGTAACATTGCTAATTTCTTCATTTCTTAACTTTTTGAGAACATACTTCATCAATGCTTTTCCTAGACCCTTACTTTGAAAATCCGGGTGAACTACTACATCCCATATAGTCGCATTAAAAGCATGGTCAGAGGTAGCGCGTGCAAAACCAATTAGCCTGCGCCTATTGCCATGCACTTGCCACATAGTAGCTACGAGAAAACTATGCTCTATAGCTTTTTTCACTTTTCGTAAGGGACGGCGGGACCAACCCACCGCATCACACAATTCTTCTAGTTCATAAAGATCGATATCCCTTTCTGTGCTAAAAACAATACGATCGCTGCTGGAGTTAGAGTTACTAGCTGTATTCTCTGACTTTCCATCTCCAAAGGGAGTGGTTTTAGCAGTCGTTACACTTTCTGAGGTACTAAACCAAGTTTTCCAAAAACCCATGCCAAAGCGCTTAGTTCGGGTAATATAACTGAATTGGTTTTCACTATAACAGTGTTGCGAATGGTGTAAAAGAGTTTTTCCCAAAATCCGTAACTCAAATTCATTGAGCCTTACTAGAATTTGTAGGAGCAAATCCTTACTTGACAAGCGTCTTACACCAATTATTTTCACTTTAACATTTTGTTGTAGAGCCTAGAATAAATTAACTAATACCAATTTTATGAGAGTGAATCATGTATAGCATCATTTTCATAACAGAACTATTACGACATATGCGAGTCTTATCCCACAATGGCTTCTGGTCTCAAACCCTCGACTCTCGAACTCTTAAAGCGCTTTGATAAGGCGTTTCCCCAATTTTACGAGCAATTTGTTAGCAGCGAAATTCAACTGCAAAATTTGCATTTGGCATATCGCTTGTACAAAACTAGACGTGCAGTTATTGAACTCAAAACAGAAGAGAGTAAAACTGTGCTGCATTTTGCTTATCGCAATCAATCTTTTCTACTCAGCGATATTTTTGGCGTTTTAGCAGCTTATGGATTAACAATTCACAGTCTGAGTTTATACGGTCAAATTCGACCACCAATGTTGGTATTCATTAAATTACTAGTTTCTCGTGGTGGTAAAGCATTAACTGCAAAAACATCAGAGAATGTTAGTCGTGCTATCCGTGAAGCTCTGGCGGGCAGGTTTGAAGTAGAAGAAATGTTAGCAGTGGAATTTAATCTAGATGGAGGTTTAGATTCTGTGCAAACTGAATTCTATGTCGATCCAGTGTTTCATTTACCAGCATTGGTTATAGAGGCTGACAATCAACCAGGTTTATTTTATAAAGTGATGTACGCTATATGGCAAGAAGATTTATTAGTGGTCAATGCCAATTTATTGGTATGGAGGGGACGTACTCGTCTTATACTTTATCTACTCGGACCAAATGAAAGCTTGATTCCAGAATATCTGGGTAACAAAATTGCCCAAGGAGTGCGTACTAGACTGTTAGGAAAATGAATTTCTGGATATATCTAGATTTAATTTGAATTGAGCATCTGGAAACCTTTTTTTCATGTCTACAATCTCGAAAATTCTGGTTTTGAATAAGGTTCAAAAGCCTTATCAGAAAAAAAAAGCTATGAGGACTTACGCATTTACAGGAAAACGGAAATATGGGGCATTGCTTTTAGGCATTCAGCCTTGATTTTTTGGCGACTTTTTAGGTAATGGGCTTTTGCCCTGCCCTAGGCGATCGCAACTAATCAAAGGTGATTGATAAAAGCCTGAAGTGACCTATTTACATTAATAAACAGGATGATGAATTTTTACAGTGCGTAAGTTCTAGCCGTTTATAATTCACATCAGGCGTATATCGGAGAAATATTTAGTATATTTCAAAAAATTATTCCCCAAAATATTCTCAAAATGCTTAGATTAGCACTAATGTGGGTGAAATTAAGTTTTGTAATATCAAAAATTTCAAAAATTATGATTAGATAACCGTGAAGATAATTTGCGCGAAATTAGGTAATAGAGCTTTTTATCTACACGATAGTTAGGTTGTAAACTATAAGTATGATTGTGAGGAAAGCTACTACGCCACTCTCATAATTTTCTTGTTATCCATCGTCTGTATTCAGTCGTACTCCAGATTAAGGGTACGATATACATATGGCATCAATCGATATTTCGGGCGTTTCCTACGCTTACGAACTGACAAAGAGAAAGTCTTATCCCCATGCTTTGGTTTTCATTCACGGCTGGCTAAATAGTCGTGAATACTGGCAACCTTTAATCTCGCGATTATCAATTGATTTTCAATGTCTTTCTTATGACTTAAGAGGTTTTGGTGAGTCCCGCTCAGAGCAAAAAACTAGTTTAGATCAAGAATCAGCTTACTTAAATGTGAATTCTGTAAGTAGTAATTTCGTAAATGACTCATTTGAATCAGCCTATACACCAGCAGCTTATGCTCAAGATCTACGATTGCTTTTAGAACATCTTGATATCAAAAGCGCTTGGTTAGTTGGTCATTCATTAGGTGGTACTATTGCCCTCTGGGGGGCTTCTCAGATGCCAGATACGGTCAAGGGGGTAATTTGTATTAATTCTGGAGGTGGTATTTACCTTAAAGAGGCTTTTGAAAAATTTCGCTCTGCTGGACAGCGTTTTTTACAAGTGCGTCCGCGATGGCTTTCTCAGATACCTTTAATTGATTTGCTTTTTACCAGAAATAGCGTAGCCCAACCTTTAGATCGACAATGGGCACGTCAAAGAGTAATAGATTTTGTTGTTGCCGACCCAGAGGCAGCTATAGGAACTCTTTTGGACTCCACTACGGAAGAAGAGGTAAATATTTTACCTCAGTTGGTTTCTGAATTAAATTTACCAGTTTATTTTGTTGCAGGTGCTAATGACAAAGTGATGGAACCAAAGTATGTCAAACACCTAGCTAGTTTTCATCAATTATTTCAATATTGCGGTGACAATGTGATTGAAATTGCTGATTGTGGTCATTTTGCAATGTTAGAACAGCCTGATGTTGTCGCAGAGCATATACGTTCTATTGTCATTCACTAAAAATCAAAAATGCAAAGTTTCAGTCAAAAGCTTTTAAGCTTCAAGCTAAATTATTCTCAATGCTGATAAAGTTTCATCACTTCATTTAACTTCATTCGAGATTGAACGCTTAAATTTAAAGAAGAGGTACGACCTTGTTTCAAATGGTGAACCCCAGCATTTGCAATCATTGCAGCATTGTCAGTACAAAATTTTAGAGGTGGAAATAAAACCTGTATATTATGTTTCTCACCAGCATTTTGTAAGTGTTCTCTCAAACCACTATTAGCAGCAACCCCACCACCGACAGAAATTGTGAATAAACCATAATCCGAAGCACAAGCGATCGCTCTTTTGGTAAGAGCACGGGCTACAGTTTCTTGGAAACTGGCTGCAATATCTGCCACAGGTAACTCGTTATTAGCTTTTTCCAACTTTTGTACTAATCGCAATACAGATGTTTTTAAACCACTGAAACTGGCATCGTAGGGATGAAATCCACCATCGGGTAAAGATACCCTTCCTTCAGGCATACTAAATGCTTGAGGATTACCAGCTTGAGCAATACGGTCAATTATTGGTCCTCCTGGATACCCCAAATTCAAAATCCGTGCGACTTTATCGAACGCTTCACCTGCTGCATCATCTCTCGTCTGACCTAATGTTTCATAAACACCACAGTCTTTTACTAAAATCAGACTTGTATGCCCTCCAGAAACTAATAAACTCAAGAAAGGAGGCTTCAGGCTAGGCTCGCTTAAATAAGTTGAACAAATGTGACCTTCTAGGTGATGAATTCCTAAAAATGGTTTTTGGTGAACTACCGCTAAAGTTTTAGCCGCAGTTATTCCTACCAACAAAGCTCCTACTAAACCAGGAGCACAGGTTGCTGCAATTCCATCGATAACATCCCAGTTTACACCTGCAACCGAGAAAGCTTTGGCGATCGCTTCATTGATTGATTCCAAATGCGAACGCGAAGCTATTTCTGGGACTACTCCACCGTAGGGCTGATGGATAGAAATTTGCGAAGCAACAATACTACTTAAAACTTTATTTTCTTTAACAATTGCAACAGCAGTTTCGTCACAACTGGTCTCTATGGCTAAAACTCTAGTCATTTGGCGATTAAGTCTAATAAAGACTATTTTGAGAAGCTTTAACTTTTATTTACTTTAACTTTACTCTGTCACAGACCAGAAGCTATGATGGCTTGCGAGTCTAGATAAAAAATGTGCAAGCCGCTTCGTTTTGTACGTAAATTATTGTTTCATTATAAAAAAGGAACAAATCCATGCGATTCTTGTTTGCTTTCATCCTAGCAACTTCCCTCTGGTTTAACTTCGCGTCCCCAGCTCACGCTCTCGGCGCGGACTTAGTACCCTGTAGTGAATCTGCTGCTTTTCAACAACGTGCTACAACCGCTCGTAACACAACAGCCGACCCCAATTCGGGACAGAAACGATTTGAACGTTATTCTCAAGCTTTGTGTGGTCCAGAAGGTCTACCACATTTGATTGTAGATGGCCGTTTAGAACGTGCTGGCGATTTCGTGATCCCCTCTATTCTGTTTCTTTATATAGCTGGTTGGATCGGTTGGGTAGGTCGTGCTTATCTAATCGCTGTTCGTGGGCAATCTAATACAGAAATGAAGGAAATTCAAATAGATGTTTCCTTAGCATTACCGCTTATGCTTTCTGGTTTCGCTTGGCCATTGGCAGCATTAAAAGAGTTAACTTCAGGTGAGTTAACAGCTAAGGATACAGAAATTCCTGTATCACCTCGTTAGTTTTTTAGTCAAGTTTATTTTCCGTAATTTGGAGATTGATTCATGGATCAGCAAAGCAATCTTGTTAAATTTCTTTCTACTGCACCGGTGATTACAACGATTTGGTTGTTCATCACTGCTGGAATAATTATTGAGTTTAATCGTTTTTTTCCAGACCTCTTATTTCATCCCTTACCATAAATAGCCAAAAAATAGACAAAGTAAGTCGTTAATAATTTAAAAGTTTTCTTTGGCAATCATTGCCTTGAAATTGAAGTTTTGCAATATCTCATATTTGTATTACCCAATTGCAGTCAAAGTTTAACTTTTACTAGTTATAATTTCAAGTATGAAATTCGTATTTTTAACGGGTTTCATACTTGATAGTCGTTATTAAGTCAATGTATTTCAAAATATTAGCTGTAGTCTGAAAATGCAGTTAGTTAAATAGCTTCTTTGTAAATGTTTTTAGATATAATTGTTCCGAATGCAATTCTAGATTATGGCTTCAGAATATTAAGCCAGTTTAAATATATATTTAAATATATAAATTAATTTTTCTAAAGTTGGCTAGTAAAAGAATACTTACATAGAACTATTATTAATATAAAAATAGTGTTCGATTCTTAAACAAAGGGAAGACTAAATAAATATGGTACAAGCAGTGAATGCATCTAAGAATATGCCCAATGATGCGAGAAATAGGGAAGCTATTCGTCCTGCAGGACGAGATCCGCAAAATGGCAATTTAGAAACACCCGTGAATTCCTCTCCTATCATCAAGTGGTTTATTAGTAACTTGCCTGCCTATCGTCCTGGTTTAACCCCCTCTCGGAGAGGTTTAGAAGTTGGAATGGCTCATGGTTATCTACTGTTTGGACCATTTGCAAAACTAGGACCGTTACGCAATGCCGAAAATTCCAATTTAGCTGGCTTACTAGCAACTATTGGCTTAGTGGTAATTTTAACTTCATGCTTGTCTTTGTACGCTAACAGCAATCCCTCTAAACCTGTTTCTCATCCTGCAGTAGCGGTTCTTCCAGACTCTTTTGATTCTAAAGAAGGCTGGAATAATTTTGCTAGTGCATTTTTATTAGGAGGTATTGGTGGTGCTGTTACAGCTTACTTTTTAACTAGTAATTTAGGATTCTTACAAGGCTTTCTTGGCTAATTAATTTTATTAGCAATTTATTTCCTTGGCAGTATAAGTAAGTCAGCAGACTAACTACATAAAAGATTGTAAATAGTATTCAAAGCTTTGTGTAAAGCTGCTCCGGCATAGCTGACGCTTAGGATGTAGTGTGCTCAATAGAGCTTATGCTTAATCTAACTACGTCCTACTTGCAATCACATACCTTGAATTTCTACACCTACTTACTTACCTAATTAATTTCTGATTATAAATTTGTTAATCAGGATTTGATTTGGGTATGATCATATGATTCAGCCAGAAGATAAGAAAAGCATATTTTGTATCGACAATTTAGTCATACTAGACAGTTTATAAGTACATCATACTGTTGGTTATTTTTGCTTTTCTATTTATAGATTTGGGCTGAAAAAAGCTAAGAAACAATGTTTTCGAGTCAAGACATTGTTTCTTAGCTTTAACTTCTAATTATTTAGTCTATTTATAGACTATGAATTCAGTTATTTCAGTTAAGATAGATAACTAGAAAAACAATCTTACAAGTCCTGAAAAAATTAAACACCTAAGAACTCTTTACTAATTTTTTTGCAGACAATTAGCTAGATCAATATTACGGCAAAACAGAAATATTGATTGTAGATATTAGCTAATTAGTAATTATTACTGCTGAGTATTTTCAGTTTGGAGTTAATAGAGAAAGAATTATGGAAATAGAACTGCTTCCATAGATTGTAGAGCAGTTTCAAAATCCTCATTGACAATTTGTAAATCGAATTCACTTGCAGCTTGTATTTCTTTTTCGGCAAGGTGTAGACGACGAGTTATCGCATCCTGGGAATCTTGTCCTCGTCTACGTATTCGTTTTTCTAACTCGTCTAAAGAAGGTGGCAGTATAAAAATACTAAAGGCATCTGGGTAAGAAGCACGAACTTGTCGTGCACCCTCAAGTTCTATTTCCAAAACAACATTTTGACCAGAGTTGACTCTATCTTTGACTGGTTCTCTAAGAGTTCCGTAGTAATTACCTGCAAATTCTGCCCATTCTAGGAATTCTCCCTGAGCAACAGATTGTTCAAATTTACTGCGACTAAGAAAATAGTAATGCTGACCCTCAACTTCCCCTGGACGAGGGGAACGGGTTGTCGCAGATACAGAATAGTATATTTCTGGATGACGCTTAAGGAGCGATCGCAGTAAAGTTCCTTTTCCGACTCCACTAGGACCAGTCAGTACAATTAACCTGCCATGAGGTTTGGATTTTTCGGCAGTAACACTCTTGATTGATATAACTTGTATCATCCGCTTAACCTGTGAATTAATCAATAAACATTAATTCATTAGTCAGTATTCTCAACTATTTTTAGGTAGGAGAAGTATGAACTAATAAGACATTGGTAGCATGCGTGAGAGATAACTAATCTAATTCACATGGTACTGATGATATAGCATAAATGGATTAGGTTTGCTAACCCATACTTTTTCAGTTATCCACACCTTGATGATCACGAGAAATCACAAAACGATTTGCTACCGTTTCCGGTTGAATTGCTGAAAGAATTACGTGACTTGAGTCAGTAACAATTACAGCCCGAGTACGCCGTCCGTAAGTCGCATCAATCAATTGACCTCGATCTCGCGCATCTGTGATAATTCTCTTAATCGGAGCAGACTCTGGACTGACAATGGCAACGACTCGGTTGGCAGACACGATATTACCAAAACCGATGTTGATTAATTGAATGTCCATATAAAGAAGCTGACGCTGTTGGGTGTTGTGAGAAGCTTATAAATAGCTTATATTTCCATGTTATCCCCAAAAAAATGCACTTACAACGCTTCTACTTGCTCCAGGTTTTATTTTTGAAAGGTAAAGATAATTTTTAGCTATTCATTTATAAATTTAATAGTAAGATATTTCAACGGAAATCTATGTAAAATATAACACCAGGCTTTGAGAGCTTCAATATAATTGAATTGCCTGTTGTAAAAAGCTTTTAAAATTTTTGAATCTATTTAGTCCCGTCTTATAGACTTTATATTATTAATAAACAAGCTTATATGTATTTTGGATAATAAAATTTCTTAGCAATTACTTATGATTGTTACGTATATTTAACCATGTTTTAAGTTATATTTTTATTAATAGTCTGTATGAAATTAAAAAAATATTTAGTACAAATTAAAATTTGATTTTTACTTAATTAAAATAATCGCAAGATTGCTACGGTTTATTGATTATATGTACTTTTGGGTATTCACTCCTTACTCTATTTAGATTTCAGACTAATGGTCTATCTAATTAAATGTTAAGTAATTCTAATTAAAAATATTAGAAGTTTTTTTATATCAAAATTTCTTATATACATAAGAATATTAGTATTTTTCTATAATAATAATTATTATTAATGTTCTAATCTATGATGATTAATTTTTTTGATGTTAAATTCAGACAGATAAATTTTATTTTTGAAGTCTTCTCGGAAAGGTAGGTAGAACGTCAGAAAAAATTAATTTGCGCTGAAATTAACAAAAATGAGGACTTTGGCAAGGTATAAAATTATTCCTCTTACCTTGGAGAAATATATCTCATTCCACACTATGAAAAATAATCCTATGATCAAAGTGATAACGAAGTTCAAGCTACGCCTATTGCATAATAAATGTCGGAAAATTTATGTTTAATATCTAAAATATAGAATTTGTATTTTTTTGATTATATTGATTCATGAATTATAAAAATTTGCAATTAAATCTTTCTTGAATAATTAACTTTTTTAATAGATTTCCATTTTCGCTTTAATTGTATGATGTCGGGGTTGTAACCACCATATCGCCACTTTACATAAGCCTGACAAATCTCATTTGTCACTTCAGTGATCCCTGGAGAATGATATTGATATAAGACCTGGGTATATTCATATGGGGTTTGTGAAGGATGCTTAAAATTACCTTTTTGACTAAATGAACGTATCATCTGCTGATAGAGACTTTCCATTGGTGGTAACTTGCTTAATTTGAGTTGATATCGTATTTCTTGATATTGTTTCCAAAAAAACCAAGTAAAAAAGGCAACTAGCGTAGAGATAATAGAGCCACTTAGAACTCCCATCCAACCCTGAGAAAATAGAGCGATAATCCACCCGATTACTTTTGTAATCCAACCGAATACTACCTCTAGTACATAACTTATCCACCCTGTAACCGGAGAAGGTAACCATTGAGCAACCCAATTCCAAAATTGACGTAGAACTGTAAAGTTTTTTATCTCTTCGACAGAAGGGGGAATCAAGGGGTGATTTGGAATCGGATCGAAAGCAAACCAACCATGTTTAGGGAAATAAACTTCTGTCATCGCATGAGCATCCGTATTGCGAACAATATACATCCCTGTAAACGGATTAAATTCTCCTGGACTAAAACCTGCAACTAACCTTGCTGGAATACCAATAGAGCGGAGCATGATGGTTAATACAGTGGAGAAATGATCCGGGTAACCTCCTTGATGCTTAAATAAGAAAGCTTCTACTAAATCCTCATCTTCTTTCAAGTATGGTAGAGCAAGGGGATTTTCTGGAACAGAATATCGCTGTTTAAGATACTGGGCTAGATAAAGAGCTTTTTCATAGTCGGAGCTTAAAGTTTTTTCTGTTTTACCAATTTGCTCTTTTTTATAGTTCGCGATAATTTTTTCTGTATGCTGTCTGACCTGATCAGAAATTTCTGTGGGAATTTGTAAATAGTGTTCTTTAATATTTTTTGGATAATTGGCTTTTATCTTACCTAATACAGAGCGATCGCGTAGCGGTACTTCTGAAATAACTGTATAAGTTAAACCCTCATTAAGACCGACAGGAGAACGTAACGAACCCTCTTTGTCTACTCCTATCATTGGTGTAGGGAAATAAATTTCCTTAGGATAGGACATGGCTGGAATTAAATTAGGTAGTTCTGACACTACTGTATAAGTCTGAACTATTTCTTTAGTTTTATTACGAAAAAATGGTACCGAGAGAAGGGTTTGATAAGACCAAGGAGAACGTCTGAAACGATTTACCTTATCATTACGAGAAATTTCCCATCCTTTCCCAGTATAGCGGTCAAATGCTAATACTCGCCAAAAACCCTCAGCCTGCGATCGCACTCGCATAACTATTTTAGGTTTCATTTCTCCACGTAAATTTTGGTTAATTTTGGAGCTAAAACCGTAGTAAAAATTATTATCTAATTTTCCAGGCTGACCTCCTTTACTTTCACCAGAAAAATTTCCATTCCCCCCAACAGAATTGCGATCACTGTTCCTTACATAACCAGGATTGAGAATACTACGTCCGTTTTGACTATTTTTAAGATCAATTGGAGAACTTACTGGAAAAGTACGTAATTGATAACCAGGAAATCTTGGTAAAACAGCAAATATTCCCAAACCCAACGCGATCGCTAAACTTAAAAGTAAAATATATCTAGGTAAAACAGAAGTAAAATTCTGAGACTGAAAACCCTTTTTTTGGAATTTCCATGCCCCAATACCCAAACGAGAGCGGTAATCCAGTATCAAGGTTGGTAAAGCGATCGCCAAAAATAAAAACAGCCATATCGCAAAAGTTAGAGTTTGGCTAATAGAAGCTGCAACACCAAGTAAAATTAACCCAATAACAATTGAGTACCCTAAGTCTTTACGTCTAGGTGTATCAAAACTGTGAAGGACTTGTAGTTGAATTAACAATTCTGCGAGAATTAATCGCGTATCATTAAGTTGACCTATTAATTGCGCGAAAAAATTTCCCAGTGTGGCTAACATTAAAATGGCTATAAAAAACTTAACCGCCACATTTTGCCGATAGCGACGGTAATAACTCCAAACAGCACCAATTAATGATAAGGGAACTCCCCAAAGACTAAAAATAGTTTGAGCAGCAATATCTGTGGCTGTAATTCCAACAATTACCAACGCTAGCACTAGCACCCGCAAGGTAATCGAATCTTCTACTTTCTTAAGGGGCAAATCTGGCTGATATTTCCACTGATTTCTAGCTATACATAAACGCCAAAGTCTAATTATTTTGGGGAACTTAAACATTATGATAGGGTTTGTTGCTCTTGGTGTGTGACGGCAAAGTCCTACTATCAGACTCTATCTAGATATATAGTGCCCTTGTTGAGAGTTAAAATCCCATTCATTTAGACAAAATCGTCGTCTCCATCAAGTAAGTAAATGCCTCAATACTTGCAACTTCTTACAAATACCCTTTCATATCCTTTTGAAAATAATTTCTAAACTAAATTTCCACCATAATTGTTTTAAATGAAGAATGGCGTTTACTCTTCTCAAGTGCTAGCGATGGCAATTCATGACATTTTTGCTTAATCAGTAATGACAATCCCCAGATGTAAAGATTTTTTTTCTATTTCTGGACATTCAATTTCAAGGATATAGTTTTTATCCAATTGTGGGCTATCTAATACCGCGCTTAGATTTCCTTCAGAGTTAGAATGTGAATCAATTTGAGACTTAGAAGTTTTGAGCTTCAGACAGCCCGCAGTAGGTAAATTCACATTTACTCTCAGTTGTGTTTTCTCATTTTCATGAAAATACTCAACTTCAATTCTAAGAATACCAGCATTAGTTTCCCATAATCTTTCCACAAATGGATTAGCCTTGGAAACAGCTAAAGTTAAATTTTCAATCAACCGCTTAGCTGCTAGCAAAGATAGTGCTATTTGTTGTGGTGTTTGTAAATTTGAATACTCCCTCTCCATTGAAGGCAGAGTCTCCAAAGTATCAACGGAGCGGTAGGGAGTTCTTAGAACTAACCCAGCAATATCATTGAGTGCCTGTGGCTGTTCTTGTGGGAAAACGCCATCAACTGCCTGAACTAATTTTGCTCCTAATGGCAGGGAAGATGCGACTAGAGCTTGACACCTTTCAAGTAATTCTCCAAATACTTTTTCTGGTAAAAGTACAGGTAAATTTAACTTGTTCTGTTGTAGCATCCATCCCCAAGAGGGAACTAAGGCAATCGAGGGATTGTCAATATATTCAGGATACTCTGCGAGTTGAGTCTCCCAAGGAAATAAAGGCGGGTGGTTTTGAATTTGCTTCTGTAACCGACGCTTAAGGACGGCTTGAAAACGTTCTTGCACAGTAGGAATTTCTCCTAATTGAAAGTTTTGAGGTGTCAATTCTGACTCAAAAGCACCGCTCTTACAAGCGGTAGCTTCGTCGGTGGAATTTTCTTCCCCGTGATTTTCCTTACACTCGACCGAAGTATATTCTCTTATGTAAGAAGCATCATCTGCTACTAACCAATTGAATAATTGGTGTTGTAAGGATTCTGAGTCTCTATTCATGGGTAGATGCACTAGATCCGGACACTAACGAGTTACGAATTTCCCAAGCTTGTTCGAGAATCTTAAACCACCTTTTTTGGAGTTGTGCTAAAGACAACCCAAGAGTTTTGGCAATTTTATCGTCTGATGCTCCTTCTTGCTTGAGTTGAAGTAAAGACCTTTGAATTTCATCTAGTTTGTCGAAATATACATCCCACTGTTGTGGTGTTAAACCCAAATTTGTATTCAAATCTGCTTCTAACCACTCATGAACCAATTCCCAACGATGCAGTAAAGCAAATCGTATTAAATGATATTTAAACCTCTGCTGTAGATAATCTCTCTGACGTGATGTTAAACCAAGAATTTGCTCTATTTCTTGTGCAGAGAGGTCTTGAAGACGTAAAGCAAAGTAATCAGCACAATCAGATTGCTGTCTATCCTGCAAATAATTCATTAACTCGTTGACAACAACAGAGCGTAGAGTATCTTCTTGGGGTTCTGGTTCTGGTTGGGTAGCCATTGCATTGCGTAATTGCTGCACAGCTGGATCTTCCCAAAAACTATCATTGTCACCTCCACCTCCTTCTGCTGCCTGTTCCATATCAACGCAGGTCTCTAAGGGCTGCTGTTGAGAAAAAGTTTGCGCTCGCAGAATAATTAGCTGTTGCTGTCTTCCTGGTAGAGGTATTCGACGTTTTCCATAGCGTTCTGTAAAAGCCATGTATTCAGCCAGTTCCAATAGCGTCTGAGGTCTATAATTTGCTTCTACTTGATTTTCTCTTCTAAAAGCATTTAACGCTTCTAAATAAAAACTCTGTAAAAAGTCTTCAATTATAGTTAGTCGCCCTTGATAGGTCAATTGTCTCTGGGGAGGATTAATGTAGCGATAAATAATCGCGCTCAAGGTACTATGTAATTCAATTCTGCCTCGATTTGAACCTAGATTATAGTATCTGAGACATTGTTGTATTCGGTGCCTTGACAGAGACATTGCTGAACTTTCCACAGCACCAGAAGCCTGAATGCGCTTGCTCTGCTGACAAATTCTGTGAACTTCTATGGCTATTCGCATTGCCACATCACGGCAATTTTGTTCTGAAGCTTTGGTTTCTGATTTTAGTTCTTTAAAAAGGGGTTTAAATATCGCCTCCACGTCGATAGATTTTTTTCCCTGGATTGTTGTGGTCGCGGCTGAGTCCATAGTTTCGTTCTTTAAGAGACCCTAACATACCTAATTACAAGCTATATAAGTGCGGATATTAAGTTTAAAAGTTTGGTGCATAAAAATTATGCTGGTTAATCCTCCACTAAAGATTAACCTTAATTTATTATTCCCATCTTTTTGCTGATTATTTAGCACAATATTCATGTTACAGCCAACACTCATAAGCTATAGATAAACAATTATGGATTTTGAAGCACAAATTAAATCCCTTACTGATAATGCACCCCAAGATGGTATTACACCATCACTTGTTGTAGCAATTGCACCTGTTTTGCATGCGATCGCGCAAACCCTTGATCATAACCAGTATTATATCCTCCAAAACATTGATGGAAACTGGCTTATGACGACCCTGAGTAATCGTAAAAATCCGCAAACTGAAAAAAAAGTAATTTACGCTTTTCCTAACTTAAAAGATGCTTCATCAGATGCCATACAAAATAAAGATTCACAAGTAACAGCTATTGCTGTTCCCACGATTCACATTCTGTTTCAATTAACGGCATTAGAACCCGTAGATAGTATAGTGTTTTTTGAAACTAGTGGCACTAGTGCTAATACTGTTGAAGTTCAGCGTTATGAACTACTAAGCCTTATAGAGCAACGTTTACAAAGAAATAAAACTACAGATTGGATTCCTCCTGATATAGCATAAATGAGCTTCAGCTATTGGTTTAAATTGTCTTGCACAATACTAATAGCTGAATTAGGAAAAAGCGTAATTCCAGACAAATTTTCTTAAAAAATTTTTCTTAAAAAGAATTACCCTTAAAGTTCAAGTAAATAAAAATCCTACATCCATTTTCTACATTTTGAGTCAAAATGCTTTTCAGGTACTGGTAGATATTAAAATCATTTACTATTTAAACTGATAAATTTTCCTACTTTAGCTTTTAGCATTAGTAAAGGCGACTTAAAACGTACTCAGACAAATCTACTAATGCCTGACGAGAATCAGAAGATGGAAGAGACTCAATACAATCAACAGCTACCTTAGCATGGTAAGCTGCCAAGTCGCGAGCACGCCTTATACCTTGGCTCTCATGTACTAGTAGCATTGCCTGTTCTAAGTCTTCTTCCTGAGCAAACTGTCTTTCAATTAGAACTTCTAAATGAGCTTTTTCTTCTAATGCATATAGTACTGGTGCAGTTAAATTTCCACTTTTGAGGTCAGAACCAGATGGTTTACCTAAAGTATCTGTTGAACTAGTAAAATCTAAAATATCATCCACTATCTGAAAAGCTAAACCGAGATTACGTCCATAGTTATACAAGCCGTCAGCGACTTCTGAAGTCACATTGCTCAACAATCCCGCAGCTTTGGAACTGTTAGCTATCAATGAAGCGGTTTTGTAATAACTCTTATTTAGATATGTCTCTAAGCTAATCGCGCTATCAAAGCGATTGAGAACTTGCTGAATTTCTCCGGTAGCTAAATCCATAATTACTTCTGAAAGTAATTTTACGACCTCTAAATTATCAAGATTTGCTAAGTACCATGAAGACTGAGCAAACAAAAAGTCTCCTGCTAATATTGCAGCGCGGTTACCAAATAAACTGTGTACAGTTTCTACCCCGCGTCGCATATCTGACTCGTCTAGAACATCATCATGTACAAGACTAGCAGTATGAATCATTTCTGTAATTTCTGCTAACCTTCTATGACGTAGGGTTATATCTTGGTCTAACATAGTTGCTCGCGATATGAGCAGAACTATTGCAGGTCTGAGACGCTTTCCTTGCGCCCCAAAGAGATGTTCTGCTGCTGCACTAAGAATTTGATGGCGATTACCTATTAACTGCTTAAGATTATCTGCTAGGGTTTGCAGGTCTGCTTCCACAGGGGTAAAAAGTGAGGTAGCTGGGGTCATTGATGGGCGGACTCTGGCTTAAGTAACAAAAGATTACGTATTCTATATTCATTTTAAGATAACCCAGTTCCTGAGCAAAGTTTTTGTAAGATATATTTCCTCTAAAATTTAGCTATACAAAATTCAAACAATTGCATATCAAAGGTATTTTTTTGTGTTGTGTCACTTTGTCAAAGAATGATACTTGGAAGATGCAAGTGATTAAAGTTACTTGTAAAGCGTAAGTATTACTTGTATTATTGACTATCCTTATCTGAATAGAAATTAGACATTATACAAATTAATTCTTTTATGTGTTTACAAATGTGTGGTGTTTCAGGTATTGAAAAATAGTTTTTTGATGTAATGAAAATTCATGCATTGGTCGACCCCAGACTACTAAATTAAAACCATGATTTGTGGAGTAAAACACACGATATATTGAATATTTACCGTTAATGTGTAAGTTCTAGTTAATTATATTTTTATAAGTATTTATTATGAGGGTCTGACTGACTAGCTTCGCAGTCAGCAAAATATGAAATAAACACATTTTTCTTGAAATCTCAAATTCTTACTGGATAGGTGTTTGAAAATGTGTTACTTGAGAGTAGGCAATAAAATTATTTCTTCCAATTTAAAAATTACATTCTATGCTATGAGGTCTAGATCCTAAGAAAATGTAACAAAGAGAAGTAATTCATCTATAAAATGATTATATTTGTATATAATCATGTGAAAATTCTCTTGCCATTCAATGGCTTATAAATCCTTTTTGATTGCAAGCTTATTGCTGAATAAATCAAGGAAAGGGAAATTAAGAAAATGAAGATAAGATTTGCTCGTGATTCTTCAATGAGTTTATTAAGCTGTTTGCATATTTAGCTGGCTTAATATTTATTATTCTGTTGTCATAACTGTATGACTTCTGAGGAATGCTCTGAAAGTATATCCCTCAGATAAAAGTTTTGAAGACTATTTTTATAACCTATCTTTTTAAAATTCTATCAACTGTAATTAAAGATACACTTACTCTGAAGCTATTAGGTCACTGAGCTTCTTATCATTTCTTCATTCTTTCTCCGAAATTGCATATGAGTTTATACCGCTGCTTTCATTTGAGTGAGTTATATCAAATTTTATAAAGATTTAACCTGGAAGACGACTTATCTCTAAAACTTTATGTGTTTACGAAGTCCGAGGGTTTTTAAATCCTAGCCAGTAAGTAGGATAATGCTTGCTCAGTAAGAGTTACAGAATTTATTAGTGCAAGTTCATAAATTGATGGTATTGTCATATTTTTCTAATGCAAATACAAGGGGGATAATAAGATTTATCTCACTTACACCTAATGTGCAATGTGTGTTCTTTCCTTTCAAGTTGTCATGAAATATAATAATTTTTCCTCAAATATCCCTAGGTAATATAGAGATATATCAATTGATTATTTGTATTTTTTTGACTTTATGAAGACGTAAAATAAAATTTAGCTATCGTTTTTTATCTTGTCTGATAACCAATATATTTATTTAAACAAAGTAGTTATTGATTATCGCATATGCTATTTTCAAGTATGATTTATACTTATTTATTTTATATCTCTAACATTTTTCAAAATAAATCAATAACTCTACAATAATTTATTATTTTTTTAGAAAAATCAAATAAATAATAACATGAAAATAATTATTCTTTTAATGTTAATGAATAACGTTTTTTGTATGTATATTTATTGTCTAATATATATTATTTAAAATCATGAATTAATTCTATCTAAATCTGAATTAATAATTACGCTTATGAATCATGCAATTAATTTAAAAATATATGTCCTTTAAAGTATTATTGACTATTATTTTGATGTCTCTGTATAAAGATAAATTAATAACTCATTGGTTTAAACTTAATACTCGAATTCCTAGATGATATCCTTTTCAGTTTTAAGCTGACAACAAATCTTGATTGTTCTATTACCTTTAAAAAGAGGTAAACTCTTGATAACTACATTTTAAAAATTGACTTCTTGGAATGAGATTGCTGTAAAAAGCCCGGATATATTCGCTTTGACTGGATTACTTAAACTAATGAGCTTTTACTTTAACTCAAAGAAATATATGCTTCTTATACTCTTCACACTCATTTTTTTTGTCAACGCGTAAGTCATAAGAACATATTTTCCAATTAATATGCTACAATTAGAAACATCAAAAAGTTTATTCGCCTCATCAGACTTAATCTTTTTTACACTTAATTTCCCTTGTAGTAAATGTAATCAACTAGTCCTTCCATCTACATTTAAAAAGAATTAGAAGTAAATCTTTTCGGATAACCTGTAAATTTTTTGTAAAATCCATATATCTGAAGAATATATAACCTGATGTTGGAAATACTTACAATGACATATATACAGAGTTCCTCAGAAAGGCTAATTGCTTAAAGGCAAAAAAATATATAGAAAATTTCAAAATTAGCAGCGAAATTAGCATCAAATGTAGAGAGCTTATGTTACTCTAATACATAGAGATTATGATTTTTTTTTAATAATTCGCCTAGAAGTAGCGAGCAAAGTCGCGGGTTCTCCTTCTAAAGGTGTTGTCAGCCTGATACATTTTTTCTAATGTAAGCCAAAGTGTGGTGTGAAGGGCGAGGATGTAAGTCTCAATGTTGATTATTGAAATAGCTACCTAACTCTTAGCTGCATCTATTTATGATGTAGTATTTGAGTCTGGTTAATCTTTACCAAATAAAACTGAAATAGAAGCAGGTATTTTCACTGCTAAATTTGACATGAATGTTGTGGGCAAACATATAATTTTGCAATTATACCTGCTGTCCATGATTCTGTAAGTAATGATGCAGAAAATGTAATTTTATGACTTTGTACGGAAGTAATTATTTTCTTCTAGTACTGATTTATATATTAAAATGCCGCAAAATATAAAGCCATATATAAAGTAGCAATAAAAGCAGTAGTAATTTTCAATTACTGACTATTTAAAGAGCTATTTAGCAAAACAAAGTAAGGAATGAAAATATAAAAGTTTATTTCAGGGAGGTGCCTATGATGATTTTTATTTTGGCTTGTGGTTATCTATTAACTGTTTACTTTCTATTGGGTTTAGCAAAGCGTGCACGCGGACTAACTATTTTAAGTGGATTTGTCAATAGTTTAGATGTGGAAGAGGAAAATCGTACGGATAGGTCTTTAAGTTCAAAGTAGATAAATAAAAGCTCTACATTGAATTTTAAGTGAATAAGAATCCTCATAAATGTGATCTAGTCAGTGATTATTTGTTAATAATCACTGACTAATTTTTATTCTCTAATTTATAAAATCTTGCTTTAATCCAGAAATGATATTGTTAGTAAAGCTTACAGCTTCCACAACAGGGCTATAACCTAACCATTGCAAACAAGATGTAGAAAAATTTTGAGGACATCCACTGACAGCAAAATATGTTGGTAATGGGGTGTAATTATTTCTTATATTCAAAAGGTCTAATTCTTGAGCGCAAGCTTTGGCTACGTAAACAGCAGGGTCAAGAATATTCACTGATATGGGAAGTAGCGATCGCATAATTGGAGCTAGATGAGGATAGTGAGTACATCCATAAATTAAAGTATCAATTTTATTTTGTATTAAAGGTTCTATGTATGTTTGAGCGATTTCAATAGTATAAGGGTCTTGAATGCGATTTTGCTCTATCAAAGGTACAAATTCTGGACAGCTAACTTGAAATACATTGATATTAGAATCTATTTCATTAATAGCACGTTGATAGGCATTACTTTGGACTGTCGCAGGAGTTGCAATCACACCAACTTTTCTACCTACATTGACTGCAGCCTTAGCAGCAGGGAGAATAATTCCCAAAATAGGGAATGAAAACTCTGGACGTACTGTTTCTAAAGCAAGAGCAGAACTAGTATTACAAGCCATAATCGCCATTTTGACTCGCTTTTGTTGCATCCATTGAAGAATATGACGCACAAATTCAATAATTTCCATCTGAGAACGATTTCCATAAGGAAGTCTAGCTGTATCACCAAAATAAATCATCGATTCATTTGGTAGCTGACGGTAAAGTTCGCGCAATACCGTAAGTCCTCCTACACCACTATCAAATACACCTATTGGAGCACGTTGGGGTTGTTTTTCAAACAAATCGTCAAAATTCTCTTCTAAAGTAGAGGATAAAAACACTTTTAATTAGTTAATCCCTGTTTTTGCTTTTTAGAATACCGGATTTTGCCCTTAACTAGTTAGAGGAAAATCGGTAGAATCATTTTCTATCCAAGTTTTTACTATATTTTTACCTTCGTTTTAGGTACTGGAGAATACCATCGGCGATCGCTTGTGCCATTTTTTCGCGATATTGTGGAGAAGCTAACTTTGCAGCATCTTCACGACCAGTGACATAGCCTGTTTCCACTAAGATTGCTGGCATCGAAGTTTTTCGGAGGACATAAAATCTAGCCCGACGCACTCCTCTATCTCGAACATTTACTCCCTGGAGAACGCTGCTGCGAATAACTTTTGCTAAGTTATAACCACTTCTATAGTAATAAACCTCTAAACCACTTACATCCGGACGACTCAATCCTACAGAGTTAGCATGAATACTTACAAAAACAGAAGCATTAGCACGTTCTGCAATATCAACTCGTCCTTGCAAACTAACAAAATAATCTGAGTTGCGAGTCATTATCACTTGTATACCATTTCTCTGAAGAATTTGCCCTACTCTAATGCTGATAGGTAAAATAACGTCTTTTTCTCGTAACCCTGCAATACCAATCGCTCCAGGGTCTTTACCACCATGACCAGGGTCAATGATTGCTACCATTCTACCGCGGGGTATAGGACTTACGGATGAGGGTAATTGCCTGGAACGACGGCGAGTCATTGGGCTAGGATACCTTGATGAAGGGAAGTTCGGTTTTCTAATTATTGAAGAACGATTTCGTCTTAATTCTATAGCTAATAGTTCATTTTTAACTTGATTGAGTTGACCAATACTCACTCCTGCTGATGGTTGAATTGAGATTATAACTGTACGAGAATCTTTACGTTGTAAACGTACTTTTAAAACAGGACTATTAGCACTTAGTCTTGGTCCACGAACATTACGCGCTAGAGTTGCGTTATTAACAGTAATGCGATACAAGCCTGATCTTCTATCCCAACCACCACTAGCAGATACAGATTTATCTGCTCTAATCAATAGTTGCGAACTTGCTGAGTTAATTTCAACCGATTCAATAGTTGCTATTCCACTGATAAGAGGAGTATTAGATTCGGATGTATCTGACTGTGAAGAATTTTCATCTTCATCTTCATCTGAATTTAAGTTTGAACTGGAATTTGATACTTTATTTACAGGTACAGTAGGTATGATGATTATTCCACCAGAACTATTCGCATTCGCTCGTAAATCTGGACTTTTTTTATCTACTGCTAAAGTTAAACGTACTTTAGGAGGTTCGGTTTCTAATTGGGTGAATTTGATACTATTAACACCGTGACGTCTAATAGACATATCTTGTTGCAACAAACTTGGTGACAAAATTGCATCAGAAATATCTACATTAATAGTTTCGCGATCGCGACTACGTTTGACTTTGATTTTGGGTTTTTTGTTGCTATTGGTACCCAGAAAAAAACCATCTGCGGTTACCTGAATCTTTTCTATTTGAGTTTTATTAGAAGCTTGAGCAATAGTCGATTTTTTGGCAGCATCCAGTTTTTGAGAATTAATTGCTGCTAAATTGTCAGAATTTGAGCGCGATGATTTCTCCGAATTCAATCTGTGAGAAATTTTGTTAGTCAGGGAAGACTGTATTTTTTTCGGTGATGGTAACTGCACTCTCCAGTTCCTAGGAGTTAAAGAAACAAATTTCACTCCTTTTGGATCTAACTGATATCCTGGTTTGAGTTCAATAACTATACGAGTGATGTCTGATTGAAACTTAGCTATACGAATATTTCTAATATTGTTACCAACTACCTGTTTCAACTGTGGTTGGTTAAAATCTACTCCCGGTAAGTCTATAACTAAACGAGTAGGATTAAAAATAATTTGTGCTTTGGGTTGTACAGCACTATCAGTCTTAATTTCTAATTGATTTCGACTGCTATCAAAACGCCAAGATGTAAGTTTACCTGCCCTGGCAGGTGATGATAGCACAAGTGTGGTTAAGATACTACCCGTTAATAACCAGTGTATTTTCACTGCTTCTTCTCCTGAGCTGCATTTACGGAAATTGTAAGTGTCTTAGCAGTATTCGCTAGGAAACAAAAGTCGTCACCGCCAAAATCTTAACCGTGGTGAGGAGCCACTTAGATAAGCGGAAAAGCAATTGAATAATTCATATTGCGTCACATATCCATGACGAGAGGATATGGGGACAAAATCAATGACGTCAATTTATTGTTTGACGCTCCCAATCTTTAACCGATGCCCGGAATTGGGTATTTTTTGTTTTTAAAGCATAAGATAATACCGGCATATTATGTAAAAAAATATATAGCGAACAATCTTGAAGCAAGATTTAGTAAACAAGAGAGAAAATACTTGATGACTAAAAATTAACAAATTTAAAGATGTACGAGTTAATCTTCAAAAGCCATTTCTAGATATATAAATGGTATTTCCTTACGTAAAAGATTATCTTTAGAGTTTTAAGATACAAGATAAATAGAACACATAGAGTAAAAATTACAACATATATTTTTACGTATTATATAAACAGTAGTACCAATTCTGCGTGAAATTATCTCGGAATAAAGACCTGTGGGTACCTCCTACATTTCTTGCAAAGAGTTAATAAGAACAATTGTTAATAGCAACTTTATAAACAAACGGGGTTTTGTCGCTAATGCAGCTTGTGCTACATCATCTTAACTATTAGTAACTAAATATAATGTGACTTTCAGAAAAAGACACGGGGTATATATGGTAGCGTCATTTGCTCATAATTGAATTTGCATGAAGTTAGTAGTCAAATAAATATGACAATGGGGGACAAATATTTTGTCCCCCATGAAGTGAGTATTTGATTTATAAATTAACAGCCTAGACACGATAGTCTACCCAATTCTTAATTTAGGTGGGGTAGTCTACAGAAAATCTTGCTTCTTCTAAAGGCTTCGACTCCGCTCGATGTAAAAAAGACTCCTAAACAGAAAACGTAGTGTTATATCTACAAATTTAGAGAGAAACTTAAATTAAGTTAGCACGGTTTCAAGGAGACTATTTTCAGATAACAAAATTTCGACACTTCAAATACTTGTATAAATAAGATGTTTGTCATATCTTGTTGGCATATCCGAACCACTTAATAATTTAGTATGGTAATCCTGACTTAAATATTGGCAGAAGTTTCAAAATCTTAATTATAATTTCAGCACGATATTTACTTATCTGCCTTTTAAGTAGTCCATAATACCGCGAGCGATGCCCTCTGCCATCTTGTCACGATAAGAACTTTGTCTAAGTTTTGCTGCATCTTCACGACCGGTAACATATCCTGTTTCAACCAAAATTGCAGGCATTGAGGTTTTTCTCAGGACATAAAACCTGGCTTTTCTTACTCTTCTATCTCTAACTTTTACAGCTCGCAGTATGCTTCTACGAACTTTTTGGGCAAGATTATAACCACTATTGTAATAATAGACTTCCAAGCCACTTATATCAGGACGACTTTTAGCTAGAGCGTTAGCGTGAATACTGACAAATACAGCAGCATTAGCTTTTTCTGCCATAACTACTCGTCCTTTCAAACTGACAAAATAATCCGTGCGACGAGTAAGAACAGCTTGATAACCATTTTGCTCTAGAATTTTGGCAACTCTCTGAGAAATTGGTAAAATTACATCTTTTTCCCGTAAACCACGAATACCAATAGCTCCGGGGTCTTTACCTCCATGTCCAGGGTCAATCATCACCACTACTTTCTTTCTGGTGGAACCAGTTCTTGATGGTCGTTTAGGAGTTGATTTCGGAGGTGTTGGTGTAGTACGACGTATTGGTGGTTTTGTAGCGATCGCGCCACCAGCTATGGGTTTGGGCTGTGCTAATGGTGGTAAAGCTATAGGAGGTGTAATGCGACGAGCACCCCCTAATTCTAGGGCTATTTCATCGCCTTTAATATTAAGTCTTCCAATACGAGTTTTAGCTGCTGGAAGTACGTAAACAGCAACAGTGTTAGCGTTTAGCTGTCTAAGTCGAACTCGGAGTACGGAGCTTTTAGGTTTGTAGCTAATTCCTCTAGCAGAACTATCCAGACGAGCATTAGGAATAGTCACCCGGTACATGGCTGTTTGTGTATCCCAACCACTAGTAATTCCTCGCAAAGAGCGATCGCTTTTAATAACTAATTCCTTACCTTTATCCTCCAGCTTTACCGATTTAATGCTTGCTAGGGAAGCATTTGAGACTGTTTTTGGAGGTAATGGGCGAGGAGTTATTCTAGGAGAAGGTACTGGGACAGGCTTTGGTTTGGGATTACTAACTCTTATTGGTGGACTAGAGCTTCTAGGAGGAGAAGGTCTACTAGAAACAGTACCAATTCTGCGGCTTGGTAGCATGATCACACCACCAAAACTACTAACTGTAGCTCTCCAGTCAGGAGCATTTCTGTCAACTCTCAGACGCATCCGCACTGATGGTGTCTTAGACTCTAACTGCTCAAACTCAATACGACTTACCCCGTAGCTATTAACTGCTTGGTTTTGATTGAGACTTGATGAAAGAGTAGCATCAGAAATTAAAACATCAATTGCTTTGCGATCGCGACTACGTTGAATTTTGACTTTGGGCTTACTACCACTAGTACGCAGGAAAAAACCGTCTCCTGTAATTCGCAGACTATTAACTTGAGTACCAGCTTGAGCTGTTTTGATAACAGTTTGCTTGCCTAATGTGGTAACTTTTTTATTACTTCTATTCCTGGTAACTACTAACCCATTTTGAGGAGGTGTACTAGCCCTCTGTCTTGTGGGTGATGGTAATTGTACGCTCCAGCGATTTGGACTCTTACCTTGGAATTTTACTTGATTTGGGTCTATTGTGTAGCCAGGACTCAATTCTACTACTATGCGTGCTATTCCCTTCTCAAACTGTCCAATACGGACTGTTCGGATTGCACCACCTACGGGTTGTCTGAGTTGCGGTCGCCCAAATTCAGTTCCTGGTAAGTCAATAACTAGACGAGTAGGATTAAAGATGAGTTGTGCTTTGGGTTGAACAGCGCTATCAGTGCTAAATTCCAATCGATTCTGGCTAGCATCAAAGCGCCAAGATTGAAGTTTTGCAGCATCCGCAGGCGATGACGATAGCAAAGAAGCAGATAAAAGAGTACCAGGTATCAACCATTGTAATTTCACAGTGCTTTCTCCTGATTTGCATTCATAGGAGCGGTTATATAGTATTTTTTACGTTTTTTTACGTTAATACCGCTCACACCTTAGCCATTGGTTGAGTTGATCGCAGTAAAAACAAATTATTAATGTTAGCACTGAGAACCACTCGTGCCATATGCACAGTTTTCTCGCCTGCATAGAGACACAGCTAATGGCGTCAGATCCTAACACGACCTTCAAAATTTTTCCCGCTATCTGCACAAGAAAATGAAGTCTGCCAAGCATCAGATTACACCAAGAATGTAGATAACCAGAATTCATCTGAGTAGTCAATGCTAGTGGAAGACAATAAAAGCAGATGGGGTATTTATTGGATTATGTAGTTCTTATATTGGAGATGCACCTTGTCGAAAATTTTTTTTGCAATTTTCTAATCTGAAAATACTTATAGAGACGACAAATAAAAGATAGATAGAGCTATTCACTGTAACCTATAGCCTCACATTAAAAACGGAGAATAGAGATAATAAATAATCAAACCGGGATGTTGGAATTAATTATTCAAGCTCCCAAATAATTTATAAATTTAAAGGACGAAATTTTAATGATAAAAGTTTCCATTCGTTAATATTATTAATTCATTTACCAAGGTCAGATGATATATCTATTTTTTTATATTTATACTTAAAACTGACAATATATTCAGGACATATTAAGATTTTTTATTTCTAAATTTGTCGAGAAGTTTGTTTAAAAAATAGTTACTAAAAAACTTTCTTTTCTGTGAATATTCAAAGATGAAAATCTTTCACTAACTTCAATTATTTCCATGTACATACATAATAAATAGAAAATATCGTAGTTTATACCTCATCTCTTCATAAATCAACAATTTACTCTTTCTAATTAACGTTCTTACAGTTGGTATCTACTTGCTTATCGACTTGAGATAAACATGACACTATCATCTATTAAAAATTATGAGAGTGATATTAATACTAATAGCAAGTAATTAAATATATAGAAGTAGTCTATCTACCAATAAGTAACTATATCTGGTAATAATATCTATAATTTAGTCTTTTAAAGACATAATTGCTCAAGGTAAAAAATTGTCTAGAGATAGCTGACAAAATACTAATTTGTAGACAATTCAGTCAGTAAATTAATATTTCATTAACTTTTCCCTAGAAAATTTAATACCTATAAGAAATGCTTTAAGTAACAGTCCTCATATCAACTGTTAATACTACTGCTATAAAGCATTAACTTTCCAAACTTGGGGTATCCTCTGTAGGAACAGTAGCAGTCTCATCTGGAAATACAACACGAAGTAAAGGAGGTGCTACAAAGGTCGTTAGAATTACCATCATAATGATTGCTGCTTCTAACGGTTTTGAAAGAGTACCAGTAGCAGAGCCAATACCCAAAAATACTAATCCAACTTCACCTCGAGGAATCATCCCCACACCAATGGCTAGACGATTAACTTTGGATTTACCAAATACACTAAAGCCTGCGATTACTTTACCGATAATAGCAACTGAAATCAGGAAAGTTGCCATAATTAAACCTTCACGATTACTAGGAATCGTTGGATTTAGTACACTCAAATCAGTTTGTGCCCCTACCGTGACAAAGAAAATGGGGACTAACATATCAGCGATAGGAATAATTTGACGCTGCAAATCTTTACGCTTATCAGTTTCCTCTAAAACTAATCCAGCAGCAAAAGCTCCTAAGATGGTTTCTAAGTGAATAGCAGCAGCTAAATATGCCATGACAAAGGCAAAGATAAAAGCTGGTATGACTAACTCACCACGAGTTTTAATTTTATCGACAATTCCAACAAATGAATTATTAAAGATATTACCTAAAGCGATCGCGCCTAATAGAAAACTACTGGCACTAACTATCAAGATAATAACTTGAGTGACATCTACTTCACCTGTTTTAGCAAGGCTAGCAACTACTGCTAGGACAATAATTCCTAAAACATCGTCGATTACCGCAGCTCCTAAAATTATCTGTCCTTCCTTAGAATTTAATCGTCCTAATTCTGAAAGAACTTTGGATGTAATACCAATACTAGTAGCTGTTAAGGCTGCACCAGCAAAAATAGCTGCAACTGCTGGTATATGGAAGAAAATCATTAATCCTGCTGTTCCAGCAATGAATGGAACTAGTACCCCAACCATTGCGACAACAGTTGCTTGCAGTCCAACTTCAATTAATTCTTTGAGGTTAGACTCCAAACCAATTTCAAACAATAAGATAATGACGCCTAATTCTGCTAAAACAGAAATCACCTCTGACTGGGCTTGAAAGACTGACTCTACTGCATCAGGAGTCAAGTCAGAAGTCATTTGTAAAAAGGACATAATCAAAGAACTGGAACTACCTGCCCCAACATCTGGAAAAACCAGTAGATGTAAGGCAGATATTCCTACTATGACACCACCAACTAATTCTCCTAGTACAGCGGGTAGACCTACACGGTTGGATAATTCACCGCCGATTTTACTGGCGGCATAAATCACAATCATGCTCAGTAAAACTGCTGCAACAACAAATGAACTCTCTGCAGCTTGAGTCTCTGTTGCTAATAGGGAAGATGAAAAGTTTATCAAATTTAAAGCCATCGCTTTTGCAAGTATTCTTCCCTCTAATTTACAGGTTTATTAGGGTCAATTATTATAGTCTTCTGATAGATTCTTAAAATACATATAATAACTAATTAAATTAATCTTTATTTACTTATCTATGCTATGGGCGCTTATTTCTGATTTGCATAAAGCTATAAGCCTTTGCCAATAAGGTTTTGCCACTGGTACAACGGAAAGTCTTGGCAGTCTCAACATTTCAAAATCTTTGAAACTATCGTCTTGCTTAATTTCTTTTAAACTGACTGGTACTGTAACTTTCTCTACAGCTTGCACTTTTACTACTGTACGTTTAGCTTCATTTAATTCTGGGTCGGGATAAGGCTGACTGGAAATTAATCCTATACCAACTATTTTTTTTTGTTTACCAGTGTGATAAATAAAAGCTAAGTCACCTGGTTGCATTGTTCTCATATGCTTTAAGGCTAGGGCGTTATTGACCCCATTCCATACAGTTGTTTTTTCTTTTTCCAAATCATTATAAGAATATTCTTCCGGTTCCGTTTTTAGTAACCAGTAAGCCATAATTTATATCTCAAGTTTTATATTCTACCAAAGATAATTTTTATACTATTGTTGATCATCTTGGCAAATATTTCTATTTTTTTGAAATTCCCTAATGTTCACAAATCCCAGCACGGGTAGGGAAGTTAAAAGTTAAAAATAAACAAACAATCTTTCTAGGAGTAACTCTTCAATGAATCGATTTTCTATCAAACCCCTTCATAATTTACGGAAGACTATACCTTTAGCTTTACTGCTGTGTATCAATTTTTCAATCCCTGTACTGGCAGAGAGCGAAGAAAGGGTATTACGTACTTTGACAGTCAGAGGTACTGGAGAAGAGACAATTCCAGCAACTTTATCTTTAGTCAGACTTGGGGTTGAAGTTAAAGGTAAAGATATTAAAGATGTTCAAGCACAAGCTGCTAAACGTTCTGAGGCAGTAGTAAATTTTTTGAAGTCTCAGAATGTGGAAAAATTAAAAACTACGGCTATTAATCTCTCACCTGTTTACGATTATAAAAGTAGAGTTAGAAAAATTATTGCTTATAGTGCCAGCAATACAGTTAGTTTTCGTACTACAACTCAAAATACTGGTAAATTGTTGGATGAAGCAGTGAAAGTCGGTGCCACTAGAATTGATCGTGTTAGTTTCGTTGCTACGGATGCAGCTATTGAAGAGGCACAAAAACAAGCATTGAGAGAAGCGACTCAAGATGCAAGAGAAAAAGCTGAGGTTGTATTGACTACTCTAGGTTTAACATCCCAAGAAATTATTGGTATTCAAGTAGCTGGTGCTGCTAGACCTCCCCGACCCATGGCAAGATTATCCCGCAGTTTTACAAGTGCAGAAGCAGCTCCAAGACCTACTACACCAATAGTTGCTGGAGAACAAGAAGTCAATGCATCAGTGACCCTACAAATTAGATATTAAATTTGTATAGGAGAAAAGGATAAACAGGATAGAAAAGAAGAAATATTTTTCTTTCCTATCTTTGACTTGTATTTATTCTTTCTCCCTAATCTTTTTGCTATGGCAAAGCGAATTAGAAATGACCTGGATCACCATTCATTGCGGCGACTTCCGCATCCCTTTTGGAACCAAGTAAGTCTAATTGGTCTACATTAATCACTGGTGCAGAACGGTCTACTCCAGTATTACGGTCTTTCCAAGTATCCATTTTCAAAGAACCTTTTACGCCAATCAGTGTGCCTTTTCTAACATACTGACCTGCAACCTCTGCGGTTTTGCCCCAGATTTCCAATGTAAACCAGTCTGGTTGATCGCTATTACGCGATCGCCTCCTAACTGCAAGAGTTAATCTACATTTAACCTTGCCAGACTCAAAATATTTCATGTCAGGGTCGCCGCCGACCCTACCCACTAAAGTTACAACATTTATACTCATAGTCTTAGATTATAGTGTTTATGTACTAATAAATGTAAATTTTTGTGAGCGCAAATTTAAAGCTATTCTTATCAAGTGAGATAGCAAACAAGCGATCGCCCCCAAAAAATGATAAAAATTACTCGGAAGTAGCTAGTAAAGCATACGGATATATACGAGTAGTGGCAGAATATATACAACAAACAGGGGGCTAGTGTTAAGTCACCTCAAAGTTATATAAAAATATAGTCTGCTTTACTAGACTCAGGATAGAAAACGTAATAGAATCCAGCACAATTCTCAGAATGCAGATGTCGTTATTAAGTATCGAACAATAGGGGGCGAAGAAAACGCGTGGGTCTTTTTAGTAAATTCTCCTTGTCACGGGACATGGGTATCGATTTGGGTACTGCCAACACCCTTGTCTACGTATCTGGTAAAGGTATTGTACTCCAAGAGCCATCTGTAGTTGCTATCGATCAAAATGAGAAGGTAGCACTGGCTGTTGGGGAAGATGCCAAGAAAATGCTCGGTCGCACGCCTGGAAATGTGATTGCCCTCCGCCCCTTGCGCGATGGTGTAATCGCTGACTTCGATACAGCTGAGCTGATGTTGAAAAATTTTATTCAACGCGTCAATGAAGGTAAGACTTTAGTATTACCAAGAATAGTTATTGGTATTCCTAGTGGAGTTACTGGAGTGGAAAGAAGGGCTGTCATGGATGCAGCCTCTCAAGCTGGAGCGAGGGAAGTATATTTAATTGATGAACCTGTAGCCGCTGCTATTGGAGCCGGACTACCAGTGGCTGAACCTACAGGTAACATGATTATTGATATTGGTGGTGGGACAACAGAGGTTGCAGTATTAAGTTTACAAGGTACAGTATTGAGCGAATCAGTACGTATCGCAGGTGACGAATTAACTGAATCTATCGTTCAGTATATGAAAAAAGTTCATAACCTGGTAATTGGCGAACGTACTGCAGAAGATATTAAAATTCGTATTGGCTCTGCTTATCCTACTAATGATGATGAGGAGGCAATGATGGATGTTCGAGGTTTGCACCTGCTCTCAGGTCTACCAAGAACTGTAACTATCAAAGGTCCAGAGATGCGTGAGAGCATGTCTGAACCACTTTCAGTTATCATTGAAGCAGTCAAACGTACTTTGGAACGTACGCCACCTGAATTGGCAGCAGACATTATCGATCGGGGCATAATGTTAGCAGGTGGTGGGGCTTTACTCAAAGGTCTGGACACTTTGATTAGTCATGAGACAGGAATCGTGACACATGTAGCTGCCGATCCTTTAAGTTGTGTAGTTTTAGGTACAGGACGCGTATTAGAAAACTTTAAGCAATTAGAACGGGTATTCAGTGCTCGTTCACGTAGTATGTAATAACAGGTTCTGCTAATTTGAGTATGGGTATTGGATTCCAACAACGGAATCCAATACTAAAGTTTTAGCGATCGCTGCCTATTTTCGTATGATTAATTTTGTCACTATATAAAAAAAGGTATGTATACATGTTTACGGTACGTCGGTGGTGGGAACGTAGGGGTCTACAAGTTGGATTGCTGAGTGTAGCGATCGCTAGCGCTTTAGCATTGCGATATACTAATGGCAGCATTTTGATGGAAATATATCAAACGATCGCTCGTCCTTTAGAAACAATTCAAAACGCTTCCCCACAAAAAGAGATTCGTAACGATAAAGATATTAGACGTATAAATGAGCTAAAGAATCGGATCGCAGTCTTAGAGAATCAAAATAAAAATTTACAAAAATTAATAAATTACAAAGAAAAAGATAATTTACAGTCTAAACCGATAATTGCTCGCGTGGTGGGGCGCAGTGCTGATAGTTGGTGGCAGCAGGTAACATTAAATCGTGGCAGTCTTCAAGGCATTCAGAAGGGCTTTATTGTAAAGGCTGAAGGTGGTTTAGTAGGCTTAATAGACAGCGTTACACCAAACACAAGTCGAGTTTTGTTAGTGAGTGACTCCAACAGTAGAGTTGGTGTAAGTGTAAGTCGCACTGGTGCTGGTGGAGTTTTGACAGGAAACTTCTCAACGGAAGCGGAGTTAGAATTTTTAGAAAAAGTACCTAATGTTAAGGTTGGGGACTTAGTTTCCACATCAATTTACAGTAAGAAATTTCCTTCTGGGCTAGCTATCGGAAAAGTCAAGTCTTTAGACTTAAAAAGATTACCTACTTCAGTTGCAGTAATTGAACTTTCTACATCGATACGTTCTCTTGACTGGGTACAGGTCTATCCTAAACCAGCCAAGGCTGTGAAAGAAGAAGCTGAGCAGAAAGCCAATTAAAGATTTGGTAATGGGAATGGGTAATAGGTAATTAAATCTTTTGAAATTATTTATCTGATTTGGCTACTAGTAGCTAGGAATATTTAACTTACGGTCAAGTTTTTCCATTTCCCTTTATATTCTTCTATTTATTTTTTTATTATTTGAAATATATTATTAGATATTTTACTTAGATATTTTACTTAGGTATTTGACTTAGATATTTTAAATATATTAAGCAACCATTTAAGACAGCATTCATATTTTTATTTTATACATTTCGCATCTCCTGGACTAATGAAGCTTAAGCCCTTATCCCGTAAAAACAGACGCAAAAAATCAAAGTCATCTTATTCACAATCTTCTCAACCTAGCTCCAAACGGCGTAAAAAGTCTCATAAATTTAAACCTTTATCTAGTTGGAAACCTCATCACCGACAATTAGTTGATAGTTTAATTATTTTTACTTCTGTATTGTTATGCTTACTATTATTGCCTAGTCGCTTACCAGGAACAGAACTGGTAACAATTGGTCCGAACTGGCTTTTAATTTGGGTAGTTACATGGAGCGTTAAACGTACAGCTTGGCAAGGAGGGTTTGCGGGGATTGTTCTGGGATTATTCCAAGATGGGATGACATCTGCAAATCCAACCCATGCTGTAAGTTTAGGAATTGTGGGATTTCTCACCGGATTATTGAAAAAGCAGCGTTTTATACAAGAGGATTTTATTTCCATAGCTTTGATAGTTTTTCTTATGGAAATTTTGGCAACAACAATATTTGCAGTCCAATTATCTGGGTTTAGCTATGGTTGGCTGAGATTTGGTGGAGAAAACCGTAACTTTGATAATGTTTGGAATTATTACCAACAGGTAGTTTTAGCTTCTGCGATTTTAAGTAGTCTTTGGGCACCTGTCGTATATTATCCTCTAAATCGTTGGTGGCAAAAACTTAGATCCGCAGAACAAGTTTAGTTCCTCAAACTCAAGCTGAAGCTCAAGTTTAAGGTTTAAAGTTTAAAGTTTAAAATTCCTGACAAAATCACTTTGGTGGCACAAAATTAATTTACCATTTCAAAAACTGATAACTTATAACTGGGATTTGCGTTAAGTTCTGATATATATTGTCAGAAAATATTGGCGTTTCTTCGGTTATGAATAATTCTCCTGCATTCTCCCAGTCGGGAGTTTCCGGTACATCTGTAGATACTTCTATTACTGACTTTGATAGGGAGATAATGCGGCGATGTTTAACTTTAGCTAAACGTGCTTTGGGACGCACTTCCCCTAATCCTTTAGTAGGAGCAGTAATAGTTAAAGATGGTGAAATAGTTGGGGAAGGTTTTCATCCCCGTGCTGGAGAACCTCACGCTGAAGTCTTTGCTCTGCGAGCGGCAGGAGAGAAAGCGCGGGGTGCTACTGTATATGTGAACCTTGAACCATGTAATCACTATGGACGCACACCCCCTTGTTCATCTGCATTAGTTGCTGCTGGTGTAAGTAAAGTTGTAGTAGGGATGGTAGATCCAAATCCCTTAGTTGCTGGTGGGGGAATTGCTCGTTTAAAAGATGCTGGTATTGAAGCGATCGCGGGTGTAGAGGAAGTTGCTTGCAAAAAACTTAATGAAGGTTTTATTCATCGTATTCTTCATCACAAGCCTTTGGGTATTTTAAAATATGCCATGACTTTAGATGGCAAAATTGCTACCGCTACAGGTGATAGTGCATGGGTTACAAATACTGATGCTCGGAAAACAGTACATCAATTACGGTCTACTTGTGATGCAGTCGTAGTCGGTGGAAATACGGTTAGAAATGATAATCCTCATTTAACTACTCATCATTTACAAGCTCATAATCCTTTAAGGGTAGTGATGAGTCGTAGTTTAGATTTACCCCAACAAGCACACCTGTGGAATAGCGCTGAAGCTCCTACTCTAGTTCTAACTCAAGTAGGAGCAAATCTTGAATTTCAAAAATTGTTACGTCAACAAGGTGTAGAAGTGGTGGAACTACCATCCTTAACTCCTGAAGAAGCAATGAAATATTTCTACGAACGTGGTTTTTGTAGCGTTTTGTGGGAATGTGGTGGAACTTTAGCTGCTAGTGCGATCGCTCAAGGGGTAGTTCAAAAAGTATTAGCATTTGTAGCACCTAAAATTATTGGTGGGATAAATGCTCCTACACCTGTTGGAGAATTAGGTTTGAACACAATGAATCAAGCTTTGTCTTTGGAGAGTGTTGAGATGAGCATTGTGGGTTCTGATTGTTTAATTGAGGGATATTTACCACCACAGTAAGTTCCTGCTTTCTTTTTCAACTTTTAATTACAGTCCTGGAGTGAAAGATTTTCACAATACAGGACGGGTATTTTCCTATAGATAGGATGGATCATCATTGGTATACCAAATGTATTGGGAAGCTACTAATCTGTTGCTTATTCCATCAAGTCTTTTTTGCTGAAGGTCTTCCATTCTAAGTTTTTATCAAGTTAATCATTTATCTTGGTAATTGTTTGTGCTTGAAAAACTTAGATGATTTTGTCAATTGATGGGAGTTAATGGGAGCAAATTAGATAATCGCAATTGATTCTAATTTATTTTTCTTTCCTTTTCAGTTTTATCTGTAAAGTATATGAGGATACTTTTATTTTCTTTCTTCCTTCAGGTAACTAAATTCTAATTTCCCAAGTTTATGACTGACTTTATGACTCTACTTATCTATATTTCTCGTTAATATATTCCTCAAATAAATTTAGGAATATTGGCGCTGTTTAGCCATATCTCGAATTAAAGGTAGTCGAGATTGAATGTAACTACTCAGAAAATCCGTTTCATGACAATCTAAAGATAAGTGAATTGTAGTCTGTTTTACCAATAACTGTACTAAGCTAACATCGTCTAACTGTAAGAGAGTTTTACTTTGACTAGCTTCGACTACAGACCATAGGTGACGCATTATTTTTGGAGTCATTAGACCTCTCGTGAATGATAATTATTTGAATTTGTTTTTAGAATACACAACTCCAACAGAAAGTTCAGGTCTAAATGTAGATAAAAAGTCAGTGTTTTTAAAAACTTAACATATCGAGTTATTCGTTTACGAAGATTAAGGATTCAAATGTCTTGACCGCTCATAGATTAAGTTATTTTTTAAGTTTAAAATACATTAAATTAAAGTCAAATAGTAATGATATTTTACAAAGTTAAATTGTGAAGAAAAGTTTCTATTATGAGATATATTCTATAAAGTGACAACTAACTTAATAAGTAGTAAGTGAATTGATAATAAAGCTACATTTATATGATTATATTTAATTATCAAGATTGCTGTAGATAAAATTTTAATGGTCTATTAGCCTTCAATTTTAGGAGCCTGCTTTAGCTTGACAATAGCTTGTTGAGGATAGCTTTTGGCTTCAATATTAGAAGCTTTATATTTTCTGCTTAGCTCGCAGCTATCCTGAATTCAAACAAACTCCAATATTGCATGAATTCCCATGAAATCCGTTATTTCTCGCATGCATTTAGTTCAATCCCCCATTATTCCTATAGTCGGGGAATTGATTAAAAACTCTCCTGGTACAATTTCTTTAGGACAAGGTGTAGTTTGGTATCCTCCACCACAAGAAGCATTCGAGATGCTAGCAAAGTTTTTATCAGAGCCTAAAAATCATCTTTACCAGCCTGTTACTGGTATTGCTCCTTTACTATCTGTATTAGCTACAAAGTTAGAGAAATTTAACCGAATTGAGATAAATAAAGACAACTGTATTATTGTTACCGCAGGTAGCAATATGGCTTTCATGAATGCCATTTTGGCAATTACCGCTCCAGGAGATGAAATAATTCTTAATACTCCTTACTATTTCAATCATGAAATGGCAGTAAGGATGGCAGATTGTCAGCCAATTTTAGTAAATACTGACGAAAATTATCAGTTGCTTCCTTTAAAAATAGCTGATGCAATTACACCCCGGACTCGTGCTGTAGTTACAATTTCACCAAATAACCCTACAGGTGCAGTTTACTCAGAAAATGCCTTGCGATCGCTTAATCAAATCTGTAAAGACAAAGGTGTTTACCATATAAGTGATGAGACATACGATTATTTCACTTATGAAGACTGCAAACACTTTTCACCAGCTTCAATTAAAGGAAGTAATAACCATACCATTTCTCTCTACAGTCTGTCTAAGGCATACGGATTTGCTAGCTGGCGTATTGGATACATGGTTATTCCCCAGCATTTATTAGAGGCTGTTAAAAAAGTACAAGATACAATACTAATTTGTCCTCCTGTAATTTCTCAATATGCTGCAATGGGGGCATTACAAGCGAAAGATAGTTATTTAACAGAAAATATTGGTAGTGTCGCACAAGTTAGAGAAGTGGTTCTTAATTCCCTTCAAGAATTAGAAGGATTGTGTAATATAGCACCTGCGAAAGGAGCTTTTTACTTTTTTCTGAAGATAAAGAAACAAATAGATGCTTTTGAATTAGTTAAAAAATTAATTAACGAGTATAAAGTAGCAGTTATTCCCGGAGACACCTTTGGAATGCAGGATGGATGTTACCTGCGGATTGCATATGGTGCTTTACAGCAAGAAACAGTTGAAGCAGGTATGAAAAGATTAGTAAATGGTTTAAAAATGATTTTAAAAGTTTGAGTTCTTAATTAATTCACATCTTGCATCATTAAAAAACTATTATTTACATAAACCTTTGATATCTAAGGATTATAAAATTTGCCAGAAAATCAGTTACGTCAATTCTGTTAACACCTAAATTATATATTTTTTAATTTACTAATTTAGAAACTTTTTAATTTAGAGGAATGGGGAGAAGAGCGTCGAGGAGTGCAAAGTTTTTTAAATTATGTGTTGAATAATTTCAATCTAAAGAGAAAAGACATTAACCATTAATCTTTAATAATTACCAATCACCAAATGCAAATTACTAATAAGTTATTAGAAATTGAAACAGAAACAGGAATCAATATCTATAATGTGACTGAACAAATTGAGTCAATTTTATCATCAACTTCAATTAAAAATGGTCAGGTATTAATATTTTCTCGACATACAACAACAGCATTGACAGTAAATGAAAATGAAGAAAGATTATTAGAAGATATAAAAAAATATTTACGAAAATTAGCTCCAGAATCAGATAAATATTTACATAATGATTTACACTTAAGACCAAATATACCTGTTGATGAACCTATGAATGCTCACTCTCATTTGATGGCAATGACATTGAGTAACAGTGAAGTGATTCCAGTGGTTGATGGAAAGTTATATTTGGGAACTTATCAATCTATATTATTTTTTGAGCTAGATGGAGCGCGTAAAAGAACTCTTTTTTGTCAGATTTGTGGAGATTGAGGGACTTCCAAGAAATAACTAAACTATTTGCATTCCCAATGGTGAATTAGAGGATTATTGGACTTTAAAAGCTCTTGTAACTGCTGAGCTTTTTCAGAGCGATCGCGGACATGAATTTCCAGAAATAACCTGACTATATCAGAAATAAAACAACGAATTTTTTCTTCTGGTTGAGTAGAAAGAAAATCTAAAAATAATCTACCTGTCGTAGAGTCATAAGGATGAACAACTGCAAAATGATTTGCTCCTTCTATAAGTACTAGGTAAGTGTCTTCCCTACCCCCACTTACTGCTTCAGAAAATGTACGAATCACAGATGTAGTTGGATCTCCTGGAGGAAGACCATAGCGATCGCTACTATTAGCAATTACTCCATCTGCTGTTCCTCCAATTAGCAACATTGGTAAAGAATCAGGAAGTGGTAATATTTTTCCTGCTTCATAACCCATCATTGTAGGTGCCATACTATGTGCAGCATAAGCAAATGTTGCCACTACACCTGGAAAAAATTGAGGATTTGCATTCTCAATTGCTACTCTACCACCTGCTGAATGTCCGGCTAAAACTATCTTGTCTAGATCGAGCATTCCTTGAAGAATACTTTTTTGCTGTAACTGTTCTAATTTAGATATTAATGCTTTTAAGGCAGATGCTGTAGGGATTTTACCGTAATTTTCGGGTTGAACAGCTGCGATATCAACTCCTGGTGTAAGAGCGATCGCTCCGGGAAAACCTTCTGCAATCCAGTTGAATGTGACGACGACAAACCCAGATTCAACTAATTTTAATCCTAACCATTGATAAACTGAAGCCTCGCAGTTAAAACCATTGAAAAATATTACAATCGGGAAGGGAGCTTGTTCTGAATCAACAGGTAATGTCCCCGTGTTCTTTTCCTGGTAATCACCACTTACACGTGCAGGATACAATATTTTCAACTGAATAATATTGTAAGGAAATTGAGTTTTTTCAACTTCAGCGACATCGAATAAAGCTCTAACTAGTAGATTATTAGATAAATTGGGTAACATATTTAATTTGCCATAAAAATAATATTTATAGTTTTTTAATGGTCAAAATAACTAGCTTCAGAGAGATTCGATAACAAAAGATTATCCAGAAAAAGTCACTTTTAAAAAATTACTCTTGAACAATCACGTTAGTCTAAATTCATCAAACTCTTTTTGAGTGAATAGCATATTCTTATCCACTGCTGAAAGAATTTGATTATTTGCTTTCTCTGAAACTACACAGCGACATACCAGCTGTGCGACATCAGCACGATTAATACTACCTACAACTGTGTTGTCTGACGTCAAAACACCATTTCCAGTTGTCTGCTCTGATTTCAAACCACCAGGACGAATAATTGTATAGGTCAACCCACTATTAACTAAATACTGTTCGGCTTTTTCTTTTTCAACTAATACTGACTTTAAAGTCTCTAAAGCTTGAGGATTTAAAGCAACAACGCTTTCTCCACAACCAATGGAAGTAACTAAGATAATTTTTTTTATTTTTGCTTTGATCGCAGCATCTATTAAATTTTTATTAGCGATATAATCTGGTTTTGGGTCAACTTGTGGTAAGCCACCAATAGTACTGATGAGCGTATCTATATTGTTTTCTTCTATTACAGCTTGCTCTACCTGTATTGAGTTTAAAGCATCACCCAAGATTACCTCAATTCCCATTGCTTCGAGTTCTGTACGTGCATCTTCTGTTCTAAGCAATGCTCTCACTTGATTTTTTTCGGCTACCAAGTATTTAGCTATTTCTCTACCTACACCTCTACTGGCACCTGCTAAAAAAATAGAATTGCTCATAACTTAGTTATCTGTACTGATTATTTACTAACTATCATTTATTCATACCATGTAACGTTGCCATGTAACTTTGATATTATATCGAAGTGGACTTAGGATTTTACTATATATATCAAATACGTATTATATAGATTCAAAATATGCCTATTTAAAATAAAACTATATCAATTTAAATAGTTTTAGTTTTTCTTATAGGTTGATTTTTTAGAGAATATCCACTTTTGGAATAAATATAATTATTGGTAAGCGAAAATTAAATTATATCCTTGGTCTAAAATTCTATATTTGCTGAAAGTAGTTGCTTGTTTTTGAGTTTTAAGTATTACAAATACTTCTAATTTACACATTTCAAAACCCTTATTTGGCAAAGCTGTGTGCTAGATTAAAAAAATATGTTAGTTTCATTAGTTGCCAGGTAGAGTTGAATTTTTAATTTTTAATTTCCACCTTGTGGGTTGCTCACAAAATAAAAATTTAATTTAATACGCATTCTAAAATAGACTATAAGTCAGGCTATAAATAATTATTTCCAATACCTATATTTATATTTATAAAAATATTTGCAAGAATATTTATACTAATTTTCTTTTAAATACTTAGATTAATTAGGTGCCCACAAAAAACGCAACTATATAACAAAATGTAAAATATCTAAAATTGCTATGCTTTTGCTTGGCTTCGGAGATTCAGCTTCGGACATAATAATAAATTTTTACACCTAATTTTTACACCTACTTACTTACTAAATATAAGTAATCAAGTATATTAAGCTATATTACAATTAATTCAAAAATATTTAGAAATCGTCAGAAATAAAAACTAGGCTCTAACGTAGATAGTTAGAGAGCATTGAGACAACATTCATGAATAATATTCAGAACTACCGTTTCGTTTGCACGTTGACCTTTGGCGATATTTACGGCCAAATTATGGTATGGCTGATTACAATTACTATTAGTCTGGCTTCAGCTTTAGCGTTAATGGGAGCCAAGCGTCCTGTATATGCTTTAGCATCTGTAGGGCTTATAGTTCTTCTTTCATTACCTTTTTTGCTATTTACTTTTGTAACAACCCTGCTAAATCATATTGAATTGACAGCTTTAGAGCCTGGAGTGAATATGAAGCCAATACCAGGAAATATTTCAGAAGAAAAGCCAGTTCAGGTCAATGGTTAAGTGCATATACAAATTTAAATAAAAATTTACTTTTGTTGGAGAAGTTTAAGAACTTTTGGAAAAAAATTGTTTATTAAAGTGCTTTGATATTTCTAATCTGCTAAAGAATCGAATGTTGTAAGTGCTTTAAATTTCTCTTTTAATTTATATCTGTTAATTTAACAGATGTAATTCCTGTCTATTGGCAGGATTTTTTTGTTAAATAATTTTTTACTAAATTCTGAATATGGTAGCTTTACTGCCATAATAGTATTTCTCAAATACTTGCAATCTCTTACGAAAAGACAATTTGACCCAAAAGTCTACGTACTTCTAAAGTATAAGAATATTCGTAAATACATTAATAAAAATTAACAATCTAAATGAAATAATCTAAATGGAGTAATCTAAATATTGATTTTTAGCAATTAGATTTTCAAGCTAAAAAAACTTCAAGTGAATGCTTAAAGTTAATATTTAAAGTTAAAAATAATTGAAGCATATATTTATACTCAGGGGAAAATAATGCTGGAGTTTGATGTAATTATTGTTGGTGGTGGTCTAGCTGGATGTCGTGCAGCTTTAGAAATTACTAAGAGTGACCCTAGCTTAAATGTAGCAGTAGTTGCTAAAACTCATCCTATTCGTTCTCACTCAGTTGCAGCACAAGGAGGTATCGCAGCAAGTCTTAAAAATGTTGACTCTGCTGATACTTGGGAAGCTCATGCCTTTGATACTGTTAAAGGTTCTGATTATTTAGCAGATCAAGATGCTGTAGCTATTCTCACTAAAGAAGCACCTGATGTAGTCTTCGATTTAGAACATATGGGTGTTTTATTTTCCCGCTTAAATGATGGACGTATTGCTCAACGAGCTTTTGGAGGACATTCCCATAATCGCACCTGTTACGCTGCGGATAAAACTGGTCATGCTATCTTACACGAGTTAGTAAACAATCTCCGACACAATGGTGTCCAGATATTTGATGAATGGTACGTAATGCGGCTGATTTTGGAATCAGGTCAAGCTAAAGGTATTGTTATGTATCGTCTGCTCGACGGACATATAGAGGTAGTCAGAGCTAAAGCTGTAATGTTTGCTACAGGTGGCTATGGTCGCGTATTTAATACTACATCAAATGATTACGCTTCAACAGGTGATGGTCTAGCCATGACAGCTTTAGCTGGTTTACCTTTAGAAGATATGGAATTTGTGCAATTTCATCCTACAGGATTGTATCCTGTAGGGGTATTGGTTTCTGAAGCCGTGCGTGGGGAAGGTGCTTATTTAATTAATTCCGGAGGGGAAAGATTTATGGCAAATTATGCCCCTTCCCGAATGGAACTTGCACCCAGAGACATTACTTCTCGTGCGATCGCTTACGAAATTCGTGCAGGTCGTGGTGTCAAACCAGACGGTAGTAGTGGTGGTGTTTACGTATATTTAGACCTCCGCCATATGGGGAAAGAAAAAATTATGAGCCGGATTCCCTTCTGCTGGGAAGAAGCTTACCGTCTTTTAGGGGTAGATGGAGTTACAGAACCGATTCCGGTACGTCCGACAATTCATTACTGCATGGGAGGAATTCCTGTAAATACCAACGGACAGGTTTACAGTAGTGAAGAAAATTTAGTAGATGGATTTTTTGCAGCTGGAGAAAGTGCCTGCGTATCAGTACATGGAGCCAACCGTTTAGGTAGCAATTCCTTACTAGAATGCGTAGTTTACGGACGCAGAACTGGAGCCGCGATCGCTGATTTTGTACAAAAACGTAAATTACCATCTGTAGATGCAGAGAAATATATTCAAGCAGCAGAAAAACAAATTCAAAGCTTATTGGATAAGTCTGGTAATCGCCGTATTTCTAGCGTCAGAGAAGATTTTCAAGACTGCATGACAGAGTTTTGTGGTGTGTTTCGTACAGAAGAACTGATGAGTCAAGGATGTGAAAAAGTACAAGAAATTCAAAAGCAATATTCCAACATATATTTAGATGATAAAAGTAAAAATTGGAATACAGAAATTGTTGAAGCCTTAGAATTACAAAACTTAATGGCAGTTGGACAAATTATTATTACCTCAGCCTTAAATCGACGTGAAAGTCGAGGTGCGCATTTTAGGGAAGATTATTCTCAACGTGATGATACCAACTTTTTAAAGCATACTATGGCTTACTATTCTGCTGCGGGTATTGATATTCGTTATTCTGAGGTTAATCTGAATATGTTTGAGCCAAAAGAGCGAAAGTATTGAAGTGAGGAGCAAATAATTAACTTGAATGATATACCTATACCCTCAAAAGTAAAAAAAACTAAAAATTAACCTCAAAATAAACTTTAAAATTAATGTAATTGTATTTAATTCTAATGGTTAATTTTTAGAACTATTTCCTTTGGGTGTAGCAGAAGCTTCTGGAGATGGTGTAGGAGTTGGAGTAGGTGTACTATTTGCCAGTCTGTTGATTTCATCTTTAGACTGGGCTGGGGCTAAACTAGAAGCTTTAGTAAACAAAGGTTTTGCTTCATCAGTTTTACCCTGTTCCTTAAGCAACATAGCTTTCGCTAAAACTGGGCGAAAATCCTTTGTATCTTTTTGAATAGCTGTATCATAAGCTGCTATGGCTTCTCCATAACGTTTTTCCCTGGCATACACATTACCCAATAAAGTCTGGAGTGCAGTAACATCTACACTTGTTGAGGGCTGAACATTATTTGATTTATTGGCAGTAGATAAAGTATCTTTGATCAAGCTAATAGCTGCTTCTGGACGTTTCTGCTGCAACTGTAGGCTAACCATTGCTTCTACAAGGTCTGTATTCCCAGGATTGGCTTCTAAAGAAGAACGAAAAGTCTGAGCAGCTTCTTCAAAAGCACCAATTTGCTGTTTTGCTTGACCTAAAAGTACTGCATATTTTGGTGTTTGCGGAGATAATTTGACTAGCTTTTCTAAATCTTGGATTACCGTTTTTATGTCACCTTGCTTTAGACTTAATAGCTGTAGTCTTGTTTCGATTAATTTTTTCAGGGCTACATCGTTATTTGGCTCATCTTGCGATAACCTTTCATAAAACTGTAGATCCTTTTGCAGCTTAGAAATTTGTTGAGCAGAAGAAGGAGTGTCGTTATTATTAGTAACGACTTGGTTATTAGCTGTTTGAGAATTATCCGATTCTCTTGAGTTAAATGCTGCTATTAAGGGGAACATTGATACCCCAATAAAAGCAAATGCTGCGAACATCAACACAACATTTATTATCCAACGATTGCGTGATTGAGACACATAACCTCCCGTAAATCTGAATTAAACAATAGTCTACACAAGTTGATAATGTTAAAAATTTCCAAAACTTTGCGGAATACCGTTGATTGCCTGTGAACTTTATAACAAATGGGCATTTGTGTAGCCAAATCTAGCAATGACTTTAGGAGGAATTGTATGATTTGTAGCTATAGTACGCTTCCGAAACTGGTATAAAAACGCTAAATTACACATTTAGTGTATGTGTGTTGCCTTCATCGGGCGTTTTTAGTATCACACACAGCGCTATTGGGTGGCAAATGGAAAGTAAGTATACTTTTCATAAAGCCATACAACAGCTCGTAAAGAGCTGCTTTATTAAAGTCCCGACTGTGGGATGTGTCTCCGCCGCAAGGAGTTTCTATGAATTCCGACCTGATGCCGTTACCTGAATCATCCAATCAAAATGCTTCCCAGGAAGCAGAACAAAGTGCTACTTCTCGCGAGGTAGAACAAAATGTGGCTACATCTGCTCAAAATAATACAGCAGCCCCAGTAGCTGAGTCTGAGAATCAATCTGAGAATCAATCTGAGAATCAATCTGAGACTAAATCTGAGAATCAATCTGAGAATCAATCTGAGAATCAATCTGAGAATCAATCTGAGAATCAATCTGAGAATTCTCATACAGCCCAAGACAGTGCTCAAAAGGTTGAGAATGATGTATCTAGGATGCAGCCAATTCCACCTCCAAGCGAGCCGATGCAATATCGAGCTATTGGTTTAGTACGGGGTCGTTATCGACAGAGTAGTGAGCAGTTTACTCAAGGGTCACTGTTAACCTCAGATAATGCTGAACTCGATGCTGTCCTTCTTGGACGAATTATGAGTTTAGTTAAAAATCACTTAGATTTGGAAAAAGAGCATCTGTGGGTTGTTTACCCCCGGACTCGTCAAGAAAATGATAAGTTACACGTCCAAATTGTTGGTGTCTGGGAGCCTGAAAATTTGGCAAAATCAGACTCTGATACATTTGAGTCTGAGAAATTCAAAGATACATCACAGGATGAATCGATTAGTTCTGAGTTTACAAATTCGGAAGATTCCTTAGACAAAAATGAAGATTTATCCAAAGTAGAAGATACTGCAACCAATGTAAGTGAAACTCAGTCCTCATCAGAAATTCTGGATGGAAGCTTTTCTATTCGTGGTGAGGTTGTTTATCAGTCTAACGATGCTAATAATTTAGTAATAAAAATTAAACAAGCACCTCGTAAAGCATCTGATAAACCTAAGTATTTCAAATTGAAAATATTAGGAAAGCTCGAAGGAAAAGCTGTTGGTAAATTTTGGGATTTGGAGGTGAAGCGAGAAGCTGACAACTTAGTGGTAGAAAAAGGTCAAGCGATCGCTGACTTACCAAGAAAACGTAAACCAAGGGGAGCAGGCGGATACAATAAGTTCCGCAAACCTTTCAGAAAGGGCGGAGGAGGTTCTCCACGTCCATTTAAGAAGGATGCTTCTCCTGCCGTGTCGTCCCGTCCGAATCCAAGTAAACCGATTCCAAAACCAGTTAAGCGGCAAAAACCGCCTGAGTAATCTTAGAATTGGCATAGCTAAAGAATCAATTTTTTGTGGGATATTGTCAATAATTGACAATATCTACAAGCCTTTAAAACCAATTTGTGTAATAGATATCTTTGGGAAAGGAATGTAGATACCTTCTTAGGAGCCGTCTTTAAAAGGGATATAAATTGCACTCATTTAGTACATATTTAATTTTCCCCAGAGGTTTAATTCTCAATTTGCTTTCTCATAAATCAAATTGAAACCTTCTTAGAATTATTTTGTATAATCCCGTAATATATCACAGAGGTTGCAATCGAGCTTCTGTGAAATTTTTTATGAAATTATTGTTCACCAATGATTATTTTTCTTATTTTTCATTACTTTTTTAAGTATTAATTTTATACCAATTTGATTAAACAATCCGACAGATGGATCTGTGGTAGAGACGTTTCATGAAAAGTCTTTACTATTGAATGGGTTGCAATCATTTTTTGATTTGGTATTAAAATTCTGTCCATCGATTTTGGGGAATAAAAGTTCTATCGTTAGGTATAGGACTAACTGGTTGTGTCAGCTTAAAAGTACCTGCTTCAATCCACTGTTTTAATTCTTGAGCAATTTTTCGAGATAAATACAAACTGGCAAGGGGAGCAGAACGAACTGTTCTACCTTCAATGGCGATCGCTCCTGATTTTAGTTGAGCATAACTTACTAAACCAAAAGTAGGACGAATCCGCCGGGGAATCGAGAAATCGACGATGGGTGCCACTAATTCTTGGTCTTGGATGGCACATTTTGCCACTACTTCTTCATTTAATACTGGTAGCGGTATACCTACTCCTAACATCAGAGAAGGACCATAATTTTTAAAGTAACAACCCCTTACCCAGCGAGAGTCCATCTGTTTTGCGTCGCCAATTAAGGCTAAAGTCGCAGCAGGACCAATGGGTGTACCATTCGGCAAACGCTTTTGCAGGGGAAAATGCTGAGTTCCTTCCCAAGAGATGTAACCGATACCACCACCAAGAAATATTCGCGTACCAATACCTATGAGTTTCAATTCTGGATCGTTGAGTAGAGGTGAGATGGCTCCTGGATTAGAATAAACCGCATTACCTAAGCGCGGCTGTAAAGGTCCTAAATAGGTATGTAAAGTGCGATCGCCTCCATTTACTCCGACTATAAAATTTTGATAAGCATTGCGGGGATTGAATAAATAAAATTGATTAATAGTGTCGCGGGTAATTGTAGCTTCAAAGGTTGCTCTGGGATAACAATCTGTAACCTGTCCTTGAGCCCGTATTTGTACTGGTTTACCTGCTACTAAATCTTCTATTACGTGACCTCCACCACGTAGGGTTTTAGGTGTAACTTTTCCAACTCGGACTTCTTCCCCGTCCATAATTTCTACTGCACAACTGGCACCTAAGTACAAGTCCACTGCACCAAATCCTGAATAAGCGGGTATTCCATCGAGCCAGCAGCGACGAATTTTTATTGGTGGATCAGTATGACCTAAGTTGAGAATGGCACCACTGGATTCCATGGGTTCAAAAGTGCCAGTAGTCACAACATCAACATGTGAAGCGACTTCAGCAACACTAGATTGTGCAACTTGAGCTTTTAATTCTTCAACCGTTAAAACTACCGCCTGCTTTCGGTCGATTTTATCGTTAATTTCCGCAATGGTTCGCATTTTCAATGTAGCGAATAAACTCTATATAAACAATAATCTATATATTAATCTGCTAATTGATTGATTATTAATAAGAAAATTTGAGCAACTAAGCAAAAAATTAATAAAAAAATCAATAAAAAATCAATAATTGACCTATTTTTTATAGGTTGCTACATCGCCGTATAAAATTTATCAGTTATTTATAAGTCTAATCAAATTTATAAGCTGAATTATAAGTTGACACTTTATATATTCACAAGAAAAATATATGGCTTTTATGATGTCTTAAAAAACATTAAATAAATTCAAGCTATCCTCTAATTCCTTATTGAAGTATTTGTAAGACAATTATAAAAATATTAGAAAAAATGATGATGTATATATTAATCCCAGTAATTATAAATCCTTATAAAGGATAGTTGAAAATATTAAACTTCATAGATAACATTCTTACTAATGTAAAAGATATTCGATGAATTAATGAATCGATTTATCGCAAAAAATGCATGAGTTTGTAGAACTCATAGCTAATATTTGGATATGCAAATTTCCAATCTAAAATCTAAAATTTTCAACCTACAAATAGAAATATAAGTAGAGGTGTCAATCCATCAAACTTAGTTTCCAATCATAAATCCAATCATAAAAGTAAAAATATGAAATTAAGCGTAGTTATCCCCTGCTTTAATGCTGCTTCAACTATAGAGACTCAACTTGAAGCCTTAAGTAAACAGGAATGTGCTGATAAATGGGAAATTATTATTGCTGATAATGGTTCTACAGATGAAACTACTACTATTATCAAGAAATATTTGCATATCTTGCCAAATTTACGTTTGATTGATGCAAGTGGTGTCAGAGGTGCAGCACATGCACGTAATATAGGAGCAAAATTTGCCCTTGCTGAAGCGATCGCATTTTGTGATGCAGATGATCAAGTCTCTCCGAACTGGGTCAAAGCAATGATTGAGGGACTTTCTGTACATGATTTTGTAGCTGGTCGTAGCGATTATAGTCAGCTTAACGAACCTTGGGTGGTTAAGTGTTGTCAGTACAGAGAAGCTAATGGAATTAAAGACTATCCTTATTACCCATATGCTGCTGGTAATAACTTGGGAGTAAAGCGTCGAATTCACGAAACTGTAGGAGGATTTGATGAATCTTTACTTTTACTACAAGATATAGATTATTGCTGGAGAATTCAGCAAACAGGAATAAAGCTGGAACCACTAAAAGATGCTTTGATTTATTTTAGGTTTCGTAACACAATTAAAAGCATGTATCGTCGTTGCTGGCGTTTTGGTTGTTACGATGTTTTCTTACATCAAAAGCATCAAAAATTAGGAATGCCTATATTAATGAGGTGGAGAGACTTTGCTAAAGATGCTTTAATTTTACCTTTGAAATTACCTTTTAAGGTTCGCAGCAAAGATAGTTTAGCTAAATGGTTAATGGATTTAGCTTGGTTGATGGGTCATTTACAGGGATTTATTAAGTATAGATACTTATTATTTTGAGGTTCTAATAATTGGGATGCTCCTATTATCTAAGCGATCGCTTGCAAATCTTGTAATCCTTGGAAACTTAAATCATATAAGCTATATAAGGGATACTTAAAAAAGAATAGGACTTAACTCAAGGCTTTGAGATACTTCCCTACAGTCACTTGGGATGTAAACACTTAGTCCGTGGGTAAGTCCTAAATAATTAGAATTTATAGTTTATATTTATAGTTTATATCTAACTACATGGCGAAGAAACAAAAATTTCCATATTTACTTGGTTCTAAATGGACAGCACAAAAGAAAATTGATGGTTGGCGACATTTTCAAGTAGTCAATCGCAAAAATCAAGGTAAATGGGTTTATGCTGAGATGGTAGCATCTTGCGACCCTCAAGTCCGATTTTGGATTAATGCTTTGTTGTTAAAAGATACTTCCATGTGGCAATCTGGATGGCAAACCCTAGAAGAAATTAAGAACATCAAAAAAGAACCTTCTGAACAACCTTTTTAGAAAGAATATTTGATTACAGGATATTTAATTTATCAAAATCATTTATTCAAATTATTTATTCAAATATTTGATTTATATACAAATAAATAGTCAAGCCTTAAAAAATTTTAAATATCTTTATCGATATCATTTGATGGAGATTGGGTAAAAAAAGAATTAAAAAAACTCCGAACATATTCTGAAAGTTTTAATGCATGGATAGAAAGTAATTATCAAGATGAGTCGCGTTTATTGCGAGGAAAGGCTTTAAAAGAAGCACTTAATTGGGCTGAGGGAAAAAGATTAAGTGATGATGATTATAAGTTCTTAGATGCTAGTCGGGAACTAGATAAAAAGTTAATACAGCGTAAGTTGAAAAATTATCCTTCAGATGGTAGTTCATAAGCACTGTTTTTTAGTGATTTATATAGTACTCATGAACTTGTGACAGTCAGGGTGTGCAATGTGGGATATAACCGTTTCCTATTTTCCATTCACAACCGATAGGAAATGTTTAATTTTTAATTAATGCAGGCACAAGTACTTAATAATTTTCAAAGACAATAAAATATAAGAATCATTATTAGAACTTACGCATTGACAACATGATGAAAATGTGAGGTATGTATTTTAGCCATTAAACATCAATTATTCGATATTTTTTATGCCTTCGCTTTAATCATAGGATTATTGACAATAGCCTGAAACAACGTAAATACGTTGTTTCATAATAGTAATTTTGTATGATGCGTAAGTCCTAATTATATAGAAATCATTGCCTAACTTAAGGATAATTTTATATTTCCAGGGATGTTAATAAGTACTTTGCGATCGCATATTTTTTAAAGTATTTTTTTAAATATTTTTTTAATATTGTTTTTCAAAAAATTATCAATTTTCAGAATATCCATAAAAATAACAATTATTTACCATTCATCTAAATACAAAGTTATCAGTAAGGATAATCGGCATTGCTGAATTGAAATATGAATTTATCTTTTTCATATTTGCTAGCCCCCTTAATCCCCCAAAAACGGGGGACTTGAAAATACATTTCTCCCCCAAAATTAGGGGGCTGGGGACTATTCGCAGTGAATACATCTAAAACCTATATAAATATTGATAGACATTGATAGATATATAGTTTATTAATCAATTTATCAATAGATTTGCCGCGATCGCATGTTATTTAAAATCTTAGTATGAGGCGATCGCAGAGTTTTTATATTGAATTTTCTAGCTTAATAACCCATTGATAATTTATTGTTTGTCTTTTGTAACTATTTTTATATAAAAGTTTAAATAAAAACATAATAAATCAATTTATTTGTTTACATAAATCTATTTTATGAATTTAGTTGTTGATTCTGCTTTTAATTATTGAAATACAACTACTATGTTTAAATTGCGAATATACAACCCCTTTATTTTCCAAAGGATTTGAACAATAATTGCAATCTAGAAGCTCATGGCAAAAAAAGCGGCTAGTTAATGTTTTATGTAAAAACTAATTGAAAGCCAAATTTGAAAACAAAATTTGAAAGCCAAAGATTAAGTCACCGTTACTCAACCGTGCCAGAGAAGAGCTTGCAGTCACCGGCATCCACCGGTCAATAATTTTACAAATAACCATAAGAGGCAAAAAAACAGTGAAATTAGCAGTATACGGGAAAGGTGGAATCGGTAAATCCACCACTAGCTGTAATATCTCAGTTGCATTAGCTAAACGCGGTAAAAAAGTACTGCAAATTGGTTGTGACCCTAAACACGACAGTACATTTACTCTTACAGGGTTTTTGATTCCCACAATTATTGATACTCTGCAAGCCAAAGACTACCACTATGAAGATGTTTGGCCCGAAGATGTAATATATAAAGGCTACGGTGGTGTAGATTGCGTAGAAGCTGGTGGTCCTCCTGCTGGTGCTGGATGTGGCGGTTACGTTGTAGGAGAGACAGTAAAATTACTAAAGGAATTAAATGCCTTTGATGAATATGACGTAATTTTATTTGATGTACTTGGTGATGTTGTTTGTGGTGGTTTTGCTGCTCCCTTAAATTATGCTGACTACTGCCTAATTGTCACTGACAATGGTTTTGATGCCTTGTTTGCAGCAAATCGAATTGCAGCTTCAGTCAGAGAAAAAGCCCGGACTCATCCACTACGTTTGGCTGGACTAATCGGCAATCGTACATCGAAACGTGACTTAATTGATAAATACGTAGACTCCGTACCTATGCCGGTATTAGAGATACTACCCTTAATCGAAGACATTCGTGTTTCCCGCGTAAAAGGTAAAACTTTGTTTGAGATGACAGAGTCAGAACCAAGTCTGAGCTACGTTTGTGACTACTACCTCAATATTGCAGACCAAATTTTGGCTCAGCCAGAAGGAGTAGTACCTCAAGATGCACAAGACCGGGAATTATTCTCATTGTTGTCAGATTTTTATCTAAATCCGAATAAACAACAGGTTCCTAATCAGGAAGAAGAACTAGACTTAATGATTGTATAAATCATTTAGTTTTATTCTCAGGATGAGGGGAAATATGGCATTTTTTTACAGCTTTACAGATTCTTTAAGACAGAAATGGCTTAATTTTTATCAGAATAACCGCGATTGGATCATGCTTCATATGGAAGTAGAATCCGTTTATACGTCGGATGGAGGTAAACGACCACCTTCGTACCTCATTCTGGGAGTAGTCAATGCTCTAGAGCCAAAATTAGCGCAGTTAATGTTTCCTTTCTCTAAATTGAATGTAGATGCTGACAATTTAGTTGAGGTACTGGATTTACACTTCGATCCAGAAATGGCTTTAGGAAATCGCATTATTCCTCCAGTAGAAAGCGAGAATAATAGCGATGAAGAAAACTTGTTAGCACCAGGAGAAGAACAGCAATTTCCTGATATGTCCCGATTGGAAAGTTTTGACTCTCCAAGTAATGAAAATGATTTGGGGGAGTCAGCAGACGAGACTCTGATGGTGACCGACGGGTTAAAGGAAAGTAATCAAACCCCAACAGATGCGTCATTTGATGGAATATCTGCTGTTTCAGAGTTTTCCGTTCAGGAAGAAGACAGCTTAAGCAATATGAATATTTCAGAACTTTCGACTGAAGAAAATAGCTTAAGCGATATGACATTTTCTGGGCTTTCTACAGAACAAAATACTAGATTACAGGAAGAAAACCAATCTCCTGAAAGTTCTGAAGAGGATGTAATGGATGCATTTGGCGATATATCTTTTGATGATGCTGAGGACCTTACAGTATCTTCGCTAAACAGCAATGACTCTCAGGAGTCCAACAATAGCAATAGTGCTACCGCACCCGCACCAAGCGATCGCGAAATGTTAGGAGACATGGATCTCTCAAACGATGAAGAAGATAACGGTTTCGGTAATGTACTAATGGATGTCTGGGGAGAAGAATCTTCTGTACCAGACTCAGAAGCAAATTTAGAAGCTCTGAATGGGGAAGAAAAATCAGCAGATAGCGCATTTGACGATACAGATATCGCTCGTCTATTCCCCAATTCATAGAGCTATGAAATTAAAGTTATGAAACTTAGGGGTTGCACTTTTGTACTTCAAAAGGATTTTTTAAATAGTGCAATTAAAAGTATAGAACTCAGTTATCAATTATGGCTTAATAGTTAACTATAAATTATGAGCAAATCACTGGTAACTGATTTACTTACTAATACTTCCCCTATTTTCAACTTAAAAGTCATGGGAAAACAAATTATGGGGAGAACAAAAAAATGACTGTTGCACCACAAAATGAAGCTTTAAACTTCGAGTGCGAGACTGGAAACTATCATACTTTTTGTCCAATAAGTTGCGTAGCTTGGCTTTACCAGAAAATAGAGGATAGTTTCTTTTTGGTAATAGGTACGAAAACTTGCGGATATTTTCTGCAAAATGCTATGGGGGTAATGATATTTGCTGAACCCCGCTATGCAATGGCAGAGTTAGAAGAAGGAGATATTTCTGCCAAACTTAATGACTATGAAGAACTAAAGCGACTCTGCTTGCAAATTAAACGCGATCGCAACCCCAGTGTAATTGTTTGGATTGGTACTTGCACCACAGAAATTATCAAGATGGATTTGGAGGGTCTAGCACCCAATTTAGAAGAAGAAATTGGTATTCCTATTGTAGTAGCGCGAGCAAATGGCTTAGACTATGCTTTCACTCAAGGGGAAGACACCGTACTTGCAGCAATGGCTGGACGTTGTCCTAGTGAAGCACCCGCAGCACAAAGTGAAAAAGATGAGCGCAATGGATTAAAGAAACTTCTGAATTTTGGTAAGAAAAATGAAGTTGTTGCACAAGAGGAATCTGAGTACGTAGAACATCCACCACTAGTATTATTTGGTTCTTTACCAGACCCTGTAGTTACACAGTTGACATTAGAACTGAAAAAGCAAGGAATAAAAGTCTCTGGATGGCTTCCAGCAAAACGCTTCACGGAATTACCCGTAGTTGAAGAAGGGTATTACGTAGCTGGTGTTAATCCATTTCTTAGTCGTACTGCTACAACTTTGATGCGTCGTCGTAAGTGTAAATTAATTGGTGCACCTTTTCCTATTGGTCCTGATGGTAGTCGTGCTTGGATAGAAAAAATTTGCTCTGTATTCGGTATAACTCCCCAAGGTTTAGAAGAGAGAGAAGCTCAAATTTGGGAAAATTTAGAAGACTACGTTAAACTTATTCGCGGTAAGTCAGTTTTCTTTATGGGAGATAATCTACTGGAAATCTCCTTAGCGCGTTTCCTAATTCGTTGTGGAATGACTGTTCCAGAAATTGGTATTCCCTACATGGATAAACGCTATCAGGCAGCGGAATTAGCATTCTTAGAAAAGACTTGTCATGAAATGGGAGTACCTTTACCTAAAATTGTAGAAAAGCCTGATAATTATAATCAAATACAAAGAATTTACGAGTTAGACCCCGACTTGGTAATTACAGGAATGGCTCATGCTAATCCCTTAGAAGCACGGGGAATAAGTACCAAATGGTCTGTAGAATTTACCTTTGCCCAAATTCATGGCTTTACTAATGCTCGCGATATTTTAGAATTAGTTACCCGTCCTTTGCGTAGAAATGAAAATCTCAAAGATTTAGGTTGGGAGAAGTTAGTTAAGGAAGAAGCGAAAATTTAAGTTTCAACTTAAATAAAGTATACAAAAATAAAGTATACAAAAATTAATTCCTTTCCTAATATCAGGATAGGGATTAATTTTTGTGTAGTTTTTAGAAAATTCCCCGCAATTGAAATTATCACCACACCGCGAATGACACCGCGAATATGAGACCAAAATATATTTCTAGGGGCGCAAGGTTTGCGCCCCGAAAATTGGTAAAATAATCCTCAAAAACTACCTTATTTGAAAACTACCTTATTTGAAAGAAGTGCAGTAAATTTACTTCTGAGATACTGAACTCTCAATAAATTTAAATTTTACTGCTAATTATTCTCCATCGTTTTCCTTACGGAATCTCATGTGAATGGTTTTAGCATTATTACCGTTAGGATTAGAAGCCACAATCAGGTAGTCAATAAGTTTTTGAGTAAAAGGTACCCTCAAATGGAAAGTTCCATCAGCCTTAACTTTCACTGGACTACCTGCAATAGTTACTTCCGAACCTGGTTCAGTTGCACCGTGGATAATTAACTCCGCATCAGCTTCAAACCAAAAACCTTCTTGAGGACGGCTGAATACGCGACTAATTTCCGAACGTGCTAATGATTGCCAGCGTTGGTCTTGTGTAATATAACCAATTTCGGCAATGTAATTGCGATCGCTTTTAGGAATCGCAACATAACGATGATTAATGGTCTGTTCGCATTCGTACTGCTGGACTAAGTTCGGAGACTGATAGCTCAAATCTATATCAGTCACGTCATAAAGTCTCAGCATTAGCTGAGAGTCACCATTCTTATGGACTTCTTGTCTGTCTGCTGCTGATAATCCCCAGGAAGCATAAGCCCATTTTGGAGTACGAAACTCGAGGGAAATATTAGTTTGGGTTGCTGCTGTATCTTGGTTTGCAAAGCCTGTAAATGCTGCAACACCTGCTGCTCCAACACCTGCAATAGTTGCGGGAACCGCGGGATTAATATTACTTGTACTAGCAGTATTGTTATCAGTATTAGTACTCTCCAGTGTACTGGAGACTTTATCCTGAATTTGCTCTTGTTCTTGGTCTTGATCTTGAAGTTTTTGAGTTAAGGACTCTGCTTTATCTGCAACTTCATTCAATTGTGTAGAAGTATCTTGGGAAGAAGCTGTATTTTGTGTTTCTGTATTTTGTGTTTCTGTATTTTGTGTTTCTGTATTTTGTGTTTCTTCAGTTTCTTCAGAATCCCATAAATCTGGCAATGGGTGATATGAAGCAGATAGATTAGCTTGAGAGTCGTCTATCTGAGAAGTATTTGCTGTATCTGTAACCTTATCTTCTACTACAGGTTCTTGCTCTTGAGTTGCGCTATCTGTATCCTGATTAGAATCTCGATTTGAGAAATTAGACCATAAAGCAGCACCTGCACCTGTAACAGCAGCTGCACCTGCGATTGCAGCAGCATTACCTTGAGATTTCAGATTATCAAGCAAGTTTAGATTACTGTCTGAATGATTATCTGACTGGCTATCTGATTTATTATCAAACTGACTATTATCACTCAGATTATCAGCAACAGGATTTGTAACTTCTACAGTTGGTAAATTTGACTCATCGATAACTTTCTCAACCTCTGAATCAACCCGACCAGAAATCTCTGAGATAGGAGAAGAAGCTGCATTGATATTAACAGTAGGTAATCCCCCATTCGCAGGATTTTCAGGTAAACTGATATTCTCCCCAGTAGGTAAATCCTGACGGGAATTATCTTCTTGTGAATCTTGATTTGATTTTGACCACAGATTAGACGCAGCAGCACCAGCACCAGCAGCTAAAGCAGTACCTCCAGCGATCGCGTCATTACCTTTGGACTTTAGACTGTCTAACCAGCTATTTCCACTCCGATTGGAATCATCATCTGATTGATTATTTGCGACCCCAGGAGTAGTGTTCGCTTCTACTTGTAGGTTCTCTGTCTGCGTACTGTTATCTTCGACAACTTCAGAAGCATCATCAGTATTTTGACCCTGAGTGTCTGAGTCATTATCTTTATTAGAGAATTTCGACCATAAACCAGCTCCAATTCCTGCTGCTGCTGCTGCACCTGCTGCTGCTGCTGCATTCCCAGCTGATGAAAGATTACCTAAAAGGTTAGGTTTATCTTCAGAGTCTGTATTTTCATTAGACGAATCAGAAGTAGAATCGGAAACTTTCTCGGACTCTGATACATCAGTTAGTACTTCAGAATCTTGAGTAGAAAAATTGTTAACAATCGCAGCAGGTGCTTCTAGATCTAAACCACCTGTTTCATCAACTAAATTTTCTCTCGATGCATAGGATTCCTTGGGTGTATCGGGATTCTCACTATCCGAATTACCCCACAAAGAAGCAGCAGCAGTACCCGCAGCACCTGTCGCTAGTGCAGCATTAGAAACATTTCCTAAACTAGTTTGGTTTGCGGTGCTTGAATCTACTAAATTATTAACCTCATTACCAACCCCAGGATTTAACTCACCATTGGGTGCATTTCCGACAACTGGAGTATTGGGATTTGTTTCTAATCTATATTCTCTGCTGTCAGTACTATCAGTACTATCTTTCTTTTTACCTGCCAATAACCAGAAAAATAATGCTCCTAAGACCGCAGCAGGTAGTAATAACCACCACCAACTAGGTGTAAGTCCGGAATCAGCAGTTGTAGAGTCAGTTTCTCCACGAAGAGACACTTCTTTATCATCTGCGTTCTTGGCTGTAGTACCTTGTGTAGCTCCTACTGTGGTTGCTTTACCGTTATTCTCACCATCAGCATTTTGGTCATTTTCTTGACCACTTATTTGATTATCTGCTTGACCATCTATCTTATTATCAGAATTCTGGTCTTGGGAAGCATCTGCTTTTTTATCTTGAGCATCCTGCTTACTATCAGCTTCTCCAACCTTCTTATTTGACTCATCTACAGCCTTAGGATCTCCAACTGTATCAGAATTACCATTTAACTGATTAACAACAGCTACAGCCTGAGCAACTCTGGCTTTCTCTACAGTTTCTTTACCAACAGGTGCAGTTGCAAAACCTAAAAAGCTCTTAACAGCAGGGGTGTTCGCAGCACTTTTTTTGTAAATGTATACTAAAGGTTGAGAGTAAGGATATCTCTGGTCATCAGGCAGGATTTTATGCATTTTCAGTACCCGCACGTTATCAAGTTTCGATACTTGATTTGCCATAACGTAACTGATACCGTCCTTACCTAAATTTTTGACAACTTCTGCTGCATTATCGTTATCTAAGCGAGATGCTGCCTCTCCTGCTTGAAACTGAGCTTTCTTAAATACGGGATAATTACGAAAAGCTTCGCGAGTTTCACTAGAGTCAGGATGGTCAATAAATCGAATTTTACCAGAGCTTCTACCCAATTCGGACCAATCTGTTATTTCCCCTCTGAAAATTTTTGCAAATTGCTCGTTTGTCAAACTTTCGTTAAAAGGATTATCTTTGCTGACAACAATTGCAATCTTTTCTCGACGAAATCGTAGTTGTTCTAAACCTTGCTGTTCTTCTTCTGGTGTTAAACCTCTGCCAACAGAGGCAATATCGGCATTTCCATCTATAACAGATTTGATTGCCTCACTCGCACTATTGCTATTAACTTCAACATTAGTATTAGAATATTTTTTCTCAAAACTTTCTTTTAAGGCTTGAGTAATTTTAGCCATACTGTTGGAACCATCTATCCTCACCTTAGTGCCGCTAGGAACATTTTTTGGTAGAGGGAAAGATTTTGTTTCAGTCGTTTCAGATGATTGCGATAAGGCAGATTCTGACACAAACAAAATAGCAGCTACAGGAGTTGTAGCTAGTGCTAATAGTAACGCCAAACTAGCAATCAAATTATCTTTTTTTTCTTTTTGCCACATAAGTCCTATTACACGGTAGAGGAGATATAGGTCTGCCCAGTTTTAATAGATAATCGCGTTTTCGCTTGTATAAAGTAAACGCATCAACAATTTGCGAAAGTCAGGTAAACAAAGCCAGGATAATTACTTACATTGTTTACATTATTTGCGCAATAGCTCGTTAATTATATATCCCTGTCGTCTTTTTCCTAAGTTTCAGGAGATACTTATGAAAAGACTACACGTTTGTATAAAGATTACATTGTTGATGACACTTACGAACATCTATTTACTTTTTTTAATTTAATTTCTAGCTCTTCAAAAAATGCATCCATCAAAATGGTCAAATCTTTCCTTCAGTTAATATAGGCAATTATTTTAATACCTTTAGCCCATATTATCTTTTGAGTTTTATATAGATATTTGAAGAACTTCAATTTTTAATTTAAATACTTTTGAAGATAAATAGGTACTTAGAAGCAATCAATCTGATTGCTGTAATTCATACTAGAGAAAATAATTAGTTCTCAAGTCCGTTATGAAGTCAAAAAAGTGTGAATTTGGTCAAAAGCAATCAAAGCCAGAAGAAATAATGTAAGTGTTTATACTACATTTTAGTAATTAGAATAACATGATATCTTCAAAGCTTGCTGAATTTTACCTTACTTCTAACTTGCACATTTTAAAACCCTTACTTCGCAAAGCTCTGAGCTAGAGTCAAAAAATGTGTTAATTTCATTAGTTGCCAGGTGAATTTGAATGCCGGAATGCCGGAATGCCGGAATTCCCACCTTGTGGGTTGCTCATATTTTGTTTCAGTTAAACTGCACTCATGATTAATAAAATTTAGTACCAGACACCATAAATAAAACACGGAAAACTCGAACCAGACATTTCCTGATACAGGGACTTGCCCAATCAAATAAGCGCGGTAAACTATTGAAATTGATGGAGGGATAATCCTATTGTTCAGTTTATATGCCAAAGTTAATCGATAAATAGAGATATTTCGATACTCTCCTTGATTAAGATAAATATCAGCCCATTATTAGATTAAAGCTTTCTATGAGTGCATTTTTATTAGAAATTGGTACAGAAGAGTTGCCCGCTAGTTTTTTGGGAAGTGCAATTTCTCAATGGAATTTCCAAATACCTGAGAGTTTAAAAGAAAATAGTCTTAGCTATGAGTCTGTAAAAGTATATGGTACACCACGTCGCCTGGCTGTATTAATCGAGGGATTACCACAACGTCAATCTGACCGGCAAGAAGAAGTAAAAGGACCACCAGCAGATAAAGCTTTTGTAGATGGAAAACCAACCAAAGCAGCTGAAGGTTTTGCAAGAAAGCAAAATGTAGATATTTCCGCTTTGGAAATCCGTGGTACAGACAAAGGAGAATTTATATTTCTTCAAAAGCTAATTCCAGGAAAGGATGTAGGAGAAATATTTACAGAATTAGTACCAGAATGGATAAAGGGCTTGGATGGTAAGCGTTTGATGCGCTGGGGTGATGGGGAAATGAAATTTTCTCGTCCCATTCGTTGGTTACTAACTCTCCTAGATGACACAGTTCTAGAAATAGAATTAGTAAATGGTTCGGAAACTATTAATAGTAGTAACATTTCATGGGGGCATCGAGTTTTACATCCCGATGCTACTAGCGTTACCCACGCAAACCAATATGTGGAGACCTTACGTAAAGCTTATGTAATAGTTGATGTCGAAGAAAGAAAACATATTATTAAGCAGCAAGTAGAGGAAACTGGTAAAAGCTTAAGTGGAAATTTACAAATTTATCCCGATCTTCTCACAGAGGTAAATAACCTTGTAGAATACCCTTCGGCTGTAGTAGGTAAATTTGAATCTATGTTTTTAAATTTACCTACAGAAGTTATTACTACTGTTATGGTTAGTCATCAGCGCTACTTCCCAGTCTTCAGAGACAAAGAGTGCAAGGAATTATTACCAAACTTTATTACTATTTCTAACGGTGATCCAGCAGCAGCAGATATGATTAGCGTTGGTAATCAAAGAGTAGTTCGTGCCCGTTTGGCTGACGGTCAATTTTTCTACAATAGTGACTTAGCTCAACCTCTAGAAAACTTTTTACCAAAGTTAGAAACTGTTACTTTCCAAGAAAAACTCGGTTCTTTGAGAACAAAAGTAGATAGAATCTGCGAAAATGCTGACAAAATAGCCAAGCAGCTAAAAATAAGTAGCTCAGAACTGGAATACATTCAAAGAGCAGCCTTACTCTGTAAAGCCGACCTGGTTACCCAAATGGTTTATGAATTCCCCGAACTCCAGGGAATCATGGGACAAAAGTATGCAACAGCAAATAAGGAACCCCAGGAAGTTGCAACGGCAATTTTTGAGCATTATTTACCTAGAGGAGCAGACGATATTTTACCCCAAACCATCACAGGTCAGATTGTGGGTTTGGCAGATAGACTTGATACTTTAGTAAGTATTTTTGGGTTAGGAATGATTCCTACAGGTTCCTCTGACCCATTTGCTTTAAGACGTGCTGCGATCGCTGTAATCAATATTATCTGGTCAGCCAATTTGCCAGTTAATTTACAAAAATTAATAGAGAATATTAGCCATAATTTTGCTACGAACCATGAAAAGATAGATTCGCAGCAACTAGCTGCATCTTTATCAGAATTTTTCTTGCAGCGAATTCGCATTCTCCTACAAGAAGAAAAAAATATTGACTACGATTTAGTAAATGCAGTATTGGGTGAAAACGACCCAGAGTACACACAAAGAGCCTTACAAAACCTACTTGATGTACGCGATCGCGCTGTCTTCCTGCAACAAATTCGTCAAGATGGAACTTTAGAGAAAATCTACGAAACGGTAAATCGCTCCACTCGTTTAGCAGCACAAGGTGACTTAGATACTCGACAACTAGATCCGAGTAAACTAATTAATCAAGAACTCTTCCAAAAATCTTCCGAGTCATCATTCTATCAAGGAGTCGTGGATTTACTTCCCCAAACTCAATCTGCTAAAGAATCTCGCAATTACCGTCAATTAGTCACAGCTTTAGAAGAAATTTCTCCTACCATCAGCAAATTTTTTGATGGTGAAGATAGCGTTTTAGTCATGGACCCAGACCCAGACATCAAACGTAATAGACTATACCTGCTGGGATTACTGAGAAATCATGCCCGGGTTCTAGCAGATTTTGGTGAAATCGTGAAAAATCTGTAGTTGAATGTAACTTTTTAGGTGTGTAAACTGGATCGATAAACGGTACTATAAAAATCGCTAACCCTGGGAACCCTGCTACAGTCTATGCCAAAAGCTCACATAATTGGATTAGGAAAATCCGGTATTGCCGCAGCAAGGTTGTTAAAACAGGAAGGTTGGGGAGTGGAAATTGGCGATCGCAAAACTTCCCCTGACCTTTTGCAACAACAACTTACTCTTGCTGAAGAACAAATTGATGTCAAATTAGGATACTCTCTCGATTTAACAGCTTCAGATTTACCTCAATTAATAGTTGTTAGCCCTGGTGTTCCTTGGGATATACCACTGCTTATTCAAGCAAGGGAAAGGGGTATAGAAACTATTGGAGAGATGGAACTAGCATGGCGACATTTGTCATCTATCCCCTGGATAGGTGTAACCGGTACTAATGGTAAAACTACCACTACTTCTCTAATTGCAGCCATCTTTCAGGCAGCCGGATATTACGCGCCAGCTTGTGGCAATATTGGTTATGCAGCTTGCGAAGTAGCTTTAGAATACGGAGAAGTTCAAGCTAATAACTCCACAGATAGTAATTTTGCAGATAGTACTATCAAAAGTAAAAATAATTCTATTGATTGGGTAATTGCAGAATTAAGTAGCTATCAAATCGAGTCTTCCAACACTATTAAACCCCGCATCGGAATATGGACGACATTCACACCAGACCATCTAAGTCGTCATAAAACTTTAGATAACTATTACCAAATTAAAGCTAAGCTTTTACGCAATTCAGAATTACAAATATTTAACGGTGATGACCCTTATTTACGTAAGGTTGGCGAATCTGGATGGTCAAACCCTTACTGGACAAGTGTCAAAGGAAAAGATTATTTAATTAACAAACAAGGTCTTTATATTACTGATGGTTGGGTATGGGAAACAGGTATAAACAGCGAACCAGACGAAAAAATATTAGAAACTTCTAGCCTGCGGATGGTCGGAGAACATAACTTGCAGAACTTACTTCTATCAGTTGCTACAGCTAGATTAGCAGGCATTGAAAAAAATATTATTGCCCATGCAGTTGCAGAATTCCCTGGGGTTCCCCATCGCTTGGAGCACATTTGTAACTGGGAAGGAATTAATTTTATTAATGACAGTAAAGCTACTAATTATGAAGCCGCAGAGGTGGGTTTAGATGCTGTGGATAGCCCTGCAATATTAATTGCTGGGGGAGAAGCAAAAAAAGGTAATGACCAGCCTTGGCTGACGAAAATTAAAGAGAAAGCCTCAGCAGTATTACTTATAGGTAATGCAGCCGAAACGTTTTCGCAACGTTTTGATAGCGAGGGTTATACTAGCTATGAAATTGTCCACACTATGGAACAAGCTATACCCCGCGCTGCGGAACTGGCAAAAAAATATAAAGCATCAGTAGTTTTACTCTCGCCAGCTTGTGCTAGCTTTGATCAATATCCTAATTTTGAAGAACGCGGTACTCATTTCCGCAAACTTTGTTTAGACTGGCAAGAAAAATTTGGTGACTGAAGTTGAAGGGCTGAAGAGTAATTGGTAGTTTCAAGCTAGAGAAATATTTGCTTCTACGCAGAATTTATTAGAATTAGTGTAATGTTTTTCTATTAATATATTTCTTCAAAGTTAGAATTGATGGGCAATTCAATCAGGACTTACGCAACGAAGATTTGTCATTGCGACCGGAACCGAGTGTAGGGAAGCATAAGCTCTATCGAGCAGACTACGTCAACGCAGGGTTTTTACGATTACGTCGCTATCGCTCGTAATGACGGAATTACATTGCTTTTGCGTAAGTCCTATTAGTGTAATATTTTTCTATTAATATATTTCTTCAAAGTTAGAATTGATGGGCAATTCAATAACAAACTCAGTCCCTTTATTTCATTGGCAGTTATATACAGTATAATTTTCTTCTCATAAATATTGAAATAAAAAATAGCAACATTCACTATTTATAATTCCCACAAATCAAAATAATATTTCATATTTTTCATAGAGTATTTTTTGTTCAATAATTTTTACTATGTAATAAATTGTTATTTAATTGACTGTATATCTATATTAAAAAACAATTTTCTTGAAAGTAAAAGGAATGATAGATAACTATTTAAGAGCGATTAAAAAACTTTAACAATTTTTAATAACTGAAAGTAACTGCTGAGGTTCGTGAATTAAAAAATCTGGATTTTCTTGAGATAAAGCTTCCTGAGAATTAAAACCCCAAGTAACTGCAATGACTTTAATATGAGCTTTCTTAGAAGCCTCTATATCCCTGGTTTCATCTCCAACATAAATCACATCACTAACTTTAAGTTGCTTCTGTCTCAAAACATTATTAATAATAGTATTTTTGCCAAAAATTGTGACTCCAGAATAAATAAACTCAAATAGATTATTTAACCTATTTACTTTCAAGAATTCTCTAACATTATCTTTAGAGTTAGATGTAACAATCCCCAATCTATAACCTTCATCTTTAAGAGCAATTAAAGCTTCTTGAATACCATCAATAGGCTTTAACTCATGTATTTTATTTTTTAGCTCGCCTTTCACCTTTTTGACAAGAAAAGGTATCTTGAATAATGAAATACCGGAGTAACGAATAATCTCCCTAGAACTTAAATTTCTTAATAACCTTAGTTCTTCTGGAGTAATTTGTATGTAACCAAATTGTATAGCAAGACGATTAGCAATACTGACTAATGCATCTACAGTATCGGCAACAGTGCCGTCGAAATCAAAAATAATTACTTTTTGGGTCATTCAATAATTACTTTGTAGAATTATCCTTTTATCAAATAGCTTTTCGCTTCTAGGCTATCGCTTTTAGAACTCTTAACTGATCTGGATCTTAACTGTTAATTAACCCCCTAGCTAAATTAATTAATTTCTCAGCAGTCAAACAAAGTCGCTATGAACTCTCTATCGATAACCTTTCAAGATTAGCACGGGCATTACGTCGTAACATTTCCGGTTTAATCCGTCGTAGGGCAGATGCTCGAAATCTTTGATCCCAAGTTTCATTTGTAATTGAAGATAATTCTAGAAATGAAGGAGAAATATTGTTCGCATATGGCTGAAAATCTTCTACATCAGTAGTTTGAGCAAAACGATTATTCCACGGACAAACATCTTGACAAATATCACAACCAGCCACCCAACCATTTAAATTAGCTTTTATATTTTCAGGCAAATCTGGTCGACGATTTTCAATAGTGTGATAGGCAATACATCGGTTAGCATCCACAACAAAAGGTTGAATAATGGCTGATGTCGGACAAGCTTCAATGCAGCGAGTACAGCTACCACAATGCTGTGTGTGCGGGTTATCAGCAGTTAATTCTAAATTTGTAACAATTTCCCCTAAGAAAACCCAAGAACCGTATTCACGGGTAATTAAATTACCATTTTTAGCAATCCAGCCTATCCCAGCAGTTTGTGCCCACACTTTATCTTGTATCGGACCTGTATCTGCATAGTAGCGAGTTTTGATATCTTCACCAAAATTTTTGCCAAAAGTCTGCAACCATCCAGAGAAAAATTTCAGCTTTTTATCCATTACTTTGTGATAATCTCTACCCCATGCATAACGCGATATTTTGGCATATTCCTTATTTTCTGAATGCTGATGTGGAGTATAATAATTGAGTGCAAGACAAATAAGCGATCGCGCTTGTGGCATTACTAACTTTATATCTTTACGCTTAGCATTCTTCATCCACTCCATATCAGCGTTATATCCCAAAGCTAACCAAGCTTCCAATCTCTGTGCTTCGCTAATATCAAAGCTTTTTACAGCAGCAATTCCAACTTTATGAAAGCCTAATTCTATTGCCTTCTCTTTGATTTTACTGGTATGGGCTAATAGTTTTGCTCGAGATGCTGTTGTCTGAGACGAGGTATATTTTTCGATTGGGCATGCTTGTTCGAGTTCCATTTAACTTATAATACTTACTGTGAAGGATTTTATCTTGTGTAAATTAATTTACCCACATTATAACTTTAGATTATATGAATCCAGGCTTCTAAGTAAGCATAGCCCTCTTCTGTGAATTTCCGAATAAATTAGATACAAACGTTTGTATTTTTATCCAGATAGTTAGTTTAGAAAAATTGCCTTCGGCTCTACCTTTACCAGTTAAATTTAAAAGCAGAAGGAAAAGAATACAAAGATTTTTATCGTTACCAAACCTAACAATTGAAAAAGTTTGGTTTCCAATTATTGAAGAATTATTGAAAATTTACTTTACGTCCTCAAGAATAATTTACTTAGCTATTGATAGAACAGCCTTGGTGCTGAATAAATTTATTCATGAGCTTATCCCGAATCACGGGTAGTATAGCCTTTTTCGACCTGGTGAGGTACAGATTTAAATTTGCTTGCATATCTAGGTAAAGATTAAAAAAATCATGTGTACTCCATCAAACTGAGAAACGCTATATATATACAAATTTACATAAGAAAATTCTTTGCACATTATTTAAAAATGTATACTTCTAGTCTTTAAATAAGAAATGAGATTGAGATGTAAAAATACTATCAGCAAGAAATACTATTAAGCACGTTCCAATAATTTTAGATGAAATTATCTCAAAATGTGTAAAAAAATACGACTTTTATTTAAGTAGATTTAGGAAAAGAAGTTTCTAGTTTCAGACAATTTCCGCCATTAACTTGTAAATCATATTCTACTTTATCCATCAAGCGATTCATAATTAACCATCCATAGCCACCCTCTTGCTTATCTACTGGACTGGGTGGAAGATAAGTTGACATATCAAAACCGCTACCGCGATCCCATACCTCTAGAACAATCTCTCGGTCTCGAAGCTCTAAACGAATCAAAACTGGAATGGATGGTTCCTCTCTATGAGCATGACGCACTACGTTGGAGTAAGCTTCTACTAAAACTAATCTTAATCGATTGGACTGTTGTGACCAGTCAACAGATTCACCCAACTCAGCCTGCAAGCATCCTAATAACCAATGTTCGACTATATTTAAAAACTTTAAGTCACTTGGTACGTGAAGCTCACTTTTCATTACCTACAGAACCTCCAGGGAAAGTATAGTTTGGTCATCCTCTTGAATATTGTTCTCGGTTTGGATACGAGATAATAAACTATCTAATGAGAGAGGTTGGGGTTCCTGTTGTAAAAGTTCCCAAAGACCTTCCTGATTTAGCATTACTTTACTATTTTCGCTTACATCGCAAGCTAATTGTTGAGGATCGAATTTTTGATTAGTTACAGATGCTTCCGTAATTCCATCACTAGTGATTAAAAGAGTGTCTCCTGAATTAAGATTTAAACACTCAGATTCAGCCTCCCATTTTGGTAAAATTCCTAAAGGAATTCCACGAACCTTCAAATATTGAGGAGAGTCCGGATTATTTTGCTTCCTCGACCATACTAAAGGATAGATATGACCAGCATTCGCATACACTAGCTCCTGGGAATCAGGAGTGTATTTTGCTAAGACAACGGTAATAAAACAATTGTTGCTAATTAAATCATCACTCAAAGCATAGTTAAGATTTTGCATGACCACATTCGGCATTGCTGGTGATTCCTGGGATAGTTCTCGACGTAGCACTGAAATTGCACTAGCCATAAACAGAGCAGCAGGGACTCCCTTTCCAGAGACATCACCAACGGCTAACCAAATATCACCTTTTGGGTGAACAAATACTTCAAAAAAATCTCCTCCAACTTCTCTCGCTGGATAGCAACAAGCTTGTACTTTAGCTCGGTCGACATCCGGTAGGGTTTGACGTAAAAGATTATGTTGAATTTGACGTGCAACTTCTAACTCCGCACTAATCTGATTTTGTTTCTCTTGAAGACTTTGATAAAGTTTGGCTTGGGAAAGTGCTAAAGCAGCTTGTTCAGCCACCCCTGCAATCAAAGACATATCTTCTTTTTGCCAAGAATTATTGCTATCTTGCTGATACAAAACAAGTACTGCTAATATCTTTTGGTGATAAATAAGCGGCACTACTAGCTGCTGTGATAGTTGTGCTGCTTCATAGTTATACTGAGTAAATTGATATTCTTGGGTTTTCAGAACTTTTTCAATTAACAAATCGCTCTCAATCGATTCACTCCTATCTTGATAATCATTTCCATAGTAAAAAAATTTTTCCATAGTCAAGCGATCGCCTTCTACTGGTCTAAGCAAACAATAGGTTGCTACAAATGATTTTCCAATAGTGGCAACTATTTTCTCTAACATACTGCTGTAGTCTAAAGACTCTCTAATAGCAGTGGTTACAGCATTAAACAGAGATTCCCTGCGCAAAGCACGACTTAGTTCCAAAGTACGCTTTTTGACTATGCGATAGGTATCTGAAGCTTGCTCGACTATATCTCTGAGTTTATCTGGTTTCCAAGGCTTGGTGATATATTTGAATACCTGACCGGAATTGATTGCATCTACCAAATCCTCCACGTCGGTAAAACCTGTAAGCAAAATCCGAATAGTATCTGGGAAACGCTCTACAGTCCGACTGAGAAATTCTGTACCATTCATTTCTGGCATTCTTTGATCGGAGATAATTACAGCCATTTCCCCTTCTTTCTCCAAGATATCAAGAGCTTTAAAAGCATTGTCAGCTTTAAAAACCTTAAAATCTCTTCTAAAAGTACGGTAGAGTAAATCTAAATTATCAGGTTCATCATCAATCACCATGAGCTTAAGTTTTTCTGCTCTTTTCTCGGTCATACTGTGACTTTTACTTTGTCAGTAATTCTGGGGTATGTTGTGTATAACTTGTTTACAACTGTATATCTGAAGTTATAACAGCTAAAAAATTAAATGGACAAACATGGAAAGCTATTAGCTTTAAATATCTAATAGATAAAGCCGTCATTTATACTCAAAATTTCTCTTGTAATTCTCGAAGAGAATGGAAGTGTTATCCGACTAATCCAGAACGCAGGGCGCGAACTGCTGCTTGAGTACGATCGTCAGCACAAAGTTTATTGAGTATATTTCTGACGTGAGTCTTTACAGTTCCTACTGTGATATATAGCCTTTCAGCGATTACAGCATTGCTACAGCCCTCCACAATTAATTGCAGCACTTCTAGCTCTCTTTCAGTCAAAGTATAAGGATCTATTGAATCATTATTATCAATGGAGTTAGAGCGCAAAGTCGCTGTGTTCTCCACTAAAGTTGCTGATGAGTCTTTAGGACTTTGCTGAGCTTGCTGGAGAACTATCCGCGCAATTGCTGGATCTATCCAAGCGTTACCATTGTAAGTGTGCCTTACCGCTTCGAGCAAATTATCATATTTATCTTTCATGCAGTAAGAATCAGCACCGGCTGCAAATGCAGCTAATACTGATTCTTTACTATCTCTAAGAGTTAGAATTAATACTTTAGTTTTTGTTTCACCAATATTAGCGGCAGATTTTATTTCTCGTGTCAGTTCAATTCCATCCCGATCGGGGAGACCAATATCAACTATTGCTACATCAGGATGTTGTATTTGTAGTAGCTTTAGACCCTCTAAAGCATTTGGTGCTTCTCCAACAACTTCAAAATCTTCTTTTTGCTGCAAGGCTGTTTTAATACCTAAACGTGTAAGATCGTGGTCTTCAATAAGTGCGACACGAATTTTATTCATGGTCAGTTTTGGCTTTTCTAGAATTTATAGTGAAAGTGTTCAGCAATCTAAAACTAGGCATTTACATTTAGACATTTACATATAGAGTAAAAATTTTTCTTTCTTAAGGATTTCATATAATTGTCTTGAGAATACTTTATGAATTAAATCTCCCTTGAAAATTTAGATATCAGATATGACAGCAAAGCTAATACTGGCTTTCTTAGAGTCTTTAATACTAATAATTTTATTTACGGTTGATATACTTACTGCCATGGGAAAAATATTCATAAATTGAGTACTACCTCACTTAGATAAGGTCTAGAGAAGATAATGTTCCATTATGAGGATAAATACACACAGTTTATTCATAGATGTTAATTTTAATTTAACGATAATGACCTACTTTTTAGTATTGCATCCCGATGGGAACATTTGTAACCGCAGAGTGTCTGTGTTGATTTGATCTTGTTTTTATTAAAGGATACTGACCGGAAAACACTGCTTCCCACAGTTCACACTGTTTCATTTATTTAACGGTAGAATAACGATAAATGAATAAACTTGGGGTAAGTTAGTAAAAGAATGGATTTTAGATTTAATTACTTATGTAAAGAAGGCATATTTAATTTTGTATATCTAAATCTTATCCTTAACTAGACATTCTCGGAATTTATAATCAAACATATTATAGATTGCGATCGCATAATCTCAAGGTTTCTAATATAGTTTTCCTAAAAGTTTTAGTCTGGGTATGTTTAATTTAGAATCTATGTCTTATCTCTTTTTTATTTTCTTAAAATTTATTAGAGAGTCATAATATTTCTAGTTAAATCAACAATAGGACACTAAGGTACCCTCAAGGGATTAGGTAAAATTATCAGAATAGAGTTTCTAATATATAGATTGCTATCCCATGTAGTCTTTTATTTAGAGCAAAAATTTAGTTGGTAAATCGACAAGAGAATTCCATACCAAAGGGTAAAAGAATTTATCTCCACTTTTTTGGTTTATTAATCCACTAATAATTATGATTAGGAAAATTCTTACACACAGTAAGAATAGAAAAATTTGGTAAACTATCTTTCTATATCAACCGGTGTGAGGCTAATTGAAATTAGGCTATGTCTGAACCACCCAAAAAATTTTCAGTGTTAGGACTACCAGTCCATATACTAAGTGACTATCCAAACTGGTTGCTAGAGCGACTACAAAATGGTTCTGGGGCTCATGTAGTAACCATAAATGCTGAAATGACTATGCAGGCAGACAACAATCCTGTTTTGGCTGAAATTATTCAAAATGCAAATTTGGTAATACCAGACGGAGCAGGTGTAGTTTTGTATTTGCAATGGCTATTATGGCAAAAAGTTAAGCGTACCCCAGGAATTGAATTAGCAGAAAACCTGCTAGAAGAAATTGGGAGATTAAATAATCCTGCCAAAATATTTTTTTATGGAGGTGCTCCAGAAGTCGCTCAAAGTGCAGCAGAATTCTGGCAAAGAGAGATTCCTTCTCTGAATATAGTAGGTTTTCACTGTGGCTATCACTCTCCAGACGAAGAAGAAAATTTGCGATCGCATCTTGCTCAAATACAGCCTCAAGTGATTTTTGTCGGTTTAGGAGTCCCGCGACAAGAATTATGGATATCCAAAAATCGTCACTTATGTCCTCAAGCTATTTGGATTGGTATAGGTGGCAGTTTAGATATCTGGTCTGGGAAGAAAAACCGTGCCCCAGCTTGGCTGGGAGAGAATAATTTGGAATGGTTATATCGTCTATATCAAGAACCTTGGCGGTGGCGAAGAATGTTGGCTTTACCCAAATTTGCTATCAAAGCGTTAATTTACAGTTTAACTAGTAAAGGTGCGTTAAGTAATTGATTTTCCTGTGAAACAAGTTTTCAAAAACCTACAAATTTATATCTTAAACATGATATTCCTAGGTATATCCTGGGAATACTTATTTTGTATCCTAATGAATATTTAGATAGCTCAATAATGCCAACATTGATATCTAACAAACACGATGGAAAATTTAGTTCTATCGATAACTTGGAAAGTATTACTCAAAGTGTAGACCAGCCAATCATTGAGCTATGTTCTGTTAGTAAAATCTATCCTAATGGCTCTAAGGCTTTTATAAATGCCAATCTGGAGATACAAGCAGGAGAATTTTTGTTTATTACTGGATCTAGCGGTTCGGGCAAATCCACTTTTCTCAAATTGTTGTATGGAGACGAAATCCCCACGGAAGGCGAAGTGATTGTACTTAGTAATCATGTAGCTGCTCTTAAAGGCGATCGCTTGTCACTTTTACGTAGAAAAATCGGAATTATATTTCAAGACTATAAACTAATACATCAACGGACAGTATCAGAAAATATATCTTTTGTATTACAAGCTCAAGGTTACACTCGTAAGGAAATTCAACGTCGTTTGGAACCTACTTTGAAGTTAGTTGGTTTACTGTCAAAAGCTAACTGTTTTCCAACTCAACTTTCAGGAGGCGAACAACAGCGAGTGACTATCGCCAGAGCCATTGTAGGTACTCCTCCCATCATATTAGCTGATGAGCCAACAGGGAATTTAGACCCTGATAATTCCTGGCAAATAATGCAAATTCTCAAAAAGCTAAATTCTTTCGGAGCTACAGTAATAGTCACAACTCATGATGAACATTTGGTAAGACGTTCTCATAGCTCAGTAGTACAGATACAAAATGGAACAGTATGCCGAAAATAGTTGTCTAATTTACTATGCATGTGAGGGAAATTTCTATTTATCTCTTTCAGGAAACAGAAATGTTTATTTACATTGATAAAGAATGAGATTGCCTACAGCAGGTGCTACCGTACGTCGCTTTACTCGAACGCTTTTGTCTTGTAGAACAAAGGTAATTTTATTTAGGCTTTGAGCAAAATATAAAAATTAGAAATTAAAACCTCAAGTCTCAAATAATTTTATTAAATCAAGCTTCGAGCTTTTCAGTTTTATAATTATTGTTCAATAATTATAAAAAAGGATGACTCAAACATGATGAATGGCAAATTTTTGAATTCAATATAATTTAATCATTACCTTTCATAAATTTGTACTGATAATACCAGTTATAAACAGAATTATATTTTGCATTCAGTATGTAACATGCAGCAGATTGCCTTGGTCAAATTTTATTTATTAAAAGTATATATTTATATTCAATTTTAGTATGTTTCTTATTTAATATTTCAAAGAAAATTAGCAAATTCACGATTGCTAAATCCTTTTGCAAAATATATAAATAAATAATAAACTCATCGCATTTTCTCTATTGTTACTTCGTACAAATATAAAAAAGTCTATAAATATAGATTGCGATATCGAAATCGGCTAGTTTGTCAATGTAGTTTTAAATATTGATTTGTGTTGGAAGTTAATCCAGGAGATATTTTATGTCATTAGAAAATGCTGAAGCCTTTTATCGAGTATTGGCATCAGATGAAGCTGTATACGAAAAATATTATAAACAATGTTCGCGCTGGGGAGCTTTTGGAATATGGAACTGGGACAGAACCGCAATTGTTAGTTTTGCAGCAACTCTAGGTTACTATTTTACCGAAAGTGAATTAGATTTGATTTGGTTTCAATCAGAAGCAAATATTTCAGATGATTCGCAAAATATATCTTTTCATGAAAGTTTTTCTGGCATTACTTAAGGACAATGCAAGATTTAAAGCAGTTTATTATTTGGTATTGATAATTTCTCGGAACATATGTGACATACCTGCTTTAGAAAAAAATTTTTGTTCCATCAGCTTAAATATTAATCGCTTCCCTATCAAATATTTTATATAGGGAAGCGATTAATATTTAATTATATGTAAAATTTAGTTTAAAAAGATGAACCTGGTGAGGAAATGAATTCTTTTTCTTCTGGTGTAGAAGTTCTTCCTAAAACTATATTTCTATGAGGGAAACGTCCAAAACGCTCAATAACTTGCATATGTCTAAAAGCGTAACTAATACAACTAGCGCTTGCTGGATCGTGACTAAGTTTTTGAAATAGTTTTACAGCTTGACGCTGGTGCTCTAAGTTTTCACTATGCTCAAAGGGTAAATATACAAACCAACGTTGGACAGGAAGCATTGATTTATCATATTTTTGCGCAATAGCGTGCTGTGCAGCAGATAGAGCATCCCAGTCAGTAGCGAAAGCTTGTGGATTTCCACGAAACATATTACGAGGGAATTGATCTAGTAACAATATCAATGCTAAACACTTTTGGGGATCTTTGATCCAATCATTGAGATGTCCTGCTGCTGCACTGTGATAATCCTGAAGAAAATTATCGGTTATTTGTTGGTCAAACTCTGGTGACTTATTAAACCAAAACTTCTGAGGTTTACCATAGTCTAAAGCATCCGGTAAACCAAACCAGAAGTCCAAAATTGTTTTCGCCTGTGACATTAACGTTATCAACCTTTACAAAGCACTTGTCGCATTTTACGCATATTTGCGGGTAACTCAAAATTCATTGCTTGCTGAATTATAAAGGAAGGTATTGGTAAATTTGGCGTTGCTTGCACCGTATAAGTCAGTAATGTTCCATTGCCACAATCTTGTAGCTTGATATCAGCACTAAAATCATTAAAAGTACCCTTCTCGAAACGAAACTGAATGCGCTGCCCAATTTCTTCTACTACATTTAAGTAAATTTCGACCTGTGCTGTAAACATCAAAAAGGCTTTTTGTGCTGCCTGGTATAAACGCTTAACCTCTCCTCTTTGTATGACTCTACTTTTGGTAACATCAGGAAAATATTTTACCCATTGAGGATAATCAGTTAACTGCTGCCACACTTGCGATCGCATAACTGGTAGATACATACTTGCTGTAACTGCACCACCCCATGCGGTATGGGAATGAGTCTCTACTAATATTTCCCCTCCTATCAGCAAGCTTTTTTGCTCTTGATTGAAAGCTATCTTCGTACCGTTTGCCAATGAATTTGAGCTTATAGGTGCAGACATAATATTTTTCTCACTCCTCACTCAGTATTTATAAACTTAATCTTTCAGTTAGAAGACACTGAAATATATTATCAAGGCTGGGTTTACATCTCTACTTTCATTGGATTAAAGCGATTTTCCGCAAAATATATTTCATAATTATTATTCCCAAAAATGAGTAACAATTTGTTACCTATGATACTGACAAAATTTTTGATGGAAAATCTCATTGAACTATAGGTTTTCAGGTCGCTGAAGAATTTATTTAAGTGTCTTAAGAATATAAATATAATTAATCATCCAAAAAATCACACTGTATCTTTACATAAACTGAAAAAAACACAGGTAAACATAGTGTCAATTTGTTAAGGTAAATTACTGTTGGTTGTATCCATTTAAGAGGAAATAAATATGAGCCAATCATCTAAATTGAATCGTTTGCTAGTTCAGGGATTCGGAATATTTTTAGGTATAGCGATCGCTGTTTGGATTCTTAGAGGCTTTGGACTCTTGCTATTTTTGCCCGGTGGAGTAATAGTTTTACTTGTTTTGGCTGCAATTGTCATGGGTATACTTAGTTATATACACCGAACTTGGTGGCGATTTTGATTAGGTATGTAAAAATTAAATAAAAAAATATTGAGAAAAGGCATTTGGATGAATAACTCTTATCCAGATTAGTGACACTATTGCAGAATTTTTGTAAAAAATTGATTTTTGTTTAATGAATTTTTTTAAAGAATTTATATTTATTAGTATTTATATATAAATTTTATTTTTATTTTTTTTAACTTTTTAAAAACTATATTTTCACTTATTTCCTAGATAAGAAGAGGAATTAAAGTCTAGATTTTAAAGAAAAAAGATTGTTTTCAAGTAAATCAGAATAGAAGCTATACCCTCGCAGCATAAAAGCCAAGGAGAGCAGCTTCTTTAGGGCATAGGGAAGTATTAATAACAAAGATGTTACTCTTTTCCCTAATCTTCCTTAAGAGTAAGATGCTCCTATTGCTTAAATAGTCTGATAGTAAATCTACGTAAGACTTAATTCGTTTCACAAGTCGAAAATGAGCGTATCGTCAGTCAAAACAATAAGGGAACACCAAAAAATAAATTCTCCAATTTTACCCACTCTAACTACTTTCTTTACTTCCCCCACTCCCCATCTTGAAAAGTTGCTCCACTTGGAGGGATCACATCCCATGAAAGCTTTTCCCAAGAGGAAAAGAACGCACTTTTGCTGCTCCCATGCTCCTCTGTTCCAGTCTGCAAGAACGCCCTTTGCGCGTTTATGGAGTATAGCGTAGCTAACTGCATTCCACACCATTGATTATTTGTTTATTTGAAAGTCCCTAATATATATATAATTTCAGCCTTCCTGATTACTGCTATAACTGACGAATCATTTTATGAGTTTGGGGAATCACTCTTACTTCTTGAAGAAACTGTTTCATTAAAGCTTGCCAATGTAAAACTTGGGATGGAGAAGGAGCCAAAATAGACTTAGACTCAGGTTTTCCATTATCCAAAGGAGTGACAGGTTGCAAAAATACCGCGATCGCATCATTGACTTCTGCAATTATTTTTGCACAACGCTCCAATTCTTCGGTCTTCGTCTGCTGTGAGATAATTATTTTCACAAAAACCTCGGTTTGTCGATCATTACAAATTTGAAGAAATTCTTCATGTTCTTGCCAATAATCTTCCCCACTAGTACTAGGTAATTTGAAATCCATTCCTATACAGTCAATATGAGAAATAATCTTTACTAACTGTTGTGGTCGGTGTCCACCAGTCTCAAGATATATTGGTAACTTCACGGAAGACTTTAATTTAGGTAAAAATTCTGTGAAGAAAGCTGCATGAAGCAAAGGTTCACCCCCAGTCAGGCTAATGCTATCGTGTAAGCGAGTTATATTCTGATCTTCGATCCATTTTACTAACATATTTGATGAGACAGGGTTAGAATGAGTTTCAAAGTTACGAGAACCAGGCGATCGCTCTATACGACAAGTTTGGGGTGAAAACCATGTATGGGGGCTATCACAAAAGTGGCAGCGTAAATCACATAGAGCAAAACGGATAAAAATCTGACGTGTTCCCACATTTAGTCCTTCTCCTTGAATAGCAGAAAAAATTTCAATCAGGCGTGCATTTGATGTAGCAGTGTTTTTAATAGTCATTTGATGATGACAAAAAATTTACAAAATCAAGATAAAGCAAAGATATGTTTCGGTTTATATTTCTATTGTCATTGGTACTTTGTCTTTTTAGAAAAAGAGACATATTAAATTTTGAAGCAGTTTATTCCTACTGCTTCTGTAGTAACTCTGACATAAAGTATTCTCCAATGGATTTTTGATATTGTCTTTGCTATGAAAATAATAGCTGGGCAATTACAAGTATCATCTTAGCTATCTCAATATTGATATTTACAAAAAACCTGATGTGAAAAATATAGTTTATCAAGCAAAAAAAGAGCAGGGTTCCATGTCCGCACAACCCAAACAGATGAATTTTCCCATTACCACGAACAATCAAACAGCAGTGGTAAGGATACCGATTAAGTTAAGCGTACTAGAGGCTGTAAATTTTAAGCAGACCTTCCAAACATTAATTAAAGAAGATGGTAAGTGTCCTAAAGAAGTTACTATCGATTTTCATCAAACGACTTTTATCGATAGCAGTGGTTTGGGTGCATTGGTAAGCAACTTAAAAACAGCCCAAGAGAAAAATATTGACTTCAAGCTGAAAAATGTAACTCCACAAGTCATGTCAGTACTCAATCTGACTGGTCTGGACAAAGTTTTTCCGATAGAACAAGCAGATTCATCATCATCAAATAAAACTCAGACAGAAGAGAAGCTGCCAAATACCCATCCATCAGTGAGATCCATAACTAAGCGTATTATCGACATTGTAGGGGCAATAGTTGGTTTAATAATTACAGCCATATTATTTGTTCCAATAGCGATCGCTATAATGATTGATGACCCAGGACCAATATTCTTCGCTCAAATTCGTTGTGGTTGGATGGGAAAGCGCTTTAAAATTTGGAAATTTCGCTCTATGTGTGTTGATGCTGAAGCAAAGAAACGGGAACTTAGAAGTCAAAATCAAGTAACAGGAGCTTTTTTCAAAATCAAAAATGATCCCCGGGTCACTAAAGTAGGAGGTTTGCTTCGTCGTACTAGCCTTGATGAGTTACCACAGTTTTGGAATGTTTTGAAAGGGGAAATGAGTTTGGTTGGAACTAGACCCCCGACTCCAGATGAAGTGGAAAGTTATGAAGTCCCAGAGTGGCAACGCTTGGACGTAAAACCAGGAATGACTGGAGAATGGCAAGTAAATGGTAGATCGAATATTTACAACTTTGAAGATGTAATTAACTTAGATTTACAGTATCAAAAGAATTGGAGCTTAGTTTATGATTTAAAGCTAATTGTCAAAACTATCACTGTTTTATTCAATAAGAATAGCGGCGCTGCCTAATTCGTTCTATTTACTGTTATTAAAATTATTCCGCAATTAACAATAAAATGCTCTTGTCGTAGATACTATGCTAAAAATTCCTGTATCTAACTAGAAGCTCTTATCGAATAATAGAAATAGATGCTATTTGCTAACATTTTTGACTTTTTTATTGTTCTGGCATTCAAAACCGTATTTAAAAGTGTACTTTTGATTTTAGCTAAAATTTGGGCTGAATTTTTACTGAAGACCCGCAATTAATAATTTTCAAATAGTATTAATTGAAGTTTTTACCTTTTCAGCAATAATCAGTCTTTTCATCACCAGTAATCTTGGTTAGCAATAAGCACTAAAAATTAATATTCGTATATATGCAGAATAAATTTCCTCCTCTACAAAATGGGGAGGATTTTGTTTTTAAGGTATTTTGTTATGACTTATAGCAATTCTATATGAGGTTGCACCGAATCCCTCTAGGTCTGGAAAGCTGGAGCTATATTTACATAACCCACTTTTGTCGGTATGAATTCAGCGCATCTTTATGAAGAAATGGTATTACACAATAACAACGTAAATTAACCTGAATTTGGGATGTAATGAAATTTTGATGACACAATTTCTTAATCCTGGAATTTATCAACCTGCTTAAGTTATTTTAGCCACTCCAGGGGAGCATAAACCTCTTTAAACAGAACTGACACTATTTGATATTTTGGATATTTGTAATATTTCATCCTCAATAAGCACCCATCCGAGAAAAACAAATATTTTTAACTTCTGATGACTAATTTTATAGCCGATGATTACTAAACTTTACACTATCAATTTTATAAATTCCTTATGTTTGTATGGTAGTTCAACACTTTTTTTTCTCAGTATAAAATGAATTTTTACTCACAAAGCATTATCAAAAAACCTGGAAATAAATGAAAGATAGTGTTTTTACTTAGTCTTAGTGAGGACTGAGAAATATTGAATCCAAAAAATGTAGCAAAAATATCATCGTAATTATTTCTGGACTAAGTAATAATTTACTCAATCTTCAATAAATATGAACTGACATTAAGGTCTGTCGAAGAGAAAATTCAGATAAGGGATTTTTTATATTCGTAGAAAATTTCTAAAAGTTACGCGATAACAAACTAAAGATACTTAAAAACTATATTTTTATGCGAATTTTAATTTATTCTTACAATTACTATCCAGAACCCATTGGTATTGCTCCTTTAATGACAGAACTAGCAGAAGGGTTAGTCAAACGAGGACACCAAGTTCGCGTAGTCACAGCAATGCCCAATTATCCAGAACGTCAAATATATGAAGATTACAGAGGTAAAATATTTGCAACAGAGTATAAAAACGGAGTTAAAATTCAGCGTAGTTTTGTTTGGATTAAACCGCAACCCAATTTGCTAGATCGAGTTATGCTTGATGCTAGCTTCGTGATCACTAGCTTTATTCCAGCCTTGACTGGTTGGCGTCCGGATGTGATATTAACAACCTCTCCTTCTCTACCAGTTTGTATTCCTAGTACTCTTTTAGGATGGTTGTATAGCTGTCCCGTGGTTTTAAATTTACAAGATATACTCCCAGAAGCGGCAGTTCACGTAGGTCTGCTTAAAAATAAACTCCTAATTCGAGTATTTTCTGCATTAGAAAAGTTTGCTTATCGTTCAGCCACTAAAATTAGTGTTATTGCTGATGGTTTTGTAGATAACTTAAGTACCAAAAAGGTAGCTTCTCAAAAAATAGTTCAGATAGCTAACTGGGTTGATATTAATTTTATCAAACCCTCTAATCCAGAGGAAAATACTTTTCGTAAACAACATAATTTAGAAGGAAAATTTGTTGTTTTATATTCTGGAAATATTGCTTTAACACAAGGTTTGGAAACCGTTGTTAAAGCAGCAGCAAAATTAAGACATTTACCCCAAATAGCCTTTGTAATTGTTGGAGAAGCAAAAGGCTTACGAAGATTACAAAAGGAATGTCAAGAAAATGGTGCGGACAATGTTATGTTACTTCCTTTTCAACCCCGCGAAGGGTTACCACAAATGTTAGCAGCAGCAGATGTGGGTCTGGTAGTACAAAAGAAGAATGTAATTTCTTTCAATATGCCATCAAAAATTCAGGTATTACTGGCTAGTGGAAGAGCTGTAGTCGCTTCTGTACCTAATAATGGTACTGCGGCTAAAGCTATCCGGCAAAGTGGAGGGGGTATTGTAGTTTCTCCAGAAAATGTCGATTCATTATCTTCTGCAATCTTAGATTTATATAAACATCCAGAGAAAGTTAAAACTTTAGGATACAACAGTCGTAAATTTGCTGTAGAGCAGTATGCTTTTGAACAAGCCTTAAACAGTTATGAATCTTTATTCTATTCTGTTAGCGCTGATAATCAAAAGGTCAATTCTACCGTCGTATCTAAGCAAGAGGTGTAAATAAGAAATTTAATATCTGAAGTCGAATTGAAGTCAGTAGGTGCACTATCTATTCCATACAGAATTTAACATTAGAGAGTATATAAGTAGCGGTAATAGATCATATGACGCTAATGCAAAATTAATTACCGCTATAAATAAATCAAAATTTATAAATTTTTAAGCAATAAGAGCATTGACTGTAGAGTTTACTTTTAAATCTTTATAAATTAAGCTATTAAATTATATAATAATTTGCGAATACTAAATATTTTTAAAAATATTCAAGTGAAATCCATCTCAAAATCAAAAGTATTATCTAAAATCACGAGCTAAATACTGTAATCCCTTGACATGAGAAGGTTTAAACCATGTGAAGTGATTGTAACACCAATAATAATTATTATTTCTATTATTTTTATTATTTCGTTAGTATGGAAGAATATGAGAATAATAAATAAACAGGGATATCTGCCCCTAAAATTCATTAGACCATTATAAAATGCGCCAAAGAGTTATCACCTGGCTAAAAGATAATGTCCCTGCTTCTAGAGTCAGCCATGTAATCAGAGTTGAACAGATGGCAGTAGAATTAGCTGCTTTCCACAATGTCGATCCTTGCAAGGCTGCTTGGGCTGGTTTGATGCATGATTTAGCAAAGTATTTTAAGCCAGAAAAGCTTTTGGCAATGGCACAAGCTAATGATTTAGAATTAGATGCACTCATGAAAGCTACACCGCATTTATTGCATGCTGATGTCAGTGCATTAGTCGCAAAAAATACTTTTGATATTCAAGATGAAGAAGTATTACAAGCCATTGCCAATCATACTTTGGGTAGACCAGGTATGGACATGCTCTCTTGTATCGTGTTTTTAGCTGATAGTTTAGAGCATGGTAGAGGAAATACTCCAGAATTGCAAGCTTTGCGCTCAATGAGCTATGAAAATTTGGATAGGGCAGTTTATTTCACCTGCGATTATACTTTCAAAAAGTTGTTAACAGGTTCTAGGCTAATTCATCCACGGGTTATTGAGACACGAAACTGGTTTTTGAGCAGGTCTTAGTTCTGCTGTTAAAGATGTAAACTCTAACCCGTAAATATCTGTTTTTTGCTAGTATTCAATAAAACCATTAGTAACAATGACCATTTTTATACAAGTACTTAACTAAGTAAAATTTAATTCAGATTGAGTGAAATGTAAGTATTTGTGAAATATACAAAAATCTTCTGAGGTTGAATGACTGATTACTTCAAAGCAAATTTAACATCAAATCCTGTAGCCCTTAATGATAGCGATAACAGTATAGATGCGGATGCATCAACCCCGCTTTTAGATCCAGAGGTGATCTTTACGATCGCAGAGGCTGCCTCGGATAGGAAAGCAGGTGATATTTTGCTGCTGAAAGTGTCAGATGTATCTTATCTAGCAGACTACTTTGTATTATTAAGTGGTTATTCTAAAGTACAGGTAAGAGCGATCGCTGATGCAGTAGAAGGTGCGATGGAAGAAAAATGGGAACGAAATCCTCTACGTACAGAAGGTAAAGCCGAAGGAACTTGGATATTACAAGACTATGGAGATGTGATAGTTCATATTATGATGCCTAATGAGCGAGAATTCTATAATTTAGAGGCGTTTTGGGGTCATGGAGAACGTATGGAATTTCCAAAAAAAGATGATGATGGTGGAGTAAACCAACATGATTGAGTCTTCTGTTTATAATTGTCCTGTTCCGACTGAGCAGCAACCATGTAACGAGTACGAAGAGTTAAAAACATCGTGGCTCTTCCGCCATAGTACTTTAGGTTTAAGCAGCTATTTGAAAAGAATCTTTTGGATTTGGGCAATATCTTTATTTGTAGCAGTTCCTGTCGCAGCAGCTAGTTTTCCTCTAAAAAAGGATAGTGGACATTTTATATTGTGTGCTGCTGCTGCTGCCTGTATAGGTTTAGTACTAGCTCTCATACGCCTTTACTTAGGCTGGATATATATAAGCTCTCGTCTGAATAGTCCAGTTGTATTCTATGAAGAATCTGGCTGGTATGATGGTCAGACTTGGACAAAACCTGAAGAGATACTTTCACGCGATCGCTTGATTGTCAACTACGAAATTAGACCCATACTCACGCGCATTAAGCTTACTTTCGTTGGCTTGGCTGGATTATTAGTTGTTGGTAGTATAGTCTGGCAACTATTATGAATATTCTACTAAATGTCCTACAGCTAAGGAGTTGAAGCTAGCAAGCTGAGAACTCTTTATTCATAGCTAAAAAGTGAAGAAGAAAGCAAGCAAATCCCGCAAGTCAAAAACATTTGACTGACTTGCGGATTTATAGATTTGCGGACTCATCAGGTTTAAAAGTGGGTGAACAATGGCAAAACGAACTCAAGCAGCACCCTTAGAAGTCAGGTTGCTTAGGGAAGGTATTATTGAATCGAGGCATACTGTCGAAGCAGTTGTCTGCGATGAGAGGGGAAGAATTTTATCTGTTGCAGGAAATGCGGAAACGGCTACATTTGTACGTTCTGCATTAAAACCATTCCAAGCATTAGCAGTAACAACAACTGGAACTTTAGAAAAATATAGCTTAAGCGATCGCGATTTAGCCATAATTACTAGCTCCCATAGTGGAGGGATAGAACAGGTAAGGCAAGCATTTAATGTTCTTTGGCGTGCGGATGTAGATCCTTTACTATTAAAATGTCCTGTCCCGGAAGGAAAACGCAGTCCTTTAGAATACAATTGTTCTGGCAAACATGCTGGAATGCTGGCAGTTTGTCAGCAGCGTAATTGGAATTTTAGCAACTATACCGAACCCAAACATCCAGTTCAACAACTGATTTTGACTAAGGTTGCAGAACTGTTAAGAATGCCAGCAGAAGAGTTTATCAGCGCTCATGATGATTGTGGCGTTCCGACTTATTTAATGCAAATTGCACAAATAGCTTGTTTGTACGCTCAAATATCTTCCGGGAATAATTTAGATATGGAGCGTATTGTTCGTGCAATGACTCACCATCCGGCAATGGTTGCAGGAAAGGGTAAATTTGATACTGAACTGATGCGTTTGACCCCAGGGGAGTTAATTAGTAAGTCTGGTGCAGAAGGAATACAATGTGTCGGTAGATTAGGAGAAAATATGGGGTTGGCAATTAAAGTCGTTGACGGTGCAAAGCGTGCTAAATATGCCGTAGCAATTCACTTATTACAACAGATGGGATGGATAGACCCTAGAGTTGCACAAGCTCTATCAGAAAAATTTACTAATTCAGGAAAATACGGACGGTTAGAAGTAATTGGAGAATTATCAATTTTATAGTTGCCAAATACCCAAGTATGTGTTTATAATAAATGGGTAAGCGACGCGGGATAGAGCAGCCTGGTAGCTCGTCGGGCTCATAACCCGAAGGTCAGTGGTTCAAATCCACTTCCCGCTACCAAATAGAATAAAATTATAAGGTCTTATAATGCTTAGGTATTGTAAGACTTTATAATTTTAAAGTGGATTATATGAGATTACGAGATGGCGGGTCATTCTGTCCTAACGGCGTCTCACATCTGCATTTTATTTAATTAATCTATTTTCCTTAGCAGCAAAATCGTAAGGTAGAGAAATATTTTTTGCTGTTCATGAGTAGCAAATAGGTAGACATAATAAACTACAAGGTTCTTATCTTATACAGTCTCTGCTCTTACTCTTTTAATCTAATAAGAAGCCGCTACGTAAAGGTAAGAAGCGAGATTAAGGATATTATTTACGCTGTATGTACAGTTTATTTGAATATAATTGCGGATATAACGAAAAATAAGGCTGTTGAAATTACTAGTATAGTGCGGCTTAAATAGCGCCCCCATTTTTTTTACCCAAATTGATTCTCGTGATTAGATTTGAGATGGGTATCTTATTTACGCCAAGTGGTACTAGTCTTTACAACAAATCCTTCAGGAAACCCTATGGTCTCTTCGGACGTAAATACGTAGTCCGTGTATAAGTCCTGAGAGTATTTTAAACAGGAATAAATAACATCATATCCGTTAGCACCTGAGCTATATATAGGAATCCTACTCGAATCTTGCTAGGTATAGTGAGAATAAAACCTGTGTACAGGAAGCTTTGAACTAAATTATTTTGGTATTGCTGATTCATAGGATGATTTTGATTAATTTTGAACGAAATAATCATAATTTCAGTCTCTAATTCATCCCGCATTTATGCAACGCCATTATTTTTTCAAAAATCTGCGGAGGAGTCCTATATTTTTTAACTTATGTATTGAATAACTCCAATGTAAGTAAATCGACAAAATAAATACCGATGTACGTTTAGTTTTGTAAAAACTGTAGAATACCTATTTCACGTCAGTTAAGGAAAAGCCAGGTTTATTCAACAGTGAATTGCTCAGATAACACAAAAATACTGATTTTACATTTTGTAATATAGATTGATTTTTTAACCTCTACGTACTTACAAGGGAAATATACAATTACTAACTCTGATAGTATTTTGAAGTTTGATAAACTTAATCCAACTTTATAAAGATTTTGTGAAAAAAAAGAACTGTAGAATATATTTTAGCCGTTAGCAATTACTAATTACCCATTACCAGTACCCAATTCTATAAAACTTAGAAAATACTAATGATTCTGGTTTATTCTAAAAGAATAGTCTTAATAATACATAAATGTTAATAATCATTCATCGGTATTAAAAAATGGCTGCAGATTATCCAGACATTGATATCGCGCCATATATCGAACACTCCTTGTTGACACCAACGGCAACACCAGAGCAAGTAGAACAATGGTGTGAGGAAGCAGATAGATTTAATTTTGCTACGGTTTGTGTGAGTCCAATATATGTGAAAACTGCAGTAGAGCTACTTCATGGAAAATCACCTCAGGTTTGTACTACAGTTGGTTTTCCTAACGGAAATACAACTTCTGCAACAAAACTTTACGAGGCTCAGGAAGCCGTAGAGAATGGTGCAACGGAATTAGATGTAGTTATAAACTTAGGATGGCTCAAAGCAGGTAAAACAGAAGAAATACATCGAGAAATTGCTCAAATATGTGATATAACAGGGCAAATTGTCAAAGTTATTTTAGAAACCAATTTGCTGACATACCGAGAAAAGCGTTTAGCATCAGATATTGTGATGGATGCAGGTGCAGCTTTTCTAAAAACCTGTACTGGTTGGAATGGTGGTGCAAATTTAGAGGATGTACGGCTACTGAAAGATATATCAGCAGGAAGGGTAGGAATTAAAGCTTCTGGAGGTATTCGTAATATCGAGCAAGCTTTAGACTTAATATTAGCCGGTGCTACAAGATTAGGTACATCTCATGGTGTAGAATTACTACGCCAGCGTAATCATTCGGGAAAACAAGAGGACTCAGCAGGTCACTAGTCGTTTTGGCGTTTCTTCTGCTATCGACTGTATAAATACTGAACTTTGACCAATGAGTAAAACTTATAAAGCCACAGGAATTAATCTTAAAGCTATAGCCTTTGGCGAATCTGATAGATTATTAACAGTTTTGACGCGAGAATTTGGTTTGATTCGCGCGATCGCTCCGGGTGCTCGCAAGCCTAAATCAAGTTTGGGTGCGAGGAGTGGAATGTTTGTAGTTAATGATTTATTAGTTGCTAAGGGTAAAAATTTAGATAAAATTACTCAAGCTCAAACGGTCAAAAACTACCCTGGGATAGCGAAAGATTTAGGTAAGTTGGCTGCGAGTCAATATTTAGCAGAGATTGTGTTATGTCAAGCGATCAGCGAACAGCCTCAAATCGAATTATACGAATTATTCACAGAGCATCTGCATCGTTTAGAGAATGTATCTAATTCTCAGTCTTCAGATGTATTAAGCTATTTAGCTCATGGGGTATTTCAACTCCTAGCTTTGGGAGGTTTGACTCCCCAAGTTGAAGTTTGTTGTTTAACACAACAGCCTTTAGAACTTGACTTTACTAATCCTAAATGGCGAGTTGGTTTTAGTATCAATGCTGGAGGAACTGTGTGTTTAGGGGCTTGGAAACGTCGTAGACAGCACACAGAAAATTTATCATTCGATATTAATAATAACACTCGTAATTATCCGGCAGCAGTAAAGGAGAATTTACCAACATATGAAACAATTGTCCATACTCAAGAGGAAGCAAAGATTTCTTACCAATTAAATGTTGCACAATTACAAATGATGCGAAACCTATTAAAACCATTAATGATTCCTAGTAATGAAAGCAAAGATGCTTGGTTATTAATCGAGCGAGTTTTACGTCACTATACCCAATATCATTTGGGTTGCTCTATTCGTTCTGCCACATTGATTGATTCTTATTTTGCTACTAACCATGATGCAATCATCTGATTTAAATACAAAAATTTCACAAATCTCCGAAAAACAAATAGTAAAGCATCCCAGCCAATCAACACAGAAATTTTATAATAGTCTTTACAGCGTCAAAAAAAGTTCAGAAAATTTAGATAATTCAGATAATCTAGATAAAAAATCTTGTCAAAAAGTCTTAGGAGACTTTGATGATAAGCATCGCAATTCAGAATTAGATATAAAAATTAGCAACCAACAAAAGCAAAGTTTGAATAATTCTATTCATTCACAAGCTGATAATAATTTAGATTTCAAACAAGAATATTATAGAGAAGAAAAATCTGCCGAGGCAAAAAACACAATTAAAGAAGAAAAATCTTTATCTACAGATGATACATCGGGTAGCTTCATAAAACCGCGAGGTTTTTTACCCGTATTGCAAAACGGTAACTTTCTTGCTCTTTGGTCAGGTCAGGTATTTTCTCAGATAGCAGATAAAGTTTATCTAGTTCTAATGATTGCTATCATAAATGCTAGCTTTCAAGATAGCACAACAACTATTAGCGGTTGGGTGTCGGCTTTAATGATGGCTTTTACAATTCCAGCTATTCTATTTGGTTCTTTAGCAGGTGTATTTGTAGACCGTTGGTCGAAAAAAAGAGTACTTGTAGCAACAAATTTTTGGCGGGGTATATTAGTTTTAATTATTCCTTCCCTGTTGTGGTTAAGCGATGGTATGGAACCTGTGGGAGGAATATTACCAGTTGGTTTTTTAATTATTTTAGGTATTACATTTTTGGTATCAACTCTCACCCAATTTTTTGCACCAGCAGAGCAGGCTGTTATTCCCTTAATTGTTGAGGAAGAAGATTTATTATCAGCTAACTCTTTGTATACCACAACAATGATGGCATCAGTTATTGTTGGTTTTGCAGTTGGGGAACCATTACTTGCAGCAGTTGATAGTCTTTGGTCACAATTCATAGGTGGTAATCCTTACGGGAAGGAGCTTTTAGTTGGTGGTAGTTACCTTCTTGCAGGAATGATTTTACTGCTACTGGTAACTAAAGAAAATCGCCAAGAAAAATTAGAGAATACTAAGGGGACTCTTCAAGAGCACCCACCTTCAGCAATCGCTGATTTACAAGAAGGTTTTGCTTACCTAAGGAAAAATCAACGTCTTCGCAATGCTCTAATTCAATTGGTAATACTTTTCTCAGTGATTGCTGCACTCACAGTCAGTGCTATTCGTTTAGCAGAAGTTATACCCACTCTGAAAGCAGAACAGTTCGGATTTTTGCTAGCAGCTGGTGGTATTGGTATTGCTATAGGTGCTGCAATTCTGGGTCAATTTGGTCAACGCTTTTCCTATACTCAATTGAGTTTATGGGGATGTTTTGGTATAATTGCATCTCTGAGCGCTTTATCGCTATTTACGACCCAACTTTGGATAGTTCTATTTTTGATTGCAGCAATTGGAATTTTTGGTTCATTCATTGGAATTCCCATGCAAACAACTATTCAAACTGAAACCCCTGCGAATATGCGTGGAAAAGTATTTGGGCTACAGAATAATATAGTCAATATTGCTCTTTCTCTACCTTTAGCATTAGCAGGTATCGCTGAAACATTTGTGGGGCTAAATACAGTCTTCTTAGGTTTAGCAGCTTTTGTCTTATTAGGTATTCTATTGAGTAGAAACAATTGTTATGAGTAAACCCAAACGGTTTATATATACTCAAAATTAAGGCATATAGTTTTAATATTGAAGTGCAAAAATATTGGGAATTTTAATAGTAAGTGAATGAAAAAATATTTACTTTATTCCCAACTAAATCTAGCAGCCTCAAACCCTTGCTTACTTAGGGCTATGCTAAGCAAAATTTTACCTTATCCATGCTTAAGTGATTCTCAACTCCGTTAATACTTGGTGTTTACGTAGTATAAAGCTAGTTAACATTCTGCTATGCTACATATTTCTATGGAAAGATTTTCAATGTTAAGTGTAGCTATATAGGAAAACTTTAGGCTATGGAAATTGTGTAATTTATTTTGTCTAACAACTTATTTTCTAATATTATCTGAATCAGAGGTTAACATTCGTAACATAACTTGAATTTTCTCCTTATGAGCGATTAATCATATGAGAATAAACTTTATTAGCATTTTTTCTAATGTAAATTAATGTCTGTCGGTTACTAAGAAAATTTAGTGAAAGTAACTGATGACCTATTGTTGAATACAAAAAATTATATAAATACTCGTATATGATAAAGGGTAATATCTAGGGCTTGAAGTCAGTATGACCCTAGATTGTATGATACTTAAAAGTAATGTTTAATAAGGCTCAAAGAGTAAACGCGATCGCTCTGTTGCTCCGATCATTAAACCCACTTTCTCAATAATAACTAAAGAATGCGTATAGCCTGGATTGGAAAAAAGTCACCCTTCTGTGGTAATGTCACTTACAGTAGAGAAGTTACAAATTCCCTTTTAGAGAGAGGGCATGAAGTTAGCTTTCTTCATTTTGCACAAGAGGAGGAAAAAGCGGATAAGTATCCGAATTTTCAAGAGGTACCTCTTCCCTTCATTTATAAATCGCAGGTTTATACAGTTCCGACTTTCAAAGCGACCAAGGTTCTTGCAGAATCTTTACGTAAGATAAAGCCTGATATAGTTCATGCTTCTTTAACTCTTTCACCGATAGATTTTGTTTTACCAGAAATTTGTGAAGAACTGAACTTACCTTTAGTATCAACTTTTCACACAGCATTTGCGGGCAAAGGTGCAAAACTGGTCTCTAGTACTCAGTTACTTGCTTATCAAGTGTATGCACCTTTCTTAGGTAACTATGACCGTGTAATTATTTTTTCTCAATTACAGCATGATTTACTAGCGCGTTTAGGAGTTCCTGCTAGTAGAATAGCTGTAATTCCTAATGGTGTAGACGTTATCAAATATTCTCCAGGTATCTCTTCTGTAAAGACAGAGTTTGCAGCAGAAAGATTATTTGTTTATCAGGGTAGAATTGCTCCAGAAAAAAATGTAGAAGCTTTATTACGTGCCTGGAAACAGTCAGAAATGTTACCAGATAGTAAACTTCTAGTTGTGGGAAATGGTCCTTTTAAAACTTCTCTGGAATCTTTCTATACTGCAGAGCATGGAGTTCACTGGTTGGGATTTATTGCCAATGAAAATCGGCGTATCGAAATTCTACGAGGAGCAGATGTATTTATTTTACCTTCTTTGGTAGAAGGTCTTTCGCTATCACTTTTAGAAGCAATGTCTTGTGGTGTTGCTTGTGCAGCAACAGATGTAGGTGCAGATGGAGAGGTTTTAGAGCAAGGTGCTGGAATAGTTCTAAATACTAAACATGTGCGATCGCAATTACGTACTCTTCTACCACTTTTACAAGATCACCCAGAAATAACTACTTTATTAGGACAAAAAGCAAGGACAAGGGTTAGAGAACGTTATACTCTGAGCGATAATATTACTCAAGTGGAAAATTTGTATGAGGAAGTATTAGCCAAAAGGAGTATACGATTAAGCCCTGGAGCTTGATTTTTAATTAAAGTTATTATTTTGAAGTTTATTATTTTTAAGCTTACTATTTTTCTAAAGACCATCCTAAACTAGTAGGCTGCTGATAAACTAGCTTTAGAGTATTTAGATCTCTCGAAGAAATAGGGGGTGGATTACGTACTTGGGAAAAATAAAGAGCATCGCTCTCTAATGGACTATGCCCCCAAATACCTAAAGCATGTCCGATTTCATGACGTGCTGCTGGAAGAAGATATTTACCACTTTGAGTAGGGCTTAATAAAATCTTGAAACGGTGGCGTAATATATATTTATCATGTTTACCCGCACTTTTATCTATATACAAGTTAAAATTTGTTTGCGCTGAGCGTGCTCTTTGCAGCTTCCCATCGCGAGAGAACTGGAGTGGTGGTGATTTACGCAAAATTTGAATGTCGGCAATATTTGCCTGGTTAACTATTTCTAGAGGTAAATAAATATTCCATTCCTGAATTGCATTTAATACTGTTTTTTCCCAGAATTGAGCTAAATTATTTCTGGCAATATTTTCTGTATCTATATATACTTTTATAGGAAACTGCGACCAAATTAAATGACCAAATTTAGTAGGTTGTATTTGAGAAAAATAATCTCCACTGTTATTGGTGTCTTTCCAATCCGCTAACTTTTTGGGTAATGGGTGAAGTTTGGGTTTTGGTAAAGATTCTAGAGATAAAGAGATTTGATTATTCTCAAACCTATTTTGATATAATTTTTTTTTCGTAAATTTTTGTAATATTTTTTGTAATTGTTGCGTTTTTGCTTCCTGCTTCAACTGCTCTTGCTGAGGAATTAAAGCAATTTGTAAATCATTTGAAAATAAATTATTGACATTTTCAGGATAATTATTTTTCCAAGAAGCATAGGAATGCCAATTACTTAAAATAACTAGCATTCCAGACAAAAATAATAAAGCTGTAGTAAATACGACTTTTTTTAAAAATGATTTTTTGATAGTTTTAATGACCTGAAAAATAATAATTTTAATAATTTTGATATTTGATAATATTTAAAAATTACAATTTAGACCCTAAATTTTAAATATAATCCAAAATCTCTAAATATAGAGAAATATAGAGTGTGGGAGGGTCGATTAATTGACCACTGCTAACTATTGCTAACCTTTTCTCCCTACTCCTGAGTCTTGCAATTATTAATCACAAGCCCATTTATTTGACCCATCCAGCACTTAAAACCACTGTTAAACTCAAAAAAGTAACCGTGAGACCCCAAGTTACTCGATTGAGAGTGTTTTCCGCGCTTTTGGTACTACTAAATAATTGCGCTTGCCCGCCAATTGCACCAATACCGTCACCCTTAGGACTATGTAAAAGTACCAAAATAATCAAGCCGACAGCAGAGAATGCCCAAATTCCTTGTAAGATAATTCCAGGTGTCATAAGTTACAGTTTTATCAGTAAATGTCTATGATGGAAAAGTTAGGAGAAAGAGGCAAATAACTCTAACTCTTAACTTTAGCCTACTTTTCTTGTCTATTATTCGTGCTTATAGCACTAAATTCATTGGAGCCCGAGATGATCTCACCCCATATTCTGATGATTGTAACAAAGACTGTCCCGTCATTTCTTTAGGTTGGGGTAATTGCAGAATCTCAAGGATAGTAGGAGCAATGTCAGCTAATTTACCATCAGTACGTAGAGATACTTCAGTACCGTGTCCAGGGATTTTAGCCCCTTCACCCTCAACTAAAATTAGAGGAACTGGATTTGTAGTATGAGCTGTCCAGGGATTACCATTGGGATCTAACATGTATTCCGCGTTACCATGGTCGGCAGTAATAATTGCAGTCCCTCCGGCTTTACTAACTCCTTCTAACAAACGACCCAAACAGTTATCTACTGTTTCTAGGGCTGTAGTGGTAGCTTCAATTTTCCCGGTATGTCCTACCATATCAGGGTTTGCGTAGTTGATCACGACTAAAGAGTATTCGCGCTTCGCAATTCCTGAAATAGCTACATCTGTGACGGTACTGGCTGACATTTCTGGAGCTTTGTCATAAGTTGCAACCATTGGAGAACTGACTAATTCTCTATCTTCTCCTGGAAATGGTTCCTCTAATCCACCGTTAAAAAAGTAAGTTACATGAGCATATTTTTCGGTTTCTGCGGTACGGAACTGTTTAAGTCCGTGGTTTGCAATTACTTCTCCGAGAATGTTGGTCAAATTTTGCGGTTCAAAAGCAATACCAACATTTAGATCTGGATCGTATTGGGTAAAAGTAGTAAAAGCAAGTGGTTTGATTTGTTCTCTAGGAAAACCATCAAAATTGCTACTTACAAAGGCTTGAGTTAGTTGTCTAGCTCGGTCAGGTCGGAAGTTGAAGAAAATAACACCATCTTTTGCTTCTATAGCTCCTGGTGCAATTCTTACAGGTTCAATAAATTCATCTGTAATACCCCTATCGTAAGAATCTTTTACTGTCTCTACAGCAGAGCGACCATCACCCTCACCATCTTGGGTCATAACATCATAAGCGCGTTGAATTCTATCCCAGCGCTTATCTCTGTCCATTGCATAATAGCGACCGCTAATAGTAACAATGCGTCCAATACCTATACGATCTATATAATCTTGTATCAGACCTATGGCATTGAATCCTTCAGTTGGGAGAGTATCACGACCATCAGCGATCGCATGAATGCAGACTTCTTTAATTCCTTGAGCTTTAGCTAGGTCAAGTAATCCGAACAAGTGATTTAAATGGGAATGAACTCCACCTTCAGAGCAAAGTCCAACAATATGTAGTTTGCCATTACTGTTGATCACTTGCCCACAAAGTTTTACCAATGCTGGATTTTGATTAATAGAACCGTCTTCAACTGCATCCGATATACGTACTAGTTCTTGTGGTACAACTCTACCTGAGCCTATATTCAAATGACCAACTTCTGAATTGCCCATTTGACCTTCTGGTAACCCTACGGCTTTCCCAGAAGTACGAATCAGTGTATGGGGGTAAGCTGTCCACAAACTGTCAATAACGGGAGTATGAGCGCTAGCGATCGCGTTTCCTTTGATTTCCTCACAGTGGCCCCATCCGTCTAAAATGACTAGCACCACGGGAGCAACAGGTGCTTTGGTCATAATAAAATCGCCCTTTACTTTTTGTAATAACCGAATAATACCACTGCTACTCGCAGTGGCAAGTGAATTTCTGCTCAATCAACTATTTAATTACCAAATGCCACTTTCTTAGACATTTTTGTGAAGTAAGTATAAGTAATGTCGTTCAGACTGGAATTGCTCAACACTTCATCGGCTTTGAGTATTTTAACTTTTAATTATGATAATTATTATACTTGAATAGAGTAAAAGTTAGTCCAAAAGTTACTTGCTTATTTTACTTTCTAGTTTTTCTTTTTTCAGCCAAAACACATAAAAAGTATTTTACATTTCCAACCCTTCTATTGCTAGCTGTGGTGGGTGCTCTACTGTAAATTGATAATATACATCATGCTTTGTTTGTGGTTGTAAAATCAATTGCCAATCTAAATTTCCCATTTCTCCGGGCTGAATTTGAGGCTGAGTACGATTGAGACGAACTTTTATTTGTTCATTGCGACTTACTGGTAATTGTTCTGTTAGCTGTAAAGAGGCTTCCTTATCAAGGAGATTAGTTATTATTAATTTGTAAGCATAAGTAATTTTGCGATTGCTACCAATTAATTTTTTATCTACATGACGTTCAACTAATTCCCGCTCTATATTGGTACTCTCATCAATTCCCAGATTTAGTCTAAACTCCTGTCCGGGAGCTATATTTTCTAATTGAGTTGTACCAACAAAGGTATTATCGCGGAAAATATTTGCCTTCCCTGGCAGTAAGGTTATACCATCAGAACTATTCTTAACTTTTGTTTGTAAATAGGCAAAGCTAACCAAACGTGGCATAGCTATATGCTCAAAACTACAGGGATAATCTTCATAAGCGATAGTAGTCTTGTGGGGGTAGTTATCACTAGGTATATTGCCTTGATGAGAAATTTGAAAGTTTACGATACTTCCTGTTTTTAAAACTTCAGCTTTCACAATCTCTGCTTTCTGAAAAACTTCTTCATCCTCTGATTCCATTTTTCTAGACATGTCCTCAGAAAATGCCAGTTTTCTTTTAGGTGCTGATAAACTTTGAGGTGCTGCTAAGCTGGCTTGACTTCTAGGCGATCGCAAAGAAATTATATCGATGTACCAAGGTTCTGGTTTCGGTGGTAAAGTACCACTACCAGGTTTTGCTGTAGAAAGTATTAACGATACATCAATCCAATCTTCACCTGTATTCTGAGTAATTTCTGCTAAGTAACTTAAGTTCACTTTTTTGCGATCGCTATCAACCCGAATATCATATAAAGGTATCCATGTCGCATTAGTTACTACATAGGAAACTTCCAGTTCAAATTCTCCTGCACCAGCAGCTTCTATTCCGACAATGATGTTGACACTTTCTTTAGAATTGGGTGTTTCAATTGCTTGCAGTTGTAGTTCAGTCGCTTCTATTTGAGTATCAATTTCTTGCTGACGATGCTTGTACTCGCTAGTTGCGATCGCATATTCACTATACTGACTGCCCAGAAAATTAAGTAAATCAAGAGTCTCGCTCAAGCTAAGATTTTTACGTGACAAACTTTGAGCGAAGGTATCTTCTGTTTTCTCTCGCAAACCTCGAATAAAATCTGATTGTAAAACTAGAGCGTCTACCTGTGCTTGCAAACTACGTCTTTCTACTTGTAGCTGCTCTATTTCTCTACTCAGCTGAGCAACTTTGTCCACAACAGGTTCTGTCACATAGATTTTTTCTGTACTAACTTCCTGTAGCTTTACCCCTACACTTCCTTTACCTTTAACTCTAACGGATTCAGATTTGAGAGTTACTGGCAGGTGGTTAATAACTAGTTCTTTTTCCTCACCAGTTAGCTTCATCAAACTTCGACGTGTCACTAATGCTTGGTCGCTGTAGACCGTAACCTCAACAATCTGGCTTTCGACAATCTGCCTTTGGGGTAAAACCTCTGAGTTAACCACTGCCAGTTTTCCTTACATGGATAATTTTAACCTTCTTATTTTTAGTGGGGCTAAGTCTTAAAGTCAACCTTTAATACAATTTATGCTTACATTTTATAAATGCATATATTTCTTGAGAACCTACTGAATATAGTTAACTCTAGGAAGTTATAGCACAAAGTTGAAGTCAAAAAAGTATATACACCCAGTGCTTCCAAATAATATAAAATTTATGTGAAATACACCATTACTAGTCATGACTAACGCAAAATTCGCCGAAGACTTTGTTATGAACTAGGGTAAGCTAAGAGGGAGCAGACTAAGTTTTGAGGCTGAGATATACTCTAAACTTAGATATGCTCTAAGGCTTTACTCAAAGTCTCATTTTTCGTTACGAGTACATAAGTTTCGAGACATTTGAACTATATTTAGCATAAATTTATATTTAGTATGAGGAATATTAATATTCTCACCAATACTTTATGTTATTTGAGCAATCTACAAAAATATAAATCATATATTATTACAAGGGACTTATGATAACCAACCAACCGCACAGATAATATCAGGAACTCAAGTTCTCTCTTCTCAATTCAATACAACATTTTTTGTTGAAGAACTTAATTCTGCTAATCTCTTCTTGTACTCAATCTGTTTAACGGCATCGAGCAAGTAATTACAATAAGTGCTAGCAACTACCGATAGCTGTTTACTTGACTGATGAACCATATACCAGTTTCCATGAATGGGGAAATTCTCTACATCTAAAACAGCAATATCTTCTTTATAAGGCATTAGTGTATGACAGGATAAAATGGAAATTCCCAAGCCTCCGACAATTGCTTGCTTAATAGCTTCATTACTTCCTAACTCAAGTTTCACTTTTGCTTCAACTCCATGCTTGTGAAACAATTTTTCTACCGATTGGCGAGTATTCGAGCCGGGTTCGCGCATAATGAAGGGTTCACCAGCTAACCTTTGAATTGAGATATTTTTCTCACAAGCTAAGGGATGGTCTTTTGGTGCTAAGACTACTAAAGGATTTTCCAAAAATGGCTGATAACTAACGTCCATATGAGTTGGTACTCTAGTCATAATATAAAGATCGTCCAGATTATTAGCCATTCTCTCTAATATTCCTTCATGGTTCGTCACCTGTAGGGAAATATCAATGCCTGGGTACAATTGACAAAATTCACCCAGAAATCGGGGTATAAAATATTTAGCTGTTGTAATTGCTGATAAGCGTAATTGTCCCTGCTTTAGTCCCTTCAAATCAGCAATTTTCATATCGAACTGAGCTATATCATCAAATATTTGCTTACAAGTAGCAAATAATTCCCGTCCAGCTTCAGTTAAATATAATTTTTTGCCAACTTGCTCAAACAATGGTAAACCTACAGCTTTATTTAGCTGTTTTATCTGCATTGAGACAGTTGGTTGAGTCAAAAACAACTCTTCAGCTGCACGAGTGAAACTACCATGACGTGCTGCGGCTTCAAAAACCCTTAATTGATGTAGCGTTGCTTGATTCAAAAGAATTCTCCCTTAACAGTCTTTCTAAGCTATATAAATCTAGTATTACTGTCTGACGGGGCATTTTACATATTTTGAGATAGGAAGTTTACAGCCCAATCATAGACTAAACTCTATCATTATTTTATTTATATGGAATATCGCTTATGGTTAAAAGAATTTTAGTTTTAAATTCCTTTATTAAGTCTTGAAGTTAGCATCTTCTCACAATTAAAACCAGTGCCTTAAGAGGGAATCTGTAAAATTAACAGAAAAGATGAGAGTGATATTAATTTAACTCTACCCAAATGTTATTATCAGTAATTATACTAGCAATAAAAACTAGTGATAAAAATAAAAATTAAGATAAATTTATTTATTTATTTATTTCCTTTACAAGACATGGTACCAGCTAGTTTAGCTAATAGGATGCTTTTATAGTTCTCTGTTATCCGTTAGAAAGTTTCCTTTGAGGTCAAATAATTTCCTAATCTATATATCTACGACTATAAAAACATTAAATCCTTTTAAATCATCTTGTTACATCATCTTGAATATTCTTCAAAAGCATATATTATTCAAATATTATAATTATTTAGTACTCATCTACTTCCTCCTGAATTTTTACTGGTAACCGGTCAAAATCAGGTAGTTCCACTAATTCAGCCTCAGTTATTTGCTCTTTAATATTTATTGGGAAATTTAAAGGTTGACGCTCTTCTATCCAACAGCTAGCTACAGGTAAAGTCTTCTCTAACTCATCTAACGGTCTAGGGATTACCATTACGGCATTCAAGTCGCCAATACGCTCTGCCTCATACATCCCAGCTTCTACAGCTACAGCTACATTTGCCACAGAGCCACGAATAATCGCTGTACACAAACCTGCTCCAATTTTTTCGTAAGCAGCTAGCTGTACATCCGCAGCTTTTAGCATGGCATCGGAAGCTCCAACCAATGCTGGGAAACCAATTGTTTCCACTAAACCTACTGCCAAATTACTTAATTGGTTGTAGCTATTCTCATCAATGAGATTACTAAGGCGGCTAGTGATAGGCAATACTATTTCTAGATTTGGATACGGTCTAGGAATAACTAAACTAGAAAGAAATTGACCAAACTTCTCTGCTGTCTCCTCACCAGATTCTACCGCTAGTCTGACATCAGCGATCGCGCCTCTAATAACTGCTGTACAGTGACCTCCGCCAATTTTTTCGTAACCAACCAGATGAACTCCCGCAGATTTTAGCATCATATCTGCTGTTCCCACAATTGCAGGAAAACTAAGAGTTGACACTAGTCCTAAAGCAGTATCTTTATATTCATTTGTCGGTCGTCGTGATTCGTACACCTGCATTACATTCTCTCTTGTTGCTTAAGTGTTAGTTGATGGAGTCAATCAAATGCTCGAGCAGTTTCTAGGAAATTAATAAAGTAAAATCTAGTTCTTAGCGTTTCGCTTTAGCAACCGATGTGTCCCTATGTATAGTTTAGCGATTGAAATTTGCTATCTCTATTAGGTTTTGTAGAAAATTTCAAATTTTTGGAATTTACAAACCGGCGTTACAATTTTATAGGTATAAAACTTTAAATCCCTTAAATATTGGCTTTTAATTTCTCCATCATTCTATGAGAAATAGATTTTGCAATATATTTATAAGTAGTTGCGTCTGGATTCATTAAACATTTCATCTGGGTTGTGAATAGGGAATATTGAATAGAGAGCGATTATATAATGAGCAGTAAATAAATAAATAAATAAATAATGCAGGCTTAATTAGTTAATTAAAAAGATAGCCAAAAGCAATAAAAATAGATGACATTTCAATATATTTTCATCAACATCAAATCAGATATTTGAGAGGAATATTCAGGTAAGTTACTGATTATATAACCTTTTAGGGTTGAAATATTGAAAAACTTCACTCCACAAATTTCAATCCTGGAATAGGATGAGGTAAGGTCAAAAGTATGATAGTTTAATTAGCTCAATATTACATAAAAGCTATATGAGAAAAAAGAAAGAATGCTAACATTTAGTTTTTACTTACAGAAATTTTCAGATTAAGTCAGGTACACCTGAAAATAGAGTAAGTTAAAAATTTTATTTATTTATTTATTTATTTATTTATTTATTTATTTATTTATTTATTTATTT